>Ga0208492_1000301_pt1 | contig 44764 bp, 38 predicted proteins | sample Subbioar_CSW14AB_FD_184820 | JGI IMG/M metagenome (GOLD analysis project Ga0208492, IMG submission 184820) | Serpentinite rock and fluid subsurface biosphere microbial communities from McLaughlin Reserve, California, USA - CR12Mar_CSW14AB (SPAdes) | ecosystem: Environmental > Terrestrial > Deep... | reverse complement strand
GATCATCACCACCTCTCTTAACCTTCTTCCTCAATCTGAATTTGATCGATTTGCACGGCGCCGCCGTTCAGCAGCGCGGCGAGGGTATGGCCGACGGCCACCGCTGCGACGCAGAGCGTCACCGACAGAATCACATTGAGCATCGCTTTCAAGGCGGCGCCACCTCTTAAGAGGTCGAGCGTTTGCAGGCTGAACGCGGAAAAAGTGGTGAAGCCGCCGCAGAGGCCGACCATGACGAAAAGGCGCGCGTTTTCCGAAACGGGAAACTTGCCCTGGGACAGGGTCAGGGTGCCGAAGAAGCCGATGAGGAACGACCCGGCGATATTGATGAGGATCGTGCCCCAGGGCAGCTCGCGGCTAATGGACAACGTCCAATAGGATAGCGCGTAGCGCGCGATCGTGCCCAGGGCACCGCCCAGGCCGATGAGCAAGCAAGTGAAGAAATTCATGGATCGTGTGACTTAATCTTCCTGGGGTGCCAGCAGATGCCCCAGCTTGAGCCGCTTGGCTTCCAGATAGCGTTCGTTGTTTTCATTCGCGATCATTTGAATGGGCACGCGCTCGACGATGCGCAGGCCATAGCCATCCAGGCCAACCACCTTGCGCGGATTGTTCGTCAGCAGGCGGATCTGCCCAATTCCCAGGTCGCGCAAAATCTGCGCGCCGATGCCGTAATGGCGCAGGTCGGGCCCAAAGCCGAGGGCGAGGTTGGCCTCGACGGTGTCCATTCCCTGTTCGTGCTGCAGCTTGTAGGCCTTGAGCTTGGCGAGCAAGCCAATGCCGCGGCCCTCCTGGCGCATGTAGAGCAAGCAACCACGGCCTTCCTTCGCGATCTGGGCCATGGCGTGATGCAGTTGCGGACCGCAATCGCACAAGAGGCTTTCGAAAATGTCGCCGGTCAAGCACTGGCTGTGAATGCGCACCAGCGCCGGTTCGGTTTGGGGCTGGATCGTGCCGTTCTTTTCGAGGCCAATGTCCCCCATGCAGAGGGCGAGGTGCGGTTCGGCATCGACCATCGAGGTGTAAGCAAACAAATCGAAGGTGCCGAATTTTGTCGGCAACTTGAGATGAAGTTCGCGGCGGATCAGCCGTTCGCGCTCGCGGCGGTATTTGATCAGGTCCTCGATCGTGCAGATTTTCAGGTCGTGTTCGCGCGCGAAGGCCAACAGCTGCGGCAGCCGGGCCATCGTGCCGTCGGGGTTGCAGATTTCACAAATGACCGCCGCGCCTTTCAATCCGGCAAGTTTCGCCAGATCGACCGAGCCTTCGGTGTGACCGGCGCGGACGAGAACGCCGCCTTCGCGGGCGCGCAATCCGGGCACATGGCCCTTGCCGCGCACGATATCTTGCGGGGTCGATTTTTCGTCGATGGCGACGGCGACGGTGCGGGCGCGGTCAAAGGCGCTGACCCCGGTGGTGATGCCGGTGCTCGCGTCGATGCAGGGGGTGAAGGGGGTAGTCAGTCCGCCTTGCTGGTTGTTGGCCACTGGATCGAGCCCAAGCCGGTCGCAGATCGCACTTTCCATCGAAAGGCAGACCAGGCCGCAGGCGTTGCGCATCATGAAATTGATCACGGCCGGCGTGGCGAATTCGGCCGGAATGACGATATCCCCTTCGTTTTCGCGATTGGGGTCGTCGACCAGGATGATCATCTTGCCCTTGGCGACATCCGCGAGGACTTCCTGGATCGGACTGAAGGAAAGCGGTTCCTGGCTCAACGGGGGAGTCCTCATTCCTTTAATGATTGCGCCGCGGGAACCAACATGGCGTCAGCGGCGAATCTCCTAAGATATTTTAGGTTCAAACCTCATATCCAGGGGCCCCAGGCTCTCTGAGGTCCAAGGTTTTCCAATTTTCATGACCGTTTCTGACGGTTCATGGTCGTTTTTTTGACGGGCGAGGTTCGCTCGTTGGGCATGGGATCCTCTCCCGGGCAGGATGGAATGAGCAAGAAAAAGACAGGTTTGTGGCTGATTGGGGCATGTGGGGGCGTTGGGACAACCGCGACCCTCGGTTTGGCGGCCCTTTCGCGGGGGTTGACTTCGGGTACCAGCCTCGTGACGGAACTCCCGCTCTTTAGCAAACTTGGGTTGATCGACCCGGCCGATTTCGTCGTGGGCGGCCATGAAATTCGCGCGTCGCGCTTTCGCCAAAACGCCCAGGAAATGCACGAGCGCGCCGGAGTGTTCGGTCGCAACATCCTCAATGGCACCGACGACCTGCTCGCCGCCTGGGAAGAAAATATTCGCCCCGGCACCGTGATCGGCTCCGGTCCGGCCATCGAGCGGCTGGCCGAATCGGGCGCCGTGAAGGCAGCTTTGACCGGTCGCGAAGCGGTCGAATTCATCAAGGCCGACCTGAACGAGTTCAAGGCGCGCAACAACCTCGACGAAATCGTCGTTGCGCATGTCGCCTCCACCGAGCCCCCCTGCCCGATGGAACCCGAACATGAGGACGATCAGCGCTTTGCCAAAAGGCTGGAAAAGCAGGCCGTCGGCCAAACTCCGTTGCCCGCCAGCACCCTGTACGCCACGGCGGCGATCGAATTGGGTCTGCCCTATGTCAATTTCACCCCGTCGCTCGGTGCGTCGATTCCGGTGTTGGAACGGATGGCCATTCGCAATGGCGTGCCTCTTTGCGGCAAGGACGGCAAAACGGGCGAAACGCTGATGAAGACGGTGCTGGCGCCCATGTTTTCACGGCGCAACTGGAAGATCCTGAGCTGGGTCGGGCACAACATCTTCGGCAACCGCGACGGCGTCGTGCTCGACGACCCGCGTCACAAGGCGTCCAAGGTCGGCACCAAGGATCAGGTGGTCAGCGCGATCGTCGGCTACAAGCCGCAAACGCATGTCTCGATCGAGTACATTCAGAGCCTGGATGACTGGAAGACCGCCTGGGACCATATCCATTTCGAAGGCTTCCTGGGCACCAAGATGATTTTGCAATTCATCTGGCAAGGCTGCGACAGCCTTTTGGCGGCGCCCCTGGTGATTGACCTGGCGCGGTTGATCCTGGATGCCAAGAAGCGCGGCCAGAAGGGGCTGCAATCGCAATTCGCCTCGTTCTTCAAGCATCCCGAAGGCTCGAAGGAGCACGATTTCTTCCGGCAGTGGAATATCCTCGAAGCTCATGTCGAGGGACTGACGGGGGGGAACTCCTAGTGAAGCTCGCTTTCAGCACCAACGCCTATTTGCGTTTCCCCTTTGCCGAGGCGGTCACGCGCCTGGCGAAGATCGGTTACGCCGGCGTGGAAATCATGGCCGATGTGCCCCACGCCTGGCCGGCCTATCTCTTGCCCGGGCAAAAGCAGGCGATCCGCAACGCCCTGCGCGAAAACAACCTGGCGATCTCCAACATCAATGCGTTCATGATGCATGCGGTGGACGATCCTCGCCAGAAATACTGGCACCCGTCCTGGATCGAACCCGATCCCCATTACCGGCGCATTCGCGTCGAGCACACGCGCAAGGCGCTAACGCTTGCCAAGGAACTGGGCGCGCGCTGCATCACGACCGAACCGGGCGGCCCCTTGGCGCCTGGCCAGTCGTTTTCCGAAGGGCTCGAAATCTTCGCGCGCGAACTGGCTCCCGTACTCGACCATGCCGAGCGCGAAGGGGTGATGCTCCTCGTTGAGCCCGAGCCGGGTCTTCTTTTGGAAACGGTCGATCAGTACCTGGAACTTCGCAAGTTGTTGCGTTCAAGCGCCATGGGGCTCAATTTCGACATTGGCCATAGCTACTGTGTCAGCGAGGACCCGGCCGAGGCGATTCGCAAGGCGGCCGCGCACATCAAGCATTTCCACCTGGAAGACATTGCCGCCTCGCGGATCCATCACCATCTGGTTCCGGGAGACGGAGCGATCGATTTCGGTCCGGTGATCGATTCGATCCGGGCCATCGATTACCAAGGTTGGATTACGGTCGAGCTTTATCCCTATGCGGATAACCCCGACGAAGCGGCATCAACCGCCTACGAGCGCGTGGTCAAGCTGCTGAAGTAACGGTAGCTCGCTTCGCGACTTTTTTCGCCGGCTTTTCCCAGGAATGTGAAGGGGAAGGCCGGCTTATTGCTTTGGGAAGGTGCCGATTGGGTGCCAGGCCGGCGGCGATCAAAGACCGATTTCGGAGCGCAAATGTCCCAGGAAATCCGGCAGCCGAATTCCTCGCTGGTGGCCTGGTGCCAGCTTTCCCGGATTGGCCTGGTATTGAGCGCCCCCTCCAACATTCTCTTGGGGGCGTTTCTGGCCAGGGACTGGGCCGCCTGGCCGGCAGGTCCCTTACTTCTTTTGTGCCTTTCTTCGGTCTGCCTTTACCTTTCGGGCATGGTGCTCAACGACTGGTTTGATCGCGAAGCGGACGCCCGAGAGCGACCGTCGCGGCCGATCCCGTCGGGGCGCATCCGCGCCAAGTCGGCCCTGCTGGCCGGCGCAGTGCTCATGAGTCTGGGGATCGCCCTCGCCGGCGCTGTTTCTCTTCTCTTGTGGTGTCCCCTTGCGGTCACGGCTTCGGCGATCATCTCGGTTCTGGTGCTGCTTTATAACGGCGTGGCCAAGTCGGGGCCGCTTGGACCGCTGGTCATGGGCGGCTGCCGCGCGATGAATGTGCTTTTGGGCGCGACGATCGCCGCCGATCTTCCGGGACGCTGGCCGGTGCTTGGGGCGCTGGCGGTTGGGGTCTATGTCATGGGTGTGACCTTGATCGCCCGCTATGAAGCGGAGAAAGTGCCCGCCTGGGCCGTTCATGCCGGGACGGCGCTGTTTTTGGGCCCGATTCTGGTGATGATGGGGATGGTCTATCGTGATCCGAATCCGGCCAGTCCCTGGACGATTCTGCTCGGCCTCTGGATCGTTTTGCAATGGGCCCGATTGAAAGATCGTCTGCTCGTTCAAAATTCCGGTCCGGCGGTGCCGCAGACCATTGGCGGCCTGCTTGGGCTCCTGATCCCAATCGATGCCCTGCTCGCGTCGGCTTGGGTCGGTTTCCTTGGATTTTCTCTTCTCGGCCTTTGGCTGATTGCCAAGCAATTGCGCCGCTTCCGCTGGCTTTATGCAAGTTGAGGGGGCGCTATTGGCCCCCTCAATCAGGAATGAACCGCCTGGAAAGATACAGCCCTACTATTTTTTCACATTCAGGATGACTTCCAGCGCGCCCTTGGTCTCAACGGGTTGGCGGTCGTTGCGCGACCATTGCAGCAGGATCTTGTTGTTCTCGATCTTTCCGCTCAGCTTTTTGGGGACATAGGGGAACCAGACTCCCTTGTCGAGGCTGACCACTTCCATGATGATTTCATTGCCTGACAGTTCGCCTTTCAATTTCGCTTCCACGGCCGCGCGGCCCCGGCCGCCAGCATCGACCAACACGGCGGTGAAGGCATTCCCTTCCCGACCGGTGATCGCCACCTGGAAATCGTAGCGGGTCTTATTGGGATCGCCCCGCTTGGCGGGCGCGTGCGAGACCAGAGCTTCGCCTTTTCCCGCGGCACCCTTGGTGACGGCGGGATAATCTTCGGCCCGAAGGCTCGGGGCAGTACCCAGGCCGAATGCCAGGAGCGCTGCGATGACAAGGGACTTTTTCATGGATCGAATCGCTTTCCGCCCTGAGGGCGTGAGGGGTATTGCAACCATCCATGGCAGAAAAGAATGAAGTAATCTCCGTAAGAATCGGTCTTCGTTCTCAGCCGATGATTGCGGCTTTTGGCGCGCCGAAGGGAATGATGAAATTCCACCATTCCGGAAAAACTCGGTAGAGCGCCACAGAAGTGATTCTTGCTTCCTGTTTTCTTTAGAGAGTTTTCCGGTGCAAAAAAGGGCTCATCGATTTTCTAAATGAGTTGTCATTTCGCGGCGTCGGGTAGGGGACTTCGTGGCTTCGCGCGGTTGCAGACCGCTACGATCGCGGCGGCGGCACATGAGCATGCGCCCCATAGAATGAACCCCGTTCGGTGGGAGAGTTTAGGTCCGCTGACCGCGCCTACGGGGATTGCCATGAACCGCGAAACGAATGGTCAAACATTCGCTCGACAAAACGTCTTCTTCGACTTGAGCGTACGCTGGTTCTTCACCAACGCGCTCATCGCTCTGGCATTCTTGTGGACGCAAAACTCCACGCAGGCGTTGCAAGCTCCCGAAGCGCCCAAGGCGGACAACGACAAGGAAGGAATTCAGGTCGGTGTCGATATCCGGGTGGAATTGATGAACATCATCGCCCGCCTGAATGGCAACCCTGAATACAAGATGCCCAATTCCAAGTCGCCCTATTCGGAGCGGGTGGAAAAGCATTTTGAAGCCTTCAAGGATCACAAGGCGATCGACCTGTTCAGGAAAGGCCGGGCGCGTTATGGGTGGTCCTACGATGCGGTCCCCTCGCTGGCGCTGCACCTGGGGCCGCTTCCTGAGCTCAAGGAGCGGATGCCGTTCGACAAAAAACCGGCGCGGCTGGACCAGAGGTGGCAAAACGAAAGTACGGCCGAATTTTTGACCGCCCTGCGTGAATTTGTTGCCGAGAGCAAGGCGGAAGCCTTCTTTGCGGCCGAGGCAGGGTTTTACCGCTCCGTCGAAGAACGGATGCGCAAGATGGTCAAGGAGTCCAACCCGGTCCCCTGGTTCGACGGCTTTTTCGGCACGAAGGCGGGGGCGGACTACCGGGTGATTCCCGGCTTGCTTTGCGGTGGCGGCAACTATGGAGTGGGGGTGGTGTTTCTTGATGGCGCTCCTGAGGAAATCCGGCCGGTGCTCGGTTGCTGGCAATGGGACAAGGAGGGGCTGCCCATTTTCGAGGAAAAGACTTATCTTGGCACCTTCGTCCACGAGCTCTGCCATTCCTACACGAACCCGTTGTGCGATCGGCACCTCAAGGAGTTGGAACCGCCCATCGCGGCGATTTTCCCCTCGGTGGCGGCAAGGATGAGGCGGATGGCCTATGGAATGCCCAAGACGGTGCTTTACGAAACGCTGGTGCGGGCCTGCGTGATCCGCTACCTGGAAGACCGCAAGGGGAAAACGGCCGCGGCTCAGGAAAAATCGCGCCAGAAGGCCGCGGGTTTTGCCTGGGTGCCTGGCTTGGCCGATCTGCTTGCCGATTATGCCAGGGACCGCAAGACCTACCCCAACCTGGATGCCTTTGCGCCGGCGATGGCGAAATATCTGGAGGAGAGTGCGAAAAACGTCAAACCGTGAATGGATTTTCTATGGGATTGGAAGTCGGAATTTTTCAAGAAGAATTGAGCATATAGGTTTTCATTGATTATTAGATTTCACAGTAAATTACTCCTGGATCTCTTATGAATCGACTCTCTTTGATTGCAGTTTTTATGTTTCTCACGATGGGTGGAGCGCGGGCGCACGGCCAATCCGACCTGGAGATTTCCTATCCCACCGTCGACGGCTGGCTTAAGGACAACAAGATTGCGATGCCTGAAAACGTGGTGCAATCTGCCACGGAGAAAGCGCTTCTCAATAACATTCGCCTGGCCTTCATTCAAAACAATCTTTCGGCGGGCGCCTATCAAGATGTGTTAAAAGACATTTTATTGGAATTCTACAAAAAAATGCCTGAGCCATCGAGTGAACGGATCCATGTGCTTTTGGGCAACCGGGATTATTTGCTGAAATACATTTCCCTGAGAGGGCCCAGGCCGCAAAGGACATTGCGCGATACGCGCTTGCCCACCGTCAGGCAGTGGCTTGCCGAAAACAACTTGGCGCTTTTCGGTACCTGGAGTGAGTCCCATTGGGAAATGGCGATTTTGTACAACCTTCGTCTGGTAGCCCTGATCAACGACATGCCTCAGGAATCGTACCGCGCGATGTTGAAGGACACCATTTTGCCCATCTTAAAAACCGAAAAACCGAGCAAGGACCGAGGCGCTGCCCTGAAGGCGGTACGGGATATGGCCTATTGGTCGTTCGATGCCGTCGAATCCAAGCCGTTACCCGAGAATCGCTAAGAGGAAGTCAGCGCCCGAAGGGGAGAGGCCGTCATTGACGAGGCAGGAACGAAAGACTCCTATTTCTTTGCGGGAATCAATTCCAGGCAGATGAGTTTATCCCTTCCGCGCAAATACAGGAGCCCATGGCTGAGCACCGGGCCGGCCCAGGCGGGATAGTTTAAGAGCGGTTCCTGTGTGGCCTTGTCGATCGGATCGAGCCTTGCCACTTCCTCAACTTTGGTCGGGCTAGCCAGGAGCCAGTGTAAATTGCCTCGCTCGCCCAGCACGAGCAATTTGTCTTCGATCAACAGCAACGAGCAACGGCCCAGGCCCGGAACGCGCCAGCGGACTTTCCCCGTGGCAAAGTCGACCGCCCGCAATTCGGCGTTGCCTTCATGGCGGCCCGAACTGGCGTAAACGACCCCATCCTTCAAAATGGGTGTGCTCCAGTGAATCTGCAGCGCCTTCGCCCGTCCCCGGTCTTCATCGGACCAGACCGGACTGGGCTTGCCGTTTTCCAGCTTCAATAACACGCCGCCGGGACCATAACATTCGCTGAGCAGCACCTTTCCCTCACTGACGATGGGATTGGTCGCGTTGACGCTCTCGATGATCGACGCTCGCCAAGGAAAGGAGAACGATTCCTTGCCCGTGGCGGCATCGACGCCATAAAGCCCCTGGCGGGCAAACAGCAAGACTTGCGGTGTGGCGAAGCCGGGCAATTTGTGAATGGTCGGGCTGGCATAGCCGGCCAGGGCATCGGTCGATTTCCAGCGAACGGCCCCCGTGGCCTGATCGAACGCCACCAGGCCCGTGCCATTTCCCTTGAGCGCGAGGAAATCGTCATCGGTCGAACCGGGTGGACTGCCACCCGCCTGGATGATCACCATGTCCTGAAAGAGACAGGGTGCCGAGCCAACGCCAAAAAAATTCTGCACGATGCCGAATTGTTTGGCGGCATCGACTGACCAGAGCAGGGCGCCCGTGTCGGCCGCCAGCGCGGTGAACACTCCTTCGGGCCCCAGGTGAAACACCCGGTTGCCCGAGACCACCGGGCAGGCGCGCGCCCCGCCGTCGTAACCATATTTGTCGCGGTACTGGGTGGCGTATTCGTAAGTCCAAAGTTCCTTGCCCGTTTCCGCGTTAAGGGCGAAGATGCGCATCTGATTGCGCACACGCTCCGATAAAAAGAGCCGCCCCTTGGACACGGCGGGCGGGGCGTAACCTTCTCCCAGGGATCGCGACCAGAGCAGGGGAAGTGCTACGGTTCCCTTGAAATCGGGTACGCCCTTTTCGCTGGAAATCCCATTGCCCAGCGGCCCAAGAAAGGTCTCCCAGTCGCTGGCGCCGTTCGGTGCGGGACGCGTCCGTAGCGAGGGGGGTGCCTGGGCCCGAACTCTTTGGTCCAATCCCGTGGAAGCGATTCCCAGGAAGAGTACCGATACCAAAAGATTCCATGTGGTTTTCATGACGATCTTCCTTGAAATCCGTTCGTTTCGCGAGTGATTTTGTCTTGGGGTGGCCTGAAGAAACCGGTGTTGCATTGGGGAAATGCAGCGCAATCGTCGTTGGCGGGGCCAATCAGCCGCAGGGGGGGCCCGGTGCTCTGTCCACAGTACCAGGGAGGGCCACCTGCCGGAAAGCGCGTTCAGGGCATAGCGCGACGGCCGGGGAAGCTTCAGCAAATTCCCTGCTAAAATCTTGGACGGCGGCCCCCCAAGATTCAAGGTGGCAGGCGAACGCTACCTAGTGAACGGTAGAGGCCCTTTTTCCCGTTCTAGGTGTCCCAAAGCCGCCTTTCTTCTCCATCCGGCGTGGAAAACCGGCTGAAACGGTGGAAATGGGTGACCAAATGAGGAACAATCCTGAGGAAATCACTCTTTCTGGTAACCATTCCACTCCCGTTTTCCCCAACGCGCTTCCTTATTTCCGGCCCTCTTTTCCCTCGTCAAATCCTCTGGAATCCCCGAAAACAATGGTTTGGGAAAAAGACGAGGCCGTCCCTCCTTACTGGGTCGGCCCCAGTTCAGGAATGCGTCTTATGCGTCATGATCCGATCGATAGCGCCCTGTTTGTCGAAAATCGCCGCCGCCTGGCCGCGAAACTGGGAGCCAACGGCCTGGCCGTCCTCAATGCCAACGACATCCTGCCGACCAACGCCGACGGCACGCTGACGATCGTTCCCAATAGCGACCTGTTCTTCTTGAGCGGCATCGAACAGGAAGAGAGTATTCTTGTTCTCTTCCCGGGCGCGTTCGACCCGCTTCTGCGCGAAGTGCTCTTCATCCGCGAACCGAACGAACATCTCAAGATCTGGGAAGGTCACAAGCTCAGCAAAAATGAAGCAAAAAAAATCAGCGGCATTCAAACGATTAAATGGTTGTCCGATTTTCCTAATACCTTTCATGCCATGATGTGCGAGGCCGACGAGGCCTGGCTCAACGAAAACGCCCATCCTCGGTCGGTGGTCGAATCCCAAACGCGCGATGCCCGCTTTGTGCGCGACTGCCAGACACGCTATCCGATGCACACCTACCGCCGCCTGGCCAAGGCGATGCATGACCTGCGCCTGGAAAAATCGGAAGCCGAAGTCGCCCTTCTGAAAAAAGCGGTCGATGTGACCAGGCAGGGCTTCGAGCGCGTTTGCCGCATGGTCAAGCCGGGCGTGTTCGAACACGAGATTGAAGCCGAGTTCGCCCACGAGTTTGTGCGCAATCGTTGCAAGTTCGCCTACAACCCGATCATCGCGGGCGGCGCCAATTCCTGCGTGCTGCATTACAACGAGAACAACCGCGAACTCAAGTCGGGGGACCTGCTCCTCATCGATGTGGGGGCCTCCTACGCCAATTACAATGCCGACCTGACGCGCACGATTCCGGTCGATGGCAAATTCACGCCGCGCCAAAGGGCGGTGTACGATGCCGTGCTGCGGGTCATGCGTGCCTCCATCAAGGGGGCGACCGTCGGCAAACTCCATCGCGACTGGGTCAAGGAAGCCCGCGACCTGATGAACGAGGAGCTTTTGGCGCTGGGTTTGATCACCAAGGAACAGATCGCGAAGCAAACCCCCGAAGATTATGCCGGCAAGAAGTATTTCATGCACGGCCTGGGGCATTCTCTGGGGCTTGATGTGCACGATGTCGGCGCGATGAGCAAGCCCTTCGCTCCTGGCTGGGTGCTGACGGTCGAACCGGGGATCTACATTCCCGACGAGGGGTTCGGCGTACGCATCGAAAACGACATTCTGGTCACGAACGCCGGCCCGGTCGACTTGATGGCTCACATTCCCAGCGACGCGGAAGCGATCGAAACCTTGATGCGTTCCGGCCGCAATTAAAGTGAGCAAAAACGTTCAGTTGCCCTGGGGCTGTGGGGTCAGGTCGCGATGAAATCGCTCAAACGGATCGAAGTGGTCGACACGCATACCGCGGGGGAACCGACGCGCGTCGTGATCGGCGGCGGGCCCGATCTGGGTCATGCCGATGCGATCAATTACCGTGAACGGTTTCAAACGCAATTTGACGATTTTCGTAGCGCCATCGTCAACGAGCCGCGCGGGTCCGATGTCATGGTGGGGGCCTTGGTGCTCAAGCCGGTCGATCGGGGAGTCGCCGCGGCGATTGTCTTTTTCAACAATGTCGGCTACCTGGGCATGTGCGGCCATGGAATGATCGGCGTGGTGGCGGCGCTCGCCCACTTGGGCCGAATCGGTCAGGGGTTCCATCATTTCGAAACTCCCGTCGGCCGGGTCACGGCGCAGCTTCATGACGATGGCTCGGTCACCTTGACCAATGTGGCCAGCTACCGCAAGGCGGCGGGCGTCGAGATCGATGTTCCCGGCCTGGGAAAGATCAAGGGAGATGTCGCCTGGGGGGGCAATTGGTTTTTCTTGACCGACCCCGGATCGATCCCTTTAAAGATCGCGCATATCGAAGAGTTGACCGAGCGCTCCTGGGCGATTCGCCAGGCGGTGAACACGGGCGGGTTTCCCGAGGTCGATCATGTCGAGCTTGTTGGCCCCGCCGGAAACCCCGGCGGGAACGGGCGTAATTTTGTGTTATGCCCGGGGCGCGCTTACGACCGATCGCCTTGCGGCACCGGCACCAGCGCGAAGGTCGCCTGCCTGGCCGCCGAAGGCAAACTGGCCGAGGGGGACCCCTGGGTGCAAGAAGGGATTTTGGGCACCGCCTTCACCGCGCGCTATCGACGCTTGGGCGACACGATTGTGCCGAGCATTACGGGCCAGGCCTGGGTCAACGGGGAAAGCACGCTCCTGCTCGATCCGACCGATCCTTTTTGCTGGGGAATCCGGGCATGAGCCCGCTTGAAACCCTGGCCAGAACCGGAAACGCCGAGAAGTCCGCTTCGTGCGCAAAGACGGATCTGGTCATTGTGGGTGCGGGCATCGTCGGGGCCGCCTGCGCCTGGAAGGCCGCCGAGGCGGGCCTCTCTGTCACCATTCTGGAAGGGCAGTTCCCCGCATCCGGCGCCACGGCGGCGGGAATGGGCCATCTCGTGGTGATGGATGACTCGCCCGCGCAGATTGCCCTGACCCACTTGTCGTGTCAAATGTGGCGCGAGGTCCGCGCCGAACTGCCCACCACCGTGGAATACGATCCGTGCGGCACGCTCTGGGTTGCCGCCGATGACGAAGAGATGGCCGAGGTCGATCGCAAGCAAGCCTTCTATCAAGGGCTTGGCATCGATGCGCAAGCGATCGGCAGGGAAAAGCTCTATCAGATTGAACCCAATCTCAGGCCAGGGCTTGCGGGAGGTTTGCAAGTTCCCGGCGACGCAGTCATCTATCCGCCATGTGCAACCGATTGGATGCTGGAAAAAGCCCGCGCCCAGGGGGCGGTACTGAAGCGCCGCACGCCCGTGCAAGCCATCGAAGAGGGGGTTGTTCATTTGGCGGATGGCTCCAAGGTGATGGGCCAAACGGTGGTCGTCGCCGCGGGGATCGGCTCGATCGGATTGGTTCAAGGAATTGAGGTGCGCCCGCGCAAGGGCCACCTTGTCATTACTGACCGCTATCCCGGCTGGCTGCGCCATCAGGTCGTGGAATTGGGGTATCTCAAAAGCGCGCACAAGAGCAGCCGCGACAGCGTGGCCTTCAATGTTCAGCCGCGCAAGACCGGTCAAATTCTGATTGGCTCGTCGCGGCAGTACGATGCGACCGATCCGGCCGTGGATCCAGCGATCCTCAAGCGGATGATGTCCCGCGCGCTGGAATATATGCCGGGACTTGGCGAATTATCGTGCCTACGCGTCTGGACCGGTTTTCGCGCCTCGACTCCCGACAAGGTGCCCTTGATTGGACCGGTTGCCGGTCATGAGCGTTTATGGCTGGCGACCGGGCATGAAGGGTTGGGCATCACCACCTCCCTGGGGACGGCGCGCCTGCTTGTGGACCGCCTTCTGGGACATCCGCCGGCGATCGCCTGGGAGCCCTACGATCCGGGCCGATTTTCCCAAACCGGGTCCAAGGAGGCGGCCCATGTCTGAGACCTTTTCACCTGAGACCCTTGCACCTGAGACCTTTGCGACCGAGGTGCGCATCAATGGCCGCGCCGTTCAGGTCGAAACCGGAACCACCGTGCTTGGCGCCATCGGCGTCGCCGGAGTCCTCATCACGCGCCTGTCGATCAAGGGAGAGCCCCGCGGCGCGCTTTGCGGCATGGGGGTTTGCCAGGAGTGCCGGGTCGAGATCGATGGCATTCCCCATCAACGCTCATGCATGATTGCCGCGCGCACTGGCATGGAAATCCGCACGGGGAGCGTTCCATGAAAACCACCTCGCGGACCAAACCTCCCAAGAGGGAAACGCTTCTTGCCCGCCTCGCCGTTGTCGGCTCTGGTCCCGGTGGCATCGCCGCGGCGGTCACCGCCGCGGAACACTTGCGTGCCGGGGAACGGATCGTTCTGATCGATGAGCAACCGGCTCCCGGTGGGCAAATCTGGCGCGGGCCGCAAAAAAGCGACCCAGTCGCCCAGAGATGGATCGAACGGCTCAATCATGAATCGATCGAACCGGTGCAAGGTCAGGTCATCGGTGCCGATTCCGGCCACACTCTGCTGTTGGAAACCGCGAAAGGCACGATGCGGGTTGCCGCCGAGACGATCATCCTGGCCACGGGTGCGCGGGAGCGGTTTGTGCCGTTTCCCGGATGGACCTTGCCCGGAATCAGCGGCATCGGCGGTTTGCAGGCGATGATGAAATCGGGCTGGCCGGTCAAGGGCAAGCGGCTGGTCATCGCCGGAAGCGGGCCCTTGATGTTTCCGGTCGCCGCGACCGCAATGAAATTCGGCGCCAAGGTTCTGGAAATCGCCGAACAGGCTGCTTGGTGGCGGCTTGCCTATTTCGCGCTGCATCTGGCGGCTTACCCAGAAAAACTCTTCGAAGGCCTGCGCTTTTTCGCGAAGCTCTGGTCGATCCCTCAATCGCACGGCACCTGGATCAAGCGCGCCGGGGGAACCGAAAAGCTGGAATGGGTCGAATTGACCGATGGCTCCCGCACCCGGCGCATTGATTGCGACCTTTTGGCCATCGGTGCGCACCTGGTGCCCAATACGGAACTGGCGGCCCTCCTGGGCTGCAGAATCGACTCGGCGGGTCGAATTGCAATCGATCAAGAATTAAGAACGAGCGAAAAGAAAATCTTCGCCGTGGGGGAATGCACGGGGGTGGGAGGCGCCGACCGGGCTCTCATTCAGGGGCAACTGGCAGCCCTGGCGGCCCTGAATCTTCACGAACTGTTTGCCCATCATGTGGGGGCGCTGCCTCGCTGGGAGCGCTTTTCCCGGCTGTTGGATGCGACCTTCTCTCCCCGAGAAGAGCTCAAGCGGCAAATTCAGGGGGACACGATCGTCTGTCGTTGCGAAGATATCCCTCATGAGAGCCTTTGCCGGCACGATTCGTGGCGCGAGGCGAAATTGCAAACACGGTGCGGCATGGGCCCCTGCCAGGGCCGGGTTTGTGGTCCGGCCGCGCAGACGATCTATGGATGGGGAGTAGAATCGGTTCGCCCCCCCATTCTTCCGTGCAAGGGCGGCACTTTGTTGGAACTGGATAAGACGGAGATGAATTCATGAAGTGGCAAGGCGTAATTCCGGCGATGACCACGGGCTTTCGTGAGGATGGATCGGTCGATCACGACTTCGTGGCCCGCCATGCCAACTGGTTCATCGACAACGGCTGCACCGGCGTCGTGGCGCTCGGCTCCCTCGGCGAAGGAAGCACTCTGGCCCTGCCGGAAAAGGTCGAGGTCCTGCGCACCTGCGTCAAGGCGCTCAACAACCGCGCCCCCGTCGTAGCCGGTGTCGCGGCCTTGAGCACGGCCGAAGCGGTCACCCTGGCGCGCGCCGCCTCGGAAGTTGGCTGCAAGGGGTTGATGGTGCTGCCCCCCTATGTTTACTCGACCGACTGGCGCGAAATGAAAGCCCATGTCGCGGCCGTCATCAAGGCAACGCCGCTTTCGTGCATGCTTTACAACAATCCGATCGCCTACAAGACCGACTATCTTCCTGTTCAGATCGCCGAATTGGCGAAAGAGCATTCCAATCTTCATGCGGTCAAGGAATCAAGCGCCGATGTGCGCCGTCTGGTGGCCATCAAGGCCGAAGTGGGCGACCGCCTGGCGCTGACGGTCGGCGTGGACGACATGATTGTGGAAGGCGTCGAAGCCGGCGCGGTCGGCTGGATCGCCGGCCTGGTCAATGCCTTGCCCGCCGAGTCGGTCGCCTTGTTCAATCAGTCGGTCGAGGGAGGCATGGACAAGGCCTACGATCTTTACAAGTGGTTCTTGCCCTTGTTGCGCATGGATGTCGTGGTCAAGTTCGTGCAACTGATCAAGCTGGTGCAGCAAGAAGTCGGCATGGGCAGCGAACGAGTGCGCCCGCCGCGCTTGGTCCTGACGGGTGCCGAACGCGAGGAAGCGCTCAAGATCATCCGCGAGCATCTGGCGAAGCGGCCCAAGATTTAATGGCACCGGGGGGCCGCGTTCTTTTTCAACCAAATTGCGAAAGCCCGGCCCCCCAGGCTCCCTCTCCGGCGAACAAAGATAATAAGGATCTTGATCATGTCCGATATTCGCGGCGTTTCTTTGATCGGTTTTGGCGAAGGTGCCGAAGGGAAGGGGGCGAAGCCCTACGACCCGGCTTCGGGCGAGTTTTTCGGACCGGAATTTGCCTGGGCCAGCGATGCCGAAGTCGACAAGGCGATCGCGCTGGCCAAGGCCGCCGCAGGTCCTTGGGCGGCTCTTGGCTCCAAGGCGCGGGCGGCTTTTCTTCGCTCCGTTGCGCAGGGTATTGAAGCCAAATCGGCCCAGATCGTGGAGTTGGCCACGCGCGAAACCGCCTTGCCGGCCGGCCGCGTCCAGGGCGAGATTGGCCGCACCTGCGGTCAACTGAAACTGTTCGCGACGCTCGTCGAAGAGGGCTGGTGGCGCGATTGCCGCATCGACCATGCCGACCCGTCCCGGCAACCCCTGCCCAAGCCGGACGTCCGTTCGATGCTCGTGCCGCTGGGTCCCGTGGCGGTTTTCAGCTCGAGCAATTTCCCGCTGGCGTTTTCGGTCGCCGGTGGCGATACCGCCTCGGCCTTCGCCGCGGGATGCCCGGTGATCGTGAAAGCGCATCAAGGGCACATGGCGACCTCGGCCCTGGTCGGCCGAATTGTTGTCGAATGCGTACGCGCGGCCAAGTTGCCTGAAGGTTCCTTCTCCCTGTTGTTCGGACCGGGCCGCACCGTCGGCATGAAACTGGTCAAGGACCAAGCGATTCAGGCCGTCGGCTTCACCGGTTCGAGGTCGGGGGGCCGGGCGCTTATGGATGCCGCCGCGGCCCGCTCACATCCGATCCCCGTCTACGCCGAAATGGGGAGTATTAACCCGATCGTGGTCCTGCCCGGCGCCCTTCGCGACCGGATCGATTCGATCGCTTCGGGGCTCGCCGGCTCGGTGACCCTGGGCGTTGGCCAGTTCTGCACCAATCCAGGGCTTGTGCTCCTGCAGAAGGGAGAGCTAACCGATTCGTTTTTGGCCAAGCTGGGCGAGCATCTGGCCAAGGTCTCTCCCGGCGCCATGCTCACCGCGTCGATCTGCCATGAATTCAATGAGGGTTTGACCCGGTTTGCTTCCATTCCCGGAGTCGAAGTCCGCACCAGGGTCGAGCCGGGGCCGCGGCAAGCGGGGGCGACCTTGCTCGTCACGAGCCAGGCCAATTTCCTCAAGCAACCCGGATTGCTTGAAGAAGTGTTTGGGCCGGCGACGCTGGCGATTCTTTGCGATTCCCAGCAGGGGATCGTGGAAGTGATCGAGGCGCTGGATGGCCAGCTTACCGGCACGATTCAGTTCGGCGTCGCCGACGAAAATCATGTTCCGGAAGTGGCCCGCGTGCTCGGGGCCCGGGTCGGCCGTCTGGTGTTCAATGGTTTTCCCACCGGCGTCGAGGTTTGCCACGCCATGAATCACGGCGGCCCCTATCCGGCAACCGCCGATGGGCGCAGCACCTCGGTCGGTACCCGGGCGATCACGCGCTTTGCCCGGCCTGCCTGTTGGCAAAATGCTCCGGAAGAGTTTCTGCCCGACGAACTCAAGGAAAGCAATCCGCTTGCCATCCTGAGGTTGGTGAACAACCGCTGGATCAAGTACATGGGGGATTGATGGTTGAGCCGAGGCTCATTTTCAGCCTCGGGGGTTAGCGAGCGAGGGGGATCTATGTTCCTGAAAAAAGGAGCGCCCATGGCTGGGTTCTGCGCGTTTCTTCTTTTGCTCGCGCCCATCTCGCAAAAAGTTTGCGCTCAAGATTCGGCGGCCAAGGAAAGTCGAATCGCGCAAGCGAACCGGACGCTTGGCCGCGGCATCAACCTGGGCAATTGCCTGGAGGCCGATGCGGAAGGGGCCTGGGGCGTCACCCTCAAGCCAGGCTACTTTGCAGCGATCAAAAAGGCCGGCTTCGACACGGTGCGCTTGCCGATCAAATGGTCGGCGCATGCGGAAAAGGAAGCCCCGTTCACGATCGATCCGGTCTTCGCCGCCCGGGTCGACTGGGCGATCGAGCAGGCGCTCAAAAACCGCCTGAACATCATCGTCAACATTCACCACTACGGGGAAATGGATCAGAACCCCGATGGGGAACTTCCTCGGTTGCTCAGCCTTTGGGAACAGATTGCGACGCGCTATCGCGACCAGCCGAAGCAGGTCTATTTGGAATTGCTCAACGAGCCTCACGACAAACTGACCAACGAAAAATGGAACGGCATTTTGACCAAGGTGTTGGCGGTCGTGCGCAAGTCCCACCCGGAGCGGCCGATCATTGTCGGGCCGGGTTCCTGGAACGCGATCTGGGCCCTCGAAAAATTGCAACTGCCCAAGGAAGACGACAGCCTGATTGTCACGGTGCACTTTTACGACCCGTTTGAATTCACTCACCAGGATGCTCCCTGGGCGCCGGAATCGAAGAAGTGGAAAGGCCGCACTTGGAAGGGGACCGAGGCGGAGCAGTTGGCGATTCGCAAGTCGCTTGAGAAAGCTGCCGCCTGGGGCAAGGCGCAGAAGCGGCCGATTTTTCTGGGGGAGTTCGGCGCCTACGAAGCCGCCGATCTGGAATCGCGAGCACTTTGGACAACTTTTATCGAAGATGAGGCCAAGAGCCTCGGTTTTAGCCGGGCCTATTGGGAATTTTGCTCGGGCTTTGGCGCCTACGATCCTAAAACCGATCAGTGGAAGCCAAAACTGTTGTCGGCGCTGATTCACCCATGAAAAGTCGCTTACCGGATCTCAAATCGGGACAAAAGAAGCCAGAGCATGGCGAGGAAGCCGCATTGTCCCCCGTGGGCGATCAGGGCGGAATCGCGATCGAGCTGGAGTATTTTCCCTCTCACTGGCTGCTCTGGTCGCTCGAATGGCTGGTGATCCTGGTCATTGCGATCGGCTGGCTGGTGTCCTTGGGGGCGCTGGGATTTGCCGGACTTTGGGAATTGACCGAGCGTTGGCATGGCTATGCCCCGCCTTTGCGGGGAGCCTGGGTTTTCCTGCCGTTGGCGGCCCTGGGTTTGGTCTTTTTCTTCTGGTCGGCGGTGGGAGCGTACCGGATCCATCAGCGCACCGTCACGCGTTTGCGCTATTCCCCCGGCCGACTGGAATTTCAGTTGCGCGACTGGAACACTTGGTTCACTCGCTCGATTGCCGAGATTGCCAAGCTGCACTCCCACCCGCCGGAGCGGCGGCACATGGGCCATCATTATCTGCGCTTCAAGGATGGCGACTGGATCGGTTTGCATCCTCAGTCGACTCATCTGGCGGATGTGATCGCGGCCATCGACCGGGAACGAGGGCGAGTGCCGGTTTGATGCGTTCGTGAGTTTCTGCTACGAGTCCTTCCTGCGGTTCGGATTGACACCGAGAACCTTGCGGCCTTAGCATCAGGCGGAGGATTTGGACCGCCTAATGTTGCCCGTAAGTCATTCCAATATCGCGCTTTTGCCAGGAACGGGAATCACCGGGACCTGGTTATTCGTTCCGGGGATCACGCACCCCGGCTTCACGTGAACACGCATCGATTCTTGACGGCGTGACCGTCCATTTCCCGCTTTCGCACCTTGATTGCAAATCGTTCCGATGAGCCCGGCGCTTGCCGTGCAGGGGTATTCATCGTCCCCGTTACGCGTCATTGCACGGGTTGGTAGGAATGGCCGGTACTGGGGGCCGGGTCCCCCCGCGGGCTGCAAACCTGTTCGAGGAAAGGCAACCACCTTTCACTGCCCGGTTCGACTCCGGGGCCGGCCTGATTTGCTGAGATTTCTTACACGATCTTTGTCCATGGAGGGACGTTGATGCGTGCACTGGTTGGGATCGTCTTCGTCGTTCTTGGATTCAGCGAGCCTGGCAAGTTGTTGGCGCAGGAGATTTCCTGGCGCAACGATCTGGCTCGTGCCCAAAGGGAATCCAGGGAGTCGGGCAAACCGCTTTTGATCGACTTCGGCACCGAGCAGTGCTTCTGGTGCAAGAAGATGGATCAGACGACATTTCGTGATCCCTCAATCGCCGCGAGGGTCGGGCAATCGTTCATCCCACTCAAGCTCGACGCCAACAAGCACCTCGAATTCACCCTATCGATGGGTGTGAAAAGCTATCCCACGCTGATCGTCCTATCCTCCGGTGGACAAAAACTTGCCATGCGCGAAGGCTATTCGCAGCCGGCGGAACTGATGCCCTGGCTCCAAATGCATGGCGGGAATTCCGCCGGCGAGATGGTCCAATCCCCCTACAGGGAAACCCAGTTATCCGCCAAGGTGGTCATCCGCTCCACGGCGCCGCCCGCCAACTTTGCCGAACCGCCGGAAGAATCCTCCGTCGAAGCGGCCCGACACCTCAAACAGGCGGAAGCCGACTACCGTGACGGCCTATTGCTTGGCGCCTGGGAACGCTGCCAGCTCATCCAGAGGCGTTATGGCCAGGGCCAGGAAGCGCAACAGGCCCGTAGCCTGCAAACGAGCATCAAAAGCCACCCTCAGTGGAACGGGGCGGTGGAGCGGCTTCTCAATGAACCGCTGCCGCGTGCCATGGCGCGATAAACCATTCCCGAGAAGTTCGTCCGAAAGGGTTGCAGAAAACGGCTTTGGCGTCGAGGGGCCATCCCAATCGCGGAGGTTCGTTTCACCGCTCACATGTGTCCTTGCCAACTTTGATACAATGACAGGAATCGGGGGCGTTCCTTGTCATTGTCTCGCAGTCCTCTGGCAATCCTCTTCATCCTGGTGGCCTTTGTTGCCGCCAAGGGGAGCTTTTGGATTGTCTTGGGGCTCCCACCAACGGCACGCACACCCGTAAAACCAACCGCTCAAGCCCAGCCTGCATCGCACCCTTGCGCCTGCTCGGGGGCCCCGGTTTGCAAATGCGGTCCCGTGAGCTGCTGCTCTGCGAAAGAGGAAGCGGTCGTCTTGGACGAGACCGGCACGGCATTGCAGGCCGTTCCCACGGTTTGTGGATCATTGGCAAACGGAATGGGTTTGGGCGGCGAAGCGGTCATGATCGCCTTTCCCTGGATCCCACTAGAAATGATTGATCCGGCGTCTGAACTGCTTCCTTGCCTCATAACCTACCGCCTTACCTCGATTTCTCTTTCTCCCGAACCCCCACCTCCCAAAGCCTGATCTTCGCTCAAGCGCGCCCAATGGGTGCCTTCTCGATCCTTGGTTTGAAATCGCATTGTCTTAACGCATGACGTTCCTCCCGTGAGGAAGCATGCAATCTTTGGGAGTTTCCCCATGCGCTCGCATGGTTGGTGGTATCTGCTGGGCGGTCTGATCGTTTTCCTGGGAAGCCAGGGATTGCAAGGCGCCGAAGCCCAGATTTCCTTTCAAACCAAGAAGGGCTGGATTGCATTCACCCTGGAAAAGGATGGCGCTCCCGTTGCCGATGCCCTGGTGCAGATCCTCGACGAAAGCGGCGCGGTGTTCGCCGAAGGCACGACCGGCGCCAAAGGGCAGGGGCAGTTTCCCTTGCCCACCTGGGAGCCGATCAAAGTCGAAGTGAAAATCGGCGAGCGCAGTGCCGACACGGTCGTCTTGACCCGCAACGGCGACAAGGTGTTTCCCGATGAAGTGCTGTTGAGCTACGGTTCGAAGCCCTGTTGCAAAATCGTTTTCCTGGGCAGTGGCTCCGATGGGGAAATCGACCTGCTCTCGCGACTTGAAGCGATGGGTATTCCCGTCTGGTTTCAGTTGCTGGCAGGCGCCTCGCTCATTGTCGGGGGAACTTACTGGGCTTATTCGTTGGGCCGGTCCGCAATTCCAGGAGATCAGAAGATTTCGGGAGGGTCAAATCATGCATGAACCGCATCCCGATGTTCCAGGAGCTCTCCGCTCTCACTCCTTCGGCAAGGCGATTGCCATCAAGCTCGCCCTCGTGGTCCTTGTGGTTGGCGGTTCGGTTCTCGTCAGTTCCAGCTGGTGGAATCGCGGCTCCAGTCGCGACCTTGCCCAAGAGGCGAAGAACGATCTGGAAAGCCGTCATTTTCAACCGCTTTCTGGTTCCTTGCAAACCTTGGTATCCGATCCTGCCTACAGACCGGTTCCGACCCAGTCCCATCCACTCTTGGGAAAGCCGGCGCCTGACTTCACTCTGAAGGACACCGACGGAAACGACTGGACGCTTTCGCGGGAGATCAAAAAGGGCCCGGTCGTGGTCGTGTTTTATTACGGCTATCACTGCAGCCACTGCGTCAGCCAGCTCTTCGGCCTGGCAAAAGATCTCGATTCCTTTGCCGAGTTTGGCGCCAGCGTCGTGGCACTGAGTAGCGACCCCGCCGAGACGACGCGCGAACGCTACCGCAAGTACGGGGCGTTCGCTTTTCCCGTGCTCTGCGATCCGAATGATCGGGTTGCCGAGAAGTTTGGCGCCTACACCCCCAGTACCGTCGCCGGGGAATCAGGTGATCTGCTTCATGGCACCTTTTTGATCGGCACCGACGGCAAGGTGCTCTGGGTCAACATTGCCCCCGAACCTTTTACCGAAAACCGCACGCTTCTGGTCCAGCTCCACCGGGCAAGGTCGGGAAAAACCAGCGAGTGATTTCGATTGCCTTAGCCCTGTTGCAAGACGTCACCTGCGCCAGCCGCATAAGATTGAGTTCTTTGAAGATCTCAAAACAGTCTTTATTGGCGGCCTTGCTTCTTGTTTGCTTTGTTGCGGCGCGAGGACTTTTTTGGGTTTCGTTGATCCCCTCGATGCCCGCAGCGGCCGTCCCTGCGGCGCAAGTGCTTCAGACCAAGGCCTGTGCTTGCACGGGGGCTCCTATCTGCAAGTGCGGCCCAGATGGTTGCTGCGCAGCCGAAGAACCGGTGCCCAGTGAAAAGGAAGCGCCGGTGTCGGTGGCCACGCCAGGACTCTGCGGCAAGTTGAGCCAGGGTCTGGGGCTCTTGGGGGATGGAGCCTTCATCTTGCTTGAACTGGGCTGGTGCCTGGTGTGGCTTGTTGAGTGCCAGTGGTTTTCTTTCGCGTTTTTCGATCCTTTCGATTCGCTTTTGACTCCTCCCGATTCGCCGCCGCCCAAGGCCTGATCCGCTTCGTTTTCAGGGGAAGCGAGGCGGTCGGTTTTGGCTTCAAACGTTTGAGCAAGAGTTGCTCCTGGCCGGGTTTCATGGGATCGCGGCCAGTTGTGGAGAATGAGTTTCATGAATCGAATTGCGATGCGCCCCAGACGGGGTTTCACCTTGATTGAATTACTTGTCGTCATCGCCATCATTGCCGTGTTGATCGGCCTACTGGTACCGGCTGTGCAAAAAGTGCGCGAAGCTTCCAACCGGATGAGTTGTTCCAACAACCTCAAGCAATTGGGCCTGGCGATGCACAATCACCATAGCGCCCTTGGAGTTTTCCCTCAGGGCCGCAACGGTTATCCCAAGGTCGTCTCGGCTCCCGCACGATTGCTCAGCTATCTGGAACAGTCCAATTTGCAAAACCTGATCGATCCCGAAGGCACCCTGGCAGCGGGCACGCAAAATGACAATGCGGCCAAAAACTTGGTTAAGATCCTGCTTTGCCCAAGCGACACCGGTTCCGGCCAGGTGCCCGGCAGCGCCTATTTTGGGACGAACTATGTTGCCAATAACGGTACGGGTGTCACCTTCGATGCCGCGGGCGCCATCTCCGGTTATCTGAAGATTCCCGATGGCAATGGCGTGTTCGCGCAAACGCCCACGCGCATTGCCGACATCCTCGACGGCACCTCCAACACCGCCGCCTTCAGCGAAAGCCTGATCGGCAACGGCGTGCCGGTGACGGGCGTTCCGACCGATCCGATGACGATGCGCCGTGTGGTGCTCGAAGTCGCCGGTGGCAACGATCCAACGCCTGGCGATTGCCAGGCAGGCAACGGAACTTGGAATCCACGCCGCGGCGAGCAATGGATCAACGGGCACTACGGCAACACCCTTTACAACCATTACTACACGCCCAATCAAGCGGGCGTGTGGGACTGCGGCAACGGCAGCCACAACAAGGGCCTGACGGCGGCGCGCAGCAACCATGTCAACGCGGTCAATGTTCTACTTGTCGATGGATCGGTCCGCGTGGCGAGCAACTCCATCGCGCAAGCAACCTGGCGCGCCCTGGGCACTCGCGCAGGGGGAGAAGTGATCGGCGACTGGTAAGGTGGCGACTTCGTCACCTGTCTGTGGCAGAAACCTCAAAATCAAGGCCCGGTGCTTCACCGGGCCTTGCCGGCCTCATTCCATCACACGCCTGCAATTCGAAAAAAAATAGGAGCGGAATTCATGATTCGTTTGATAACAACTCGCGCCGGTATTTGTGCCGCCGGCCTGATGGCCGGGGCTTTCGGTTTTTTTGGTAGCGCGCGAGGTCACGACACCTGGGTGCAGACGAACACGAACCTGATTCGCACCGGCGATGTCATCCACGTCGACCTGATGCTGGGCAATCACGGCAATGAGCATCGCGATTTCAAATTGGCCTCGAAGATCAGTCTGGATGGGGTGAAGGCCATTGAAGTCGTGGGGCCCGAGCGCCTGCGCTATGACCTCAAGCCCGAGCTGATCGACCTGGGGCTGGCTCCCAAGGAAGGGTTTCATTCGGCGCGATTTGTACCCGCCAAGCCGGGTCTTTATGCCGCCGTGCAAACGCTTGATCGCGTTGTTAATCACGGCAAGCCGGTGCGTTCGGTCAAGAGCGCCAAGGCCTATTTCGGCGTGAGCGATTCGCTCGATAAGCCCGCGGTCGATTTCAAAGAATTTTCAAAACCGATGGGTCATGAGCTGGAACTGGTGTTTCTTTCCAACCCGGTGTCCCCCGTGGGGCCGGGAACGCCGATCAAGGTGCAACTCCTGCATAAAGGCAAACCGCTGGCTGGCACCAAGGTCAGCTTCATTCCCAGGGGGACGACGCTCAAGGAAGGCACCGACGGCGAATACGAACGGACGACTGATCAAGAAGGAAAGGCAAGCTTTGCTCCCAAGCTCGGCACCATTCACTTAATCGTCGCGCACCTGGAAACCAAAGAGAAAGGGCCAGGCTTTGAGGCCACCGGACTCACCGCGGCGTTGTCGGTGTATGTGCCGCAGCGTTGCCCCTGCTGCGACGAGTAGTTAACGCCGGGCCCGCTCATATCGGATCCGGCATCCCCGTCCGAGGGTTTCGCGGACCTTGGGGGTCTTCCCCTCAAGGGCCGCGAGCACGGCTTCCTCCAAGAACCGTTCCTTGGCCTGGGTCGGATTGTCGCGATCGTCCATGGCTCCCATGTAGACCACTTTGCGTTCCTTATCGAGAACGAAAAATTCCGGCGTGTAAGCCGCGCCGAAATCCTTGGCGATTTTTTGGGATTTGTCGAACAGGTAGGGGAAGGAATACTTTTTCTCGGTGGCCCGAAGCTTCATGTTTTCGAGGCTGTCTTCTTCGATCGTGTTCACATTGATCCCGACCAGGCCGACTTTGGAATCGGGACCGCAATGTTTTTTGGCAAAGTCGAGGATGCGCTCTTCATAGTCCTCCACGGCCGGGCAACTGCAGCAAAGGAAGATGACCACGAGCACTTGCTTGTCCTTGAACTCGGCCAGGGAGTGCGGTTTCCCATCGGTGCCCGGCAGATTCGACCACGAGGGCGCCTTGTCTCCGGGCGCCAGGATCTTGTTGTAACGATCGGGAAAGGTCCAACCGTAAGTGGAAATCCAGGCGCTCAAAAACAGCAGAGCAAGGGCTGGGCGCATGGCGAATTCCTGAAAGGCCGCGGTTGGCGAATCACTGGTCCGGGGAACGCGGCATTGGCCCAAGCCAACCAGGTCGCGTTTCCTTCATTTCGATAGGGAGAATGTTATCCAGGGCCCGAAAAGAATAAAATGACGTTTGGTTCGGAATTTTTCTCCCGTCGAGATGGCCCGATATGTCTGAAAACCCACGCCACCTGGCGGGATTTGCCTGGTTACTGCCGCTTGCGGCGATCGCCCTTCCCGTGGTCGCCTACTACAGTTCGAGCTTTTTCCAGGGCGGGCCGCAGTTGCGCGAAGTGACCTACACTCCCGACGCCGATCGCGGCGCGGCCCTTTACAGCGACCACTGCGCCCGCTGTCACGGCCCCAAGGGTCAAGGAGATGGGCCCATGGCCAAAAATCTGCCCAAGCCGCCGCGCGATCTGATCAAGAGCGACTGGGTCAAAGCCACCGACATAGCCGCTTTGAAAACCGTCATCAAGGAAGGCCTACCCGAGGCGGGCATGCCGCCCACGACCAGCCTTTCCAAATCGGACCTGGAGCACGTCGCCGCCTACACCTGGAAACTGCGGCCCAGGGACAATGAAAAGGGCAAGGAAAAAGCCGCCGAGGCAGCCAAGAAGAGCTAACCCTCTCCCCCGAGCACCATTCAGCGACGATAAGGATCTTTTTCTTCTTGGTCTAAACCCAAGCCTATAGCGGTGCGGAAATATCCTTGCGCTGAAAAATCCAGCATGCGATCGCCCAGCCGACCGCCCCCACGGCGATTTGCACCGGCAGGGTTGCGATCGCAAAGAAATGGGGCTCCGTGGTCCACTGCGACCAGTCGACTTGCGCGGACCTTCCCAGGGCCGCTTCCTGCGGCAAGTAGTAATAAAACGAAGTCAGCGGCCGCAGGGGCGCAAGCGGTTCCCAAAGCTGGCCCAACAAATTAATCAAAAACATCGACAGCACGATCAGTGTGCCAACCCCCAGCGCGAGGAGTCGCCTGCGAAAAATCACGGAAAGAATGATCCCAAAACCGCTGATGGAGATCATCAAACCAAAAGTTTGAGGAAACGCGCCGAGCAGTTGCAGCGGGCGAATTTCCAGGCGAGAACTGACCGGAGTGGAAGAGGACGCCACCGAAGGCGGAGCCGCCAACGGCAAGCGATCCTTGAGTGGATCTTCCATGCGCATCCGAAACGGTCCCAGTTCGAGGATCACCCCCGGTTTGCGCGGCAGCGCCTTGAAGTCGGGCGCCTCGAGCTTTAAGGGGTTGATGTACCAGGCGCCCAGCGCCAATCCTGCCACCGGCAAGAAGGCGAGCAGGGCCATGGCGGCGGTCTCGACCAGCAGATGGGATAACCAGACCTGGAAGCGTGAGATCGGTTGCGCCAATAGCAGTTCCATCGTGCCGCGGTCGATTTCACCGGCGATCGCCTGGGTCGAGCGCGCAATTGCCCATAAGGCCAAAATCATTTGCATCGCTGGGTGAACCAGGCAGACCGACAAAAAGTCCATGGCCTGGCTCAGATCGATCCGGTCTCCGCCGATCAGCGTTTTCATCAGTTGGCCAGGACCGGAAAACAGGACCGCTTCAAAGTCCTTGGAGTTGATGCCACCCATTTGCCCAAGCGCTTCGAAAAACGGGGCGATCTGACCGAGCAGCCGCTTCGTGATGATCGCCCACAAAAACGGGAACGCGAACATGAGTGCACCGACCGCCAAGAAAGGCCAGCGCAAATCTCTCAGAAGTTTGAAGATCAGCGGCAGTAAGCCAGGGCCGTTTGGACGCGGTGGCTTCGACCTGATTGCCGTGGCAGCAAACTCGTTCATGAAGATGCCGCCAGCGCCCAAGAAGCAGTCATCTGAGTGATCTCAGTGAATAGAAGATTCATTTCGCGCTCTCTTCCAGCACCTGACGCAATCCCGTGGATAGCAAATTCATCTCGCGTGCTCCCAGGCCGCCAAGCCAGGCCATCAATTCACTGCTCCAGGCAGGGGCATAAAGCTCGATGCTTCCTCGGTCGTTGGCAATCAACCGCACCGAAAGTTGTAACGATTCTGGAATGATGAGAGGGCGATCCAGTTTCATGCGGATGCAGACCCCTTTTTTGAGATCGGCCAGTGACTTTTCCAGCACCAGTTTCCCTTTGCGCAGCACGATGACCCGGTCGGCGACCGCTTCGACTTCCTCAAGGACATGAGAGGAAAAGAGCACCGCCTGACCGCGCTGGCTGGCTTCGCGGGTTTGTTCGATCAAGGCCTGACGCATGGCGGGATCGAGCGCATTGGTCGGTTCGTCGAGAATCAAAAGCGACGACTGCGTGGCCAGCGCGCTTAGCAGGGCGACCTTGCGTTTCATTCCCGAGCTGAGCTTGCCCAGGGGCCGGGCCAAATCGAGTTCGAAGAGTTGCGCCAGGCGGTCGATGCGCACGGGGTCGGGTTTCTCGGCGCGGAAAGAACCGAGCCAGTCGACTAAGCGTCTGCCGGTCATGTTGTCGTAAAGACGAAGTTCGGCAGGGAGATAAGAGACGAGCGCACGAGCCTGGTCACCCTGGGTCCAGGAATCGAAGAGACCCAGGCGCGACCAGCCGGTGGTGGGCTTCAGGAATCCAAGAATGAGCCTGAGCGCGGTCGTTTTGCCCGAGCCGTTGGGCCCTAAAAGGCCAACGACCTCGCCAGGTTGGATGGCGAGGTCGAGCGCGTCGAGCGCCTGAAAGGCACCGTATTTCTTGCCGAGATTGCGAGCCGTCAAAACCGCCGCAGTGCTTTCCATCCCGTCATGTTAGGCATTTTCCCGCGCGGTTAGCACCGATGATCAGGCGACCGACCGGGTTCCCACGCTCATACGGCGTGTTTCCTGAATCGCGTCCTTGATCCGGCTGAATGGTTCGATCAGGTCGACGCGGGTATCGACCGCTTCGAGCTGGGCCTTGATCAATTCCTTATCTTCGGGAAAGTTGGGATGAACCGACCAGCCGGGCCGGCCGCCGATTTCCACGGGAAGCCCTCCCGGGCCAACCATCAGCACGGGAATGTCGAGCGATTTGCGCACTTCCATGCCGACGGCGCAATCGGTGATGATCAGGTCGGCCAGGTGCGAGGCCTTTTCCACCAGGTTCTTACCCATCAACTCCCCGGCCAGGTACGACTCAAGCGTGGGGCCGTAAAGGATTTGCTGCACCTTGGTGGGCTGCACGGGGTTCGTAAGGCGAAATTCAAGCGGCCTTCCCTGGACATTGGTGAGCAGGTACCCCGCGATCCAGCCCGTGGGTGCGTCCTGCAAAATGGTGAAAAAACCAAAGACTCCCTTGGGCTTGGGGCGCACGGGAGCGGGTTTGGTTTCCGGGATAGCAGATTGAGGTTGGATGGAACTCTCCGACACGATGAATCTCCGACCAACGAATTGGGCCGGGACGATTCCCGGTCCACCCGCGGCAAGTATTCGGGAAAAGGGGCAAGCTGACTTGAGAAAGCCGGAAATCGAATGGCGGAAACTCGTCCTTGAGGTGGCCAAACTGCCCTGACTGCCAGCTTTCCACCAACAGGACTAATCCGTAGAGTTGACCGGGATACCCAGGTCGCCAAAGTTTGCCTTGTATCCGAAGATTCCCAGGCGCTACTCCCTTGCCAGCGCGGGATTTCATCGAAATTAAGTGATTCCAGAGAATTTTGTTTGAGGCACCTTGGGCAAACGGAAAACCTGATCGTTCGCGCCGCGCCGCTCCTCAATCCCGGCAAAAAACGAGGATTGTGCCGCGATTTTTCTTTCGAGAAAAGAACGGGGTTGAAGCGATCCTTCCTGGGGCAAACTTTTTGACTGTCACGCCCGAAATGCCGATAGGGAGAGGCTGGAAGATTTTGTCGGCTTGAGAAATCGGGGCCGTCTCCCCACAGTCGTTAGGGAAACACCCAGCCAAACCAGCCGCCCGGATCGATGCCGATCAGCAGGAGCAAGAGCGCCCAGGGCAAAAAGACACCCACCCAGGCCGACGGCTCAGGTGATGAGCCCATCCGGTATTTCAACGCATACCAGACCAAAACGATTCCCAACGGAAAGGCAAAAGCCAGTGTCAGGCCAGTGAACTCCATCAGCGCCTGATGCAAGGCCATCAAGCGGATGGCGAGCGGACTGGTCTCGGATGTCGCGTCATTCAAGTAGACGTGCCAGTGCAAGCACAAGGCAAGGAATCCCAGGCTCCAGAAAACCGGAGAAAACACAAATCCCAGAATGAGATAGCGGCAGCGAGAATCGGGCCGGGGCGCCGGCCTGCGGAAAAGCCCCTTGGGAAAATCGTTGAAGTGGGCGCGCAGGCGGACGATCGAGTAAAGGCAAGCGACGGCGGCCAAGGCAATCAATCCGATACCAAGCCGCCCCTGCGGATCAAGGTAGGCGGCCCGCCAGGCCTGGCGCCGGCCGCCTACGGCCATGAAGAGCGCCATCAAGATCCAGGGGATTGCGAAACAACCAATTTTGAGCGAGTCGTTGGGCCCAGGCAGCACCAGGCGCCTTCCCACAAAAAGGATGGGGGCAAGGAAAACAAACTGAAACCAAAGCCATAATGCCGCCATCGCCAGCGGGGGCTCCTGGCCGGGGTTCGCATCCAATATGAGAGCGAGCCAGACGGCGGGGGCCGTCGCGAAGATCAGCGCCAGATCCTGCAGCGGCCATTTCCGATCATCGAGGCCGGCTTTCTTGGCCTTCGACCGAGACCAGCGGATCAGGTAGTGAAACGAGATCGGCACGCCGATCATCGCCACGAGCATCGCCGTGATCAAGGGAGCGAAGTAAGCAAGCGCGAGGGTGCCGAGCAGGGCCAGGCGAATCGGCCAGGCATAGCGGGAAGTCGATTCCATGCGCGCAATCAATCCTTGGCATCAAGCTAGGGGGCAATGCAGGAGACTTGCAGATTCGCCCAACCCGGTACTGCGGGTTCACTTCACCGCAGAATTGCCAAGTTTATGAAGCTTAAGACTGTTGGAATCAGCCCAGGAGAGGAATGGAGCTCTTTTTGAAGCATTCACCTAACGCTGAAAGATGGGAATGAACTGCCCGGGCACCTCGAAAGCGTTTGCGTTATCGCTGAAAGATGGGAATGAACTGCCCGGGCACGGCCAGGGCAATCACGGCGATCGAGGTTTGGTACACGGGACCGGGAGATGAATCGTCCAGATCGCGGGTGGTCCAACCGCCATCGGCCCCCTGCTTGGGCAATATGGTGCGCTGCAGCTTGGCATACCAGTTGTTCCAGGCCTCTCCCCCCACCTGATGCATCGCGTGGCTGGCATAGTAATGGCCATACCAGAAATGGTGTTTCGAAGAGAACTTTTCTTCGAGGTAGGCAATCGACTGAGGGATCTCGGCGGCGTTGTGCCGGCCGCACAAATAGATCACGCAAACCCCCGCGGCGGTGCGGGCAAACTCGGGGGCGTTTTGCCCGGTCTGATAGGAGTAGCCGCCCGTTTTCGGATCGCGGCACGAGCCGATGTACTTAAACGCCTTATCGAAGGTCGCGTCAGGGACATGCAAGCCACTATTGCGAGCCGCCCGTAGCGCCATTACCTGCATCACGGTCACCGAAATATCGGCGTCGTTGGGCGCGGGGGCATAGCGCCACCCCCCATGAGGGTTTTGGCAGCGCACGATCAGGTCGACCGCCCGTTTGAGCACGGGCCGAATCGCTTCGTCAAGATCGGGACCGCTGACGCCCCAGAGCTGGCTGAGCGCCAGGGTCGCCATGCCATGGCAATACATATCGCGACCGCCGCCCCCGCGAGCGCCGACCAACAGGCCATCCTGATCCCTCGCGGAAGCCACCAGAAATCGGGTCGCCTTGGTGAGCGCTTCGCCATGGCGGCCCCGGCCGGGAAGCTGGCCATCGGACAACAGCGCCAGCACGGCAAAGGAGGTGATCGCCGTGTTGTGGGGATGACCGCTTTCGCTCCAGGAGCCATCGGCATGCTGCTTCGAGACGATCCAGTCGAGCGCCCTGCGGATGGCATCGCGCGTGGGCTCGTCGATTTTGGAAGCTCCGCCCTTCTCGGCGGACTTGGGGCGATTGCCCGGCTTGGCGCCATCCGCCGGTGCCTGAAAAACGGTCAACGAGAAGATCAGACCCAACGAGGAGAAAATCGACATTACGGTTCGCTCCGGGGGTTGGCCGGAGGATTCGACTTTTCCGCGCCGCGCGCCAGATCGCGGAAATATTTCTGCACCATGGCAGCGTAGGTGGGGGGCAGGCCCTCGGTCCAGGCTTGCAAGAGCGCTTCGCGTTCGCGAGCGGGCAGTCGTAAGAACCGTCCCATCCCCTCGGCATCCTTGAGTTGGGCCGGGTCGAGCTTTTCTCCCGACTGTGGAGTATCGGGACCGCTGTTATTCCCCTTGGGCTGCTTGCTGGGATTTTTGTTATTCTTATTGTCCTGCGGATTCATCGGCTGACCCGAGGGATCGGGCTGGCCTTCCATCGGGTCGGCCTTGGCCAGATCGAACGGATCCATCTCGGGCAGGTTCTTCCCCTCGTTCGCCTTGGCCAGAAGCATGAGCTGGCTCAGCGCGTTTTCCAGGCGCTTGACCGCATCGGCCTGTTGGCGTGCTGCCTCGCGGGCATCGCCGCGCATGGCGGCCTTCTCCCCAGCCTTGAGCGCGGCCTCGGCCTTGTTGAGTGCCGGAAGCAGCGGGCCGGGCACCAGCCCCTCGGCCTGTTCCGTACCCGTTTCCGCCTGAGCGGCTGCCTGGCCCGATTGTTCCAGCGCCTTGGCCGCCTCAATCAACTCTTTTTGTTTGGCGGCCGCGGTCTTCGCGGAAGGCTCAGGCCTGGCTTCGAGCTTGCCCAGGGCGGCGGTTTGATCCTTGATCGCCTCGGCCAGGTTGCTTTCGCGCAGATCGGCCGCGGCCTTGTCGGCATCGGGGGCGGCCTTGTCCGTGGCCGGGGAAGCCTTCAGCTCGGCCGCCAGTTTCCCCTGGGCCCGGGCCAGGTCGGCGGTCGGGTTGTTCTTGAGCGCCTCTTGAGCCTTGGCGGCCAGGTTCGCGGCGTTTTTCGCATCCTTCAGCGCGCGCTCGATGCGCCGCGACGCCTCGGGGAGCATTTCCAGGTCGTTTGATTTGCGTGCTTGATCCATCGCCTTGGCCGCGTTGTCCTTGTCGACCAGGTCGGAGGCGAGCCGTGCGGCATCGGCCAGGGCGTCGGCTGCTTGACGGGCATCGCGAGCGGCATCGTCTTGTTTCGCACTTTTGAGATCTTGAATGGTCTCATTCAGTTCGCGCGAGGCCTCGCCCGCCTCGGCATGAGCCTGGGCAGCGGCGGCATCGCCTGCCAATTCCTTCATCGCCTCGGCGACCTGTCCCTTGACCTTTTCCTCGGCCAGGGCCAAATCGCGGGCCTGCTGACCCTGGAGCTTGTTTTCTTCTTTGAGGCTTTCGGTTTTCTTGGCGAGATCTTCCTGCGTCTTGGCGGCATCGGCCAGCAGTTTGGCGGCTTTTTCATGCTTCTTGCGAGCTTCTTCGGCGGCTTTCTCTTTTGCCGCGGCCGAAGCGAGTTCCTTGCGCGCCTTGTCGAGCGCCTTCATTCCCTTCTCTTGTTCGGGCACCGCGGCCTTGGCGTTGTCGGCCGGGGTTTGCTTATCGGCCAGATTTTTCGTGGCGTCGGTCAGGGCCTTGGCCGCTTCCTTAAGCGCGGCGCCTTCCTCTTCGTTGGTGGCCGATTTCGCCAGATCGATCGCTTCGCGGGCCAGTTCGGCCTGCTTGCGGGCGAGGCTATCGTTATCGGTGCCGCTCATCGGCGCCTGGCCTTCGGGTCGTTCGGCCGCCTGCTTGGTTTTCTGGGCCAGGTCGGCTTCGTTCTTGGCGAGCTTGTCGAGCCGTTCTTTATGCTCCGCTTCTTTTTTGGCCGTTTTCTCTTTCTCGCGTTTCTCCATCAGTTCATCGAGTTTTTGGCGCGCCTTGGCCAGCGACTCGCGGGCGCGTTCTTCCAGGGGTTTGGCGCCCATCGGATCGCTATTGAGATTTTTCTCCTGGGCCGCGCGCAATTGATCGGCCGCTTCGCGCAAGGGCTGCGCCGCTTCGGGCGCCTTGTCGACCGCATCGCGCGAGAGGTCAAACGCCTCGCGTGTGACCTCGGCTTGCAACTCCTGGGCCTCACGCCGTTCTTCTTCCGAGGCGCCGGTCGCCCCGCCTTGCTCGCGGGCCTGGGACAGTTTCTCTTCGACCGCGGCGGCTCTTTCGTCAAGCCGCCTGAGGGCCGCGGTGGCCGGTTCGTCCTCGCGCCAGAGCCGGGCCATCGTCAACAGCGTTTCGGCGGCCTGGCGGGATTCTTCGAGCACGGGACGAAGCCGGCCCGCGCGATCCTGACTGACGCCGTCGGCGGAAAGCTGCGAGGGAATGCGGTTCATGCGGTCGAGCAGGCCGGCATTGCGCGCCTCGTCGAGGCCTTTTTTCAGCTTGGCCTTGTGGGCTGAGTCGAGCTGATTTTCCAGGGCCGAGGCCTGGCGCATCAAGAGGGAGACTTCCGTATTGAGATCGCGCTGGGAATCGATCGCCTGGCTGATGCGCCCCATGGCCGCTCTGGCGCTCTGGCGCGGCGCGGTGGCCGCGGCAATTTCCCCGGCCACGGCCCCCTGAAGCCGCCCCTGTTCGCGCGCGGTTTTGCGCGCCCTGGCCGCGGCCTCGGCGAGTGAGCGCACCGCATCGCGGCGCAGGCCCAGCTCGCGCAGTTTCGACATGATGACCAGGTGCTTTTCAAAGGCCTTGTCGGTTTCGCCCGCATTCACTGCGGGAGCCTTGCGGGCAATTTCAAGCCGGCCGAGCACCTCGTTCATTTCGCGCTCGCTCAGCCCTTTCAGGATTTGCGAGGCTTCCTGAACCAGCTTGTGCTCTTCATGTGTTTCGAGCTTCTGGTAGCGCAGCACCCGCAGCATCGTGTCGAGCCGGCGAGCCGCCTGATCCAACTGGGCCTGAGCCGCCTTCTGGGCATCGATCCGGCCGGTCAGGTCGTCCGCTCCGTCCGAGGTTGTCCCCTGACTTAGGGCCGAAGCCGGAGTAGCGGCCGGTGGTTGCGCGGGAGATTGCGAGGCGCCAAGAAGCACGGCAGCACCCAGGCCAAGGGTTCTTCCGAGTGGATTGGTTCTTATGCCCATGGTCGTCGCTCCCCTTCTGGGTGAATCGATCACTCGATCGTGCCTTGGCGCCAGCACGAAAAGGCCAACTTGGCTATCTTACCTGTCAGGCGGGGCCGGACGCGACCCCCGCAAATACCCTTCGAACACTTTCCCTTGCCGCAAGCGCAATTCCCGAAGCTTTTCCTGCTCGCGTTCCTTGCGGCTCCACCAGGCCAGGAAATCTTCCAGGTTCACAACTTCCTTGACCCTGGTCACCGACCGGCCCACCAAGGGGGGCTGGCGCCGGTCTTCGGCCTCGATGGCAAACTCAATCCGGTCACCCGGCTTCAAGTCTTTTAAAGGTGCAATGCGGAAGTCGAAGCGGCCGCCGCCTTCGAGCCGCCCCGGCGATAGCATCGCGTCGGCGGCACTCAAGGGGAAAAAGGGAACCTCGGCATCCTCGGGGGTTTTGGCAAACACTCCCAGGTCTCGAAAGAACTCTCCTTCGGCCGCCTTACCTTCGACTTCAGGCAAGGGCAAAGTCTTCCATTGCGTGGCGCCGTTGACCCGGTAGACCATGCGCACCTGGCTCAAACCGGCCCGGCTCGAGACGGCGTAGGCGACGCGGAACCGGCCACCCAGCGGTACGGGAATTCCCTCGACTTCGTTTTCTTCCAGCGCCTGCCTCAGCGCGGTCCCCTTGTTGCGCCCGGCAAACAAGGCTCCTGCCGTGGTTGGGATCATCAATTCGGGCAAGAGCTCCACGCGCGGAGCCACCGGTTGCCAGACATCGATGACGCGGCGCAGCGGCGTGCGCGTTGCCAGGTTGTCCTGGGAGATGGCCTCGGCTTGCCAGAGCCGGTCCCCCTCCATCAAGGTGAAATGGGCCTCCAGGCGAGTTCCTTCCGGGTTCAGTTCCAGGGGGATTTCCCTCGCGGCGGGAAGGGTCGAGCCCGTGCTGGACGCGGCTGGTTTTTCCGCGCCCGCTTCCCCTTCGGTTTCTTGCGACCCGCTTTTGTCGGCATGGACAATGCGCAACCGTGCCTCCTTCAAGGGGACCGAGCTTTCCAGAACCAGTGTTGCCGCCGAGCCGTTCCACCCGCCCAGATCGCCTGCATCGGCCGATCCGGGCCAGGGAGTGCCGTCAGCCCGTTTTCCCACCCAGGCGGGTAATTCGACGCCAGAAGATTTGACGGTAAGCACGGGCCGGCTCACGCGAGTCAAATCCATCTTTTCGGAGCGGTAAGATCCGAGGAAGGCCTGGATCGTGCCGCTGCCCGCTTCGGCGGAAATGCGAAGGGTTCTGGCCTGGCCCTCTTGCGCCGCTTCTTCGAGCGGCCATTCGCGGACGGTTCCATCCCGTCCCTTGTGGACGACCCGGCCCATTCCCCCCGGATCGGACGGTTCCAACCCAACCTCGACGATCCCTTCCTCGGCTTCGGGCAACATCAACGAGTCAGGCAACAGCAAGCGGGCCTGGCGCGGAATCGTCTTGTCAAAACCGAACTGGCGAGCGAGCAGGGCCAGCGCCCAGGAGGGGTGCCAGCCGATCATGAGGCCAATGGGCGCCAGCCCGAGCACCGCCCACAGAATTCCCTTGCGCACCCGTCCCGACGGGAGCACGCCTTGCCAGTTCGACTCCAGGCTGCGGCTGGCGCTTTTGCTCGCCAACTCTTCCAAAAAGGCGGCATGGGCCTTGGGCGGCGCGCCTTGCAAATACTCAAGCGCCGTGACCAGCTCATGATCCATCCCGCCAACGGCACCCTCCACCGATACGGCCAGGCGAGCCTGCGCGATCGGTTGACTTAAGGGTTGGACGACCCAGCGGTAGCCCAGCCAGACGGCAAGCGCCACTTGTGCCAGCCGCAGGACCCAAAACATCAGAGAGGGCGTTTCGCCGTTTTGGTCGAAACGGTCGTCGATCAGGCAAGCGACGGCAAGTGCCAAGGCCAGGGCGCCGATCCACGATCCGGCCGCCAGGGCCAGTCTGCGCGATCGCTCCCTGCGCGCCAGTTCGTCCAGGCGTGCCTGAACCGGAGCCAGGTGTTTCGCCAGGCTGGCTCTTAATTCAGGATCGAACAACTCCAAAGACATGGGCATTAACTCAATTGGTTTCGTCGTCTCAGTCCCCATTCCAGACCCAGGGTGCAAACAAGCAATCCAAACCAGAGCGGATGCAAACGAGGCAAATGGGCATCGACCGACCAGGGCCGGGTTTTGCCCACGACCGCTTCGCTCAATTGCGCGGCATCTTTTTCCCCCCGGTAGGTTCCCCCCGCGGCAAGCGCCGCCGCCTGCATGAGCTGTTCGGCCAGTCCTCCCGTTTTTTCGGCATCGACCGGCGCGAAGACGGTCCATTCCACGCCTGGCCCATCGTCGCCGGGCAGGCGCAAGCGGTATTTGCCAGGCTTGTCATGAACCAGGGGCAAGGAAAACTCGCCCGGCTGGCCCGGCACCGATCGCAACTCGACCTCCGCGCCATTTTCATCGCTCGCGGGCGCCGGCTGGGGATCGGTCGTGTCGCCGTTCACCACGGGATCGAGCCTTTGAATGCGCGCCGGAACTTTGTCGCGGCCGTCCGGCGCGAAATTCGCATCGAGCAAACGAGCGCGGATTTCGCCGCTGGTGCCGGCTGGAGGGTCGCGCCGGTCCATGCTCAAGCGTACGCGGCGGGGCGCATCGGAGCGCGATGCGGCCGCCCAGAGCAGCCACTGCGTCCAGAAGCGGGCAAAGTGTTTTTCTCCGGCGTTGAAGCGCCAGCGCCAGGTTTCATCGACCCCCAGCCAGGCGACCCGGCCCCGGCCGTAAGACTGGCTTGCCAAAACCGGTACCGGGCCGGTGGCGCAGCGCTCTGTCGGGTGCGCCATGAGCGAGCGGGCGCCCGGCTTGAGCCGGGTTACCGGCGTGTGGCGGTACATTCCTGGAAACGAGGCGTAAAGCGCCACGGTTTCCTCGGGAGTATCGGCCAGTCGAAACGAGTCGGTCGCCAACCCCTCGGGCGTTGGGACGGGTAAAAAAGGATCTTTAATGTCTTTTAAAGAAGCCGGCTGGGCGCCGGCGCGGTCCGGCTCGATCGGCAACAGATCGGCAAGCGGCGTGCCGGCCCAGGTGACCGGATTGGCGCTCGTGCCCGACTGAATGATCAAGCCGCCGCCTTCCTCGACAAAACGCCTGAGCGACTCGGCGCCATCGGCACCGAGCTTGGCCGGATCGACATCGCCCAGAAGCACGGCATCGAACCGAAAGAGTTCGCTGCGACTGGGAAAGCCCGGTAAAAACGGCTCGCGCGCGGCCAGGTCGGCATCGGCCTGAAGGATGACAAAGGAAGGTTGCACCGCGATGCCGCCCGAAGTCGAGACCGCGCCGGCGCTGGGTCCCACCTGCGAAGGGGCCTCGCGCGCCAGTTGCATCATCAAAAACCGGTAGTCCCAGCGAGGAGCGGTATCGACCAGAAGGATCCGCACCGGTCGGGTCGTGATGCGCACCTGCCGCTCCAATTTCGAAGGTGCCGATGGGTTCAGTCCGTGGACCAGTCGTGCCCGGGCGGTTAACGCGGATACGGTGCGCGCCGAACTGTTTGCCGGCACGCGGAAGGCAAGCACGGTTCTTTGATCGTCCCCTTCCTTGGCGGGCAGTTCCTCGCGGGCGACTTCGGCGCCGTCGAGATCCAGCGAGATCTCGATGCGGGCGTTGACATCGGCCGGGTCAAGCCCGCTGGCGCGCCAGCGCAAACGCACCAAAATTCGCTCTCCCGCCTGGAGAATCTCAGGAGCATCCAGATCGCGGATTTCCAGTTTCGGAGGTTCCGCCGCGCCCAGGCCGAGGAAATGCACGGCAATTCCCTGCGCCGCCGCCTTCTGGCAAGCCTCCACCAGGTCGGGTTCGAGGTCGGCGGTTTGCCTGCCGTCGGTCAGCATGACGATCGCGGCGGGAGCGTCTTCGGAACGGATGAGGTCGTCGACGGTACGCCCCAGGGCCGAGCGCGCTTCGCTGGCGCTCCACTGCTTCCAGGGCGGTTCTTCGCCGGCCTTCGCCTGTCCAAGCGACAGGGTGCGCTCGCCGGCGCCATGCCAGGAAAGCGGGCCCTTTTTGCCAAGCGATGCGAGGAGATCGATCTTGGCATCCCCCAGAATCGCCTTGCCGACTTCGATGCGGGCAGGTTTGGCCGCAGAGTCGCCGAGACCTGTCAGCGCTGCGATCCGAAGTTTCTCTTCGCTACGCGAACGCTCATCCTGGGTCGCCATGCTTTGCGAACGGTCAAGCACGAGGGCAATCGGCCGGGGCCTCGTTCCCTCAAGGTGAACGGAACATTGAATGGGAGAGAAGACGAGCCAGGCCAGGCAGGCGATCGAAATGGCGCGCAGGGTCACGAGCGCGCCTTGCAAGGTTGCGCCGACGGGGACCGTTTCCTTGCGATAGAAGACGACCGCCAAGGCGATGCCCAGAAGGACCACGATCGCCCAGGCGGTCAGCGCCACCCAGGAGGGGTCCGTCGACCACGAAGTGGGATGGGCGCCCTCTGGCGACGCGATGCCCAGAAAGGTCCAGAACGCCTCATTCATGGATCAAGTCGACTCCCCATCTTTTCACCCATCTTGCGCGGCTGTGTTACAGAGGCTTGCTTGCCCACCAGGCGACGACTCCCTCGGCCAACAGAAGCAGGAGCACGAGCGACAAAATCCAGCCCGCCATCTCCCCGCCCTCGAAAATCGATGCGGCCAGGTTCGTTCCCTGGCCGCCCACTTCGGTGATGCTGAGGGTTTCCCCGGCCGCTTCGCGCGCCATGGCGGCCGTCGCCGGGTCGAGGTCGGCACCTTCGTTCAGGTCGGCGGAAACGGACCAGACCTGGTTGGGCACCGGCACGCCGCCCTCTTCCAGCTTCCAGATTCCCGCGCTGAGCAGGCGAGGGGGCGGTTCAGTGCCAAAGCCGCTCATGACTTGATCTGCCGGTCCGCGAAGCTGGCTGGTTTTCGAGGCCGAGTCGAGGGAGGGAGCGCTTTGTTCCGTCGCGAGATTGCGCGGCCGGCTGGCCCATTCTTCGGCGTGAGCCACGAGTGCTCCGGTCCAGGGAACAAACATCGGTCCCAGGGGAAAATCGGTGTCGCCGGTGTCAAAGCCCACATTCGAAGTGACGATTTGCCCCTTTTTCCAGGGGGCAGCGATCACGGCGGGCGAACGGTCGGAAAGCCGCAAAAGAACTTCCGCCTGAGGTTCGTTGGCCGAGGCGTTTGCCGCGTTGGAAGCCGGCGGGGAGGTTACCGTCATCGCCTGAATTTTCTGGATTCGAGAGCGGCCAATCCGGTCGAGAGGCGGCCGTGAGAATTCGCCCAGCCAGCCGGTCGCCGTGGCCGGATCGATCTGCAACCCGGCCGCGGCCGCGATCGGCCCGCCGGCGACCTTGGGAAAAACACTCAAAAAAGGATCCGATGAAGTCAGGGGCCGAGTGGCCGCGGAGGGAAGCAGCCAGGAGACCACCCGGCCGCCGCCGCACCAGTCGGATAGTTCGCGGCTAAATCCCGCGTCAAAGCGCGAAGGATCGTTGCCGCAAAGCAGCACCAGGTCGATCCCGCCAAGCAATCCGGCACCCAGTGACGCGGTTCCGCGCACTTCGATGAGCACGCGCTCTGCCTTCTCGGAAAAGGTGGCGGCGTTCTCGGGGTTTTCGCCGGCAAGCGACCGGAGCGCGGCGGCGGCGAACACCGAATTGCCGCGTGTCGGATCGGCCTTGGAGGTCTCCTCGACCAGGAGCACGCGGTATTTTTCCCGGGCCTGGGCGACCCTGGCCAAACGCCCATCGGCGTCGAGCCGGCAACCCTGAAAGCGAGCGACCGCCTCGACCGGCTGAAAGCCGGGGTGATCCAAGAGAAGTTCGAGATGAACGATCCGCTCTTCGCCCGGTCCCAGTTCGGCGATCGCCAGTTCCTCGGCGGCTCCGGCCCCCTCGCCAGGAACCGAGGTGGCGTTTTGCAAGGGTGCCGTGAGCGTCAACGCGATGTCGCGGACCGGTTCGGTACCCGGGTTGCGCAGGCGCACGCGCCAGGCCTGGCGCCGGCCGGAGAGCACCATGCCTGAAACCGGGGAGAGTTCTAGCACCTGGATGTGCGTCGGCACCGGGGTGCCGATTTTCACCCAGTGCAGCAAGGTTCCCTCGGGCAACCGTTGCGGCAAGGTCCGCATGAAGGGACCGGCGGAGCGCCAGGCTTCGGCGCCAGCATCGGAAATGATGTGGATCTGCTTTTGGGCCAGATTGGCCTGGCGCATGAATACCGCCGCTTCTTCAAGGCCCGTCACGAGGTTGGTGCCCAAATCGGTGGGGCGTAAACGGCTGAGAGCATCGCTGATGGCTTGCGGGTCCCTGGGCGCCATGTCGCTCAGTTCGCTTAGGGGCCGGTCGGCAAAGGGGACGAGCCGAACGCGCGAGCCGCTGGGAAAGCGCGCCAAAAGTTCCGCGGTTTTCTCTCGCGCCATTTCGAAGCGAGTTTTGCTTTTGGTTCCTGTCCCTTCCAGCGTTTTCATGCTTCGGGAAAGATCGAACAGGATGATGGCGTCGACAGGGCCGGAAGCGGGTACGAAAGAAGCGTTGGGGCGGGCCAGGGCGAGGGCGGCAAGCACGAGCACGAGAATGCGGCAAAGGAGCAGAATCATATCGCGCAGGCGGCTGGCGGCCTGCGTTTGTTTGATGCTTCGCAGCAGAAACTCCATGGCGGCCCAGGGGACCACGATCGGCCGGCTGCGCTGAATCAGGTGAATGGCCAGCGGGATCGCCGCGGCGAAGGCACCCAGAAGCATCCATGGAGCCAGAAAATGCATCGGGATCAGCTTCTCCCCGAGGCTTTGCGCCGCGCCAGACGCCGGGCTAAAAGTTCGAGCACCGGCGATGCTGTATCCTCGTCGGCCAACAAAAGCGCGTAATCGGCACGCATGCCCTGCAAGTCCGATCCGATCCTGCTTAGCCAGGTTTCCACTTCGTGCCGGTAACGGTCGCGAATCTGATGCGGCCGGGCCATGACTTTCAGGGAAGATTCCAGATCTTCGAAGCGCACCTCTCCCTTCCAGGGAAGATCGACCTCGTCGCCATGCAAGGTGTGAAGCAGGATCAAATCGTGGCCGCGCACGCGGATCTGGCGCATCGGCGCCACCAGCTCTTCCCACGGTTCCAGGAAATCGGAAATGACAACGACCATGCCCCGGCGCAAAGGACGCGAAGCGAGCGATTCGAGGGTGCGCGCCAATGCCTTGCGCGACACGCTATCTTCCGGCGTGGGGGACGCGCGTAATGCGGCAAGCTTTGAGAGCAGGACGATGAGGCTCCCCGCGCGGCTGCCGGCCGGGACGATCATCGGATCGGCTTTTGGGTTGTCGCCAGAGGCGAGCCAGAGGGCCGAGGCATCGCCTTGCGACGAGGCGAGCTGGGCCACGACCAGTCCCATGAGCCTTGCCAGCGCCGCCTTGTCCGGTCCCTTGGGGGGGTAGGCCATGGAGCCGGTCTGATCGACGACGATGTGGGCGGTGAAGTTGGTTTCCTGGCGAAACTCCTTGATCGTCAACCGTTCGGAGCGGCCGTAGGCCCGCCAGTCGATGTGACGCAGGTCGTCACCCGGGACATATTCGCGGTGCTGGGCGAATTCGACCGAAAATCCGCGCCGCGGGCTGGCTTGTTCGCCGACGCGAATGCCATCGACCAGGGTCATGGCCCGCAAGCCAAGATTCTTGGCCCGCTCGATCAATTCGGCGGTCAAGGGATCGACGGCTTGCAGGTCGGCCCGTTCGGGCATGGTCGATTCCCCTTTGGGAGATCAAAGAAAAAAGCGCTTTTGGTTTTTGCTCTAGGCGTTCAGGGCTGCCGGTAGGCGTCTTTTTGCGGCTTCGATCAACCGAACGACAATGGCGTCGGCATCGAGGCCTTCTCCCAAGGCCGCATAGCTGGGCAGCAGGCGGTGGCGAAGCACCGCGGGAGCAACCGCTTCAATGTCGGCCGGGGTGGTATGGCCGCGGCCATGTAGCGCCGCCCGGGCGCGCGCCGAGGAGAGCAAGCTCGTGGAAGCGCGCGGTCCGGCGCCCCATTGAATGAGCTTGCCGGCGAATTCCGCCGCGTCAGGGGTTCCCGGCCGCGACATCCGGGTGATGCGCCGGGCATATTCGAGCACCGTTTCGGAAACGGCGATCCCCTGTACCAGCTTTTGCAGATGATAGAGCTCTTCCTCGTCCATGACCGGATTGACAATCGAAGGATCGGGTTGGCCGCGGCGCATGATTTCCGCTTCCTCGGCATCGGTCGGGTAGCCGACCTTGATCATGAGCAGAAAGCGGTCGAGTTGGGCTTCGGGGAGGGGGTAGGTTCCTTCCTGTTCGATCGGGTTTTGCGTGGCGAGCACGAAGAACGGTTTGGGCAGGATATGGTCGTTGCCGCCGACGGTGACTTTGCGTTCTTGCATCGCCTCAAGCAGCGCGGCCTGAGTTTTGGGCGGTGTGCGGTTGATTTCGTCGGCCAGCAGGATGTTGGCAAAGACCGGCCCATGAATGAAGCGAAACACCCGGGTACGGGTGGTGGGGTCTTCCTGGAGGACTTCGGTGCCGGTGATATCCGAAGGCATGAGGTCAGGGGTGAACTGGATCCTCTTGAAGGACAGTTTCAACGCCCGCGCCAGGGTCGAGACCATCAGGGTCTTGGCCAGGCCGGGCACGCCCGTCAAAAGGGCATGCCCGCGGGACAGAAGCGCCGTGAGCAACAGCTCGACGACCCCCGCTTGCCCCACCACCACCTTGCCGACCTCATCTCGCAGACGCTTACACTTTTCGCCCAGCACGGCCAATTGTTGCGGATCGCTCACTGAGTGAAATCTCCAAGAACTTGGCCGGATCGGCAAACAGAGAACGCAGGATGTTCGTCAAGGAACATCCTCCATGGGTTTGGAGAGGGTACAAACCGATACGGTTCCGCGTTTCAGCGGTTTTTGGGAAGATAGGCGAATTTGGAGCAAAATCAGCGGTAATCGGCCGGCTTTTTGCCCTTGATGTAACCTTTGAATCCGAATTTGGTGGGTTTGTATTCGCCGACGATCGCCACTTCGGCCTTTTCGGGGATTTCCCCCTCCTTGCCCATGGCCCAGAACGCGGCATTGACCAACAGCTGGCGCAGGGCCTCGTTTTCCAGGTCGGTGGCGGCGCCCATGGTGGTCGTGAAAATTCGCGCGGGCTTGCCCGAGGCGCTTTTGACTTCACGAGTCCAGGCTACCGGCATCATCGGGTCGTTTTTCTTCCCCTTAACCGGCTTGGAATCCTTTTTCATTCCCGCCAGAACCTGGCCCAGGAGAAGGGGTTTCGCATCGGCAGGCAGGTCGACCCCGTAAACGTCGGTCGGGCCCCAAATGTCGCCCGACTTGATCCCCTTCAAAATGGGGTGCGATGCGGCATCGGGCGCGATGAGGGCCAGGGTGCTTTCGCTGCCATGATTGCCATGATGGCTGACCCAGGTTTCGCCCAGGACCTGCTTGCCAAAGCCCCCCTTATGGGGATCGCCATGATCCCAACTCCAGGTGGCGTAGGGTTTTCCCTTGGGAATATTGAAGGCGTGAGTGCTCGTGCGCAGGCCGATGATCGGCCGGCCCGAATCGACATAGGCGACGATCTCTTTCATTTGTTCTTCGGGCAGATTGCGAAAGCGCAAGCCCAGGATCACCAGGTTGGCATCACGCAATTCCTCGGTGCCGGGAATGTTGTTGTTGATGTCGGGGTTGATCACGCCGGTCTTCGGATCGAGCGAAAACAGGACCACCGTGCGAAAGCCGTGATGTTTGGAGAGGATCTTGGCCAGCTGCGGCAGTGCTTCTTCGGAACGGTATTCCTCATCGCCGGAGATCAGGACGATCTTGGGCGAGTTGGCCTCTTTTCCCGGATAGGAGATGCGATCGACCGGGGCTTCCGCCGCTTGGGCAAAAAGAAGGGGGAGAAAGAAGAGGCCTGTCATCAGAGAGCTCCCTGGAGAATGAGGCGGCGAGGTCGGGGAAGAGACCCTCAACCTGGCAGAGGCGTGTG
>Ga0208492_1000300_pt1 | contig 44769 bp, 26 predicted proteins | sample Subbioar_CSW14AB_FD_184820 | JGI IMG/M metagenome (GOLD analysis project Ga0208492, IMG submission 184820) | Serpentinite rock and fluid subsurface biosphere microbial communities from McLaughlin Reserve, California, USA - CR12Mar_CSW14AB (SPAdes) | ecosystem: Environmental > Terrestrial > Deep... | reverse complement strand
GGGGGGGGGGGGGGGGGGGGGGGGGGGGGGGGGGGGGGGGGGGGGGGGGGGGGGGGGGGGGGGGGGGGGGGGGGGGAGCCGCCAGGGCGTTCGTCGCCGCGTCCGCCAGTGACTCGATGCGCCGTTGCTCGCGTTCGTCGAGGTCCTGCTCGCCAAATGCGGCGCGCTCGACGGCGCCCGCCCAGCTCTTCGCCGGTTCGCGCACGTGCGGATCGAGGTTTCGCTCCGACACATCGGCGATCTGCGAGGGCGTCGGCTGCGGCGGGACCTTGCGGAACGTCGAGCGTGCCCAGTGAACGAGGGTGTCGAGCACGGCGTCGCGACGTCGGGTCATCGCGAGCTCGAGCTCCGCCGCCTTGGGGAGCTCGATGGCCAACGGGAGGAACGCGCGGTGGGTGACGAGCAGTTGATCGCCCGTGCGCACCGGTGTGCTCAGCGTCAGCCGCAGGCGGCCGTTCTCGTCGGTGGCGCCGCCGCCCAGTGCTTCGACCGTCGTCGCCGCGGGCCGCGATACACGCACCTTCGCGTCGGCGATCGCCGATCGACGCCGCCGATCGCGGATGGTGACCTCGATGATCTTCGGCGCCCGCGCGCGCTTCGAGACGCGCACCACCTCGTCACCCTCGGGTTGCTGTTCGCGCGTCGCGAGCGCTCGCGGCGGTCGACGGCTGCGCGCGACGATCGCGACGAGCAACACGCCTGCGACGACCGCGCCGAGCGCGCGCCAGGGCCCGGGCGTGCGCACGCGCACCGGCACGTCGACCTCCTGCGATCGCCACCCTTCGCCGGCCGGCACGAAGCGCAACGTCAGGTTGACGATGCCGTCCTTCTCGGTGCGAAAGCGGGCGACGACGTTGAACGCGCCGTTGTCGACGCGACCGATGCCGACGCGCTCCGCGCCGAGGAACGCATCGACCACGCCGTTCGCTGGCGTGCCGTCCTTGCTCGCGATCTTCCCGACCACGCCGAGCCCGTCGACCGGAACGGCTCCCTTCGGATCCTCTTGGCGTGCCTCGACGAACCGCGCGAGCGCCGTGCGCTTGCTGAAGACGCGCTCGCGCGCGGCCGCGTACCCCGGCGCCCCATCGAACGCGACGATCAACTCGCCCACGCCGGGCGCCCCGAAGCTCTTGGTGGGGAGATCGAACGTCGCGAGTCCACCCGCGGTGGTCACCTTGGCGAGCTCGCGATCGTGATCGCGTGCATCGCGCAGCACCAGCTCGATCCCGCTCTTGTCGACCGCCTGTGAGGTCGCCTGCACCTTGAACGTCACCCGCTCGAGATCGAGGTCGATGTCCCAGGGAGCGTTGGCCGGCGGCACCGGCAGCACCTTCAGCTCGACCGGCGCTTTGCCCGGCTCGACCTTCACCGTCTCCTTGGTCGCGGAGGAGAAGGCCGTTTTCTCCACGCGGGCGCCGATCGTGTAGGCGACCGCGTCGACCCACAGCTTGAACCCGAAGCCCCCGTTGGTGTCCGTCGTGACCGACCACGGCTCCCCGGCTTTGCCCGCCTTCACCCCGAAGGGCGGAGACGGCAACGTCAAGGGCAATCCGTCAGCTCGGTCGATGGTGACGTACACCTCGACGCCGCGGATGCCGCCGCCGGCGTCGTCGAGCAACTTGCCGTTGATCTCGAGCTGTCCGCCCTCCGAAACCGAGCCGCGCACCTCCAGCTTCGCTGTCGTAACGACACGTACTTTCGGCGCGGCGAACGAGCGAGCCGGGACGGAGGTAACGAAAAAGGCAGCGAGGAGCAGCACTGCACAGCGAATCAGTCGGGCCGCCCCCCGTCTGACGAACGAGGGAAAGGGATGCGCACCCACCGATGCGTGCTGGCGCTCCCGAGGACGATCCATGTTCCGAGACCGTGATAGCATCGACCAGGTGATGGCGACGAGGGAGACGCTCACCGCGAACACGTACCGGCCTGCGCGCCGCGCGCGTCGCATCGTCTTTGCGGGCCTGCTCGGGATGGGGTCGATTCTCGCGACCACCCACGAGTCGAACGCCGACAGCAAGACGGCGTTCCTCGCCGAGCAATTGCGGAAGAACAGCGACTTCCGCGTGCGCCTCGACGCCGCCTTGAAGCTCGGTATGAGCGACGACGCCGCAGCGGTCAAGCCGCTGTGCGGCTGCCTCGACGACGGCTCCGAGGTCGAGGCGGTGCGCGTCTCTTGCGCAGCGGCGCTCGGCAAGCTGAAGAAGCCCGGCGGCGACACCTGTCTCAACGAGCACAAGTCCGACAAATCATCCAAGGTCCGCGAGCAGGTCACGACCAGCCTCAAGGCGCTCGGTGGGAGTGCGACTCCCGCGGCCTCCGGCGCCGTGAAATGCCCCGACCCCCCGGCCGGTGGAAAGGCGAAGTACTACGTCGGCGTCGCCGTCACGAACAAGACGACCAGGCCCGATTCGGACATCAAGCCGATCGTCGAGCAGGCTGTCGCGTGCAAGCTCCAGTCGATGGGGCGCTTCAAGCTCGCCGCCGACACGGACGCGGCCAAGATGGCCGCGGCCGTCGCCAAGGACAAGCTCGACGGCTACTACCTCAAGGTCTCGGTCGAGCCGTTCCAGTACGCAGGCGGCAACCTCACCGTGAAGATGTTGCTGACGATCATGACGCACACACGCGATCTCAAAGGCGAGATCACCAAGACGCTGACCACGTCCGCGAGCGGCCCTTCCAAGTCGGACGAGGACGAGCTGATCACGATGGCCGGCGGCAAGCTCAGCGACGAGTTTGGCAAGCTGAAGCCCTGACCGTAAGCTTCGAGGAGCACCCGTGAGCCCGACCGCCCCCGCCGCCAGTACAGCGCCGCCGAAGTTCAAGCGCTCGGCGAAGAACTACCTGCTCGATCGGAGCTTTCAGCTCAAGTACGCGGGCTGGTTGAGCGGCATGACGCTCGCCGTCAGCATGGTCCTCGGTGTCGTCCTCTACTGGCAGACCGACAAGACCGCCGCGATCGGCAACGAGGCGGTGCAGGTCGGTCAAGAGGCGAACAAAGCGGGCAAGGACGCCGTCCTCCAGTCGCAGGCCCTCAACGACAAGCTCGAGAACGACGCCAAGGCCTCCTACGGCGACAACCCCGCGTTGCTCGCTGCGATCAAGGACGCGAACAAGGCGGAGTCGGACAAGATCACCGCGCGCGCCAAGCTGCTCGCCGACAGCGAGACCAAGCTCGTGCAGAAGCAGGACGCCATCGCCAGGCAACGCGTGCTGCTGCTCGCGACGCTCGGCTCCGCGCTCCTCCTGCTCGTCATCATCGTCGGGCTCGCGGGCATCGTCATCACCCACAAGGTCGCGGGCCCGATCTTCAAGATGAAGCGCCTCCTCAAAGAGGTTGGCGACGGCAAGCTCGTGGTGCCCGGTCGGCTGCGCAAGGGCGACGAGCTCGTCGAGTTCTTCGACGTCTTCGCCACCATGGTCGAGAAGCTTCGCATCCGTCAGGAGCGCGAGATCGACATCCTCGACGCGGCGATCGCCCAGGCCAAGGCCAACAACTCCGGCGCGAACGTCGTCGAGAAGCTCGAGTCGCTCCGCCAGCACATGCAGAGCGATCTCGACGCGAAGTGAGTGGCTCGCTGCGCTCGCGTCTAGAGTCTAGAGTCTAGAGTCTAGAGTCTGGAGTCTTGAGCTCGAGAGGCTCTCGCGAGCCGCGTCGGCCTTCGCGTTCGCGTCGGCGTTCGGCGTTCGCGTTCGCGTGCGCGTGGCCCTCTCGTCTCTCGCGGACTCTAGACTCTAGACCCTAGACTCTAGACCCTACGAAGCCGGGTCGATCGCCCCCTCGACGATCTCGATCGCCGCGCCGTCGGGTCCCCAGGTCACAGTCGCCAGATCGATCCGCACGACGCGCACCGACTCGTCGCGGGCGAAGCGCCGACTCCAGAGGATGCGCGCGGCCTTCGCCAGCGAGCGCTTCTTCTGCCAGTCGATGCTGTCGGCGGCGCTCACCAGCGCGTCGATGCGTCGACCGCGCACCTCGACGCACGCGACGACGTCGCCGCGGCGCGCCAGGACGTCGACCTCGAGCTTGCCAACCCGCACGCGTCGGCCGAGCAACAGCCAACCCTCGGAAAGCAAACGGGCGGCGACCGCGTCTTCCGCGGCGCCGCCCGGCATGTCTCCGATCGAATCGCTCAGGGCCTGGGGAGGTCGGTTCGGCAGACCGAGTCGGCCTGCTGCTCGTTGAAGCCCGATCCGTTGGGGCCGTCCTTCACGCAGTAGCTGCCCCACTTGCCCTTGGGGACGAGCGAGCAGTTGCCGTGGGTCCGGTCACAGAGCGGCTTGCAGGTGAACCCGGTGGGGCACTTGCAGAGGGTGACCTTCTCGCGGTCGATGTCCGGGTCGTCCGGGACGTCGCAGCGGCAGGAGCAGTAGACCGAGTCGTTCGCCTTGCGCTCGTTGCACTGCGCGTCGACCGGGCGGGTGACCGCCTTCTCCTCGACGTCGCCGAGGATCGGGCAGCAGAGCGTTCCGTTCTGAGTCCCGTCGAGCGTGTAGAGACCACGCTTCTTCTCCACCGCTTGGCACTTGCCGGTCTGGCCACCGATGGCGCCGTTGCCGAACGGGCAGCTGACGCGACCGCGGAAGTAGTGACGCAGGCAGACGCGGGTCTCGCACTGCACCGAGTTGACGTCGATGACGAGGTCATCGGCAACCGACTGACCGTAGGTCGGGTTGAACTCGTCCTCCGGGATGCACGGATCACCCACGCCCGTGACGGCGCATCCCATGCCGAGTGCTCCGAACACGCCGATAAAACAGGCAGCGACGAGACGATTCATTCGTGGCTCCGATCCGGGAGGACGATGCCTCAACTGGTGCGCGTCCGAGGTCGTGCGAAACGAGCCTGCTCGACGCGCCGACGCGAGGACGTTGACGCCGTCGCGCACCGTAGCCGTCGCTTGCTGACGACGTCAACAGGTTCGACGCGTGTTTGTCTCCCGTCTTCGACTTGGTGGCACGCACCGGGTCTCGTCACGGAATCGCGCTCGCGCCGCGGCTGCGTGTCCGGTCGCGCCGATTCGGCCGCCAAGGGTGCGCTCGATCACGTGTCGGAGCGATTCGGGGTCCCTGGTGACCCGCCTTGGCCGGGCGTCCGAACCCAACGTTGTCGTTGACATCGTCGAACGCCGCCTCCTAACATCCCACGCCCTAGGCTTAGAACCCAAGGTTTTTCAGGCTTTTAGCCATTTCCGGTGTCACTTTCTCGTGACGCTGGAGCATTCGAAGCCGGCACCTTTCTCCGCGCAGATCACGAGAGCGCGAGACCAACACGAGGGGCTCACCATGCGGTCGCGATGGGGTCGTTTCATGCTGTTCACGTCGGCGCTCGGGCTGCTGGCGACGTCCGCGTTCGCTCAGCCAAAGGGCAAGAAGCCGAAGGACAAACCCCCGGCCGAGGAGAAGGCTCCGGCCAAGGACGACAAGCCCAAGGGCAAGGACGCCAAGGGCGGCAAGCCTGACGCCAAGGGCGCGAAGGGCGCTCCCGCCAAGGGAGGCGAGGACGTCGAGGATCTGGGAGGAGACGAGCCGGAGGTCAAAGCCGGCGCTCCGTCACCCCAGTTCCAGAAGGCGAAGAAGTTCCTCGACCAGGAGCGCTGGGCCGACGCCGCCGTCGAGTTCCACAACGTCCTCCGCAACAACACCGACGACGCGGGCAACACCCAGCACGCCAAGTACTGGCTCGCCGTCGCCCTGTACCACCTGGAGTTCTACCAGGCGTCGTACACGTACTTCTACGAGATCGCGAAGTCGCCGAAGCACCTCGACTTCGAGAAGACCCTCGGTTGGTTGGCGCGCCTCGCGACGCAGCTGCCCGAGCCCGCCGACATCATCGGCCACCTCGGCAAGTACACCGAGGAGCAAGTCTCCGCGACGGCCAAGGGCTCGCCCGAGCTGCTCGCGCAGTTGAACTACCTCTACGGTCGGTACAAGTACCGCAAGGGCGAGTTCGACAAGGCGCAGGCCCTCTTCGGCAACGTGCCGAACTCCAGCAAGTACTACGTCAAGGCGCAGTTCTTCGCCGGCATCACCTCGGTTCGTCAGCGCAAGATCGCGCCGGCGGTCAAGGCGTTCGAGAACATCCTCGACTTCCTCGACAAGAACCCGGGCGCGCTCGACTCGAAGGAAGAGGCGCAGCGCTTCAAGGACCTCGCGCACCTCTCGATCGCCCGCGCGTACTACTCGGCGGCGATCAAGCAGCCGACGGAAGGCGAGTTCGTTCCCGACCCCGAGCGCCTCACCGCCGCCGTCGTCTCGTGGAACAAGGTCGACGTCGCGAGCGAGTACTGGCTCGACGCCCTCTTCGAGGAGTCGTGGGCGTACTTCATGGCGTCGGACTACCCGCACGCGCTCGGCAACATCCACACGATCGAGTCGCCCTACTTCCCGAACAGCTTCTATCCGGAAGCGCAGTTCCTCAAGGCGATCATCTACTTCACGAACTGCCAGTACGAGAACGCGAAGATCATCGTCGCGCAGTTCGTCAAGAAGTACGAACCGGTCCGCAAGGGCCTCGGCGAGATCCTCGACAACCGTTGTCCGGGCCCGAAGCCGGACGACGAGGGCAACGTCGCCGACCTCTCGCCCGAAGAGGCGAAGAAGTGCCTCGGCTTCCTCAACGACGTTCGCGACGGCAAGGCGAAGGAGCTCACCGGCGACCGCGGCAAGCTTCTCAAGCCGGTCGTCGAGGGCGCGTTCGACGATCGCGAGATCCTCAAGAACCTCGAGTACCTCAAGGTGATCAAGTCCGAGCAGGACCGCCTCAAGTCGGCCAAGCAGCCGATCAAGGGCTCCCCGCTCGCAGGCGAGCTCGCCTCGACCCTCGAGAACGCGTACGGCGATGCAATCAGCAAAGCGGGCGCACTCGCCCGTGGCCGTTTCTTGCGCGCCGTCGACGATCTCGACGAGCACCTGGGCAACGTCCAGACGATGCTGATCGACATCCTCGCTGGCGAACGCGGCCAGCTCGAGAAGGTCGGCGAGGCGAAGGCTGCCGCGATCAAGCAGCAGCAGACCTCGTTGAAGGGGCTGGGCGACGTCAAGGCCGACGAGGAGCATTACCTCTGGCCGTTCGATGGCGAGTATTGGCGCGACGAGCTCGGCTTCTATCGCCAGCGCGTCGTCAACGTCTGTGGTGGCAGGAGCTGAGTTCGTCATGAAGCGTTGGTTCGAGACGATTGCGACGGGTACCTTCGTCTTCGCTTGCGCGATGACGGGGGGGGCGAGGGACGCAAAGGCACAGGCCGCCGCTCCCGCATCCACGGGCGCGCCGGTCGGTCAGAGCACTCAGGCGGGTTGGCTGAAGGCCGGCGCGAACGAGTGCATCTCGTCCGAGGCGAAGAAGGCTCTCTCGGCTTGCCCGACCGGCTCGCTGAAGTCGGCGTCCGGCAAGAAGGCCGGCCCGAGCTTCATCGAGACCGACGTGGGTCAGTCGAAGAAGGTCGACAAGAAGATCGGCAAGCCGGTCGAGATCTCCATCGACCGACCTTCTCCCCAGATCCAGAAGAAGCTCGAGACGAGCCTCATGACCGAAATCGTCGCGCTCGAGCAGCAGCTCGCGAAGACGAAGGTCACGAGCGACAAGCACGTCACCATCACGCGCCGCCTCGCCGAGTCGTACTACGAGCTCGAGCGGCTGAAGCAGAACGAGGCGCTCGACCTCACCACGCAGATCATCAACGGTGAGAAGGCGAAGAAGAACGTCGCCGATCTGAAGACCCGTCGGACGAAGGCGGAAGCGCTCCGTGACAAGAGCCAGAACCGCGTCACCGAGCTCTATCAGATGATCATCGATAAACACGATGATTACGCGAAGCTCGACGAGGTGATGTACTACCTCGCCTACGAGTACGAGCAGCAGAAGGCGACGGATCCGAACGACAAGGCGCAGATCAAGAAGGAGCGCGAGAGCAAGGAGAAGGCTCTCTCGACCTACCTCCTCCTGATCAAGAAGCGCCCCAAGTCGAAGTTCGTTTCGGCCGCGTACATCGCCTACGGCGACCTCTACTTCGAGGACGCGCTCAACGGGAAGATCGACTGGAAGATCCCGCTCGAGGCCTACGATCGCGTCATCCAGTCCGGCGAGCCGCCGGAGAACAAGCAGTGGGGCTACGCCCAGTACAAGAAGGGGTTCATCTACTGGAACCTCGGGCAGTACAAGGACGCCGTCACCGCGTTCAAGAAGGCGATCGAGTTCGGCACCAAGTTCAACGACCTCCCCAAGGCGCCGCAGATCGCGGAAGAAGCCCGCAAGGAGCTCGTCCCGGTCTATGCCGAGTACGGCAAGGCCGAAGAGGCCTACGGCTTCTTCAGTGGCATCTCGGGCGACAAGCCCGGTGAGAAGACCAAGACCATCGGTCTCTTGGAGAAGCTCGGCGAGGAGTACCTCGGTCGCGCCCATCCCATGGAGGCCAAGAAGCTCTTCACCGAGCTCAAGGGTCACAACCCCGGCAACGCGTGCTTCTACGACACGCGGATCACCGAGGCCGTGATCAACATGAACCCCAAGGACAAGACGGCCATTCGCGCCCAGCTGTCCCAGCTCGCCAAGGGGTTCACCACCTATCGCGACAACCCCTCGGCTCCCGCCGACAAGAAGCTCGCCTGCGGCAACTCGACCGCGTGGTTGATGGCGGAGCACGCCATCGCCTGGCAGTACGAGGCGCTCGGTGATCTCGGTTGTCCGCCGGATCCGGAGAAGAAGGCGGCGAACCCGAAAGCTCGCCCCGGTACCTGCAACAAGGACACGCTGCAGGCCGCGATCCAGACCCTCGAGATGACCCTCGCGACGTTCAAGACGTTCGACGGGTACAAGTTCAACGTGAAGCGTCCCGAGGACGCGCCCACGATTCCCAAGCTCAAGTACTACTACGCGGACCTTCTGTACGGTCAGCAGATGTGGGCGAAGTGCGGCCCGGCCTTCGACGAGGTCGTCGCAATGAACCCGACCGGTCCCGAGGCCGGCGACGCCGCGTTCGCGGCGGTCCTCTGCTACCAGAACCAGTACGACGCCGAGTACAAGGGCAAGGACAAGACCGAGAACACCAAGGGCAAGGGCTCGGTCGGCGGCAAGGAGAAGGGCGTCGACGAGTCGCTGAAGAAGGCGAACGCGCCCAAGGCGATGGAAGAGAAGCAGGCGAAGATGGTCGGCGCGTTCGACCGGTTCGTTTGCTACGTGAAGCCCGACGCTTCGAGCAAGACGTACAAGGACGATCTCGAGAAGCTCATCGAGATCAAGCACCGCCGCGGCTTCATCTATTACGAAGCGCAGCACTGGGACGAGGCCGCCGAGGCCTTCAAGGAAGTCGCCTTCCAGTACCCGGATCACGAGTACGGGCCGCTCGACGCGGGCTTCTATCTCGACTCCGTCGTCCGCATCTACCTGTACGCCGATCCGGCGCGCAGCAACTGCGGCATGCAGATGGGCGACGACGTCGACAAGCTCGTCGGCCTCTACTGCGACAAGGACAAGGTCACCGCCCGTCTCAAGGGCGACAAGAAGCGCGCAGAAGAGCTCCTCAACGCGACGGCCGCGCAGTGCGACCGTCTGCTCCAAGCCCGCGCGGACCTCGACGCCATCAAGGCGCAGGATCTCGCGAAGGCCGAGAAGTACGAGGAAGCCGCCGACCGGTTCGTCAAGCTCGCCGACGACGTCTGCAGCGGCGCGCTCGCGCAAGCCGAGGCCGACAAGAAGGCGTCCGAGACCGGCCCGAAGAAGCCGGGCAAGGGCCCGAAGAAGGGCGCCGAGACCTCGACGGGCAGCGCCTGCGACGAGCGCGGCGACGTCTACCTGTACAACGCGGCGCTGAACTACCAGAAGGCGTCGAAGATCAAGCGCGCGATGGACATCCGCCAGGACCGCATCCTCAAGAAGGATTCCTGGAAGGCCAAAGAGACCTACCGGATGACCATGTTCGATCTCGCGGAGGACTACCGCCGGATCGCCGTCTACGGTCGCGCAGCCGAGTGGTACGAGAAGTTCGCCGCGACCGACGTCGACACCAAGAAGCTCCTCGAGCTCGCGGGTTCGAAGATCGACGCGGAGAAGGCCGCCCACCCGGAGAAGTACAAGGACAAGAAGCCGGACGACGTGGCCAAGGAGTACACCGAAGAGCAGCGCGCCTCCGCGCTCTCCAACGCGGTCGTCCTCCGCCTCGGTCTCGGTATGGAAGAGGAAGCGATCAAGGACAGCGAGACCTTCGACAAGCGCTTCGGCGCGAAGCGCAAGGAGCAGGCTCGTCAGATCTTCCTCGCCATCGGCGAGCACTACGTCGAGGCCGGTGACTGGAAGAAGGGCCTCGATCGCCTCGAGAAGTTCATCAAGCAGTACCCGGACGCTCGCTTGGACGAGAAGCTCCGCACCCGCGCTCTCGCGGGCCGCGCGAGCAAGGCGCTCAAGCAGATGGGCCCTGCCGACAAGTACTTCGGCGAGATCCGTGAGGGCTGGGGCAAGAACCGTGGCGCCCAGCACGACGAGATCGAGAAGGCCGCCAAGGACCAGCCGAACAACTCGAAGATCCGCCCCAACGCCTACGGCGCCGTCGCGGAGGCCTACCTCCACTTCGCCGACAAGGAGTACGAGAAGGCCAACGCCGTGAAGTTCGAGCCCTACAAGGGCGGCGGCGACGACGCGTCGTGGACCAAGTACTTCACCGACAAGTTCGGCCCGTACGTGAAGAAGCGTGTCGAGCTCAACGAGCCGGCATTCCGTGCCTACCAGCGCGTCTTCTGTCTCGGCGAAGAGGTGACGTCCGACAAGGGCTGCACCCGCGAGTGGAAGGACCTCGGCGAGGCGTTCGCGTCGAAGTTCGTCGTCGAGGCGGCCAGCAAGGCCGGCGACCTCTACGCCGACACCTACGACAAGGCCCGTAACGCACCCCTCGGCAACGCCCTGACCGAGCAGCCCGGCGACTCCAAGTCGATCAAGGACCAGAAGGCGGCCCTCCGCTCGATGTTCTTCCGGAAGCTCGACCAGGTCGCCCAGCCGATCAAGGAGCCGGCTCGTACGGCGTTCAAGGAGTGCCTCGAGGTCTCGACGCAGGCGAAGTTCTTCGACGAGTACTCGGAGCGCTGCGAGAAGTGGCTCGCGAAGGTCTACAAGACCGAATACCGCACGCTCGAAGAGAAGCGCCCCGAGGCGGGTCTCGTCGGCAGCGGCATCAAGGACCGCGCGTTCCTCGTCGACTCGAAGCTCGTTCCCTTCGACGTCGCTGGTCGTAAGTGAGAGCCCAAGCAGGTCAGGGAGTACGGACGATGAAACAGATCGTGCTGGGTTCGGTTTCGATGATCGCCCTCGTCGCAGCCATTGGCTGCGGCGGTGGCGGTGGCGCGGCCAAGGTGGAGACGGGCGGCGGCGGCAAGGTTGGCGGCAAGGACGTCGCCAAGGAGATGCCGGGCGGCGCGCCGGTCACCAAAGAGGCGGCCGACGCGTTCACCCAAGCGACCTTGGAGTTCAAGACGAACGAAGAGGCGCGCTCCTGGGACGACGCCAAATGCACCTCGGTCTCGGCGAAGTTCCTCGCCGCGGGCCAGGCGCAGGGCGGCAAGTTCCCCGCCGCGCACTACAACGCCGGCATCACGCTGCTTCGCTGCAGCCGTGAGGCCGACGCCGAGAAGGAGTTCCAGATCGCGCTCGACGAGAAGGCGGCCCTGTCCGCTGCATCGAGCGACCCGAAGGTGAAGGCCGATCCGGTCTTCCACCAGGTCTGGGTCCAGAAGGCGATGATCCGCTACCGCAAGGGCGACGTCGCTGGCATCAACGAAGCGATCGACATGATTCGCAGCAAGGGTTTCGACCCCGATGCGCTCTCGAACGTCGAAGCCTTCATGAGCCTCGGCCTCCTCTACCGCGAGCGGTGGAACAAGGACCCGAAGAACCCCGACACGCGGAAGAAGGACGACTTCGGTCTCGAAGACGACCTCGCCCGCGCGCAGTTCTGGCTGCAGAACGCGTTGTCGATCAACGACTCGTTCATGCCCGCCTACAACCAGCTCGCCCTGTTCTATCTGGACAAGGCGCGCGCGGTTGCCTCGAAGAAGGCCAAGGGACCGAAGTTCGCCGCCAAGCCCGGCAAGGAGCAGACCGAGGCCGAGAAGCAGGAGGCCAAGGCGAAGGCCGACCTCCAGACCCTCGAGCTCGGGCTCCTCGTCAGCGAAGAGGCCAGCCGTCGTGATCCCGGCTACGCCGGCATCTGGAACACGCAGGGCCTCATCCTGCTCGAGATGGGCCGCACCGGCTCGGCGACCAAGTCGTTCCAGAACGCCACCCAGAAGGACCCGAAGTTCTTCGAGGCGTGGATGAACTACGCCGCGATCAACTTGCAGTTCCGCGGGTACGGCGAAGCGGCGAAGGGCTACGAGTCCGCCGCCGCGCTCCGTCCCAAGGACTACGACGCGAAGCTCGGCCTCGCCGTCTCGCTCCGTGGCCAGCTCGACCAGTACCTGACGGCGAAGCAGGAGATGGAGCGCAAGGTCGGGGAGTGCACCGACCCCGACAAGGCTCCCTCGCCGGCCTGCCAGAAGGCCAACGCGGAGTTCCCGCCGAAGATCAAGGAGTTCGAGGGCAAGTTCCTCGACTTCTACAAGCGCGCCGGCGCAGCGTACGACGCGGCGAAGGAAGCCGATCCGTCGCGCATCGAGGCGTTCTTCAACAAGGCGCTGCTCGTCGAGAAGTACAAGGCGAAGGCCGAGACCAACGTCACGTCCGCCGTCGCGTACCGCGAAGCCGAGAAGCTCTACAACGAGATCGTCACCAAGTTCGGCGGGCAGGAGAAGCACGCCAAGCTGGTCGCGAACGTGAAGGACCGCGCGGAAGAAGCGCGCAAGTCGGCCGAGTTCGAGGAGAAGGCGATGGCCGCTCCCCCGATCCCGCCGCCTCCGCCCGCCGCCCCCGCGGCCTCCGGTTCGGCTGCGAAGCCGGCTGGCTCGGCCCCCGCTCCGGCGGCTTCGGCCGCCCCGAAGAAGTGACGTAACGTCGCTTCGACTGCCGAGGCCGGCGTGCATGTAGCACGCCGGCACTTCCTCCCTACGAGTCGGTCGCCGCCTCGGGCCTTTCAGGGTCCGGGGCGTCGACGCTTTTGTTCGGGAACTTTCGCGTATCCGCCCTGTCGGTGCTTCACGAGACGCACGCGAGGCCGCTGCAACTGCGAGCCCGAAGCGGCGTGTAGCGCACCTGCGTGGTCGACTCCGCGATCATGCTTCCGGGTGCGCTCGATTCAAGCGTCGCGCACCCACGGTGCGCGGGAGCAGGGGTGCGCCATGGACTCGAAGCCGACTTTCGCGAACGCCTTCTACGCCAACCCGTTCCTCGCTCAGAAGCCGGAGGTCGAGCCGACCATCGTTGCCCCTCCCAAAGAGCGCATCGAGCCCGGTGACAAGACCACGCTCGCGCTCGAGATCGTGTGGGGCGAGCAGATCCTCCACATCGCGCACCACCCGCTGTCTTCCGCGACGCGAGAGGTGTTCGTTGGTGACGATGCCGAAGGTCCGGTCGACTACAAGCTCCCGATGGCGCGCAGCTGCGTCGCGCGCATCGACGGAACGACCGTCCGCGCGATCGACGGCAGCCGCGAGCTCGTCGTGGCGCCGGGCACGCGCGAGGAAGTGAAGCTCGAGGCGTTCACCATCCGCGTCGGCGTCGTCGCTGCCGCGCGGCCGCTCGAGAAGGGCAAGATGCGCTCGCGCACCGCGCTCGCCTTCTGGCTCGGTTCGGCCGCGGTGCACGCCGCGATCGTGGGCGCGTTGGTGATGTCGCCTGGCGAGTCGCTCGACGAGGACACCGCGGGTCTCGACAAGTCGACCCAGGCCTACGTGATGCAGCTGCAGAAGAACCACGCCGATCGCGAGATCGCCGAGCAGCAGACCGAGCAGGTTGCCGCGACCGAGAGCAGCAAGCCCGGTGGCAGCGGCAAGGCGCACGCGGGCGACCCGGGCCAGATGGGCGATCCGTCGAAGAAGGCGACCAATGCGCACTACGAGATCAAGGGCCCGCCGGACACCGCCGAAGTGAAGATGGCCAAGGTCCACGCGCTGATCGAGAGCAACTCCTACGGTGCGATCGGCGCGCTCGCCTCGGTGTTCGGCTCGACCGCGAACGCGCCGATCGCGTTCGACAGCACGTCGCTCGACAGCATCGGCCGCGACAAGGCGAACTACATGGGGAACCTGACCGGTGCCTACGGCGGCGACGCGTTCGGCTACAACGGCCTCGGCTCGTTTGGCGCCGGCCCCGGCGGCGGTGGGATCTACGACGGCATCGGCCTCGGCACGATCGGCGACTTCGGTCACTCCGGCGGCTCGGGCAACGGCCTCGAGTGGGGCGGGGGACCCGGTGGCAAGCAGCTCACCCACAAGGTGAAGACGCCGCGTCCGCCCATCGAGGGCAACGTCGAAATGACCGGCAAGCTCCCGCCCGAGACCATCAAGCGCGTCATTCGCGCGAACTTCCCGCGCTTCCGCCAGTGCTACGAAGCCGGCTTGAAGAAGGACCCGGGCCTCAAGGGGACCGTCGTGACCCGCTTCATCATCGACAGCACGGGCGCGACCGAGAGCGTCTCGCTCTCCGGTGGCTCGATGTCCGACGGCAACGTCTCGGGTTGCGTCCTCGGCGTGTACAAGACGCTGTCGTTCCCCGAGCCCGAGTCGGGCAAGGTGATGGTCAGCTACCCGATCGACTTCCAGAGCAACGACTGATCGAAGAAGCTCGAAGACGGTCAAAGGTCGAAGGTCAAAGGGCGAGACGAGTCTCGTTCGACCTTCGACCTTCGACTTTCGACCAAGGCCTCCCGGCGTCGTGGGTCGGATGCAGAGTCCCTCGAGAGAAAGGCCGGTCCCCCATGAAGAAGCTCGTGCTCGCGTCGATCGTCGCTGCCGTGTCGCTCGTCTCGTTCTCTGCGCTGGCGCAGACCGACGCGAAGAAGGTGAAGGCGACCTCGATCGAGACCTACGACTTCCCGGACGACAAGCTGCTCAACGTGAAGGGCGAGACCGGTGGCATGACCATCGGCGGCGACCACCGCGTGGTGCGCGTCATCCTCGCGCGCCCGAGACTGCACTTCGTTCCCGAGCTCCTGAAGACGATCGAAAACCTCTGAGCGAACGTCACCGAGTCGAAGGTCGAACGTCGAAGGTCGAAAGGCGCCTCTCGGCCTTCGACTTTTCGACTTTTTGAGCCTCGACCCATCCGCCAACCGGGCAGCTTTGTGCATGTGTCCGCCCACCGGCCTACATGTCGACGACCCCCGAGACGCCCCCGAGCAAAGTTTCCATCCCATGGCGCGGAACTTTTTGGCGTCGGGGCGGTCGCTAGTAGTCGAGTGGCGTGCGAGGCTGCTTGACCGAACTCGGTGATCCCCTTTACACTGATACTGTAATCCGAGTGAATTGTTCCAGGAGGGCTGCAATGCGTCGGTCTGTCGTCGCCATCCTCGTCGGTGGCATCGGTCTCCTCGCTCTCGAAGGTGTCGCTTCTGCACAAGGCAAGAAGAAGGCTGGTGGCGACGTCGAGGAGATGACCTTCGATGACGACAAGCTGCTGACCTCGAACCTGGGCCCGGACCAGGCCAAGATCACCACGCGTGGTGGTCCGGTCCGGACGATCCTCGTGCGTCCCCGCACGTCGTTCGTGCCCGAGATGCTCAAGTCGATCGAGAATCTCTGATCCTCGGCTTCTCATTCCTTTCCGACCCGCGGTCCCTCAGGCTTCGGGCAAACCCAACGTGTGATCTCGGCTGCGGGCGCAGCCGAACGGGTGGTTCATGGACGCTGGTAAGACGAAGACGACGCTGACCTTCCAGGTGACCTCTGCAGCGGGCGCGCGGCAGGAGGTCGTCACCCAAGACATCGTGAAGATCGGGAAGGACCCCAAGTCCCATCTCCGATTGGACGACGAGGCTGCGTCGCGCATGCACGCCGTCGTCGAGGTCGCTGGTGTCGACGACATCACGCTGATCGACCTCGGCAACGAGCCGGGCACGCTGGTCAACGGCCAGCGCATCAACAAGACGAAGATCAAGGCGGGCGACGAGATCCGCATCGGCGAGACCCGCATCCTGCTCGCCAGCGCGGTGCCCGCGGAGGCTGGTGCGCCCGCGCCTGCCGCCGCGAACCCGTTCGCTGCTGCTGCGCCCGCTCCCGCCGCTGCGAATCCGTTCGCGGCCGCCGCGCCCGCGGCGAACCCGTTCGGCAGTGGTGGTGACGTCGCGGCCAATCCGTTCGGTGGCGCTTCGCCGTTCGGCGGCGGTGGCGGCTCGCCCTTCGGCAATCCGTTCGGTGGAGCTGCGGCCGGCGCGTCGACCAACGGTCACGGTCATGGCCACGCGCACGCGGAAGACGATCCGAACGCGGAGTACACCTACCGCCTGATCAAGTCGGGTCCCGACGTCTCGTCCGACGAGGTCGAGAACACGATGATCCCGGCCCTCGAGGTCATGGTGCTGTGGGACGCGACCATCCTCCACGTCGCGCACCTCACGCCGCCGCGTTCGTTCTACGTCGGCGAGGAAGAGGGCAAGGGCGTCGGCGTCGACTACCGCATGCCGTCCGAGAAGATCGGCACGACCCGCATGCCGGTGGTCGTGGCGACCGGCGGCGGCGCAGCGGCGGTCATCCCGCCGGGGGCCAAGGGCTCCATTGACATCGCCGGCCAGGGAAAGATGACGATCGAGGAGGCTCGCGCGAAGGGCATGATCCAGCCCTGCGGCGAGTTCCCCGGCGCCGAGCAGGTTGCGCTTCCGGCCAACGGCCGCGCGCGCATCGAGTTCAACGGCTTCGTCTTCCAGACGGCCGCGGTCGCCGCGGGCAAGAAGCCGAAGGCCGCGCTGAACAAGTCTTCGCGCGCTGGTCTCGTGTTCTGGCTCGCATCGTTCGCGCTGCACCTCGGCATCGTGACCGCGCTGATGATGTCGCCGGGCGAGTCGCTCGACGACGAGTCGGCTGGTCTCGACAAGTCGACGCAGGCGTACATGCTCCAGCTGCAGAAGAACTCGGCTGACAAGGAGATCCCCGAGCAGGAGGACACCTCTCAGCAGAACACGCAGCAGGACAAGTCGGGCGGCACCGGCACCAAGCACAAGGGCGCCGAGGGCATGATGGGCGACCCGTCGAAGAACATGACGGGCGGCTACTACCAAATCAAAGGTCCGCCCGACACCGCCGAGGTGAAGATCGCCAAGACCCGCGCCCTCATCGAGGCCGGCAACTACGGCGCCATCGGCGCGCTCTCGAGCGTCTTCGGTTCGACCGCCAACGCGCCCATCGCGTTCGACAGCGACTCGAGCGAGACCATCGGTCGCGACCCGAACAACTTCAACGGCAACCTGATGGGCGACCATCCGGGTGACGCGTTCGGCTACGGCGGCCTCGGCATGACCGGCACCGGTCCTGGCGGCGGCGGCTGGGGCGACGGCATCGGTCTCGGTACGGTCGGTGGCTTCGGTCACGGCTCCGGCACCGGCACCGGCATGGGCTACGGCGGTGGCGGCGGTCGTGTCGGCTCGGGTCGCAAGACCAAGGTCGTGAAGATGATCGAGACCGGCACCGACATCCAGGGTCGCCTGCCGCCCGAGGTCATCAAGCGCATCATCCGCGCGAACTTCCCGCGCTTCCGCGCCTGCTACGAGCAGGGTCTGAAGAAGGACCCGGGCTTGAAGGGCACGGTCGCCGTCCGGTTCATCATCGACACCACGGGCGCCGTCGAGTCGGCCAACCTCTCTGGTGGCTCGATGTCCGACTCGCAGGTCTCGAGCTGCGTCCTCGGCGTGTACCGCACCCTGTCGTTCCCGGAGCCCGAGGGCGGCAAGGTCATGGTCACCTACCCGATCGACTTCCAGAACGACGAGTCCTGAGCACGCTCGCAGCGTGAACGACGCAGCCGCCTCGCCTCGCGCGAGGCGGTCGCGTTTTTGTCTGCTCGCGCGACGCTCTGCACGCGCTGAGGAAGCCCACACTCGGCGACCTGGTCCGATGCGACCGACGCGGCTTCGCGGCGGACCGGGCGTCGTCGACCTACGACAATTCGAAGCGTCCACGCTTCGACGCCCTACGGGCAGAAACCGCCCGATTTCCGCGGGAATTCGCCGCGAATCGGTGTTTACATCAAGGAAGCGTCCCCTTATGCTCCACGCCCTGTGCGCGTGTCGCGTCTCATCGATCGGGCTGTAGCGTCGAGCGATCGAAACAGCGATCCGTGGCGTCCCGGTAATCCGGCAGTGCGCGTGCGTTCGCGAAACACCCTTCACGGTCCCGAGGAGACGGCTTCCATGCGCGTTCGAGGTGCGTCCGTCGTGTTCTTGCTCGTCGGTCTGATCCCGCTCGCGGGCTGCAACAAAAACTCCGTCGATGCGCAGAAGCTCGCGAAGCACGCCCAGTCCATCCAGGGCGAAGATCCGAAGCTCGCGTCCGAGGAGTACAAGCAGGCGGCGGGTCTCGATCCGTCGAACCACAAGATCCTGCAGGCTCTCGGCACGCTGTACGAGAAGCAGAAGGATTGGCAGAACGCTGCCGATACCTATGCGAAGGCGGCCGCCGCCGACGACTCGTTCGCCAACTACCACTTCCGTCGCGGACACGCGCTCTTCGAGCTCGCGAAGAAGGACCCTGGCCACCAGGGCTTCGACAAGCCGATCGAGCCGCTGAAGAAGGCCGCCGCGAAGGACGCGAACCTGTCCGACGCGTACTACTACCTCGGCAAGTCGTACTACGAGACCGACGACGAGCAGAATGCCGCCGAGAGCTTCACGAAGGCGATCGAGACGCGCAGCGATCAGCTCTCGTACTACGTCGACCTCGCGAACCTCTATCTCGACACCGGCTTCGCCGACGAGGGCCTGAAGGTCGCGACCGAAGGTCAGAAGGTCGCCCCGAGCGTCAAGTTCAACGACGACAACGAGAAGGCCGAAGGCGCGAACAACCTCTACAACCTCGTCCTCGACGAGGCGCGCGCTTACGAGTTCCTCGGCAAGCGCGACGAGAAGGTCGCCGCGCTGAAGAAGGCGCGGTCGGTGCCGAACCCGAAGAACATGGCGCGGGAGTCCGAGTACCAGCTCGCTCTCGCGCTCTACGACAAGGGCGAAGCGGTCGAGGCCTGCGACGCGCTCCGCAACTACTTGAAGAGCCCGGCGGGCAAGACGCCGGAGTCCGTCGAGAACCGCAAGGATGCCGACCGCAAGAAGTTCGACTGGGGCAAGTCCGGCGGAGGCTGCGCGGGGTTGTGATCGCTTGGGCTTGACCGCGCGTCCGCTGCGGGGCGGGCGCGCGCGGGGTGAGGGCTGCGAAAGGATTGAGGAGTCGCCGCCGGATTCGCGCGCGACTCGGAGAAGCCGAAGATGGAATTGACGGAACGCCTCGCGTACCTCGAATCGGTCCGTGACTGGCAGCAACTGCGCGAAGAGCTCGAGAAGCAGATCACCGGCACGAAGTCGAACGAGCAGAAGGCGCAGCTGCACCTGCGGCTCGGTCGCCTCCTCGACGAGCACTTCCTCCTCGGTGCCAAGGCGCTGAAGCACTTCCAGGACGCCTTCAAGCTGAACCCCCAGCTGACCGAGTCGCTCGAAGAAGCGCGCCGGATCTACTGGGATCTCGGCAAGCTCAACATGGTCCAGAAGCTCCTGGACCTCGAGCTCAAGGCCAACCCGCAGGGCGAGATCGCCAGCGCGAAGCTGCTCGAGCTCGCTGACGTGTTGTGCGATCTCGATCAGTACGACGCGGCGACGCCTGCGTACGCGCGATCGCTCGGCGCGAGCGGCGGAAAGAACTCGAACGCCTCGGCGTCGCTCGAGGACGTCCAGGTCGTCGAGAACGGCTGGGACGAGCGCGTCGGTGAGCTCGTTCGCGCCGCCAACGAGCTGCAGGGCGAGGAGAAGACCCGCCTCTTCCTCCGCGCGGCACGCATCCTCCGTCGGTTCCAGGGCGCCGAGGCGACCGAAGGCTTCCTCCGTCAAGCCTATCGCGAGTCGCCGATGAACCGCTCCGCGGCGGCGCTCTTCGAGTCGCTGCTCGTCGACCAGAAGCGCCTCGAGGAGATCGAGCGCACGCAGGCCGAGATCCTCACGCACGTCGAGGACGCGAACAAACGCGTCGACCTCGCGCTCGCGTTCGGCCGTCGCTGGGCGATGCGCCACCAGAACCCGGACGTCGCGGCGAAGTTCCTCGAAGAGGCGCTGAATCGCGATCCGGGCAACGAGGCCGCGTTCCACAAGCTCGCGGAGATCTACGGCGCGAAGGATCGATGGAACGACGTCATCAAGCTCGGTGATCGCTGCATCGACGCCGCGCGTGGCGACACGAAGAAGCTCGCCTTCCTCCTCGCCGAGGTCGGCACCGTCGCGTGGAAGCACGTCGGTGACCTGATGCGCGCGCGGACCTACTTCACCCGCCTCAAGGAGGTCGCGTCGGATCACCACCAGGTGAAGGCGTTCGAGCTCCAGATCGGCGAAGAGCTCGAGGTCGCGGGTGCGCCCGCTGCCGCGCCTGCCGCGCCGCCAGTTGCTCAGGCGAAGCCCGTCTCCGAGCCGCCGCCGCCCCCGAAGGTTGCGTCCGAGCCGCCGCCGCCGCCCGCGAAGGCCGCGGAGCCCTCGGTTCCTCCGCCTCCGCCCGCGAAGGCCGAGCCTGTGAAGGCCGAGCCCGTGAAGGCCGAAGTCGCTCCCGCCTCCGGCGGAACCACGCCGCATCCTCCCGCCGCGTCCGAGCACGAGTCGCACGCGCCCGACGAGGGCAAGGTCGGTGAGCTCAAGGCGCAGCTCGCGAAGTTCGAGGGCGCCAAGCGCTGGGGCGACGTCGCCAAGACGCTCGTCGCGCTCGTCGCCGTGTTGGCCGACGACTTCGATCGCGTCGAGGCCGCGCTGCGCGCAGCCGACATCTACGCGAACCAGCTCCGAAACCAGGTCGAGGCGATCAAAGCGTTCGAGCTCGTTCGCACGATCGAGCCGCAGAACCCCGTCGCCGTCGAGTTCCTCGTCAAGGCGTACGAGCAGCGTCGCGAGTTCGAGAAGCTCCTCGCGCTCCGTCGTCAGGAAGCCGACGAGCTCCCCCCCGGTCCCTCCCGCGCCGCGAAGTTCGCGGAGCTCGCGCGCCTCGCGACCGAGAAGGTCAAGAAGCCCGACGTCTGCATCGCGTACTGGCGCGAGGTCACCGAGAACGACGAGCAGAACCTCGAGGCGATCACCCAGCTCGCAGGCTTCTACGAGCGTGCGAAGGACTTCGAGGCCCTCGCGGGCATTCTCGAGAAGGAAGTCGCGCTCACCGGCGATCGCGCCAAGCGCATCGCCGTCCTGAAGAAGCTCGGCACCATCTACGGCGACCGTCTCGACAACGACGAGGGCGCCGTCGAGGCGTGGCGTCGTCTGCTCGAGATCGACCCGAACGACAAGCAGGCGCAAGAGGCCGTCAAGAAGAAGTACCTCGCGCTCCAGCGCTGGGACGACCTCGAGCAGTTCTACGCCGACACCGGCAAGTGGGACGAGTTCATCCGCGTCCTCGAGCAGCAGGAAGCGAAGGAGACGGAGAACGCGGCGAAGGCCGGGCTCCTCTTCAAGATCGCCCAGCTGTGGAACGACCGGAAGCAGAAGGCCGATCGTGCGTCGAAGGCGTACGAGCGCATCCTCGAGCTCGATCCGCACAACCTCCGCGCCGCCGAGGCGCTCGTTCCGATCTACCAGCAGGTCGGCAACGCGCCGGCGTTGGCGCGCGCGTTCGAGGTCAAGCTCGAGCACGTCGACGATCCGATCGGCAAGCTCGAGCTGCTGCGTGACGTCGCCGGTCTGTACGAGGGCAAGGTCCAGGACCCGAGCAAGGCGTTCGATCGCTTCCGCTCCGCGTTCGAGATCGCGCCCGAAGACGAGCTCTGCACCGAGGACCTCGAGCGCGTCGCCCGCGCGACCGGCCGTTGGGAAGAGGTCGTCGACGCCTACAAGAAGGCGATCGACGCGCAGAACGATCCCGAGGTCGCGACGATGCTTCGTCTGCGCCTCGGTCGCGTGTACGTCGACGAGCTGAAGAAGGTCGACGAGGCGGTCGCGCAGTTCAAGGCCGTCTACGAGGGCAACCCCGAGAACGAGGCCGCCCTCGGCGCCCTCGAGCGGCTGTACAAGCAGACCAGCCGCTACGAGGACCTGCTCGCGATCTACTCGAAGAAGCGCGAGCTCGCGGGCAACGCCGACGAGCGCAAGACCATCCTCTACTCGATCGCGCGCCTCTTCGTCGAAGAGCTGAAGGACGCGAAGAAGGCCGTCGAGACCTACAAAGAGGTGCTCGACGAGACCCCCGACGACGGGCAGGCGCTCGCCGCCCTCGACCAGCTGTATCGCGGGCTCGAGGACTGGCAGGCGTACGCCGACGTCCTCCGCAAGCGACTCGAGCTCCCGAACGAGGACGCGACGGTCGTCGACCTCAAGTACCGCCTCGGTCAGGCGCTCGAGAAGCACCTGTCGGACGAGCGTGGTGCGCTCGACAACTACCGCGAGATCCTCGGCCTCGATGCCGCGCACGACGGCGCGCGCGTCGCCCTCGAAGCGATGCTCGAGAGGAGCGAGCTCGAGATCAAGACCGAGGTCGCCGGGATCCTCGAGGGGATCTACGAGGCTCGCGAGGACTGGGAGCGCCTGATCGGCGTCCTCGAGATCCTCGCCAAGGCCGAGACCGATCCTGCCCGCAAGGTGGACTTGCTCCGCAAGAGCGGTCGTACCTCCATCGGTATGCTCGGCGACGTGCCGCGTGCGTTCGATGCGCAGGCGCGTGCCCTCGCGGTCGATCCGACGCACGTCGAGGCTCGCAACGAGCTCGTCGAGATGGCGGCGGCCAACCAGTCCTGGGACAAGCTCGTCGCGGTGCTCTCGAAGACCGCCGAGGGCGTCGAGGACCCGCTCCTCAAGCGCGACTACTGGTTCCGCATCGCGTCGTTGCAGGAGCAGAAGCTGAACCTCGTCGACGACGCGGCCAGCTCCTACCAGAAGGTGCTCGAGCTCGACCCGACGGACGCCGAGGCGCTCGCCGCCCTCGAGCAGCTCTACCTGCGCACGCAGCGCTGGGCCGACCTCATCCAGGTCGTCCAGAAGCGCATCGATCTCGCCGACGACGCGTCGTCGCGCGAGGCGCTCTACGGGCGCATGGCGTCGATCTACGAACAGAACCTCGGCAAGCCCGACGAGGCGATCTCCTGCTACCGCGAGGTGCTGTCGATCGACCCGACCTCGCAGCTCGCGCTCGGCGCGCTCGAGGGGCTCTACTCCCGTCAGGAGCGCTGGACCGACCTCGCCGACAACCTCGAGGCGCAGCTGCGTCTCGCGGAGACCGACGAGCAGCAGCTCAAGCTGATGCTCCGCCTCGCGCAGCTGCGCGAGACGCGCATGGCGGAGGTCGACCAGGCCGTCGAGATCTACCGCCAGGTGCTCGAGCGCGAGTCGACCAACGCCGAGGCGCTCGCCGCCCTCGAGCGTCTCGGTCGCGAGGCGAAGTACGAGCTCCAGATCGCCGAGATCCTCGAGCCTCTCTACAAGAGCTTCGGCGATTGGCAGAAGCTGATCGGCGTCTACGAGGTCTTCGTTCGCCGCAGCGACGATCCGACCCGCCGCGTCGAGCTGCTCCACCAGATCGGGCAGCTCTACGAGGACCAGGGCAACCAGCCGTCCGCCGCGTTCGACGCGTTGGCGCGCGCGCTGGCCGAGGACCCGTCGAGCGAGCAGACCTCGCAGGTCCTCCACCGCCTCGCCGAGGCCACCGGCCGTTGGCAGGATCTCGCGCGCGTGCTCGACGAGCGCGCCGCTGCTGCCGCCACCGGCGAGAACGCCGACGCGACGCTCGCGAGCACGCTGCAGACCGCAGCGGCCCGCGTGCACGAAGAGGCTCTCCAGGACGTCGAAGGCGCCGTCTCGCGCTACCGCAAGGTGCTCGAGCTCGACCCGGTGAACCTCCCGGCCGCCGAGTCGCTCGAGCGTCTGTTCCAGGTCGCCGAGCGTTGGCCGGATCTCTCCGCGATCCTCCAGCGCAAGTGCGAAATCCTCGAGTCGCTCGACGACAAGAAGCAGGCTCTCTTCTCGGCAGCGTCGATCGAGGAGGACGTGCTCCAGCGCGTCGATCCGGCGATCGCCGTCTATCAGAAGATCCTCGAGCTCGATCCCGAGGAGGAGCGCGCCCTCGAGGCGCTGATGAAGCACTTCCTCGAGCTGCAGCGTTGGAACGAGCTGCTCGACGTCTATCAGCGCAAGGTCGATCTCGTCGTCGATCCCGACGACAAGAAGCGCGTCCTCTACCAGATGGGCGCGGTGTGGGAGCGCGAGCTGAAGGACGTGGCGAAGGCCATCGAGACCTACCAGCGCGTGCTCGAGCTCGATCCCGCCGATCTCACGGCGCTCGGTCGCCTCGACGTCCTCTACCAGGCGTCGAGCAACTGGACCGAGCTGCTCGGAATCCTCCAGCGCGAGAGCGAGCTCTCGTCCGATCCGGGCGAGACCATCTCGTTCCAGTATCGAATCGCGGAGCTCTACGAGACGCACCTCGAGGACGTGCCGCGCGCGATCGATCTCTATCGCGACGTGCTCAACGCCGAGCCCTCGCATCAGCCCACTCTCCGCCGCCTCGAGGCGTTGAAGGACGCCACGACCGGCAACGGTGAGGAGGCGCTCGCGGCCTCTGCGGTCCTCGAGCCGATCTACGAAGGGTCGGGCGACTGGGTCCGCCTCATCTCGGTGCTCGAGGTCCAGGTCAAGTACGCCGACGACCCGCTGTCGAAGGTGGATCTGCTCCACCGCATCGCTCGCCTCTACGACGAGCGCCTCGACAACGCGAACCTGTCGTTCGACACCTACGCGCGTTCCCTGGTGTTCAACAACGCCGAGGAGAACACGCTCATCAACCTCGAGGCGCTCGCGGATCGCACGAACCGCTGGCCCGAGGTCGGCCGTCTGTACGACAGCGAGCTCGACAAGCTCCGCGAGAACCCCGATCTGTTCGTCTCCCTCGGCCTGCGCGTCGCGCAGATCCACGAGGTGCAGCTGAACGATCTCGACGGCGCGGTCGCCCGCTACCGTCGCGTGCTCGACATCGACGACCAGAACCAGTCCGCGATCCGCTCCCTCGACCGCCTGTTCTCGCAGGCGGAGCGCTGGGCGGACCTCGCGCAGGTCCTCGCGCGCGAAGCCGACATCGGCCAGACGCCGGAAGAGATCCTCGAGTTCAAGTACCGCCTCGGTGAGGTGTACGAGCGATATCTCGGTGACCTCGATCAGGCGATCGGCGCGTACAAAGAGGTCCTCGCCGTCGAGCCGGAGCACCAGAAGGCGCTCGGGCGTCTCGAGGCGATCTTCGCCTCGGGCCAGAAGCAGCTCGAGATCGGTGAGGTCCTCGAGCCGCTCTATCGCCAGTTCGATCAGTGGGACAAGCTCGTCTCCGTCCTCGAGGCTCAGCTCAAGAACCTCAAGGATCCGGCCGAGCGGCTCGCGATGTACTACCGCCTCGCGGAGCTCCACGAGGAGAAGCTCGCGGACGGCGCGGCGGCGCTCACCGCGCACACCCGCGCGTTCAAGGAGCAGCCGCTCGACGAGCGCGCGCACGAGGAGGCCGAGCGCCTCGCCGGCACCATCGCGGCGTACGACACCCTGGCCAACGCGTACGCCGACGTGCTCGGCGCGACGCAGGAGCCCGCGGTCGTCCGTTCGGTCGGCGCCAAGCTCGCGCGCACCTTCGAGGAGCAGCTCGGCGATCAGCAGAAGGCCGAAGAGACGTATCGCTACGTCCTCGGCATCGATCAGACCGACACCAACACGCTCGAGAACCTCGATCGCATCTACGTCCAGTGGGGCGCGCACGAGCAACTCGCCGACATCCTGAGCAAGCGCACCGTCGCCACCCAGGACGAGATCGAGAAGGTCGACCTCTACGCCCGGCTCGGTCAGGTCTACGAGGAGTCGCTCAACCGCGTCGACGACGCCATCGTCGCGTACCGCAAGATCTTCGACGAGCTCGACAAGCAGCACGAGGGCGCGATCGCCGCGCTCGCGCGGCTCTACCTGATCAAGAGCGCTCCGACCGAGCTGCTCGAGGTCTACCAGCGCGAGCTCGAGAACGCGGTCGGCGACGTCGCCGAGGCGGACATCCAGGCGAAGATCGCGAACCTCAAGAGCGAGCTGCTCGGCGACGTTCCGGGAGCGATCGAGCTGTGGAAGCGCGTGCTCGATCTCCGCGGCGAGGACACCGAGGCCCTCGGTGCCGTCGCGAACCTCTACGAGCGTCAGCAGATGTGGCCGGAGCTCGCCGACATCCTCGAGCGTCTCTCCGACGCGTCGACCGACGACGGCGAGCGCGCGGGTCACCTCGCGCGCCGCGCCAGGATCTACACCGAGAAGCTGCAGCGTGACGACCTCGCGCTCGACGAGTGGCAACGCGTGCTCGACATCAACTACGAGCACGTCGTCGCGCTCCGCTCGATCGCGGACATCCGTCGTCGCCAAGGCGATCACGCCGAGTTGGTGATGGCGCTGCAGAACATGGTCGAGCGCGCCGCGCGCTTGATCGACGAAGACGAGCTGGTCGCGATCTACCGCGAGCTCGGCAAGACCTACGGCGAGGTTCTCGAGCAGCCGATCGAGGCCGCCGACGCCTGGCGCAAGCTCGTCGAGGTCGCCCCTGGCGACTTCGAAGGGATGGCCGCCCTCGAGGCGATCTATCGCAAAGACGAGCAGTGGACCGACGTCATCGGCGTGAAGATGCAGCGCGCCGCGGCCTTCGCAGAGAACGAGGAGAAGATCCGCGAGCTCTTCGAGGTCACCGACCTCTGGTACCAGCAGGCCGCAAACCCCGACGGTGCGACCGACGCCAACCAGAAGATCCTCGAGCTCGATCCGGACAACGAGCGCGCGTTCCTCACCCTCGAGCAACTGCACACCGACGGTGGTCGTTGGGCGGAGCTCGCGGAGCTGTACGTCGCCAAGCTCGAGCGCGTCGAGGAGAACAAGCTCCGTCAGGACCTCTATCGCAAGATTGCCCGCGTCCTCGACGAGAAGCTCGACGACTCCGCGCAGGCGTTCGAGGTGCTCGTCAACGCGTTCAGCGAGGACTTCGAAGAGGACGCGACGGTCAAGGACCTCGAGCGCCTGAGCCAGTCGACGCAGCGGTGGGGCGATCTCGTCCAGACCGCCAACACCTGGCTCAAGGACCCGGCGATCCAGGCCGACACGCCGAAGAAGATCATGCTCATGCTGCGCCTCGCCAAGTGGTACGGCGAGGACATCGGCAAGCCCGAGTGGGCGATGCCGTACTTCCAGCAGGTCCAGAAGCTCGACCCGCACAACGTCCGCGTCATCCGCCAGGTCGCGAGCCTCTACAAGAAGGCCGGCAACTACGACCAGGTCGGCGCGACGCTGACCAACGCGCTCGAGATCGCGACCAACGAGAAGGATCGCAAGGAAATCGCCGTCGAGATCGGCGAGCTCCTCGAACGTCAAAAGGGCCAGGTCGACCAGGCGGTCGTCTATTACAAGCGCTCGCTCGACGTCGACCCGACCTACCAGCCCGCGATCGACGCTCTCGAGGCCATCTACACGCAGCGCGGAATGACCCGCGACATCGTGGAGATGCTCGAGCGCAAGGCGCAGTCCCGCGCCGATGCTGCCGAGCTCAACCCGACGCGCATCAAGCTCGCCGGAATGTACGTCGGTCAGCTCAACGATCTCGAGCGCGCAGGCGAGCTCTATCGCGCGGCCCTCGAGGGCGAGCCCGGAAACATCGCTGCGATGCGCGGCCTCAAGGTCGTCTACCAGCAGACGATGGACTGGACGCGCCTCCACGAGCTCCTCGAGAAGGAGCTCGAGGCAGTCCAGACCGAGCGTGAGCGCGTCGAGGTCCTCAAGGAGATCGCCGCCGTTCAGGAAGACCACTTCATCAAGCCGGAGATCGCTGCCCAGCGTCTCGAGCAGGCGTTGGAGATCGACCCGAACAACGACGAGGCCTACCGCGCGGTGGAGCGTTGCTACAACAAGCTCCGTCGCTGGCACGACCTGGTCGCGGCCTACGATCGCCACATCGCCGCCGCGAACGACGACGCCGTCCGCACCGAGCTCTACGGAGCGATGGGCAAGACGTACGCCGACGAGCTCGACGACGTCGAGAAGGCCGTCGACGCCTACCGCAACATCACCGACATCGATCCGAACCACGTGCAGGCGCTCGATGCCCTGTCGCGGCTCTACGAGAAGCAGGGCGAGACCCAGCTCTCGCTCGATGCGATGCAGCGGGTCGCCGACCTGACGTTCGACAACGCGCAGAAGGTCGAGATGCTTTACCGGATCGGTAAGGCGCACGACGAGAAGCTCGGCGACCGGGTCACGGCGCAGGAGCGGTTCCGCGCCGCGCTCGACTACGATCCCACGCACCTCCAGTCGCTCGCTGCCCTCCGCCAGATCGCGCTCGACACGGCCGATTGGTACGAGGCCGCGCAGCTGCTCGAGCAGGAGCAGACCCACACCCAGCAGCCGCGCCAGAAGGCGAAGCTGCTCGTCGAGCTCGGCAAGCTCCGCGAGGAGATGCTGTCCGAGCACGAAGGCGCGATCGCCGCGTTCGAAGCTGCGATCACGTCCGACGGCGAGAACGAGGATGCGGCGCAGCCGCTCGCGACCGAGTACGTGGCGACCGAGAAGTGGGACATGGCCGAGCCTCTGCTCGACCTCCTCACGCGCAAGGCCGGCAAGCGCGACAAGCACGAGCAGCACGGGCTCTACGCCATGTTCGGCAAGACGCTCGCCGCGCTCGGCAAGAACGATCGCGCGCTCAAGGCGTACCAGCAGTCCTTCCAGGCCGATCCGACCGACATGGAGGTCATTCGTGGCCTCGCCGAGGTCAGCTTCGCCCTCGAGGACTGGCCGGCCGCGCTGTCGAACTACCAGAAGGTGCTCACGAGCCTCGGCGAAGAGGATCAGGAGCTCCGCACGGAGGTCTACTTCCGGCTCGGTAGCATCAAGCGCAAGCAGGGCCAGGCGCGCCAGGCGATCACCAACTACGAGAAGGCCCTCGAGATCGATCCGGCGCACCGGGCGACCCTCGAAGCCCTCGTCGGTGTCTACGGCGACAACAAGGACTGGAAGCAGGTCGTCGAGTACAAGCGCCAGATCCTCGACAACGTCATCGATGGCGATGAGCGGTACAAGCTGCTCAACGAGATCGGCGACATCTGGTCGAACAACGACAAGAACCTGCCGAAGGCGATCGAAGCCCTCGAAGAGGCCCTCGAGCTCAAGCCCGAGGATCACGTCCTCCTCCACAAGCTCCTCCAGCACTACCAGGGTGCGGAGCAGTGGACGAAGATGATCGAGGCCATCGAGCGCATCGCGAACCTCGAGACCAGCCCCGACCGCAAGTCGAAGTACTTCTACACGATGGCGCAGCTCTATCGTGACAAGGAGAACGACAGCGATCGCGCGGTCGAGTACTTCAACTTCGCGCTCGACAACGATCCGAACTTCCTCAAGGCCTTCGAGGCGATCAACAAGATCCTCACCTCGCAGAAGGACTGGAAGAACATGGAGCGTGCCTTCCGGAAGATGCTCCACCGCATCTCCGGCAAGGGGAACAACGACCTCGAGTTCAGCCTCTGGCACAGCCTCGGCATCATCTACCGTGACCGGCTCGCGCAGCCGGAGGCGGGTGTCGAAGCCTTCCGCATGTCGTCGCGCCTCAAGCCCGAGGACATGCAGGAGCGTCAGATCCTCGCCGAGCTGTACGAGCAATCGGGTCAGATCGACAAGGCGGTCGCCGAGCTCCAGGACGTCCTGGCGCGCGACGCGATGCGCGTCGATCCGTACCAGGCGCTCTACAAGCTCTACATGAAGGCGGGGATGTTCGACCGCGCCTGGTGCCTCGCTGCCGCGCTGCACTTCCTCAAGAAGGCCGACGGCGATCAGACGACCTTCTTCGAGGAGCGTCGTCCGAAGGGCATGCTCGGGTTCCGCGCTCGTCTCGACAACGAGCAGTGGGTCCTGAACATCTTCCACCCGGATCAGGACAAGATCCTCGGGAAGATCTTCGAGATGATCACGCCGGCCGCGCGCACGGCGAAGCTCCTGCAGCTCAAGGCCGCGCGCCAGCTGCCGGAGATCCCGAAGAAGTTCCAGCAGGATCCGGGCACCACCACGGTCACCTTCGCCAAGGCGTTCTTCGGTGCGACGCAGATCCTCGGCCTGCCGGCTCCGCAGCTCTACGTGCGGAACGACGTGCCGGGTGCGCTGACGCCCGCTCCGATGGACCCGCCGTCCTCGGTCGCTGGCGCCACGGTTCTCAGTGGGTTCACGCCGCAGGAGCTGATGTTCCTGATCGGCAAGCACCTCACGTACTACCGCGGCGAGCACTACATCAAGACGCTCTTCCCCTCCCTCACCGAGCTGAAGACGTTGATGCTCACGGCGGTGAAGATCGCCATGCCGGACTTCCCGCTGCCCGACGACATGCAGAAGGGCGTGATGACGACGGCGCAGGAGCTGGTGAAGTACATGCAGCCGGTGCAGGCCGATGGTCTGCGCCTCGTGGTCAAGCGCTTCGTCGACGAGGGCGCGAAGGCCGACATCAAGCGCTGGATGCAGACCTCCGACGTCACCTCGATTCGCGCAGGCTTCGTGCTCTGCGGCGACCTCGAGATGGCTGCGAAGCTCATCCGCGCGGAGCCGGTCGTCGCGGGTGACCTCGCGCCGAGCGACAAGCTCAAGGAGCTGATCCAGTACTCGGTCAGCGAGCAGTACTTCAACGTGCGGCAGGCGCTCGGGATCGCGATCCAGTAGTGCCAACCCCATGACACGAGAGGGCCCTTCTCCCGCACGGGAGAGGGGCTTCTCTCTTTCAGGACTGCAGAGCGAGATCGAGAATTCACAGGGAGGAACGGAGGCACGGAGAGAGACGAACCATGTCTGCCGTTCTCAGCACGATGACGTTCGGGCCCGAAAGGGCAGGTCGCTCCTCTGGGCGCAAATCGGCAGACATCTCTTACCTCCGTGTCTCCGTGCCTCCGTGGTGAGTCTCGGATCTCGAATGGTGATTCGATGCGCATCGCCTTCTTCGGACTCCCGCTCGCCGCGCTCGCGTTGCTCGCCGATGGGCACGAGCTCGCGTTCGCGGCGCTCAGTCGGAAGAAGCTCCCGGGCACGCGGCGATTGCGGCGTGCGCTCGGCGCCGAAAGGGTGCTGGTCGTGCCCCGCGTGGACGCGTCGTTCGCCAAGCGCGTGTCGGGCTGCGATCTCGTCGTGTCGTGGTTCTGGACGAAGAAGCTTCCCCTCGAGGTGGTGCGTGCGGCGCCGTTCGGAGGCTTCGGCGTGCACCCGTCGCTCCTCCCGCGTTGGCGCGGTCCAGATCCCTATTTCTGGGCGATCGACGCCGGCGACGCGGTCACCGGCGTCACCGCCCATCGCCTCGATGCGGAGTACGACACCGGCGCGTTGCTCGGTTCACGCACGCTCGCCATCGATCCGGCGTGGAGCTCCTGGCAGCTCGCTCGTGCGCTCGATCGGCCATCGCTCGAGCTGCTGCGCGAGGTCGCGCAGGCGTTCGCGAGAGGTGAGCCTCCAGTCGAGCGAGCGCAAGACGAACGGGCGGTCACGCTTGCGCCGGAACCTGGAGACGAATTGCTGGAGGTTGATTGGCAAAGGCCGGCAGCGCTGGTGATCCGCCGCGTGCGCGCAGCAGCGCCCCATCCGGGCGCGTGGACCTTCATCGGCGAGGAAGCCGTCGTCATCACGCGGGCGGAGCTCGCAGCGGCGCCGCGTGCGCTCGCACCGGGCGAAGCTGCGGTGATCGATGGACGCGCGGTGGTTGCGTGCGGCGAAGGCGCCGTGGCGCTCCTCGCCGGCCGCCGCGTCGACGATCGTGACGAAGAACACGCGATCGACGCCTCCGCCCTCGCGAAGCTCGTCCAGAGCGCGCAGATCTAAGTGCGCGCGGCCTGCGCGTTTCGGGGTATTCTTTCGTCCCCATGGACGAGCGCCTCAAGCAGACGTTGCGGACCGCGCGCGAGCACTACGAACGCCGCGAGCTCGACAAGGCCGAGCCCCTCCTTCGCAGCATCCTCGACCACGTCGAGCGTTTCGCCGACGTTCACAACATGCTCGGCGTGATCGCCCACGAGCGCCGCGACTACAACGAGGCCGAGATGCGCTTCAATCGCGCTCTCGAGCTCAACCCGCGGTACACCGAGGCTTCGTTGAACCTCGCGGTCACCTACAACGACCTCGGGAAGTTCGATCTCGCGCGTGCGATCCACGAGCGCGCGACGACTGCGCAGAAGCAGACCGACGGGGTCGACCCCTTCGTGAAGGGCAAGATCGCCAACATGCACGCCGAAATCGGCCAGGCGTACGCCGAGGTCGGTCTGCTCCACGAGGCGATTCCCGAGCTGGAGAAGGCTGTCGGCCTCTGCCCGCACTTCGCCGATCTGCGGTGGCGTCTCGGCAACCTCTACAAAGAGGTCGGCGACAACGCGCGGGCACGCGTGCAGTACGAGTCCGCCAAGGCGGCCAACCCGATGTACGCGAATGCGCGCGTCTCGCTCGCGGTGCTGATGATCGCGGCGAACGAGCGCAAGCAGGCCGAAGAGGAGCTACAGCAGGTGCTGAGCATCGACGCGGAGCACAAGACCGCGCAGATGTACCTCCGCATGCTCAAGGGCATCCGCCCGCCCGGCGCCTCCCGCCCGCCTCCCGCGGGCTGAATCCGCCGAAGAGAAGAGCTCACCACGGAGGCACGGAGATTCGAATCGTGCTGCCGCTCGCTTCGTGCCAACCAAGGGCCCCCTCCTCTTGATTGAGAGCTCGTCGAGCCTTGCGCATGCAAGGGCTAGTGCGAGCTCACTGCGTGCATCGGCAGACCATCTCACCTCCGTGCCTCCGTGCCTCCGTGGTGAACCTTCTCGAGTCAGTGAAGGCCGCTGCCGCGGGCGAGGCCGTCGCTGAGCAGGTTGCACATCGCGTGGAAGGCGACGCCGGCGCCGATGCCGCCGGTGCGCGCGCGGAGCCAGCCGAACACGAGGCTCGGGAAGAAGACGGCGAGGCGCGCCGGGTGCGGGATGGTGGCGAGGTGGCCGAGCGCGAAGAGTGCGCTCGAGACCAGAAGGGCCGGGCCTATTTTCGCGCCGAGCACGTCGATGCGGCGATCCCACGCGCGATCGAGCGCGGTCTGTAGATATCCACGGAAGAATGCCTCTTCGGGCAACGCGACGACCACGAGTTGACCGAGCGCGGCATCGAGCAGCTTGGGAGGCGGAACCCACGCGAGCTGTCGAACGTGCCAGTAGCGCGTGAACGCCACGATGAAACCGGGGAAGAAGAGCGCCCCGAGCAGCAACGCCCAGGCGAGCGCGACGGCGCCTCCGCGAAACGTCACGCGCCATGGGGCAGGGGGCACCTCGAGCAGGCCGCCGAGCGACAGGCCCCAACCGCGCACGTCGGCGTCGCGCCGCCGCAGCACCAGCAGCCAGGTGGCGCCGAGGAACACGAAGCCGACCGCGGTCGCGACGATCGAGTCACGCAACCCCCACGACGCTGCCGTCGCTACGAGGGCCACCGCGAGCGCGACGAGGATCGCGCGCGCGCCCGGCGAGAGCGCCGCGATCGATGCCCGCGTGCCTCCCATCACTTGATCACTTGGAGGCGCTGGGCGCGGCAGAAGACGAAGGCGCGGCGGACGCAGACGGTGCCGCCGATGCGCTCGGGGCCGCAGCGGAGACGGCCAGGGCCGGAAGCGGGGGAGGCGTCGAGACGATGCCCGGCCCGGCCGTCGCACCCGCGAGCTCGAGGGCCTCGTTGGCCATCGCGCACCCGTTGGCTTGGATGCGACGAACCTCGAGGCCAGCGGCCACAGCGGTCGGATCGCCAGCGACCTGCATCACCGTCGCCTCCGGGGTGCGGCGCAGGCGCAACAGCTCGCGACCGTCGGCGAGCCGACGCAACGAGAAGCGCATCGGGTGCTCGGTGCCCAGGATCTTCTGGTGGATCGTTGCGGTCGCGCCGAAGGCGGCCGACGTGCTCGGGATCTGCTTGGGGTCTTCGTCGATGACGACGACGGCGTACTCGGTGAGCTTCGCGCCATCACGTGCGACGGGGAAGTCGTTGACCTTGTACTGGTCGAGCGCGTACGCGAGATTTCGCAGGCGGAGGTCGTTGCGGGTCTCCTTGACGTCGCGGATGAAGTCCGCGCCGAGGAACTCCGACCGCGCGATGACGTCGGCGTACGACCAGGGCCCGGCGCCCTTGCTGCGAAGGAGACACGCCGAGAGTCCGTCGAGCGGCGCGAGCTTCGCGTTCGCGTGCACGGCCTCGTTGCTCGTCGCGTCGCCCGCGCGCACGCGGATGTACAGCGTCGGACGCTCACGCCAGGCGAGGGTACGTGCGTCGGGATCGACGAGGTCGCCCGGCCAGGGCTGCGTCGCGAGCGCGACCGTCCAAGGCTCGACCTTCCCACGCAGCGTTCCGATGTCCTCCGCCACGGCCGCGGCCAGCGAGGCGCGATCCTTCAGCAGCCGCATCCGCTCGCCGCCGAGCTCGCGGTTGTAGACGTAGTAGTAGGCGAGCGCGATCAACGAGATGCAGCTCGCGATCGCGAAGACGACTCCCCAGGGAATGGGCTTCGACTTCCGCGGCGTCGCTTCCTCGCTCACGTTGTCTTCTCCTAAAAAAAGCCCCCTCTCCCGGAAGGAGAGGGGGTCTCTTCACGCGGGCTCGCGTGAGGGGTTCAGTGGCCTTCGCCGCCGCCGCCCTCGCCGCCGCCCGACTTGCCCTTCTTGTTCACCATGAAGCTGATGTTGTTGTAGCCGCTGAGCGCCGCCGTATAGAAGACGCTCTTCACGACGAACGCGGGCAGCTTCTCATCGAGCTGGAGGACGACCATTCCGGGGAACGGCGCATCCGACGGGTGCGTCGCCTTCCAGGTGTCCTTCATGAACTTGAGCTTGGTCTCGAGGTCCGAGAGCTTGACCGGCTGAGCCGTCTTGCCTTGCTCCATGGCGTCGAGCGCCTCGACGATCGAGCCCGCGGGCTTGTTGTCGACGTAGACGTCCTTGCCAGCAACACCGACCATCGGCGCGGCCAGGAGTTCCTGGACGTTGCGCGCGGTGGGGAGCTTGACCTCCTTGGGCACGGACTGCTCGCCGGAGGCGCTGAACGTGGAGAGGAGGAAGATGACGACCACCATGAGGAAGTCGATCATCGAGGTCAGGTTGAGGCTCTGCTCCATCGAGCGTCGCCCGCCGCCAGACACTTTCCGCTTCACGAAGTTCAGCGGGACGTGGTGCATCAGCCGGCGACCCGGCTTGATGATCGTACCGTGGTGAACGTCGAAGATTTTTCCGCCGCCGCTCATGTTCGTTCCTGATCCTCAGTTTGCGGAGAAGGCAACGTTGAACGCGGGGATGTCGTCCGCCGCGGAGGGGCAGCCCTCGGCCGATTTGCCAGACTTGTCGGGCTTTCCGCAGCACTGCGGCTTCGGCATGAAGCACACGTAGCGGCGCGGGACGTAGATCGCGTCGATGACCTTCACGACCTCGGAGAAGGGGAAGGCGTTGTCGACGTGCAGGATGGCCTGGTTGAGCTGGTTGGCGCCGTGCTCGTTGGCCTCGGTCGACTGGTAGCCGACGTCGTCACCGTAGAGGTTCTGCGGCCCCTGACCCGAGATGAAGGCCTTCTTGATCTCTTCCTCGAGCTTGGGGTACCGGCCGCTCGCGTCCGCTTCCATGTCGAGCGAGACGATGTCGTCGGTCTTGGTCCCCGCCTGCCACTGGAGGATGAACTTCTTGTCCTTGTCGGAAACGCGGACATGGAGCACGGCCGGCTCCTTGTCCTTCGGTTTCTTCTCCGTGTCCGACTTCTTCTGCGAGCTCGGCACCTGCGCGTTCGCGTTCAAGCGCGCCATGCTCGACCACACCGCGGTGATCAGGAGGAAGGAGATGGTCACCATCAAGAGGTCGATGAAGGGGACCATGTTGATCTCCTGATCGACGTTGCGCTTACCGCCCTTGCCACCGCCACCCGTGCTTACGCCACCCATGGATTACACCTCGTGCTCGGCACGCACCTGAGACCAGCGCCCTAGTTATCCTCGGCCTCGCATCGCTCGCACCTTCCGTCATTGCTGAGGAAGAGGCGACCGGTCCGAGGGTCAGAGGCGATCCATCAGACCGCCCCTGACTCCCGAAGTTCCCGTCATTCCGCCGCGGGGGCGACGTTCGACAGGTTGACCTTCTGGCGGTTGTTGACGATGAGGTTCATGACCTGGACGGTCGCCTCGTTGATGTCGTCCTCGATGCCCTGGGTCTTGCCGTTGAGCACGGCGAACCCGAGCAGGCCGGTGATGGCCACGATGAGGCCGAAGGCGGTGCAGTTCATCGCCTCGGAGATACCCTCCGCGAGGATGGTCGCCTTCTGCGCCTGATCGACGCCCGGCTTCGAGACGGCGCCGAAGGACTTGATCAGTCCGAGCACGGTGCCGAAGAGGCCGGTGAGCATCGCCAGGTTGGAGAGAAGGCCGAGGTACGCAGTACGCTGCGAGATCTTCGGCATCTCACGGAGCGCGGCCTCGTCGAGCGCCGCCTGAACCTCCTCGTCGGGACGGTTCACCTTGATCAGACCGGCCTGGACGATGCGCGCGAGCGGCGAGTTGGCCGCCGAGCACATCTTGACCGCCTTCTGGACGTCACCCGCGAGGATGCACTTCTGCATCGTCGAGATGAAGACGTCCTTGTTGATGGAACCGCCCCACAGATAAAGGGCGCGCTCCACCACGATGGCGATGACGAAGACCGACCAGAGGAGGATGATCCACATCGGCCAGCCACCCTCTTTGTAGTGCGCCCAAATGTCAGCGAACATTCGCGTCCTCCTGAATGGCCGCTCGCGATGGCAGCGGCTTCCTCCTCGTCACACCCGTATCCCGAACCGCTCGGTAGGGCCTACGCACGCGTTGTCGTGCGTCGGAATGGCCCCAAGAATCTTTGCCCCTGCGTCTCCGTCAGACACCCTAGTCGCGCCGAAGTTGCGAACGATAAGCCGTCGAACACCCGCCCAACTGTCAAGAATTTCTCGCGGAAATCGGGGAGCAGGGGGTGAGGATACTTGTCACGCCCCCCTGGTCAAGGCCGTTGCAAACGTCAGCGACGAATGTTTTGCCTTCCTTGGAATCGTCCGCGCCGCACGGATGCTTGTGAGCGCGGGCGGGCGCGACTACCGGCGCGCGAGCGGATCTTGCGGAGTGCTTTCCACTCCTTGCCTGCGGCTCGGACCATCCGGTACAGTCGCTTCGCTCCGTTGGGGAGGCGCTCGAGTTCGCGCAATCTGCCGTTGACTCGCCTGCGTCGTGTACCCTGGGAGCGTCGTCGCCGTTCTTCGTGCCGAGAGTGCGCAGCTCGCCAGCTGGTCGACGTCGGCCGCCGTGCAAGCAGGTTCGAAAGGAGTTGGGGATGGTTTCGCAGGTCGATGCGGCGTTGGGCTCGATGATGTCGGCTGCGGCTGAGGGCGGTGGTGCGGAAGGCGGGCTTGCCGGCTTCTTCAAGCACGGCGGCGTCTTCATGTACTTCAACCTCCTGATCTCCGCGATCGTCATCGCGCTGGTCATCGAGCGGACGGTTTTCCAGCTGACCAAGTACCGCGTGAACTCCAAGGAGTTCTTCGCGCAGGTTCGCAAGCTCGTGAACGCGAACAACCTCGATCGCGCCATCAAGTTGTGCGAGGCAGGCAACGGTGGCTACCCGACCCTCCAGCTCGTCAAGAGCGGTCTCACCGTCGCCAACCGCGGCGCCGACGAGATCGACGCCGCGATGAGCGAGAAGATCAGCGAGCTCAAGCCGGCGGTCGAGAAGGGCATCGGCTCTCTCTGGTCGCTCGCGAACATCGCGACCCTCGTCGGTCTGCTCGGAACGGTGTCCGGTCTGATCGCGACCTTCGCCGCGGTCTCCTCGGGCAGCATCTCCGCCGCCGAGCGCCAGACGCGCCTCGCGGCCGGTATCTCCGAGGCTATGAGCAACACGGCGTTCGGTCTCGGCATCGCCGTGACCTGCATGATCGCCCACCTCATCCTGCACAACAACTCGAAGAAGATCGTTCACGATCTCGAGGCGACGCAGGAGCGTGTCTTCAACCTGCTCGCGATCTCGCAGCGGGGTCAGGCCTGATCGGAACGTGGAGGGAACCTTCGGGTTCTCTCCGCGGTCCATCGCGCCGAAGGAACGAGGATGGCCGATCCGGGAAACAACCCCTACGCGCCCGTGGGCGGCGGCGTGGCGACGGCGGGAGGCGTGTCGACGCCCCCCACCGAAAAGCTCACCGCGGCCCAGCGCTCGAGGATTCGTCGCCTCTCCGCGCCGCGCGAGCTGGCGCCCGACGAAGAGGCGGGCGAGCTCAACATCGTTCCCTTCCTCGACATCATCACCAACGTGCTGATGTTCGTGCTCGCCAGCATCACCGTGTCCTTCACGGTCTCGCTGATGGCGGACGCGCCCAAGCAGGGGAAGGGCGGCGTCGCGAAGATCCAAGAGGAGTCTCTCAACCTCACGGTGATCATCGCGAGCGACGGCTACTTCATCAAAGGCCGCTCGGCGTCGATCGCCGAGGGCTGCAACGGCATCGGCGGCGGTCGCCCCACGGTGCCCCGCGTTCCCGCCAGTCAGAACGAGTCGTTCGACGGCAAGAAGTACGACGTCGCGGCCCTGCAGAAGTGCGCGCGGAAGCTGAAGGAAGAAGTTCCGAACGCCGAAGCCGAGCAGCAGGTCATGGTGACCGCGAACCCGACCATCCCCTTCCAAGAGATCGTTCGCGTGATGGACGCGGTGCGGAAGGACGCGAAGGGTGAGCTGTTTCCGAACGTCGTTTTCACGGTGCTCAAATGAGGGCGTGCTGAATGGCGTCGATGGCGAAGTACAAGGCCGAGCTGCGGAAGATCACCCGTCGTAGGGCGGTCGCGCACGAGGTCAACTTCCTCAACATCACCGCGATGATGGACATGATGACCATCATCCTGGTGTTCCTCCTCAAGAGCCTGTCGTCGTCTTCGGCGAACCTGCCGCAGACCAACGACCTCGCCCTGCCGACGACCATCCTCCAGGGCGAGCCGACCGAGGCGGGCATCCAGATCGTCGTTTCTCGTGATCGCGTGCTGGTGAACGGCAACGAGATCAAGAGCCTGTCGGTCCCCGGTTGCTTCACCAACCCGAACGACGCGCCCAAGCCGCACGAGGGCTACCGCCTCGTGTTCTGCCCGGGCGACTCGCCGCACGGCTTCGACGCGAAGTTCAAGGCGCGCGGCACGGCGACCGACCTCGAGATCTCGCCGCTGCTCAACGCCGTCGAGACTCCGGTGCGCGTTGCGGAAGAGATCGCCAAGGCCAAGCCGAAGCCCGGCGGCGGAAACGGCGTCGAGGCGATGATCCTCTTCGACCGCTATACCAGCTACCGCGTGATGACCGAGGTGATGTTCACCCTCGGTCAGGCGAAGATCGGAAAATTCCACTTCCTCGCGATGCAGGCGAAGTGAGATCCCACGCCGGCCCCTGAGGTCTGGCGCAAAAAAGGAGGGGCTGCGGGCGCAAGTCTCGCGGCCCTCTCTGTTTTTGTCCTCGAGCCGAGACCACGGGGCGCGCCCTACTTGGCTTGGACGACAGAGTGCGGTATGAGCCGCCCCGCGCGCGCGAGGCGTGCTGAAGCGTTCGCTCCAGGCGGACGGCCAACCCCTCGAGAGTCGCAGGTGCCGTGGTCCTGCATGCTGCAGGTGTCGGCCCCTCCCGAAACTCCAGGAGAGGACAGCATGATGTCGAATGCACAGGGCCGTCGGGGGAGCGCGCTACTCGCGTTCTTCGCGACGTTGCTCACCATGATTCTCAGCGCCGGTGCGGCACTCGCCGAAGGCGCAGCGCCCCACAAGGGTGGCGGCGAGGCGAACCTCATCGTTCCGAACCTCGCGGACCCGAAGATCGCGAACTTCCTCGGTGGCACCTCGGGGCACACGCTCCTGATGGGCGGCCTGCTGGTGTGCGCGGTCGGCATGGCGATGGCGTTCGCCATCTACATGAACCTGAAGAACGCGCCCGTTCACAAGGCGATGCTCGACATCAGCGAGCTCATCTACGAGACCTGCAAGACGTACCTCGTCACGCAGCTCAAGTTCATCGCCATCCTCGAGATCTTCATCGGGGCGATCATCGTCTACTACTTCGGCGTCGCGCAGCATTACTTCGCCGACGGCCAGGCGCTGAAGGTCATCATCATCCTGGTCTTCAGCCTCGTCGGCATCGCGGGCTCCTGCCTCGTCGCGTGGTTCGGCATCCGCGTGAACACGTTCGCGAACTCGCGCACGGCGTTCGCGTCGCTCCAGGGCAAGCCGTTCCCGACGTACGCGATCCCGCTCAAGGCCGGCATGTCGATCGGCATGCTCCTCATCTCTGTCGAGCTCCTCCTGATGCTCGGCATCCTGCTCTTCATCCCCGGCAACCTCGCCGGTCCGTGCTTCATCGGCTTCGCGGTCGGTGAGTCGCTCGGCGCCTCGGCGCTCCGCATCGCGGGCGGCATCTTCACCAAGATCGCCGACATCGGGTCGGACCTGATGAAGATCGTCTTCAAGATCAAGGAAGACGACGCGCGTAACCCCGGCGTCATCGCCGACTGCACCGGCGACAACGCGGGTGACTCGGTTGGTCCGTCGGCCGACGGCTTCGAGACCTACGGCGTCACCGGCGTCGCGCTGATCTCGTTCATCCTCCTCGCGGTGAAGAACCCGACGACCCAGGTCCAGCTGCTCGTCTGGATCTTCGTCATGCGCATCGTGATGGTCATCGCGTCGGCGCTCTCGTACTTCGTCAACGACGCGATCGCGAAGGCCCGCTACGCCGCGGCCGACAAGATGAACTTCGAGCAGCCGCTCACGCAGCTCGTCATCCTCACCTCGGTCGTCTCGGTCATCCTGACCTTCGTCGTCTCGAAGTTCCTCATCCCGGAGCTCGGCGACGGCAGCCTCTGGTGGAAGCTCTCGATCATCATCACCTGCGGTACTGCCGCCGGCGCGATCATCCCCGAGGTCATCAAGGTCTTCACCTCGACCGAGTCGGGCCACGTCCGCGAGGTCGTCACCTCGTCGCGCGAGGGCGGCGCTTCGCTCAACGTGCTCGCCGGTCTCACCGCCGGTAACTTCAGCGCCTACTGGATGGGCATCATCCTCCTGGGTCTGATGGGCACCGCGTACTACGTCAGCATGATGGGCGTTGGCTCGATCATGATGGTCAACGGATTCGACCCGTCGCCGGTCTTCGCCTTCGGCCTCGTGGCCTTCGGCTTCCTCGGCATGGGCCCGGTCACCATCGCGGTCGACTCGTACGGTCCGGTCACGGACAACGCGCAGTCGGTCTACGAGCTCTCGCTCATCGAGAACGTGCCCAACGTCGAAGAGGAGATCCAGAAGCAGTTCGGCTTCAAGGTCCAGTTCGAGAAGGCCAAGCACTTCCTCGAGGAGAACGACGGCGCGGGCAACACCTTCAAGGCGACGGCGAAGCCGGTGCTCATCGGCACCGCGGTCGTCGGCGCGACGACCATGATCTTCTCGATCATCGTCGGCCTCACCGACGGCTTCCTCAACAACGTCAACAAGCTCTCGCTGCTCTACCCGCCGTTCCTGCTCGGCCTCATCGCCGGCGGCTCGGTCATCTATTGGTTCACCGGCGCCTCGACCCAGGCCGTGAGCACGGGCGCGTACCGCGCGGTCGAGTTCATCAAGGCGAACATCAAGCTCGAGGGCGTCGAGAAGGCGAGCGTCGAGGACAGCAAGAAGGTCGTCGAGATCTGCACGGTCTACGCGCAGAAGGGGATGTTCAACATCTTCCTCGTCATCTTCTTCTCCACGCTGGCGTTCGCGTTCTACGACAGCTTCTTCTTCATCGGCTACCTGATCTCGATCGCTCTCTTCGGCCTGTTCCAGGCGCTGTTCATGGCGAATGCCGGCGGCGCGTGGGACAACGCGAAGAAGGTCGTCGAGGTCGAGCTCAAGGAGAAGGGCAGCGAGCTCCACGCGGCGTGCGTCGTCGGCGACACCGTCGGCGATCCATTCAAGGACACCTCGTCCGTCGCGCTCAACCCGGTCATCAAGTTCACGACCCTCTTCGGCCTCCTCGCCGTCGAGCTCGCCGAGCAGATGAAGCAGGGCGACAAGACCGTTCCGATGGTCCTGTCGGGCGTGTTCCTCGCCATCTCGATGTTCTTCGTCTGGCGCTCGTTCTACGGCATGCGCATCGAGACCAAGGAAGCTGCGCCGGCCCCCGCTGCCTCGGCGGCGGAGTGATCCAGCGCTGACCACGCGGGCGCGCTCAGCGCTCGAGACCATGCGAACGAGTCTCCTCTGGGAGGCTCGTTCGTTTTTTGTCGTATCCTCCGCCGGTGGACGGCACGCCGGAGCTCCTGCTGGTCCTCTGCCTCGCGGTCGTCGCGGGGGGAGGCTCCGCGGTGTTTTCGAGGCGGGCCGATGGCGAGGTCGCATCGGAGCCTCGCTCCGTTCTCGGCGTCGCGGCGCTGATCGCCCTGATCGCGGGCGGGCTCGTGCTTCGGTTCGGCTCCCCCACCGGCTTCGAGCTGCGTGCACGCGTGGCTGCCGCACTGGGCGGCGGTGCGCTCGGTGTGGGGTGCGGCTTCGCCTCGGCGTGGGGGAGCGAACGGTTGGGTGCGTCCGATTCGCCCGGGGGCGCCGCACGGGCGACCAGCCTGTCGTTGGTGATCGCCGGCGCATCGGCCACGGTCGTCGTGTTGTGTGTCGGCCGGGGCGCTCCCTCGTCGTTGGACGCGCTGGTCCGCGCGCTCTCGGCCTGGGCGTTCGGCGGTGTGGTCGCCAGCCTGGCCATCGGCGCGACCGACCTCTTCGCGCTCGCTGCGCTCGCGGTGTCCGTGGAGACCGCCGCGGGTCTCTCGGCGCGGGTTCCGGCCGCGTTCGGGCCCCTCTCCGCCGTCCTCGCCGCGATCGTGGTCTCGGTAGGCGCCGCGTCGATGCAGACGGATCCGGACGAGGCGCCCGACGCTCCCTCGCTTCGCGGGTTCGCAGTGGCCACCGCCGTGGGCACGATCGCCGCGGCCAGCGTCGGGTACTGGTGGGCGCGAGGGCCGGGAGCGGCGGTCGCCGCGCTCGCCGCGTCGATCGGCGGCGTGCTGACGTTGCTCCTCGGTCGCTACCACGACGACCCCCTGCACCGCCCGGCGCGCTCGCTCGCCGACGTGCGCGGAATGGACACGACTGCCCGCTTCAGCACCGGAGCGATCGTCGGCCTCGAAGGCTTCCTCGCCGTGTCGGCGATCGCAGCGTTGGTGGCCCTCGCCGCCGCGAAGGCGGGCGAGATCTCGGGTGCGGCGGGCAGCGGTTCCGCGGTCGCGATCGCGACCGTCCTCGGCTCGTGGGCGTTCCTCCGCGTGCTCGCTCGAGGCGAAGCTGCGCGCACGCTCGCGCACGACACCCTCCTTCTGGCCCTGGTCGCCGCCTCCTTTGCGCATCGCTCGACGTTCACGGCGGTTGCCGTGGCGGTTGCGGGTCTCGGTCTGCTCGTTGCCGCGATCCTCGAGCGGACGGCGGCGGCGCAGCCCGATCCGTCGTCGGCGGGGGTGCTCCGAGGGCGGGCGGGAACGATCGGGCTGCTCGCCGCGTTGGTGCTTTCGGGAGGCGCCACCGTCGCTTCGCTTCTCCAGTGATCTCCAAATCTCCCGTGAAGACTCCGCGCTCCATTCGCATCGCCCTCGGCCTCGTCTGCATCACCGGATTGGCGATGGGGATCGGTGCGACCTGCGCTGCGCAGCCGTTCGTGGCGAAGGTGACGCCGCTCGTGGCGGTTCCGGCGATCGATCCCGCACGCCTCGAGGCACACGTCCGCAAGCTCGCGGTCGATCTGAGCCCGCGTACCCACGCCGACCCGGCGAGGCTCGATCGCGTGGCCGACTACATCCGAAGCGCATTCATGCTCGTGCCCGGGACGCTCGAGGAGCAACGGTTCGTCGTCGCGGGCAAGACGTACCGGAACGTCATCCTCTCGCTCGGTCCCCGCACCGAGGAGCGCGTGGTGGTGGGCGCGCACTACGACGCGGCGCTCGGATTGCCCGGCGCGGACGACAACGCGAGCGGCGTCGCCGGCTTGCTCGAGCTCGCACCTGCGCTCGCGGCCGTGCAGCTCGGCGTGCGCGTCGATCTCGTCGGGTGGACGCTCGAAGAGCCTCCCTACTTCGCGACCGAGGACATGGGCTCGGTGCACCATGCGCGCGCGCTACGCTCCGAGGGGGCCAAGGTCCGCGCTGCACTCTCGCTCGAGATGATCGGAGCGTTCTCCGATCAGCCGGGGAGCCAGACCTTTCCCGTTCCGGGGATGTCGCTGCTCTATGGCAATCGTGGCGATTTCGTCGCCGTCATCGGTCGGCCGTCCGATCGCGCGCTGATCGGCAAGGTGAAGGGCGCGATGGCGGGCGCGGGCGAGCTGCCCGTGCGCTCGCTCGCGGCACCGCCCATCGTCCAGGGCATCGATTGGTCCGACCACCGCGCGTACTGGGCCGAAGGGTGGCCCGCGGTGATGATCACCGACACCTCGTTCCTACGGAACGCGCGGTATCACACGGCGTCCGACACGCCGGACACGCTCGACTACAAGAGGATGGCGAAGGTCGTGGAAGGCACCTTCGCCGCGGTCGTCGCGCTCGCGCGCTAGTAGAGCAGTTCGATCGCGTTGATTCTGGTGACCCGTTCCCCCCGGCTTGAAAAGCCGGGGCCCCTTCGCGAACCTCACGAACGCACGCGTCTTCAGCTTGAAGCCCTTACGGG
>Ga0208492_1000299_pt1 | contig 44920 bp, 37 predicted proteins | sample Subbioar_CSW14AB_FD_184820 | JGI IMG/M metagenome (GOLD analysis project Ga0208492, IMG submission 184820) | Serpentinite rock and fluid subsurface biosphere microbial communities from McLaughlin Reserve, California, USA - CR12Mar_CSW14AB (SPAdes) | ecosystem: Environmental > Terrestrial > Deep... | reverse complement strand
TAAGTAGCAGCGCTTGTACCCGTATTCCTCTTCAGAGCGTTACTTTATCCGAAAAAATCCAGGAGGAAGGAGAGAGAATGCATCGCTTGAATGTATTATTGGTGCATCAGGTATTTGCGGAGAAAAAAAACAGGGTAAACGACTTTATTCAGAAAGAGTACACAACAAAAATTGTGGCGAAAATGACAGAAGATTTAGCGGAGGAAACTGATCCGAAGACTGCGCTTCCTGAAATGATGCAAGCTGCCTTGCCTTTAATCAATCAAAGACAATATACTATGCAACTATCATTGGATTCGGCTAAAATAAAACTACTCAATCAAATCAATACCGACTTTAAGCAGTATCAGTTGGCTACTAACGAGATGACAAAATTGTTGGAATCTGCGGTAAAATTAAATGAGGCAAAACGGCAATTATTACATCAGTCTAAGTGGCTAAATAAGAAAGGGATTAATTATGATGAGTTAGCTGCACTATTGGATCGATTTATACAATCATCTGGAAACATTGGGGGCATAGTAGTGAACCTGAACAAGGACCTAGAAAAAATCTTGCAACAATAAACCAGCTGCTGTATTTCGAAAAACCCGATCACTACAAACCAACTTATTCCTAATTCATTCGTTTCATGGAAAATCAATGGCAAAAAAAAGCTGCTCAGGCGCAAAAAGAGGCCGACGCCGAATTGGCGAAGGAGATTAAAACACTCAGCAGTTTTGATCCCCCCGGATTAAAAGAATTATTGGCAGAATACAATATGAATCATGCTGAGTTCAATGACTTAATAAAAATTGTGAAAGACCATACCAAAAGCAACAATGACAAGATAAAAGCCATTGCCAATATCCGGAATGGTACCGAAATACTGATAGGCCTGCTGGGAAAGCTACTCTAGTGTTCCCCTCAAAATCCTTAATTTTGCCCTCTCATGAAGGCAAAAACACTTAAGAAAGACAAGGTTAATATTATTACACTGGGTTGCAGTAAGAACCTGGTAGATTCCGAGGTATTGAGCGGTCAGCTGGCTGCCAATGAAATAGATGTGGTGCACGAGAATACCAAACTGGATCACAATATTGTGGTGGTGAATACTTGTGGCTTTATTGATAAAGCAAAGGAAGAGAGTATCAATACTATTCTGGATCAGGTAGAGTTAAAGCGAAGAGGTAAGCTGGACAAAGTGTATGTTACTGGCTGCTTAAGTGAGCGATACAGAGGAGACCTGGAAGCTGAAATGCCGGAAGTGGATGCCTGGTTTGGCACTCTTGAATTGCCTTTGATTTTGAAACAATTTGAAGCCGATTATAAAGCAGAACTATTGGGGGAAAGAATGTTGAGTACGCCCAAGCATTATGCCTATTTAAAAATTTCCGAGGGTTGTAACAGAACCTGTTCATTCTGTGCCATTCCTTTGATGCGTGGGAAGCATATCAGCCGCACTATTGAAGATCTGGTAAAAGAAGCAGAAACGCTGGTACAAAAAGGAGTGAAGGAAGTCATGTTGATTGCGCAGGAGCTTACTTATTACGGACTGGATATATATAAGGAGAGGGCTTTGCCTAAATTACTGGATGCATTGGCTGATGTAAAAGGATTGGAGTGGATTCGCTTACACTATGCTTATCCAAGTAAGTTTCCTTTAGAGATTCTGGAAGTGATGCAGCGACGTGACAATATTTGTAAGTACCTCGATATGCCCTTACAACATGCCAGCAATAGTATGTTGAAAGCAATGCATCGTAATATAACACGTGAAGAAATGTCGGAATTAATTCACGAAATCAGATCACGTGTACCGGGCATTTGTTTGCGAACAACTTTGATTGCAGGCTTCCCCGGAGAAACGGAAGAAGATGTAGAGGAATTAAAGGCGTTTTTGCAGGAACATCGCTTTGACAGAGTGGGTATTTTCAGCTATAGCCATGAAGAAAATACGAGTGCCTATGACCTGGAAGACAATGTGCCTGCTGAAGTGAAAGCAGCCCGTGCACAGGAAATAATGGAAGTGCAACAGGAAATTTCTTATGAGAAAAATCAAGAGAAAGTAGGACAGATTTTCAAAGTGCTGATAGATAAAAAAGAAGCCGGTCGTTATTTGGGAAGAACAGAATTTGATAGCGTTGAAGTTGATAATGAAGTGGTGATTCATAGCAAGAAAAAACTCGCCATCGGCGAGTTCGTTCAGGTTAAAATAACCAAAGCTTATGATTACGATCTGGAGGGAGAAGTGGTGGGCTAAAATTTAAACCCGAACGTCAGCATCATATTTCCTCTGTTACCTGTTTGATTAGCGAAAGTATTTGGCTTGTCATTCAATCTGTATGCAAATACTGCATCCTTGTTCATGATATGAGAGTAGGAAAGGTCAATGAAAATTCCTTTATTCCTGTAACCAATACCGCCAGATCCAATGATTCTGCTTGCTTGTAATGCTTCATCCTGATAAGGACTTCCATAATAAGCCGCTCCTAATCTGAACATGATGGTGTGAAACTTTAATTCACCACCGATTCTTGCATTGATATTGCCTTTTAAATTATCTATTACAGCATCGTTTAAAGCAGAATAATAATCTCTAAATCCTGGGTTTGAAGCATTTTCGGATGCCACAGCAAATCTTGCTCCCTTATAATGCACGTATTCCAGATCTGCGCTTATAAACCCTTTTTGTAAACGGGTATCATTAATTTCCCGCAAGACGATGCTAAAGCTACCAATGGCTCTCCATGGAGTAGTAATGGTGTAATTACTTTTTCCAGCTTGTCCGTTGTTTAATCTATCGCTGTTTTCTGAACGTCTGCCTGCGTATCCCTCAGTATCAGCAATTAAGGAAGCTCTAACCCTGTCTGTCATCGATATAATTTGTGGACTATGGAATGCGAAACCTATTCTCACAAAATCTGAAGGTTTATACAGGGTCCCCAGTTTTAGTCCAATACCTGCGCCCTGGGATGTATACGTTTCTCTGAATTCAAAAAAACTGAATTGATTTCCGGGATCGTTGGTAGCGTCTCTTTCACTGTAAAAAATTTCTCTGGAATATTTGATGATTGGAATAGTTAAACTACCTCCCACATATAATTTGTCTGCCATGTTACCTGCAAGGCCTAGTGCCACTTCGCTGTAACCTCCACTTGTTCGGGCATTGTACATTTGGTTTACTCCGGATGAAATAGGGACTAAACTTTGGTATCCTGCTACAGAACCCCCAGGCCCACTTAATGTATCAACCAAAAAAGTTCTAAAGGCAAGCGAGGATCCGAATATATAATTACTTAGTGCTGCATTGGTATCTGCCCGATCACGGGTAAGTTCTTCCAGGTATTTTTCTGTGAATGAGCTGAAATTATTTAATCCTTTAAAACTTACCTGATTGTTGTAATTAGCCAATTGATTTACAGAAATTGCAAAGGCAGAACTGGTCCATTTACTGTATCCGTTTCTAGTGGTGCCAGCCAGAATTAATCCGCTTGTACCTAGTCCAAACCCTGATTTTTTAGAGCTGGTATCACTCCCTCTGTAATTAAATTTATTGTTATTACTAATGAAACCAGGGGAGAGTACCAGTTCCCTTGTTTTATATAAACCAATACCTGCAGGGTTAACATGGTTGGCCGTAATATCACCTCCTAAGGATCCCATAACACCACCCACCGCCATATTTCTGGCTGTACCATTTGGTGTGAACCAGGATACCCTGATGGCTTCATCAATTGACTGGGACTTTGCGGTTTGGACAAAGCATGCCATGCCGCTTATAAATAAGCCGAAATATTTTTTCATACTTGTGTTGTTAATTGCTGGCAATATTAGTTTCTACCACCTCTGCCTGAACTAGCGCTTGATCCTGTACTACCAAAACCTCCGCTTGCTCCGCCAGCATTGCTATTGGTCATTGGAGTTGAACCGTTATTGCTAAAGGTTCTGATAGAACGATCAAAGCTATTGGATTGACCGCCAGGTGTACTTGGAGTTGAGAACACTCTTTTTACCAGATTGCCAAAGTTGTTGCTGCTGCCGTTGGACCCTGGCGCATACCAGTTACTCCCTTTTTCTGAATTGTTATTGTTATACATTCTATTTCTTAAAGCACTCAAATTTGCGCCTGAGCCAGAAGTGATAATATTTGCTTTTGGATTACCGTAATTGATTACAGAGAAGAAAGGATTGCTCCATCCAATCTGATTCATATAGCCACCACCAAAGAATCCCCCACCATAAAGTCCGCCTCCGTAAAATCCACCGCCAAAGAAATTATTCCATGCAGTAAATCCAGGGCCAAATCCAAATCCTAGATTCCATGGATTCATTACATAAGGATTCAGCATCCATGGATTCAATGAAGTGAAGTGCCCATACGTGTAAGGCGAAAAATCATATCTCATGTCATTCCAATAGCTGAAATTATCAATGGTACCCCAACGATCTCTGTTGGCTACTTTCATTCTTAAGTATCGATCATCCATGGTACTCACGTATTCTTGATAGCGGTCGTCACTGTTCTTGCCACTTGCATAAGCGTATGTTTCTCTTTCCTGACCAGGTGAGAAATATACATCGTCGGGCGTTTGGCCTGATTGATAGGCTGTGCTGCAGCCACTTAAGATCGTTACAAGTGTTAGCGCACTGAATACAAGCTTTTTCATGATTATCCTTTTTAGGTGCATCAATTTGGTTGAATGAAGTTACATACATTTGCGCATGGTAACTTCAAACAATTAGAGGCAAATTACATGCCAACTAACAAATGTTAGTCTTGTTTAGGTTAAAAAAAATAAAAATATTTATGGGAAAGGAGCTAACCTCAAGATCGCAGGATTATTCACAATGGTATAACGACTTAATTATCAAGGGCCAACTGGCGGATTATTCTGCGGTAAGGGGCTGTATGGTCATCAAACCCTATGGTTTTGCTTTATGGGAAAATATGAGGGATGTATTGGACAAAATGTTCAAAGATACCGGACACCAGAATGCTTACTTCCCGCTTTTTGTACCTAAGAGTTTATTTGAGGCTGAAGAAAAAAATGCAGAGGGGTTCGCAAAAGAATGTGCAGTTGTTACGCATTACCGATTAAAGACTGATCCAAATAATAAAGGCAAATTAATGGTAGATCCGGAAGCAAAGCTGGAAGAAGAACTGGTGGTTCGTCCAACCAGTGAAGCCATTATCTGGAATACTTATAAAGGGTGGATTCAAAGCTATCGTGACTTACCGCTGTTGATTAACCAATGGGCTAATGTGGTTCGTTGGGAGATGCGCACGCGTCTATTTCTCCGAACAGCAGAATTTCTGTGGCAGGAGGGCCATACTGCGCATGCTTCTGCGGAAGAAGCGATTGAAGAAACTAAGCGAATGCTCGACGTATATGCTGACTTTGCCGAAAACTGGATGGCATTACCTGTTATTAAAGGAGTGAAATCGCCAAACGAGCGTTTTGCAGGAGCGGAAGACACGTATTGTATTGAAGCCCTGATGCAGGATGGTAAAGCATTACAGGCAGGCACTTCGCATTTTCTAGGTCAGAATTTTGCTAAAGCATTCGATGTGAAATTCAGCGACAAGAACAATCAGCTCGATTATGTATGGGCAACCAGCTGGGGCGTAAGTACCCGTTTGATTGGAGGATTGGTGATGGCGCATAGTGATGATGACGGTTTAATTTTACCTCCACGTATTGCACCGATTCAGGTAGTTATTGTGCCTATCTATAAAGGCGATGAACAAAAAGCTCAGATTGATGAAGTGGTAGGCGCAATGATTAAGGAGATGAAATCACTGGGCATAACCGTTAAGTACGATGACGCTGACAACAGCAGACCCGGATGGAAATTCGCGGAATATGAATTAAAAGGCGTTCCTGTTAGAATTGCAGTAGGCGCAAGAGATTTGGCCAATCAGGTAGTAGAAGTTGCCAGAAGGGATACTAAGGAAAAACAAACGATTTCCCTATCAGGTATTGGGGTATATGTAAAAGAATTATTGAACGATATTCAAGTTTCCATGTTTAATAAGGCTAAAGCATTCCAGCAAGAACATATTACTCCTGCCAATACCTGGGAAGAATTTGTACATATTCTGGATACCAAGGCAGGATTTGTTTCTGCACATTGGGATGGTTCTCCTGAGACAGAAGAAAAAATAAAGGAATTATCTAAGGCAACTATTCGTTGTATTCCTCTGGATAATCCTCAGGAGGAAGGCCTTTGTATTTTAACAGGAAAAAAATCTACTCAAAGAGTTCTGTTTGCGAGGGCATATTGATATATTTATTATATGGAATATAATAAATATAGCCTCAGCTTCAAAGGGAGTGGAACTTCCTATTTTAAAGTACTGCTAGTTAATATCATTTTAGTTACCATAACCCTAGGCCTCTATTATCCCTGGGCAAAAGCGCGGTCATTGCAGTATTTCTACAGCAATTCCTTGTTCAATGAACAGGCTTTTGTATTTACCGGAACCGGTTCAGAAATGTTCAGAGGATTCATCAAGGCATTTCTTTTATTAATAGGTATGTATGGATTGGTAACCTACCTGGTGCTGAATGAACAGGAATTGGTAGGGCTGGCACTTTTTTATATTTTTCTGATTCTCCTTGTTCCATTGGCCATACACGGCTCTTACCGATACCGATTTGCAAAAACTGTATGGAGTGGAATTCGTTTTGGATATATGGGAGATAAATGGGAGCTTTTTGCGCTCTTTATAAAAGGTATATTATTGACTATTGTTACTTTCGGAATTTATGGTGCCTGGTTCATGATGAATCTGAGACGATATTTATTGTGCAATGTAAAAGTGGGGGATGCAAGGTTTGCTTACAAAGGAGTGGGTGGTGAATATTTTTGGCTGAACATCAAGGGATATTTTTTAAGCATTTTTACATTGGGTCTGTATTTTTTCTGGTGGCAAAAAGACTTGTATGCTTATTTTATAAATAACTTAAGACTGACCAGGGGAGAGCAGACAATGTTGTTGCGTTCAACCGCTACAGGTGGTGATTTCCTTGTTTTGATTCTGTTGAACCTGTTGCTTTTTATTTTTACTCTAGGGTTGGCTACACCCTGGATAGCAGTAAGAACCATGCGTTTTTTATTTTCTCATTTGGTGCTGGATGGAACCATTGCATTTGATGAATTGCAGCAAACTCAGCCGAATTATGATGATGCTACAGGTGAAGATATTGCAGACTTTTTAGACTTTGGATTTGTTATATAATGGAAATAATTAGTTCAGTTCAATATTTTGATGGATTGCAGGCAACCCCTCAATCAGCTTTGTTATACATATCAGCTGAGGGTTTCTCTCTTCAAGTTGGTCTTATTTGGGAAACAGGTGCTCCTGTCTTATTTTATCCTAGAGGAGAATGTTCTTTTCAGAAAACAGATCATCAACTCATTGTTTTTCTGAATAAAAAAAACAGTGCCTATTTTACCATTGCTATCCATGAACCAGTCGTGCCAGAAATTATCAATCTGATCCAAGCTGCTGAAAAATCAATTGCTGCCAGATTATTTAAGCTAAATGTTTTTACACTATTGTTAATCGTCCTGCTCTTATTTTCCGGAGTGTATTGGGGAATATCTACGATTGTTCCCTGGGCTGGGCTTAAAATCATCAAGCCTGCAACTGAAACAGAATTGGGAGAAAAAATGCATGAATCAATGATGGTAGATGCCAGCATTGATAAGAGGAAAACAGCATTGGTTCAGTCTTTTGCCAACTCACTGGAATTAAGTAAAACCTACCCCATTAAAATTACGGTAGTTAAAAATCAAGAAGTAAATGCCTATGCCTTACCGGGTGGAAATATAGTTGTCTATTCCGGAATATTGCGAACCATGCAATCGGGAGATGAGTTGGCAGCTTTGCTGGGTCATGAAGCAGCCCATATTAATGAACGTCATAGTTTGCGTTCCGTTTTGCGTTCTGCCGCAACAGGATTAATGGTATCTGTTATTTTCAATGATGTTTCCGGTATCCTGTCTATTTTGGTGGAAAATGCAGAGGGATTAAGATCCATGCAGTTTTCGAGAAGTATGGAAGAAAATGCAGATGAAGTTGGTATGCGGATGCTCGTGAAAAATAAAATTAATCCGCTGGCGATGAAACAACTCATGCTGACACTAAAAGACAACGCACCTGATATGCCAGCTGTTTTAAGTTTTATTTCTACACATCCAGCAACAGATGACAGAATTAAACACGCGGAGACTTTTGCGATTCCTTATAAAAACAGTTCCTTTGCAGCCAATCCTCTCAGGGATTCTATCTGGAGAGAACTAAAGTAAAATGAAGCAGAAAGAAATTCATCCCGCATTACAGCCTTATCTGGAAGGGCAGGCTATTTTAATTGATAAACCCATTGACTGGACTTCATTTGACGTAGTCAGAAAAATCAGAAATATTACCCGAATTGTAAAAGTTGGACATGCAGGAACCCTTGATCCATTAGCGACCGGCCTTCTGATTGTGTGTACAGGAAAGTATACCAAGAAGATTAATGAATATATGGGAATGGAAAAAGAGTACACGGGTACTTTTACATTGGGGGCTACCACACCCACCTATGATTTAGAATCTGAGCCAGTTAATTTTTGTGATACCAACCATCTTTCTGAATCTCAAATTAAAGAAGCAACGAAGAAATTTACCGGACCAATTATGCAGGTTCCCCCTATTCATTCTGCCATCAAGCAAGAGGGGAAACCCGTTTACCTGGCTGCAAGAAAAGGCATTGATGTAGTGCTGGAGCCCAGACCTGTTACCATACATGCTTTTGAGATTGAAAAAATAGAAATGCCCGTAGTTCATTTTCGCGTAGTATGTTCAACAGGCACTTACATCAGAAGTCTGGCCAATGATTTTGGAAAGGCACTGGGAGTTGGCGCATATATGAGTTCTCTAAGACGTACCAGAATCGGACATTTTCAGGTATCAGCTGCCGAATCGATGGAATCCTTCGAAGCTAAAATTGAGCAATTGAAAGCTTAGAATGGCAATCCGATACCAAGCTGTAATGCAAAGTTGGGAACTTTGATTCCATTAGGCCGGATATCGTTCCAGGTAAAATCTTTAATACTCATCCAACCGTTATTGGCTGCTCTAAGCGGGTCTTTTAATTTATAAGCAAAGTCTAATCGGATCAGAAAATAAGACATGTCAAATCTTAAGCCAGTTCCAATACCAATGGCCATATCCCTTGTAAAATTACTAATTGAAAAACGTGTATCTAAATCGGTGGAAGCAGCTCTTTTGATATTCCAAACGTTTCCAATATCTGCATACAAAGCAGACCCAATTTTAAAACTACCAATGCTGGCCAATTGAAATCGGTACTCAACATTGAACTCCAGTTGCATGTCTCCAAAACGATCTCTGAAAGCATTGGATGCAGTATCCCTTTCACTTTGATTAGAACTACCCAGCCCCAGTTGTCTTAATCTCCAGGCTCGCATACTATTGGGGCCACCCGCAGAGAATTGTTTATAAAAGGGGAGGGTGGGGCCAATGATCGTATCTCCGCCAAAGTTATATCCCATACCAGCAAAGGCACGATAAGCCAATTCAGACTTGGGAAATTTTACCGACTGTTTATATTCTGTTTCTAATTTTAAGTAGCGATATATATTTCCCTTCAAACCCGGAATAAATCCGAAAATTCCTCCTGCTTCTTCTACAGCTATTCTATAAAATTTATCTTTTGCAGGATTTCTGCTTCCCTTGGTAGTCTTTACAAAAGAAAAACTCTGACTCACAATGCTACCCTCATTAAAAGAGGCTTTAAGGAAAGGGTTTTTAATGATCAATTGATCCAGTGAGTCAAGTTTCACGATAGAGTAAAGCTCAACATTGATGGGCTTGTATAAAAAAGAGTTGTTTCCTTTTTTCCATTCAAAGCCATAGCTGGTTGTGAAGTTGCGGATATTATAAAAGTTTCTTCTGTCCACATAACCCAGATTAACCGACCAAAGGGTTCTTTTATTATCCAGCAAATCCAATCCCTTCCAAGGCTTAAAAGGCTGTATAATTCCAGGAAAAATATAGGTATGTCCAATATTAAACAGGAAAGTCTGAAACAACTGATCAGGCTGGTTACTGCTATTTAAAATGTTCAACTCAACTCCCGTTCTAATTGTTGCTATAGATTGAATGGCGTTTTTCCACACATTTCTGTTGTTGTAAGAGAAATTGGTAGTGATACCCAGCAGATTGGTTACACCAATATCAGCAATATTTCTACTGGCTTCCAAATCAACGGTAAAGCTCTGTTTTACAGCCGGTGTCATAAAAAAATACATGTCTAAGGTATCCCTATCTCTTATTTCAGGCCGGATATCTACGTTTTGCCAGGCTGGTAGCTGCCCAAGCGCATTGGCTGTTTTAAAATAGCGTTGTTCATTATAAAGATCTCCCTTGGAAAAATAAGTATCTTCCTTAAGTGGCCTATAATTAAATAATCCCTTTTTATATCGGATGGTACCATTCGGAATTTTTTTCTCCAGGAAGGATTTATCTTTTAATAAGCTATCTGGTACATCCGAAATTTTTGTTTCCGGAAAATAATGCAGATTACCAATATGATATTGAATTAAACGAGAGCTATCTTCCAGTTCTCTTTGTTTTATGGTAATATCCCAATTGGGATTTTCTTTTTTGGCTTTTGCTATTTCAGATAAAAGTTTTGCCTGTTCAAACGGGTCAGTGGTTAAAGAAAACAGGTTGGTATTATTAGAATCCACGTAGGCATAAACGTCTTCACGTGTTATTTTGTAATACCCGTTTTTTCTGAATAGTCCCACCAGTCTATCCAGTTCGTTACTGATGATTTCTTTGGAATAGGGTTTGTTCTTTTTCAAAAAACTTTTGTTGGTTTCCGAACTAGCTAAATGCTGTAAGGATGAATCGTTCATCTCTATGGTTACTTCGTCTATACTGATATTTTTTCCTGCTTCAATATTCATGAACACACTGGTTCTAATCTGATCTTTTACCGTATCAATGGTATAAGAATTGGTTAGTTCTGCATAGTAATATCCCTGTGCATTTAGGTATGAGTTCATGAAAAGGGCAGAACGAGTGATATTGGTACTATCGAAAATTGCTGGATTCTTGATTTTGTAAAACAATCCAAATTGTTGCTGTTTGGGTACTTTTAAACTGTCGTCCCAATAATTTTGTAAGTTGGTTAGTAAGCGTTTTTTCTCATCTTTGGTAAAATTGCCATTCAGGTTAATCTGATTGTTATAAACAAAGGGCTGGTTCTTAGGATAATTTCTAACCCAGGTTCTTTTTTGTTCTGCACAGGATACAAGGAACAATAAAGAGAAAATGAATCCATTTGTGCTGTAGAATCGGGTATTTACCTTAAAATGCATAGACAATGATAAGCAAGAATGAAGCCAAATATATTCAAAGTTTGTTCCATAAAAAACAAAGGGACGCATTAAGCCTATTTATTGTAGAAGGAGTTAAGGGGGTAGATGAGCTTTTGAATAGTTCCATGCAGATTCAGAAAATTTATGCGCTGGACAGTTGGGATCATCCATTAATGCATAAAGCCCCCCTGGTCAGAATTAGTGAATCTGTCCTGGCTCAAATCAGCGGGCTCCAAACCCCTAATAAGGTGCTGGCGATTGCGCAACAACCTGATTTGGTTTTAGCGCCTCCGGTAAGAGGCAAATGGATACTGGCACTCGATGGTATAAAAGATCCGGGTAATATGGGCACGCTGATCAGAATTGCGGATTGGTTTGGTATTCAGCAGGTAATAGCTTCAGAAGATTCAGTTGAATTTTTCAATCCGAAAGTGATTCAGAGTACCATGGGTAGCTTTGCAAGAGTATCTGTAGGGTATACTTCTTTGGTAGACTATTTAACTACTACCGAATTGCCTGTGCTGGGTGCTTTGCTGAACGGAAATTCGATTTACCAGCAACCAGCATTAAAAGAAGGTGTGCTGTTGATTGGGAACGAATCCAATGGTATTAATGAAACCTTGCTTCCTTTAATTCGAATTCCCGTGAGTATTCCCAGATTGGGGGGAGCTGAATCGCTGAATGCCGCAGTGGCAGGGGGGATTTTACTCTCTCATCTTTTAAAACCATCCTAATTATCTGAACTGTATAGCCTCTATGGGCTTTATTTTTTTGACCAGCAGAGCGGGTAAAAGCAAAATGATAAACGACAGCAACCAGGTTGCCATACAAACTAATACAATTTGCCACCAGACGATTAATACCGGTGCTTCTTTAACGTAATATGCCGATTCGTCCAGTTTGATAAACCCAGTGCTTTGTTGTAAGAGAACCAAGCCCATACCAACTGCAAATCCCCAGATAACGCCTTTTAATGCAATATTGCCTGCATGGTGCAAAAAAATCTGAATTATCTGTCGGTCTCTTGCACCCAAAGCTTTCAGAATACCAATCATGGGAGTCCTTTCCAAAATTAGAATCAGCAGGCAGGTAACCAGATTGATAATAGCTACTATCGCCATGATGATAAATATTACATCCCTGTTCATATTCTGGATTTGTAACCAGTCAAATATATTGGGATAAATAGAGGCAACTGTTCTGCTCATCCATTCTGTTGGTAAATCATTCTGTAAAACCTGATTTGCTGAGTCTGGCTGAAAACCTTCATTTAGAAAGATTTCATATCCTCCAATCTGATCAGGTTCCCACTGATTAAGCCTGGCAATTAAACGAAGATCAGTGAGCATGAAAAGCTTATCGTATTCTTCAATTCCTGTTTTATATAGCCCCGCAACTTTTAATTTCCGGTAAGTAGTTTGAGTAGATTCATTACCAACAAAATAAATTGTTACGGTGTCATTAATGTGAATATTCAGCAGGCCCGCTATCTGTTTTGAAACAATTATTTCCCTGCTATAAACGCTGTCTGAAAACTTCAGCCATTTCCCTTCTGTAATAAATGGCTTTATTAAAGTGCTGTCATAAGTAGATTCAACCCCCTTCAGTAATATACCTTCTATATTTTTTTTATAGGAAATAACTGCAGATTTGGTGGCAAAAGCCTGGTGTCTGAGAATACTTTTCTGATTGTTCAGCAATGCTTCTATTTCCTTGTTGCGGCTAATCGGCAATTCTTCTGCCATAAGCGATTTGTCGGGTTCAAAATGTTGTACCCTGATATGTCCCCAGAAATTGAATACTTTTTGTGCAACAGTCTGTTGAAATCCATTTACAAAACAAATGGTAATAATCATGGCTGCAACACCAACAGCAGTTGCTCCAACTGACAACCGAATAATAAAACGGGAAAAAGTTTGCTTTTGATTAGCAGCTAATTTCTGAGCGATATATGCTGGAAAATTCAAACGGTATAATTTTTGACGTAATCAAAGCTACTAATAATACGATTGTTTCAGTAAGTTTAATCTATGATGAAACTGTTATACACGATGCTACTGGGTTTATTAAGCAGTTCTTTGATGGCTCAGCTTAAACCGGATCATATATACCAACCCAATATTAAAACTCCAAAATTATTTCCAACGAATAATCAGCTGGGGCTTCCCATTATTCAATTGAATGCCGCTGATCAGCTGGAACTGCATTTTGATGATTTGGGTACTTATCCTAAAAATTACTTCTATACTTTCCAATTGTGCAACGCAGACTGGACAGAAGCACAATGGAGTCCATTCGATTACATACGTGGATTTCAGCAAAACAGAATCAGTCAGTACCGAATATCTTCTGTAGCACAGGTGCAATATGTACACTATCAAGTTAATTTGCCGGAGCGTTCCTGTATTCCAACCAGAAGTGGAAATTATATACTAAAGGTTTTTCAGGATGCAGATACTTCTAAATTATTGTTTACAAAACGATTTTATGTGGTTGATAATAAAGTTGGCATTGCGGCACAGATGCAACAGCCATTCAATGCATCTCAGCATAGGACCCATCAGAAAATTCAATTGTCTTTAAATACTTCTACACTTCAGACCATTCAGCCTCAACAGATTCAAACTATTATTTTACAGAATGGGAGATGGGACAATGCTTCACAAAAATTAGTTCCTTCCTTTATACGCGGGAACATACTTGAGTACAATGCCGAGCAGGATTGCCTATTTCCTGCAGGCAAAGAGTATCGATGGATTGATTTAAGGAGCTTACGCTTCGAGAGTGATAGAATAGAACGAATCAGCAGAACGAGTATTCCGGTTACAGTGTATGCCAAAACCGATGCAATCAGAACTGGTGTGCGGTATTTGTGGTACAGGGATTTAAATGGATTTTTTGAAATTTCAACTACTGAATCCATCAATCCATGGTGGCAATCTGATTACGCAGAAGTGGAATTTACGCTGGCAACAGACAATCGTCAGCCCCTTAAACAACCCGTATACTTGTTGGGTGATTTTACAGGAAACCAGTTAAGCGATAGCTCGATCATGGAATTTGACGAACGTAAAATGGTCTATTACAAGCGATTAACATTAAAGCAAGGTTTTTACAGTTATCAATATGTTGTTAAAGATGGCCCAGGTCAAACTTCCGTTTCCTCCTACGATTTCACAGAAGGAAATTACTGGGAAACGGAAAACAACTATACCATTCTTGTGTATTATCGTCCATTTGGCGGACGGCATGATGAATTGGTAGGTATTCGTCAAATCAATAGTATTCAACCTAATTTGAGACTTTAACAATTAAGTTTAGGCAGGGCAGGTATTTAAGTGTACCTTTGCGGTATTATTTATTTACAATTTTTACAATGGACACACAAATTCAAGGAACTGTAAAGTTCTTTAACGAAGAAAAAGGTTTTGGTTTTATTAAGCATGATGATTCCAACAAAGAAACTTTTGTACATGCTAATGGTTTAATCGACCAGATTGAAGCTAACGATAAAGTTATCTTTGATGTGCAGGAAGGAAGAAAAGGTTTGAATGCAGTAAATGTAAAACGTTTAAGCTAGTCTTAAATTACATACCTTATCAGAGGCCATCAACTTTCGGTTGATGGCCTTATTTTTTATAAGTGTATATTTGTCCCCTAATTTCTTATTATGTCTGTTTTAATGAATCAACTGAAAGAGGCAGTAGCTTTTATTAGTTCAAAAGCGACCCAAGAGGCCAACATTGGTATAGTATTGGGTAGCGGTCTTGGTAATTTATCAAAGGAAATTAAAGTTGAAGTTTCTATACCTTATGCTGAAATACCCCATTTCCCTGTAAGTACTGTTGAAGGGCATGGTGGTAGTTTGTTGTTTGGAGAGCTGAGCGGGAAAAAAGTATGGGTGATGAGTGGCAGATTTCATTTTTATGAAGGATACACGCCGCACCAGGTAACTTTTCCTGTAAGGGTGATGCACTTGCTGGGCGTTAAAACTTTATTCCTTTCTAATGCAGCAGGTGGAGTTAATCCTTCTTTTAAAGTTGGGGATCTGATGGTAATTTCTGATCATATCAGTCTTTTTGTTGTGAACCCATTACTGGGTAAAAACGAAGAAGAACTGGGTACCCGCTTCCCTGATATGAGTGAACCTTACAGTAAGGATTTAATTGCTAAAGCAATGCAGATTGGAGCTCAGAACCAGATTGAATTAAAAACAGGTGTTTACACAGGGGTAACCGGGCCTACTTTTGAAACCAGGGCAGAATATAAAATGATTCATGCTTTAGGTGGGGATGCTGTAGGTATGAGTACAGTTCAGGAAAATATAGTAGCCGTACATTGCGGTATTAAAGTATTTGCTACAAGTGTAATAACAGATTTAGGCATCAGGGAGGAAGAAAATGTAATTACGCACGAGGAAGTTCTGGAAGCAGCAACAGCTGCAGAGCCAAAATTGACTTTATTATTCAAGGAATTGATTCGTAGTTTATAAGCTTATACAGCGTCTGTATGATGAAGCGCAGCACCATTCTGGGATTACTAATGCTACTATTCGTTATTGCGGATACAGAATGGGGATGGTCGCAGGGTTTCAGACCGGGTATGGGGTCTTTCTCATCCGGAGGCAGTATGATGCAGCAAATGGGAGGAGGGAAATCAAAAATGGATTCTCTTCAAAAAAGAGACCAATACGCTGATTCAATTACCATTTTTTATAAGTCGTTTGATTCTACACGCAATCGATCAATCGATTCTTCGATCAATGATTTTACAACCAGATTCCCAATGCCATTTACCCACTATCACCTGGGTAATTTTGGAACGGCTGCCAAATCCATGTTATTTAGCCCTATGATGAAAACTGGCTTTGACGCTGGCTTTCATACATTTGATATGTACAAGTTCACGCTTGAAAATACCAGGTTTTATCAGACAACTAGGCCATATACAGAACTGGGTTATTTGTTAGGAGCCAAAGCAGAGCAGCTGATAGACTTAAAGCATACACAAAATCGGAAGTCCAATTTTAATTTTGGCTTCGAATACAGGTTCAGCAATTCTCCGGGTACGTTGAAAAATCAGAACGCCAGTCACAATAATTTTCGATTTACTTCACACTATCAGTCCAATAATAGACAGTATGAGCTTTTCTTTCTTTATATATCCAATAAGTCATCTGTCTCTGAAAACGGGGGGTTGGTAGATGTTAAAAAACTCGATAGTCTGGCTCTGAATGATCCCTATGAATTAGAAACAAGATTGGGAAGATCAGGAGCTGCTATCAGAAATCCATTTAATACCAGTGTAAGCACAGGGCATTTGCAGAAAGATAATATGCTGCTGATTCGTCATCATTATGACTTAGGTAAGAAAGATTCTCTGGTAACCGATTCAGCTACGTATAAAATTTTCTATCCCCGTTTTAGAATTGAACATACCTTAAAGTATCAGCAACAGCTTGGACAGTTTTTTGATAACAACGTGGATTCCTTGCGTTATGTCAATTACTTTAATTACAGAACGCGTAATGGGCAGAGTTTTCAATTCAAGGATAGCTGGAAAATACTAACCAATGAATTTGCTTTAATCAGTTTTCCTGATAAATCCAATCAAAGTCAGTTTCTGAAGGCAGCAATTGCCATACAACAGATTAGTGGCAATTCTGATACGATTAATTCAATCAAGCTGAATAATATTTATGCAATTGGGGAATATAGAAATAGAACTAAAAATCAGGTTTGGGATTTGGAAGCAAAAGGGGAGCTATACCTGAATGGATTTAATGCCGGAGATTACAGTGCACTGCTGAGTATGAAAAGATTATTAGGAAAGAAAATAGGATTTCTAAACATTGGATTGCATAATGTTAATAGAACGCCTTCCTTCATTTTTAATGCTGAAAGTACTTTCCCGGTTCAAAACAGAGCTGGATTTAATAAAGAAAATAGTATAAGGTTTTTTGGTATGTATGAAAATCCTGCAAAAGCGGTAAAAGTATCTGCTGAGTACAGTGTGGTTAGCAACTACTTGTATTTCGATAGTTTTTTTGCAGCCAGACAGGAAGCTACACTTTTTAATGTTTTTCAACTGGGTGTTTTTAAGAAGTTTTCGCTTTCTAAACACTTGAATTGGTATACGGAAATACATGCGCAAAAAACACTTGGAACTGCACCGGTTAATTTGCCATTATTCATTACAAGAAACAGATTGGCTTTTGAAGGAAATTTTTATACCAATTTATTCCTGTCTACGGGTTTAGAGTTGAGATACAATACTCCATATAAAGCAGACGGTTACAGTCCGCTCCTGGGTCAGTTTTTCTATCAGAATAGACAAATGTTCTCAAACAGACCCGACATTCATGCATTTCTACATTTCAGAATTAAAAGCTTTAAAGGATTTATCCGTTTTGAGAATCTGAACACTTTATTTTCAAAAGTGAATCTGCTATCTGATCAATACCCCGCACAAGGGGTATGGAATAGAATTGGAATCTGGTGGAATTTTGTAAATTAATTTTGTGCTTCATTCAGCTCAATACCATAAAACATTCCTAGTTTTCGGATAACCTGTTCAACAACTGCATCAGGACAGCTTGCACCACTGGTCATCACAATATTGATGGTTTCTTTTTTGGGAAGGTAATCCTTGATATGGCTGAATTCCTTTGTTTGCCAGTTACAATGAAGCAAATTGTCCTTGTCAATTAGTTTATCAGGACCATCTATAAAGTAAGTAGGATATTTGGCTTCGCAAAGTTCTACCAGATGAGAACTATTGCTGCTATTATGTCCTCCAATAACGATAGCCAGGTCAGCCGCTGTATCCAGCATTCCTTTAACAGCAGACTGGTTGTCGTTGGTTGCATAACAAAGGGTATCTCTGGTATCTGCAAAATGATTTGCAACAGTATCACTTGTTAATTGATAGTGGTTAATTAATACCGATTTCAAATAATCAGAAATGGCTTGTGTATCTGAAGCCAGCTGGGTGGTTTGATTAACTACACCAATCTTCTGTAAGTCAGTTGAAACATTGAATCCTTCTGAATATTTTCCTTTGAAAACAGTATAGAAATCTTCCGGATTATTTTCTCCGGTCATGAATTTGGCTAATTCAATAGTTTCTGCCATGTCGTTCACTATAACGGTAGGGGTATTGGCAGAGGCGTGCGAAAAAGTAGCTCTAGTTTCTTCGTGTTTGGGTTTGCCATGTACTACAATGCTATACCCTTTGGATGCAATTTGCTCACTTCTGTTCCATACTTTTTCTACAAACGGACAGGTAGTATTGTATTTTTCTATGGCAATCCCCTTTGCTTTCAATAAAGCTTCAATTTCCAGTGTTGTTCCAAAAGCTGGTATTATTACTACATCGTCTGGTTGTAAGGACTCAAATGGGATAATCTGTTTTCCGTAGGTGTCCTGAAGAAATTGAACTCCACGCTCAATTAAATCCTTATTCACCTGCGGATTGTGAATCATTTCACTTAGCAGAAAAATTCTTTTCCCTGGATTTTGTTCTATCGTATTAAAGGCTATTTCAATGGCATTTTCAACTCCATAACAAAATCCGAAATGCCTGGCGAGGTAAATATTGATTGGTCCCAAATTCACAAGTGTAGGGCTAAAGTCCTTTTTCAGTTTATCTGCAGCTTTTCTGCTTTCCTTGATACGGCTGATAAAGTTGCTACGGTATATATTGGGTATAGTGAATTGCTTCATGGTATATAAACCACAAAAATACAAAATAGTTCGTTGATTAAGGGGTGGAAGAAATGCACTGTTTGCCTACAATCAATAATCACTGATATTGAGTCCATCAAAGAATTCCTGTTCACTAAGCTCCTGAATTCCACCAGGCATCAAATTGCCCAAATGAAGGTTTTCTATACGAAGTCGAACCAGTCTCTTGCATTTTAATCCAACTGCCGTCAGCATTTTTCTGACCTGATGAAATTTCCCTTCTGTTAAACTAATGCTTATCCAGTTATGAGGAACCCTGTCTGAAGGTATGTAATCGCTGTTAAATTGGATGACGGGTGGGTTAACCAGACAAACTTTAGCGGGTAGGGTAGTGTAGAAAGTATCGTTTCCTGTTCGGATAGGAACTCCATTGCTTAACTGTTCTAATTGCATATTGCTTACAGCGCTATTAACCAATACATGATACTCTCTAAAATGAGGCTTTGTACCCTGAAACAACAGCCTCGTTACTTTTTTATTGGTTGTTAACAGTAAAAGCCCTTCCGAATGTTGATCGAGTCTCCCAATGGCATGAATGCCTTCCGGAAAAGAGAAGTTTACATTCCCCAGTAAAGGAACAACATGGCTGCTTTTGAATTGAGAAACCATATTGCATGGTTTGTTCAATATGTAGTAATGGTACTGCATCAATCGCCTCTGCCAACTAATGGGAATAATAAATTGACGGTAGTACCTTCTCCCTGTAAGCTTTCTATTTCAATAGTGCCATTCATCTTATTCATAAAATCCTTGCATAAAACCAGTCCAAGGCCGATGCCTTTTTCATTGGCTGTTCCAAACGTAGAGTAACTCACATTGTCCTGAAACAATTTGGATAAGGCATCCGGTGACATACCAACACCAGAATCTTTAATGATTACAAATGCATTGTATTTATTTCGCTTTGTGTTAATGTCAATGATACCACCTTCATTGGTAAATTTAATTGCATTGCTGATTATGTTTCTTATGATAAACGCCGTCATATTTTTATCGGCCCAGATCAGCTGGCTATGGATATATGGTCTTATTCTGATATTTTTCGTAATTGCGCTTTGGTTTAAAATCGCAATCGTATCTGTTATAATCTGAGCCAAATCAATCGGCTGAAGATTCATTTGAATTTCGCCTGTTTGTGATCTGGACCACATTAATAATCCGTCCAGCATTTCCACAACTTTCTTTACATGTGTATTAAGGTTACTTGATACAAATTCGATTTCTGCTTCACTGAAATTTTTAAAATTGTCTTTGTAATAATCTAGAAAACTAATGATACTGCTAAGAGGTGCACGCATATCATGTGAAATGATAGATAAAAATTTATCCTTCTGTGCGCTAATCATTTTCAGCGTTTCTTCATTTTCGAGTAATTGCTGATTTTTGGCTTGTAGACTTTCCGATTTATCTTGGATGATTTTAATAGACCTTCTGATTTTCCGGATTGCTAGGTTGAAATTAATAGCCAGCTGCCCAATTTCATCCATTCTCATTTCATCAATAAAATCGGGATTTATATCGTCTTTGAATTTAGTAGCCACCACTTCTTTGGTGGCTTTATTCAGTTCAATTATCGGGCGAGTTACTTCCATTGAAATCAAATAACTCAATAATAATCCTGCTATAAGTGTTACTCCAATTAAGCCGTAAAAAATTAGTTCTATTCTGCCAAGATCTTCTTCGTATAACTGGTTGATAGATTGTAAAGCAGCAGCTATTTGTTCATCATTGCTTTTACTCTGCTTTATTAATTCATTTTGCAGGCCATCTTCATCAGCACCTCCTATACTTCTTTCCAGCTTCACAATACGGACAAATGTTTTCCTGAACTCATCCAGAATAATTTCAGCAGTTTGATTATTCTCGTAAACAAATATGAGTTTGCGTGCTAGTGAATCAAATGAAATGGCAGAGGACTGGCTTTTCTTGGTAAAGTAGTCACTGGATAATTGATCCAGCTTGTTTAAATCTGCTTCAGATATTAGACGATTTTCCTTTAATTCTTTTTTGTGTTTCAAAAAAGCACCCATTAATCCTTGTTCCCCAATCCCCAGTTGTTTTACGGAGTCAACCATTCGCTCAAAAAAGACTTCCTGTGCATGAATATTCCTGGTGATGGATAATAGTTTTTCGGCTATATGTGGTTTGGTGGCAATTTTATTTTCATTTATCGCAATAAGACTACTGTCAATTTGTTTAACCAGCTGCTGGTAGTTGTATACCGAATTAGAACTTCCGGAAATATAAAAACTTTCAGTGAAACGATCGGTCGTTAGAAAGACCTGTCTTGCTTCAGCTTGTTTCCCAATATGGGTTCTTATTTTATCCAATTGACCAATCATTTGGTGAATCATCAGTCTTTTGTCATTTATTTTTACTGAAATCACGATGATTAGGAGTGTAATCAGCAGAATCAGAAAATGAGACAGAAACAGCTTGTTTCTTATACTTAAGTTCCTTAATTGGGTTTTGATCATTTCTTTTTAAACTAGGTTCTGTGTTTCTCGGAATTAGCGTGTAAGATACTTAGTTTTGCAAGATGCATTATGTTTCAGTAGAAGGTTTAACCAAAAGCTACGGTATTAACCCCCTTTTTAAGAATATTTCCTTTCATATTAACGAAGGCGACAAAATAGCCTTGATTGCCAGAAATGGGATTGGCAAGTCTACCATGTTAAAAATTTTGGCCGGACTGGAAACCCCGGATGCTGGAAAAGTTTGGATTCATAAAGATGTTACCGTTGCTTTATTTGAACAGGATCCTCAGTTTGAAGAATCCTGGTCGGTGCTGGAAAATATTTTTCATTTGAATCATCCAGTTATCAATGCAATTAAAAAATACGAAGCTGCTATTGAAGAAGAAGATGCCATTGGCATAACAGAAGGTATTGAAGCCATGGATGATTTGAGCGCCTGGGATTTTGAAGCCAAGGTTAAGCAGATTCTTGAAAAACTGAATATACACCACTTAACCAATCCTGTAAAGGATTTGAGCGGTGGTCAAAGAAAAAGGGTAGCTCTGGCGAAAACGCTGATTGATATTGGTTTTGCTCATCAGCATACCTTGTTGATTATGGATGAGCCCACCAATCATCTGGATGTAGAAATGATTGAGTGGCTGGAGCATTATCTTTCTCAGGAAAAAGTGACTTTGCTTTTAGTAAGCCACGATCGGTACTTTCTGGACGCAACCTGCGAAGAAATCTGGGAGCTGGAACGCGAAAATCTTTATGTATACAAAGGCGATTATGAGCAATATATGGAGCAGAAAGCTGCCCGTATAGAAAGCGAGCAGGCCAGTATTGACAAAGCCAGAAATACCTACCGTAAAGAACTGGAATGGATGCGTAAACAACCCAAGGCCAGAACAACCAAGAGTAAGAGTAGACAGGATAATTTTTATGAGGTAGAAGCCAAAGCCAAGCAGAAGATTGAAGATGCACAGCTGCAGTTGCAGGTTAAAATGAGCAGGCTGGGAGGGAAAGTGGTTGAAATGAAAAAAGTGTATAAGAGCTATGGTGATCTACCCATTCTGAAAGGATTTGATTATCAGTTCAGCAAAGGGGAAAGGATTGGTATTGTTGGTAAAAATGGCGTTGGTAAATCTACTTTCTTAAATATTCTGCAGGCAATAGAGCCGGTAGATAGTGGTAAAATCAATATCGGGGATACGGTAGTTTTTGGAAATTTTTCACAACAGGGCCTGGTGTTTAAGGAAAATGTAAGGGTGATTGAATATGTTAAAAGTTTTGCCGAGAATTTTCCGTTGGCAGACGGTTCAACTTTGAGTGCAGCTCAGTTTCTTGAATTGTTTTTATTTACTCCGGATAAGCAATATACTTTTTTAAATTCTTTGAGTGGGGGAGAAAAGAAGCGTCTGCAATTGTTGGTCGTTTTATTCCGTAATCCGAACTTCCTGATTCTGGATGAGCCTACCAATGACCTTGATTTACCTACACTGTCTGTACTTGAGAACTTTTTGATAGACTATCCCGGATGCATTTTGATTGTATCCCATGATCGTTATTTCATGGATAGACTAGTAGACCATTTGTTTGTATTTGAAGGCAATGCCGAAGTAAGGGACTTCCCTGGCAATTACACGCAGTACAGACTTTGGTTAAAGGAAAATGAAAAGAAGGAGCAAAAATGGGAAGATCTGGAAGCCAATAAGCGAAAGGGAACCAGCACTGAAGACATTGTAACTAAGCCAGTAATTGCTGCAGCTGTTTCGGCAAAAAGAACTTTAAGTTATAAGGAAAAGAGAGAGTTGGAAACCCTGGAAAAGGCAATGCCTTTATTGGAAAAAGAGAAAGAAGAACTTACAACTAAAATGAGTGCAGGGGATGCTGATTACGCCAGTATGCAAAAAATGGGAGAGCGTTTATTACTTATTGAGAAGGAGCTGGAAGAAAAAGAAACCCGCTGGTTGGAGCTCAGCGAGTTTCAATAAAACTTTAGATAAAACTGATTAGTTCTACTTCAAAAATCAACGTGCTGTTAGGTCCAATTTGTGCACTGACCTGACGTTCACCGTATCCTAAATGCGGTGGGATGAAAAAACGCCACTTGCTACCTGTTGGCATCAGTTGTAATCCCTCAGTCCAACCTTTAATTACCATATTTAAAGGGAAGGAAGCAGGACGACCTCTTTGTACAGAGCTATCGAAAATGGTTCCATTAATTAATGTACCATGATAATGACAGGTCACTTCATTGCTGGCCAAAGGCTTAGGGCCTGTGCCTTGTGTGATGATTTCATATTGCAATCCACTTGGTAGTTCTACAATACCTTCTTTCTCTTTATTAGCTGCTAAAAAGGCCTGACCTTCTTTTAAATTAGCCGCTGCTTTTTCGGCTTTCAATTGTGCTAACTGATCTGCTACACCCATAAATAATTTTTTTTCAAAGGTAAGCATTCAATCCTTACTTTTGCGCTGTGGCAGGTCTTGCACGACCAGCTCCTGCTGAACCTCCCCAGGGCAGGAATGCAGCAAGGATAAGCGGTTGTAGCGGTGCGATGCGAGTAGCCTGCCATATTTTTAACTCCACTTTTATGAAGTTTTTCATTGACACAGGTAATCTTGCACAAATTAAAGAAGCCAACGATTTAGGAATTCTAGATGGTGTAACCACCAATCCTTCCCTAATGGCAAAAGAAGGCGTTAAAGGCGAAGAAGCCATTGCGCAGCACTATAAGACAATATGTGAACTTGTTGATGGCGATGTGAGTGCAGAAGTACTTTCTACTGATTTTGCTACAATGGTGGAAGAAGGAAAGAAACTGGCTGCTATTCATCCGAATATTGTGGTGAAAGTACCTGTAATCAAGGATGGAATCAAAGCAATCAAGTGGTTTACCGACAACGGTATACGTACCAATTGCACCCTTATTTTCTCAGCTGGTCAGGCAATTCTAGCAGCCAAAGCTGGTGCTACCTATGTATCTCCGTTTATCGGACGTGTTGATGATAGTGGTTGGGATGGTATGGAATTGATTGGACAGTTGAGACATATTTTTGATGTACAACAATACAAAACCGAAATTTTAGCTGCTTCTATCAGAAATCCATTACATATTATAAAAGCAGCCGAATTAGGCGCCGATATCTGTACTTGCCCATTGGATTCTATCGTGGGTTTGTTGAAACATCCTTTAACTGATATTGGGCTTGCTAAGTTTTTGGAAGACGCAAAAAAGATGTAATCATTTTTTACGAATAATTCTTTTCATAGCCTCTCTTTTACTAAGAGGGGCTATTTTGTTTTTGGCAATAAAATCGATAACCCATTCTGGATTGGTTTTGCCATATTCCCTAAGCGCCCAACCAATAGCTTTCTGTACAAAAAAATCTTTGGCGTCTTTGTGAGACAGAATATATTTTTTTAATAAAACCTTATCAGTCTTTGTTTTTAAAGAGCGCTGAAATAAAATACTGCTTCTTTGTAGCCAAATATTATCCGATTGATTCCAACGATTCGTTACAGGGCCAATTTGATTGGGATATAGCGAGAAATAAACAGGTATCCAGTCACTTCCAATGCCATCCACGGTATCCCACCAGCTTTTACTAATCAAGCAGGATTCAATCAGGTCAATGGCGTTTTCTTGCCACAGTAATTGATGATGCTTGTAAACATCTATGGCGGCATATTGCCACTCTCTTTCTTTGAATGCCCACATTTTAGCAATAATACCATTTAGCTCTTTAAGGGTATTTAAGGGATTTGCTCGGATATATGATTTTACAATCTCATCCCTTTTCGGCGTCTTTATACCATAAAAATCAAATTGATTTAACATGTATGCTTTCATGCCAACACTATTTGCTGGATTAGCAGATAACTCAAAAGATTTTTTTAATTCAACTAAATATTTTGACATAGTATAAGGCTTCAACTAAATTAATGGTTTATTTTACTGAATGCGACAAAAATTACTAGTTATCGTTATTGCTCAATTCTTCTGCACTTCAGTTTGGTTTGCAGGCAATGCCGTATTACAGGATTTGGGAACTGAAAAAGGATTGTCAGAAAGTTTTCTTCTTTATCTCATCAGCGCAGTTCAAATTGGGTTTATTACTGGGACCTTAATTTTTGCTATGTCAGGAATAACCGATCGTTATTCCCCTTCCTGGATTTTTCTTTTATCTTCTATTTTGGCAGCCACTTTTAATTTTTGTCTCTCTTTTACTCATATTAATGAACATGGAATCTTATTATCCCGTTTCTTCACAGGTTTTTTTCTTTCTGGAATCTATCCGGTTGGGATGAAAATTGCTGCGGATCATTTTGAAAATGGGCTTGGAAAATCATTGGGTTTTTTAGTTGGGGGGCTTGTACTTGGGACTGCGACTCCCCATCTCTTAAAAAGCATGTCTATTCGATTACCTTGGGAATTTTTTGTTTATGCCAGTTCTGCATTGTGTGTTGCGGGTGGATTATCAATGCGATTTCTGGTGAAGGATGGGCCATTCCGTAAGCCTTCAGGCAAGTTACAGTTTCCCGATTTTACCAATGTATTCCAAATTCAGTCTTTGCGAAAAGCCATTCTTGGATATTGGGGGCATATGTGGGAACTCTATACTTTCTGGACTTTTGTGCCATTATTCATACAGGAGAAAATGGTATTGTCTTCCCAGGATATTTCCATGCTTTCTTTCAGTGTTATAGCAACAGGAGCTTTGGCCTGTGCTGTCTTTGGTATATTATCCAGAAAAATTCAGATAGAACTGCTAGCTAGAATTGCGTTGCTGATTTCAGGTATTTGTTGTGTAACGTTTCCTGTATTTTATCTTTTTGCATCCAATACCATTTTTATCTGTTACCTGGTAATCTGGGGCTTTTTTGTTGTTGCAGATTCTCCCATGTTTTCCAGTATGATTGCAATGGCCGCTCCTGCAACCATTAGAGGAACTACGCTGACTTTTGTTAACAGCATCGGTTTTCTGATTACTGTCATCAGTATTCAATCGGTTGGTCTATTGCTTGTAAAAATAGATTTTATGTGGGTTTGGCCATTTCTGGCTATTGGTCCAATCCTGGGTATCATGCAGTTTGTGAAGCGCATAAAACAGCGTAAATTGTAGTATCAGCTTAATTTTTATATGAATAGCAGAAAATTATTGTTATTGTTTTTTCATCCCAGGTATGAAGATAGCAGGGTCAATGCAAAATTGGTTGAAGGTATTCAGCACCTTTCAGGAATTACCTTTCGTGATATGTATGAATTATATCCCGATTTTAATATAGATATTGAAAAAGAACAATCCCTGTTATTAGCGCATGATATCATTGTATGGCATCATCCCTTTTACTGGTATAATTGCCCGCCTTTAATGAAGCAATGGATTGATTTAGTGCTGGAATATGGCTGGGCTTATGGAACTGGAGGTAACCGTTTACAAGGGAAATGGGTGATGAATGTAATTACATCTGGAGGGGATTTTCAAGTTTACCAGAAAGAAGGTCGAAACCGTTTTACTCATCGCGAGTTTTTAAACTCTTTTGATCAAACTGCACACTTGTGCAAAATGGAATATTTACCTCCATTTATTGTGGCAGGAGCCAATCGACTAACAGATGAAGCTATTGAGGAATGTATGATTTGGTATCAACAAGTGTTACATTATTTAATGAATGATGAAATAGAACTTAACAAGTTAAAAGAGGTTGACAATTTAAATCAATTAAAATCTTCAGCATGGGAGCATCCGTTTTACAAAATGCCATGATTTTTCTTGGGGCTGCACTGGTATTTGTTCCTATAGCAAAAAAGTTAGGGATAGGAAGTGTATTAGGCTATATTATCGGAGGAATTATCATTGGTCCATTTGTTCTGGGATTTATAGGAACAGAAGGTGAAGATATTATGCATGCGGCCGAATTTGGAGTTGTAATGATGTTGTTCCTGATTGGACTTGAATTAAATCCCCAGTCTTTCTGGCGAATGCGAAGGCGCATTATTGGAATGGGAGGATTGCAAATGCTTTTAACCAGTATTTTATTTTTTTTATTGTTTTATTATGGGTCAGGCATGGCGCTTAATACATCTATCGCATTGGCACTTACTTTCTCTATGTCTTCTACTGCGATTGTTTTACAAACGTTAAAAGAAAAAAACTGGGACAAATCACAAGCTGGTAAATCTTCATTTGCTGTTTTGTTGTTTCAGGATATTGCTGTTATCCCTGTTTTGGCAGCTCTTCCCTTACTCGCTTTGAATGAAGTAGTAACAAAGGATATGCGCACTGGAATACTTGGCTGGATGGATGAGAACCGCACACTGACCATTCTTTTAGCAGTATCTAGTATTATATTACTAGGCAGATTTGTCTTTAGTCCTTTATTACATTTGATTGCCAAAATTCATATGCGAGAATTGTTTACTGCTTCGGCTTTATTTCTGGTGATAGCGGTCTCTTGGCTGATGGATTTGGCAGGAGTGAGTGCAGCTTTAGGGGCTTTTCTGGCAGGTGTATTAATGGCCAACAGTGAATTTAGACATGAATTAGAAAGCAATTTAGAGCCATTCAAAGGGCTTTTGCTGGGTCTGTTTTTTACAGCGGTAGGATCCACAATCAATTTTGGATTAATTGTTAGCCAACCTATTGCCATCTTTAAAACAGTATTACTTTTTATGTTGTTAAAGTCTGTTATTTTATTTTTCCTTGGTAAGCTGTTTAAAAAGGTGTTGTTTCAAAATATACTGTTTACGCTACTACTTTCACAAATTGGCGAGTTTGCGTTCATTCTCATGGGATCAATTGGAATACTTGGGCTCATCAATAAAGAAATGCTTGACTTTTATATGGCGGTTATAACAATTAGTATGATCATGTCTCCCATACTATTATTCTTAAATGAGAAACTGCTAGCGAATACATTAATTACTAATTCAAAAGAAGAAAAAGAATATAAAGTTGATCCCAAAGAACATAATGATATTATTATTGCAGGCTTTGGACATTTTGGAAGTACATTGGGTAGATTTTTGAGAGCCAATGGAATTGAAGCTACTATTCTGGACAATGACAGCGATCAAGTACTACTTCTACGAAAGATGGGATTTAAAGTTTTTTATGGGGATGTAACTCGAATTGCGATTCTAGAAGCAGCAGGAGCCGGTCACGCCAAAATATTGGTATCTGCGTTAGATATCCCAGAGAAAAACATTGAGTTGTCAGAATTGGTAGCTAAACATTATCCGCATTTAAAATTATTTTTCAGAGCTAAGAATAGAGTTGACGCTTATGAATTAAATGATAAAGGGGTTTCTCATATATATAGAGAGTCTATCCATGCATCTGTTTACATGGGGGTAGATATTTTATCTGAATTAGGATTTAGAAAATATACTTCGCTTAGAAAAGCCAATGATTTTATTCAACATGACAATGATGCATTATTAAAACTAGCTAAGCATCGGCACGATTCAGACAGTTATATTCAATCTGTAAAGGAAGAAATAGCACAACAAGAAAGATTGTTGGCAGAAGATAAAAAATTCATGGAACATAAGCCAGATAATGCTTGGGATAAGTCCAAATTAGTGGCTAATAGTTAATAGGAACCCATTTTTTATCTGCCTGGCTCTTTTGAGCGGCTTCTATAATTTTCATTACGTTTTTTCCTTCTAGTCCTGATACAACTAGTGGTTGATTGAATCGAATGCTCTGAAAAATATTCTCGTAAAAAAGACCATAGTTTCCGGCCACTGCAGGAATTATTACTTCTTTTCTGATTCCATTCTGCATGGTTATGAGCCGGCCTGCATGAATTTCAGGTTCAACTCCCCACTGATCAGTGAATGGCTGTTGATTTTGCATTAATGCATTTTCTTGTATATCAGCTCGCTCTTTTACAAAACTTCCTTTATTTCCGTGAATCAGATAAGCTTCAGGCGAATTGGCTACCAATAGACTGCTAATTAAGGTTACACGTAATTGATTGTATAAAAGATGAATAATAAAATCATCATCAACCAATGAATGATCTCTTATTGTTCTGATATCTGCTATTACAGCATTTGGCATTCCAAAAAGTACCAGGGCTTGATCAATGATATGCGGTCCCAGATCCATCAATAATCCGGCACCAGGTCCCGGCTGCTCTTTATGCAATTTTGCACTTAATATATCTTTGAATCGTTCAAACCGAATGGTTGCACTATGGATGTTTCCAAGTAATTGCTGTTTAATTATTTTTTCTACTGTCTGGAAATCGCTGTCCCATCTTCTGTTTTGATAGACAGACAGTATTTTCCCCATTTTTTTAGCGAGGTCAATGAGCAAATCTGCTTCCTTTTCCGTTGTGGTAAAAGCTTTTTCTACAATTACGTGTTTACCTGCCAGTAAAGCTTTTTGTGCATATTCAAAGTGGGTAGCCGTAGGCGTATTTACAACAACTAGTTCTATCGCAGGGTTATTTAAAATGTCTTCGAGCTGAGTAACTACCTGAACAGAAGGGTAGTCGAGGGAGGCATTCATTTTACTGCGTTCCCAAACAGCAGTTAATTCAAATCCTGGATGAAAATGAATAAATGGTGCATGAAATACTTTCCCGGACATGCCATACGAAAGCAGTGCCGTCTTAATAACAGATGTTTGATTAGTGTTTTTCAAATTGGTACTGAGTGCTAATGATTAAATTTTTGTTTCTGTCCCTTGCTATTTCTGTTTCTCTAAGTCCGTTTGAGAAATAGGAATAGTCCCAATGTGTTATATTTCTCCCATTGTTACCAACCTGTATCATTTTGTTTAACTGACCTTTCTGATCGTATTCAAATACAAAGTCTGGCAATAGTTTTTGTGCTGTTGAATTGAATCTAACGATATCACTTAAACGATTATCAGGCAGATAGTAATAATAAAAAGTTTCTATTTTCTTGTTTTTTTTGAACCAGCTTTCCTCAAGAACCAAACAGATGGAGTCTGTCAGGAATTCCACTGAAAGGGAATCCATGCCCGTTGTCTTTTTGATCATCTTTTTTGGAATTCCGCTGTTGTTATACTCCCAGTGATGTGTTTCAGTATTGATGCTACCTGAACTACTGTCTTTAACTGTTGAAGCTAAGGAAGACAGTAGGCCCTTTTCATTGTATTGGTATTCAATGGTAGTCTCAACACCTGGATTATTAATAATTATCTTTTTTAATCTTCCCATTTCATACAATTGATTAACCAGCTCTTTGGTTCTGCTATTTTCTGAAATGCTTTTCACTATTCTTTTTCCATCCGTGGGTACTTCTGTTAGCGTATGTATTTTCACTACTCCTTCTGCAGCTGTTCCGGTACCTGATATTACTTTAATTCTGTTTTTTCTCAAAATTTCATAATTCTTTTGGGTTTGCTGTAAACCCATTAAATCTGAATAATAATATTGACCGTTAACAAATGAGCAATTTGTGATTAGTAAAAACAGAAAAAAGATCCGCATAGTTGCACTTTTTTCAAATTTACTACCTTCGGCCTTACCGTTTAATATGTATTTTTAAAGAAAAAAATTGTCAAGTACAGCTGAAAGGAAGGAAAAAAATTGTCTGAACTGTAATGCCACTGTTCAAGGCAGGTATTGTCATGTCTGTGGGCAGGAGAATATTGAACCCAGGGAGAAGTTCAGGCATATGTTAACCCATTTTGTTTTTGATTTGTTTCATTTCGACGGGAAATTTTTCCGAACCATGAAGTACTTATTGCTAAGGCCTGGTTTTCTGGCTCAGGAGCATTTACGGGGGAGAAGGATGGACTATTTGCATCCTATCAGACTCTATATTTTTACTTCAGCCTTTTTCTTCTTGTTCTTTTTCATGGTGAGTCCATCTATGATTGATGGAAAAATGGATTTGGGGAACAAAACAATTGACTCAACAGCGAATCTTAAAAAGGACTCAGCTCAAAATGAGTTAATAAAATTTGATCGTCAGTTTTTAAATTTAAAGCAATACGATTCTGTTCAACGGAATTTACCGGAATCAAAGCGTGATGGATTTGTAGTGAGGAAGTTACAAAGACAGAACCTGATTCTGAAAGAGAAATATCCATCTAGTAAAGTATTAATCAGCAAAATTTTAGATGTTTTTGCGCATCAGTTTCCAAAAATGCTGTTTGTTTCTCTTCCTCTTTTTGCCTTGCTATTGTATATTCTATATGCAAGAAAGAAGCAATATTATTATGCTGATCATGTTGTTTTTACTTTGCATTTTTATTCAACGGTCTTCATTCTTATTTTTCTGGCAATTTGTTTGAATATGGTGCTTGATTGGACAGGGGTTTATGTTATATCTGGTAAAGAAGGTAAAAACTTTTTAAACGGGGCAATGCGTTCTGAATATGTGTCACTGGTTATTGGATTCTATTGGTACCGCTCTCTGCGAAATTTTTACGGACAATCCAGAAGAAAGACAATCCTGAAATTTGCATTGCAATTGTTTATTAATATGCTTGTTTTTTCTATCCTATTTCTACTGTTCTTCCTTTTTTCTTTTATGATAATCTAATCCAATGAACCAAACTGCTGATAGTTTTTTAAGACTCGTTAAAATAATGGATGAACTGAGGGAGCAATGTCCCTGGGATAAAAAACAAACAATTCATACGCTTCGCTCCATGACAATAGAAGAGTTGTATGAGTTGGTAGATGCTATAGATTCCAATGACTGGGATGGCATTAAAGAGGAATTGGGCGATCTTTTCCTTCATTTGTTATTTTATACCCGAATTGGAAGAGAAGAATCCAAATTTATGCTGGATGATGTATTAAATGGTATAGCAGAAAAGCTGATTAGACGTCATCCCCATATTTATGGAGATGTAGAAGTAAAAGATGAAGAGGAAGTGAAAAAAAACTGGCAAAAAATTAAAGCGGCAGAGGGTAAATTGTCACAATCTGTTTTGCAAGGGGTCCCCAAATCATTGCCTGCTATTGTAAAAGCACTGCGGGTTCAGGAAAAAGCCAAACAAATTGGTTTTGAATGGGAAAATAAGCAGGATGTTTGGGCAAAGGTTGAAGAGGAAATGAATGAGTTCACTGCTGCAGTTCAGCAGGCGGATAAAAATGAAATGGAGGCTGAATTTGGCGATATTTTATTTAGTTTGGTTAATTATGCACGGTTTTTGCAGATAGATCCGGAAGCAGCACTAGAGAAGACCAACCAGAAATTTATAAGACGGTTCAAGTTCATGGAAAATAAGGCAGGGGAAAAAGGACTTTCCCTTGATAAAATGAGCCTTTCCGAGATGGATGAACTCTGGAACGCTGCTAAAAAAAGCAATGAATCGGACCTTTAAACATATTCAACAGGCAGCATTCAAGAATGGTTATTTAATTATAACTGCGGCCTGGTTGTACACTTTATCATTTATTTTTTCTAATTACTTCAGTTACAACTCGAGTCCCGATAAAGTCAGTGAAAATATTACTGCCCGCATACATCGGCTTGAATCCCGGTTTGAAGAAATTTCAGGAGATACTGCGTTAATTGCGGGATTGATTTTTGATACTGTTAATGCAGAAATCCCTCTGGCTTTACAAAAAGAACAGGCAGGTTTTTTTGTATACGAACTTAATTCAGGTCAGCCAATAAGACAAGTATATTGGAGCACCAACAAAATAACGGTACCTGATAAAGAACTTACCAGCTTTACTCCAGTTAAATTCATCAATACTTCCAATGGGCAGTTTATTTTTCTTAAAAAGAAAATTACACTAAGAGGACAGAACTTCTGGTTGGTTAACATGATTCCTGTTAAGTGGGCTTATTTTATCCAGAATAAATATTTTGTTTCGGACTTTGCAGAATTCCCCGGATTGGATGAACAGTATGTAATTGCAGATATTATTACAGATAATCCTGTTTACAGTAAGAATGGATTGTATCTTTTTAGCATTCAGCTGAAAGAGGGGAAACGGTTTATTTCGTATGATATTATAACCATCTGCTTCAGATTATTGGCTGTCTTTCTGCTGTTTACTTTTATTCATGGAATCACCCTTGAGTTGATCCGAAGGGTTAACTTTAGAACAGCAGTAGTTTTTTTACTAATCAATGTTTTCTTTTTAAGATTCGTTGCTTATGTTTTCCCATTTCCTTTTGATTATTCCAAGTTGCCTTTGTTCGACCCAACAATATATGCATCCAATTGGATAAATTCCTCTCTGGGAGCATTATTCATTAATGCTGTTTTGTTTTATTGGGTGCTAAGATTTATTAAGATTCATTACATCAATACAATAGAAGATGAGCCATCATTAAGCAATTTCAGTATTATAGTCCGGGTTTTCATTCTAACTTCTTCTGCTTTTTTTATTGTCAGTATCATTCAAAGCCTAGTAAGAGACGCAAAAATCTCATTTGATGTAACCAATTTCTTCAGTTTAACTATTTATAGCACTATTAGCATTGTGATTCTTTGTTTTTTGGCACTGGGCTATTTTTATCTTTCACAGTTGCTTGCTATTAAACTGATTCTGACAGATGCAGGTAAGTTCCTTCCTTTATTGGTTATTATTTTGAGTGGATTTGTCAATATGCTCCTGATGAATAATTATAGTCAGGTGGGATTTTATTTTCTATTGATAGTTTGGATAGTCGTTTATTATTTTATACTGCGTATTAGAAAATCTGATATTAGGATTCAGATTATTAAATCGCCCTTTTTTATTTTCTGGGTAATGTTTTTTGCTCTATCAATTGCTTCTCTGGTTATATATCAGAAAAGAATTGTTGAGTTTGAACAAAGGAAAAGGATTGCAGAAAAATTAGCCATTCAGTCTGATCCATCAGGAGAGAGTCTGCTTAAAATTGCAGCATCTAATTTTAATAATAATTTTTTAAGTGATAATTTTCAGCGGTTCCATGAAAGTGAGTACACGAATAAATTTATTAAAGACAGCCTAATTAACCAGAACTTTTCTGGCTATCTTAATAAATACGATACACGTATTTATACATTTGATAGTTTATTCCATCCTTTATTTAACGAGGACTCTCTCAATTATTCTTCCATTAAGACAATTGTATTGAATCAGGCAATTGCAACGGATATTCCTAATTTATTTACTTACGATAATAACGCAAACGGCTTCAATTACATTTATCAGGTAGACGTTGAAAGAAACAATACAACTGTTGGTCATCTGTTTGTTTTAATGAAATCGAAAAGGTACAAGAGTGAGGCTTTATATCCGGAATTGTTTAATCAGTCGCAGGATGTGATTGCAACAATTAATAGTGACTATGCCTATGCAATTTATAGCAAGGGTAAATTGATTAATCATTTCAATAATTATAATTTTCCGACTACGCTAACTGTGAATCATAATCCTGCATTTGAATTCACTTACCGAAAAGCCAACAACTATATAGAATTGTGGTATAATGCGGGCAATGAAAGACAGGTGGCAGTAGTAAAGCAAAATGCCTGGTTTATTGAATCAATAACTCTTTTTGCCTATTTATTCTGTTCTTTTCTGCTAATCATTTTTGTTTTTCATATCGGTTCTCTGCTGGTTGATGCTAAATTCAATCTTAAACAAATAGGAAGTTTGTTGAGATTAAATATTCGTTCTCAAATTCAGGCAACTATCATATTTGTAAGCGTATTCTCTTTTTTGGTAATTGGGATTGCTACTATTTCCTTCTTTATCTATCGATACAATTCAACGAATGAAGAGCGTTTGACCAAATCGATACAGGTGATGGCTAATGAGATGAATGCAAAAGTTATCAGTATATTGGCTACAGATGATGAACCTAATAATACAGGGATTAAAAATGAATTGGAAAATGTAATTGCTGAAATTTCTGATTTGCACAATGTTGACATTAATTACTATAGTGCTACAGGGGATTTAATTATTTCTACGCAACCCTATATATATAATAAGAGCTTACTGAGCAGGAAAATGGATCCTGTTGCCTTTTACGAAATGCAAAGAAACAACCGTATTCGGTTTATTCAGTCTGAATCTATCGGTGGATTTGGTTATACTAGCATTTACACACCTTTATTATCCGAAAATGGAGAAACTTATGGATATTTAAATATTCCTTATTTAAATTCTCAACTCGATTTGAATCAGGAAATATCCGGATTCTTAGCTACCCTTATTAACCTGAACGCCTTTATATTTTTATTGGCAGGAGCCATTGCTTTTTTCATCACCAACCGGATTACTTCTTCGCTTAGATTAATTGGTGCTACTATGCAGAAAATGAGCCTGGAAGCCAAAAATCAACCGATTGAATGGTATCGAAACGATGAAATTGGTGCACTGGTGAATGAGTATAACAACATGGTAAAAAAGCTGGAAATTAGCGCTGAAAGCCTTGCTAAAACAGAAAGGGAAGGCGCATGGCGAGAGATGGCAAGACAGGTGGCCCATGAAATTAAAAATCCACTTACACCAATGAAACTGAGCATTCAGTACCTCCAAAACGCGGTGGAAAGGGGAGCGCCAAATGTCCAGGAATTGAGCCTTAAATTGGCTAAAACACTGATTGAACAAATTGATCAGTTGGCTAAAATTGCAGGTGATTTTTCGCAATTTGCCAATATTGGCAATGTAAAACTTGAAAAGTTTTCCATCATCCCCATTATTGAATCATTTCAGCATCTCTATGAGGGGGATGCAGCTGTAACAATTGAAATGACTAATGAAGCCAAGGCAGTAGCGATAGAATCTGATAAGGTTCAGATTAATCGGTTGTTCATGAATCTGATTCAAAATTCAATAGAGGCAGGAAAGGAAATATCAGGAAAAGCAACCATACAGATTCACCTAAAGAATCAAGGAAACATAATAATCATTGAACTACAAGACTTTTCAGGCGGAATCCCGGCTTCCATGAAACCCAATATGTTCAGGCCTAATTTTACTACTAAATCTGCTGGAACGGGGTTAGGATTGGCAATTTGTAAAGGCATTGTTGAACAAGCCAATGGACAAATACAGTATCAGTCAACAGATGGTGTTGGAACCCTTTTTACCATTCAATTTCCGGTTTCAGACATTTAGCGTTTCTGTTTTTGTACCAACAAAAAAGTTTCCAGTTCTGAAAGCGTAAAACTACTTAGATTCTGTGCAGGCATTAATCCCGCTTTTTGAGCAACCAGTACGCCGTATTTGCAATCTTTAAATCCATCAATAGTATGTGCATCAGGATTGATGGAAATCATTACATTTTTCTGGAGGGCCTTTCTGATCCAGCGCCAATCCAGATCGAGCCTTCTGGGGTGTGCATTCAGTTCAATGACTACGCCATTTGCTGCGCAGGCATCAATTATTCTTTCGTGATCAATTGGATAACCAGCACGGCTCAATAATAACCTTCCGGTTGGGTGCCCTAAGATGCTGGTATATCTATTCTCAATAGCTTTGATTACTCGGGTATTCGCTTTTTCTTCGTTCATTTTAAGATTGGAATGTACAGAAGCAATAACCAAATCAAATTTTTCCAGCACTTCATCTGGATAATCTAAACTGCCATCATTTAAAATATCGCTTTCTATGCTTTTGAATATTTTAAATGGGGCCAGTTGTTGATTGATTTTTTCAATTTCCTGGTGTTGCTGCATTACTCTTTCTATGCTTAAACCATTAGCGTAAAATGCTGATTTAGAGTGATCGGAAATTACCAGGTATTCTAATCCCTCTTTTATGGCAGCTTCGGCCATTTGCAGAATAGTATTTCCACCGTCACTCCAGGTGCTATGAGAATGTATAATACCTTTTATTTCCTTTTCTGTAATGGCTGGAGAGAGTTTGTGTTGAGTAGCCAACTCCAATGATTCAGCATCTTCCCGCATGTAAGCTGGTATAAATTGACAACCCGCTTTTTCAAATATTTTTTCTTCTGAATCGTAAATTTCAGTCTCGTTCCATCCGAATTTTTTTGTCCATACATTCAAAAACAATTCACTACAACTAGACTTAAATAGGATGGAGGGTATTTTTTCTTCATCAGCAAGCCAGAATTGAACACGTATATTTTTTTCATTCCGGTAACTTATTTTATCCTCTTGCTGGTTGTCAATTGTAAATCCAATTTGATTCATAAAAGCAGAAAGTGCTTCTGCTTTTGCATTGGTGACCCATTCAATACTATCTATAATTTCTAGTTGTCTTCTGAATTCACCTGTAGAGATGAATCGATAGGGAAAGGTCTGGGAAAATAATTTCTCTAACTCCATTTGAACTTCCTCAACCTGCTGGTATAAATACCGGCCCATCGATCCCATGTAAAACTCAATTGATTCCTTTATATTGAGCTGGGTTTTTTCTCCAAATCCCTTGTAAAGAGTTAGCCTGTTTTCATTACAAGCATACAATAATTCACCTAGTGTTTCAATTTCCAACTCTTTCCAAATGGTAGCAATTTTTTTAGGCCCGATCCCTTTTATATTTAGCATTTCAAGTATGCCAGGAGGTGTTTTCAGGATCATGTCATTTAAAGTAGCAAACTGACCTGTATCTAGTATTTCCAATATTCTTTTGCCTGCACTTTCTCCAATTCCCTTGATAGAAAAAATGGCATTTCTCTCCATTTCTCCCAAAGGGGTGAGTAATTTATCTATACTAAATGCAGCAGCAGCATAGGACTTGGCTTTAAATGCATTCTCTCCATGTATGTCCATTAGTTTTGCTAATAGGCTAAACTGTGCCGCTATTTCATCATTTGTTATCATGCTTGGAAATTAGGAACAAGTAAGGGTTTATACAAAAAAACCCGTTCCAAAATTGGAACGGGCCTTAAATCTATTTCTGCTTGAGAAATAAGAAGAAAATTACTTCTTCTTAGCAGCTTTCTTAGGAGCAGCTTTCTTAGCAGCTTTTTTAGGAGCAGCTTTCTTAGCGGCTTTCTTAGGAGCAGCTTTCTTTGCAGCAGCTTTTTTAGGAGCAGCTTTTTTAGCAGCAGCTTTTTTAGGAGCGGCTTTCTTAGCAGCAGCTTTTTTAGGAGCAGCTTTCTTTGCAGCGGCTTTTTTAGGAGCAGCTTTTTTTGCAGTTGCCATGTTTTTTAGATTTAATGGTTAGTAAATAATACATTAAAAATAAAAATTGTATTTGGAACTACAAAAAAAATTTTTTATGCGGTTGCTTCCGCTGGTAAAACAGATACAGTTGTCTTGTCTGCTTTCCCTTTTTTGAATTCTACAATCCCATCAGTTAAAGCAAATAAAGTGAAGTCTGTTCCAACTCCTACATTCTTTCCAGGATGGTATTGTGTTCCTCTTTGACGAATAATAATGTTACCAGATAGTGCAGGCTGACCACCGTAGATTTTTACACCTAGGCGCTTGCTCTGTGAATCACGACCGTTTTTAACACTACCTTCCCCTTTTTTGTGTGCCATAATTGTATGTTTTATAATACCGGATTCGACCGATAAAATGTTAATTACTAAGCGATGCTTTCAATTTTGATTCTGGTGTAGTGCGTTCTGTGTCCGTGCTTTTTACGAAATCCTTTTCTTCTTTTCATTTTAAAAGCAATGACTTTGTCACCTTGAACCAGGTCACTAACGATTTCAGCTTTCACGGTAGCTTTTACAGCTTCACCTACTGAAATGTTACCACCATTGTCAACGAACAGTACGTCGTTAAACTCTACTTTGTCACCGGATTTACCCTGCAGGTGGGGAACGTACAAGCTTTGACCTTCTTGCACTTTAAACTGTTGACCTGCGATTTTTACTATTGCTAACATAGCTGTCCAAAATTAGGACGGCAAAGGTAAGGTTTCCGCCCGATATAACACAAAGAATTTAGAAATAAATTATTGCAAAATTAAGCCCTCTGAACGTGAAACGGACTTGGATAAGCCTATTTTTGTTGCTTTGGGATCAATTTTAGCCTATGAACTATAAGTCGCTGTTGGCAAAGCCCTTTGCCAATGTAATACATAATAGTATCCGCAAGGGGATGATGCATGCGGTTCAGCATCAGGAACTTATTTTTAAAAATCTGGTTAAACAGGGGGCTAAAACCCAGTTCGGGACAGACCACCAGCTTGCTGCTGGTATGGAATACAATGCTTTTTCTCAGGCTGTACCCATTAGGGACTATGAATTGCTCAAACCCTACATTGAACTAATTAAAGCAGGTAAACCGAATATACTCTGGAAAGGGAAGCCAATATACTTTGCCAAAACTAGCGGAACCACTAGCGGAGTTAAATATATTCCCATTACCAAGGATTCCATTCCCAATCATATTCAAACTGCCAGAAATGCTTTGTTTTGTTATATGGCCGAAACTGGCAATACAGCGTTTGCCAACGGGAAAATGATATTTTTAAGCGGATCTCCCGTATTGGAAAGAACAGGGGATATTCCAACTGGTAGACTTAGCGGGATTGTAAACCACCATATACCTGCCTACCTGCGTTCCAATCAATTGCCCAGTTTCGAGACCAATTGTATAGAGGACTGGGAAACCAAACTGGACAAAATTGTGCAGGAAACCCTGAATAAGGATATGACATTGATTAGTGGCATCCCGCCATGGATGCAGATGTATTTTGACCGGTTAATAGAGCGGACTGGCAAAAAAATTGCTGAAATCTTTCCTAATTTCAGTGTAATGGTGCAGGGAGGTGTTAATTTTCAGCCTTACCGCGCCAGATTAATGGAAAGTATAGGGAAGCAGGTAGACGCGATTGAGTTGTTCCCGGCAAGTGAAGGTTTTTTTGCTTTTCAGGATACTATGGACCAGGAAGGAATGTTACTGAATACCAACAGTGGCATATTCTTTGAATTTATACCGGCTGCAGAAATTTTTAATGAATCACCCACCCGTTTGAGCCTGAAAGATGTAAAACTGGGCGAGAACTATGCCTTAATCATCAACAGCAATGCAGGGTTGTGGGGCTATAATATAGGGGACACTGTAAAGTTCGTCAGTTTAAATCCCTACAGAATACTGGTTACAGGAAGAATAAAACACTTTATATCGGCTTTTGGAGAACATGTGATTGGTGAAGAAGTGGAAGCTGCTTTACAAATAGCTCTGGAAAAGCACCCGGCTAAAATTACCGAGTTCACCGTAGCGCCAATGATTCAGCAAGGGGAAGGAAAGAGTTTTCATGAGTGGTATATTGAATTTGAAACTCCACCCTCCAATATGAATGCATTTGCTGTCTCTTTAAATGAGGCACTTAGCAATAAAAATGTGTATTACCAGGATTTGATGCGGGGAAATATTTTGTTACCCTTGCATATACGACAGGTACAAAAAAATGGGTTTATTCAATATATGAAACTAGAGGGCAAACTGGGTGGTCAGAATAAAGTACCCAGATTAAGTAATGACCGGAAAATTGCAGATGGGTTGCAGCAATTTCTGATTGCATAACCAGAGAGAGGTAAATTTTGCTATATATTGTGTAACTATGCCCATTGTTAAAGTTCAACTATCATGAGTCAAAAACGTATTGCCATATTTGGTTCTACCGGATCAATTGGAACACAGGCGTTGGATGTAATAAAAGCGAATCCTGATTTGTTCAGTGCAGAAATTCTGACTGCTCAGAGTAATGATGAGCTCTTGATTAAACAAGCACTATTGTTTAATCCTAATATTGTTGTTATTGGGGATGAGAAAAAATACCAAAATGTAAAAGCAGCATTAGCAAAAACAGATATAAAAGTATTTGCAGGTGAAGATGCATTGGCCGAAGCTGCGTCAGTAGATTGTTACGATATGATGCTGGCCGCTATAGTAGGATATGCAGGTCTTAAGCCAACTTTAAATGCCATTGAGTTGGGTAAGCCTATTGCATTGGCCAATAAAGAAACACTGGTAGTGGCAGGAGACTTGGTAATGCAAAAAGCTGCAGAGAAAAGAGTTGCAGTGATTCCAGTGGATAGTGAGCATTCTGCAATATTCCAGTGTTTGGTAGGTGAAGGAAGAAATAAAATAGAAAAAATTATTCTGACAGCAAGTGGTGGTCCTTTCCTTGGTAAAAAACCTAATTTTCTGGTAAATGTGAAGAGAGATCACGCCCTGCAACATCCCAACTGGAGTATGGGTGCAAAAATTACCATAGACTCTGCAACTCTTATGAATAAGGGTTTGGAAATGATTGAGGCAAAATGGTTGTTTAACTTGGAAGCCCATCAAATTCAAGTGGTGATTCATCCGCAGAGTATTATTCATAGTATGGTTCAGTTTGAAGACGGAAGCATTAAATCACAAATGGGTTTACCCGATATGAAATTGCCTATTCAATATGCTTTGGCTTTTCCTCAGCGTATTCCGAATCAATTTCCACGGTACGATTTTAAGAAGCCTTCTACGCTAACTTTTGAAGAGCCGGATATAAAAACCTTCCGGAACCTTGCACTGGCTACTGATGCCCTGTACAAAGGAGGGAATACGGCTTGTGTAATGAATGCAGCCAATGAGATGGCCGTATTTGCTTTTTTAAGAAATCGGATTGGGTTTTTGGATATTACCGAAGTAGTTGAGCAAACAATGAATAAGATACCTTTCATTGAAAAGCCAACTTTAACGGACTATTTTGACAGCGACGCAGAGGCGCGTAACTTTGCTGCTTCCTTATTGCATATGTAATTAAATGAATTAAATTAATAAAGAGGGGATTGTATGAGTTTATTAGCTATTGACTGGGGTAGTGTAGGAGTAAAAGCCGGACAGTTTATTTTATCATTTTCAATACTCGTGGTATTGCACGAACTGGGGCATTTCTTGCCCGCCAAATGGTTTGGATGCCGCGTTGAAAAGTTTTATCTATTCTTTGACCCATGGTTCAGTTTATTCAAAAAGAAGAAAGGTGAAACAGAATATGGTTTGGGCTGGATACCTTTTGGAGGGTATGTGAAAATTGCAGGAATGATTGACGAAAGCATGGACAAGGAGCAGTTGAAAAAACCTGCTGAATCCTGGGAGTTCAGATCAAAACCCGCCTGGCAGCGCCTGATTATTATGATCGGCGGAGTTTTAGTTAATGTGATACTGGCTATTGTTATTTTCATTGGGATTACTTGGTATTGGGGGGATGAGCAATTGCCGACTAAGAATCTGACTTACGGAGTTCATGTAGACTCATTGGGCAAGAGCCTTGGATTACAGGACGGAGACAATGTGATTGCCATGGATGGTAAACCCATTGAAAATTTCGGCACTATTGAATCAGAACTGGTTCTTACAGAAGCAAAGTCTTTAACAGTTTTGCGCAACGGAGAAAAACTGGAGATAAAAGTTCCTGAGCAGTTCATGCAAAAAATAATCAAGGAAAAAAAGTTCAGTGGGATGTTGATTCCTCAGTACCCCGTAATTGTAGACTCTGTTAGCAGCACGGCTGTATTTAATGCTGGTGAATTGAAAAAGGGGGATACTTTAATTGCTTTTAATAATAAGGCATTCAGATATTATCATGAGTTTGATGCACTGAAGAAAAAAGCGACCAATCAGGTTGCGGTATTAACTGCTATTCGCGGAAAAGATACAGTTCAGATTAAAGCATTGGTTAATGAAAAAGGGGCTATCGGGTTTTTTCAGAAAAGTCCTTTAACCATTTTGGGTACAGAACATATTCAATACGATTTATGGGCATCCATTCCCATCGGATTTAACCGTTGTTGGGAAACCCTGGATCGTTATGTAACCGGCTTGAAGCAGTTATTTACTGGAAAGGTTAATGCCAGCGATTCTTTAGGCAGTGTGATCAGTATTGGAAATACATTTCCTGGTGTGTGGGATTGGGAGCGATTTTGGACTTTAACAGGAATTTTCTCAATTGTGTTGGCTTTCATGAATATTCTGCCAATTCCGGCATTGGATGGGGGACATGCATTGTTTACCCTTTACGAAATGATTTCCGGTAGAAAACCAGGCGATAAGTTCATGGAATATGCCCAAATGGCAGGAATGATCTTGCTGATGGGGTTAATGGCATACGCTTTGGGGTTAGACTTCTGGAGATTATTCAAGTAGACATCTTATTTTGGTTGTACCTTTGTATATTTCATTTGCACGGGGCCGTTTTGGTTTTGACAGCATATGTAACGGTTGGTGTAAGCATGCAGTGCGTTGGATAATTAGCACTTTAATCTGAATATTCAACCATTAATTGGCAATACACAGTATGCCATGGCTGCTTAATCAGTGATTAAGTAACCATTTGGGCCGCCGCACAGGTTCGCTTCTTTCCAGGTGCCGCCGCCGACTCAAAACAAAAGGAGATGCTGCAACAGTAGGCTGTGCCTGTTGATTAAGATTATCCAGCTAAGTAATGAATTGGTTTGTTCTTTTCCTGTGCATTGCCGACAATGAATAAAGAAATAAGCATGTAGAAAGCTAATGGTCGCGATGTTTGGACACCGGTTCGAGTCCGGTCGGCTCCACTAAAACCCTGAAGGAATTCGGGGTTTTTTATTGGAATACAATTAGCATCATTTTCCGTATTTTAAGTTTTGCTGTCTAGTTTAATTGGCTCATTCTTTTTTGCCAGACTAGGTTTTCGAGAACGAGCAAATTATTGTAAGCGGGGCTGTAATAATAGAAAGTTCCTAATTTGGATTTGGTTAAAAATTTCTTCAAATGATCCGGATAGATGGATCCCATATTGGCAATGAAAAACGAAAATGAATCGTCTTCTATTAAGTCGCTTATATTTTTGTCAGGTCCAATGGTAATTGAAGGTGGTTTCTCCCCCCATTTTAGTAAAGAAGTACTCAATAAAATCTTTTCCATGAAAGATTCGGATTGCTTAAAAAGATTTATTGCCTGGTTGATTAGTTTGTGTTTAAGTAATTCAAGTGAAGGAATTGACTTTAATGACATCAATCGTGAAAGATGGTAGAGAACAATGGATGTTTTAGCATAGTGATGAGAAATATAATTCGCATGGTGAATATGCTTTTCTGTTTCAATTACATCTGTTATAAGCCCTAAACTAGTTGAATCTGCAGCACTCCATTTCAGATTATATTTCTGTACAAAGTAAAGTACATTCATCAATACACTTACGTCAAACTCTGTAGGCATTTTTTTGCCAAACCAGGTAGAATAAGCACGTAGCTTTCGATAATCTTTAAAAGTATTTTTTACGGGATTGGTTGGAGTGTTTACATGATTTTGCATTAAATCATGCACCATACTTGCAATGGAATCATTGGCCTGCATCGCCATCAAAATGATGACGGTATCATCCATGTCATCGGGCAATGATCTGCTTTTGTCAAATTGATTCAGCCAGCCCGCATTCGGGAAAATTTTCGGGGTGTCTGTTGGCCAGAAATTATAAGTGGGAAGTTTGTTTTTTCTATT
>Ga0208492_1000298_pt1 | contig 44948 bp, 44 predicted proteins | sample Subbioar_CSW14AB_FD_184820 | JGI IMG/M metagenome (GOLD analysis project Ga0208492, IMG submission 184820) | Serpentinite rock and fluid subsurface biosphere microbial communities from McLaughlin Reserve, California, USA - CR12Mar_CSW14AB (SPAdes) | ecosystem: Environmental > Terrestrial > Deep... | reverse complement strand
AAGCCGTCGCCCGCAGGTGCGAATTCACGCGCACATACGTCCGACAATAGCCATGCCCGTCACGCATCAATCACATTCCTTCGCCCCCAATTGAAGAACAGTCGCTGGGCCGGCAACTCACGACCGGCAAGACGATGGACGAGGGTGTCCAGCACCAGCTTCTGCACTTCCATCATTTCGAGACCGGCGGTGTCATCGATACGGATCCAGCGCAGGTCTTCCAGTTCGCCATCGCCGGCCAGTTCGCCGCTGAACATGTCGGCGGGCGCGGCGAAGAAGCGCGCGTGGTAGCGGATCGGTTGATGGCTGGGGGTGATGGCGCGACCCAGGAATTGCAGTGCGCCGAGGTCGGGCGCTCTGGCGGCGCGACGGAATTCGTCCCAGCTGGCGTGGCTCACGCGGCCCACGCTAACCGGCACGCCGAACATGAGGCCGGCTTCCTCGTGGGCTTCGCGCACAGCCGCCATCGCCAGCGCGTTGGCCTTGGTTTGTGAACTCGCGACCGCCAGTTGCGGCACCAGCGCCTCGGCCAGCGGACGTGCGGGCTGCGCGCGATAGTCGGCACGGTCCAGGCCGCCGCCGGGGAATACATACACGCCGGGCTTGAAACGCGCCTTGCTGCCGCGTCGGCCCATCAATACTTCCACATGGGTGGGGCGGCGTCGGTGGATGACGAGGCTGGCGGCATCACGGGGGCGGACAGGGGGCATGGGCGCTCACGCTCCTCATTGGGGCAGACGGGTCCGGACTTTAACACAGCCCCTGCCTCGCGCTGGGCGGCCGGCTGTCGCCCGTCTATACTGCCCCGCGATGATTGCCTGCCTCCGTCGCTCTTCCTTCCACGCGCACTTTCCGCGTCTCTGCTGCCTGCTGATCTGCCTGCTGGCGGGCGCTGCGGCGTGGGCCGTGCCGACCTTGCCCGGTGTCGGGGACGACAGCGCCGCCGCGGTGGCCGCATCGCCCGCGGTGCCCGACCCGCGTAACCTCGATCCCGAGTGGTGGAATTACTTCGTGGTTGGCGACGACCCCGACGGCAAACTGCTCGAGGCGCGTTACACGGGTTTCATCAAGCACCTCGATACCATCGCCGCCAGCGTGACGGGCGAGTCGCGCAACGATCTCGCGCAATTGCGCGCCAGCATTGAACGCCACTACGGCCGCTACAAACGCACCTTGCAGGCGCCGCCGGCGCCGGCCGTGCCGCCGCCGGTGATGAAGGATGCCTATCCGCTCGACGATGTGCTGGAACTCGGGCGCGAGAACGAGCAACTGCGCCGCGCCGCCAATCTCGAAGCCCAGGAGATCACGCTCATCGAGCGTTCGCTGGCGCTCGGTCGCAATGAACAGGACGCCGCCAAACTCCGCTACCGCGAACTCGTCGCCGACACCCCCGAGCGTCTGGTCGAAGGTGTGCGCCTGATCCGCGACCGCCTGCGCATCGAAACGCTCAATCAGGAGTTGCGTTGGCGGCGCGCCCATCAGAGCGCGCTCATGCTGGAACTCGATCAGCACTTCAAGCAGCTCGCCACCGCCGGCGAACGCATCGAGTGCACCAGCAGCGCGTTGGAAGAATGGAAGCGTATCGAGAAGGACGCGGCCAAGGCGGCGCAGAATGCCGGCGCCGATCTCATGAAGCTGCAGTTGACCGGTTCCATCGCGCTCGCGACCAGTCCCGACGAACGCGCACAGGCCCGCTATCACGATGTCAGAACGCAGCGGCGCAGCGTCGAGATCGCGATCGCCGAGGCGCGCCGCGCGTCGGCGGTGCTGGCGCAGCGCCTGCTGCAACGGGTGGCCGAGCGCAATACCGCCGAACCCGCCGCCGATCGCGGCTTGCTGCGCAAGCAGCAGGCGGCGCTCGACAAGCAGGCACGGGTCGCGACCGAGCAGAGCGCGCGTGCCGCGCAGTTGCGCAGCGCCATCACCATCGAACGCGAAGCGGCCGATGAGCCCACGGTCAGCGCCTTGTACGAACGCGCGCGCACTGAACTGACGGGCGTCGAGACCGCGCTGGAGGATTTGTCCGCGCAACTGCGCAGCGGCATGCAACTGGTCGACATGCTCGATACGCGTCTGCGCGAACGGGAAGGCCGCGTCGGCCAGAGCGTGAGACTGCTCAAGGACGCGGTGCGCGGCAGCCTGACGGAAGCCCACGCGCTGCTCAGCCATACGCTGTTCGAAGTCAACGAGACGCCGGTCACCAGCCTCGGTCTCATGCGCCTGGCCTTGATTCTGACGGTGGCCTGGTGGCTGTCGGCCTTGATGCGCGGTGGTCTGCAACGCGTGGGGCCGAGTTATTCCGCCTTCAGCCCGGCCTCGCTGTATACCGTCGGCCGCGTGCTGCATTACCTGCTGTTGACCATCGGCATCGTGGTCGGCCTGTCGTCCATCGGTGTCGACCTGACCAAGTTCGCGCTGTTTGCCAGCGCGCTCGGCATCGGTGTCGGCTTCGGCCTGCAGACCCTGATCAGCAATTTCGTCGCCGGTCTCATCATCCTGTTCGAGAAGAGTCTCAACGTCGGCGATCTCATCGAGCTCGAGTCCGGTGTGACCGGCATGGTGAGAGAGATCAACATGCGCGCGACGCGCATCACCACCGGCGACAATGTCGATATCCTGGTGCCAAACGCCGAGTTCATGAGCAGCAAGGTCATGAACTGGACGCTGGAGGACGCCTGCCGGCGCATGCACGTGCCCTTCACCGTGAGCTATGCGACGGACAAGGAAGAAGTGCGCAAAGCGGCGCTTGCCGCCGCCCACGATGTCGAGCACACCCTGCTGCACAACCCCTCGCGCGAACCGCAGGTGTGGCTGGTGCGCTTCGGCGATACCGGCCTCAATTTCGAACTGGTGGTGTGGCTCAACCTGCGCGCCATCAGAAAGCCGGGTTCGGTGGTTTCGGATTACTGCTGGGCACTGGACACGCGTCTGCGCGAAGCCGGTATCGAAATCCCCCATCCCCTGCCGGTGGCCAGGCCCCCGAAAGCCGAAGCGTCGAGCGCCTGACCGGCGCATTCCATTTCAATTCTCCATGCCGCGGTCGCTAACCTGCCCTCGGGCGCGTTCGCCGCGGGCGGACGCGCGTCCTGTGCACACATCACGACGGGCGCTGACCTGTCTCACGGAGAATGACTCATGGACCACATCCGCATTTCACTTGCCATCGCGCCGCGCGCCGCCGCCTTGCTGGGGGGCTTCCTGCTGATCGGCGCCGCCAGTGCCGAGGAGCCGGCCGCCGCCGAGGCGCCCGCTGCAGCCCACACCTTCAGTGCCAACGTCGGCCTGTTCTCGGAATATGTATTCCGCGGTATTACCAATTCCAACGAAGGCCCGGCCATCCAGGGCGGTTTCGACTACGCCCATGAATCGGGCTTCTATCTCGGCGTGTGGGCCTCGAACGTCGAATTCGGCGGACCGGCCACCGACAGGGCGTCCATCGAAACCGATTTCTACGGCGGTTTCGCCGGCAAGTTCGCCAACGGCATCGGCTGGGACGTGGGCATGATCTACTACGCCTACCCGGATCAGAACGAGGATACGGCCGCTGATTACAACTACTTCGAAAGCTACGGCAAGTTGAATTACGCCTGGGAAGGCATACAGCTGACGCCGTCGCTGGAAGTCGGTCTGTATTACTCGCCCGACTACTTCGGCGAGGACGGCGACGGCGTTTACACCTATGGCACGTTCGGCGCCAGCCTGCCCTATGAATTCAACCCCTATGTCACCATCGGCTATCAATACGTCGAAGGCGAAGACACGTCGGGACCGAATGGCTACGACTACGTGCACTACGCGATCGGCGTCAGCAAGACGCTCGGTCACTTCACCGCCGATCTGTCGTGGCAGGATGCGCGCGATCTGAGTGGTTGCGACGACAACTGCGAAGCGGTGGTGTTCTCGGTTTCGAGCAGCTGGTAAGCGCGCCGCGAGGCGCAGCGGGCGGTCAGTGCTGACCGCCACCTTCGACCAGCGTGCAGGCATGGCCCTGCACGCCGGTTTCGACCTGGAAGGTCGCATGGCGGATGCCATAGGCCGCGGTCAGTGCATGGGCCAGCGCGTCCAGCCACGCATCGCCCGGATGACCCTGCGGCATGACCAGATGGGCGGTCAGCGCGACGTCCGTCGTGCTCAGCGCCCACACATGCAAATCATGCACGCCGCTGACACCTGGCTGTCCGGTGAGGAACGCCGCGATGGGCGCACTGTCGAGATGGGCGGGCACCGCGTGCAATGACAACAGCGCGCTGTCGCGCAGCAACTGCCAGGTACTGATCAGCACCACGCTCATGATCGCGAACGACACCGCCGGGTCCAGCCAGAACCAGCCGGTGCGCAGCATGGCGTAACCGCACACCGCCACACCGAGGGAAATCAAGGCATCGGCCGCCATGTGCAGATAGGCCGCGCGCAGATTGAGATCGTGGGCGCGATCGCGAAAGAAGAACATGGCCGTCACTGCATTGACCACCACCCCGGTGAGCGCAACCCACATCACGGTCTGACCGGCGACCACGCCGGGCGACAGCAACTTCTGTATCGCCTCGACCGCGAGACCGCCGCAGGCCAGCAACAGCATCACCGCATTGGCGAGCGCGGCGAGGATGGTGGAACTGCGCAAACCATAGGTGAAACGTGGGCCCGGCGCGCGCCGCGCCAGCCAGGCCGCGAACCAGGCGAGGGCGAGGCCCGCCACATCGCCGAGGTTGTGGATGGCGTCGGCGACCAGCGCGGTCGAGTCGGCGGCAAAGCCGAAGCCGAGTTCAAACGCGACGAACACACTGTTCAGCACGATGCCGAGCGCAAAGGCGAAGTCGTGCTGGCCGGCGCCCGGTGCGCCGTGGGCATGACCGTGATGGCCGTGGTCGTGATGGCTGTGGTCGTGGGCCACTAGCGGGTTGCCGGCGTTTCGCCGCGCAGGAAACTCACTATCCAGTGCGCAATGAGTGAAGCATCGACCGTCTCACTGAAACCCGACAGAGCGGTGTCGATGACGCTGTCGGGCGCGATGCCGCGTTTGTTCTCGGTGATGGCGCGCGCATAGTCGCGACCGAACTCAGGATGGGCCTGCACGCCGAGCAGGAGATCGTCGAGCACGAACATCGCGTTCTCGCAGTGCGCGCTGGTGGCGAGACGACGTGCGCCGGGCGGCAGGGCAGTGACCTGATCCTGATGCACCGCGTACAGCGCATAGGTGCTCGCCGCCGGTTGCATCCAGGGCTCGTTGGCCAGCACCTCGGCCTGGTGACGCCCGAGGCCCCAGCCCTGGGAGGCCTTCTCGGCGCGCCCGCCAAAGGCCTGGCCTATCAATTGATGTCCGAAGCAGATGCCGACGGTGCGACGCCGCGCGGCATGCACGGCGCGCAGGAACGCGCCGAGCTTGTGTATCCACGGCAGGTCTTCGTAGACCGAGCGGCGCGAACCGCTGACGATGTAGGCGTCACAGCTGTCCACCGCCGGCGGAAATTCGTCGGCATAGACGCGGAAGAACTGCACGTCGAACTGTTCACCCGTGGTGCCGAGGAGTTGCGTGAACATGTCCGCATACTGGCCATGGCGCGTGCCCAGAGGCTCCGCCACTTCGTCGCAGACGAGAATGCCGATGCGTTGCAAGTTCATAGCGTGTGCAGATACCAGTCGTAGTCCTGTTGCGGAATCTCGCCGAAGTAGCGCTCGCTCTCGGTGCGTTTGATGCCGCAATAGACTTCGACGAAACGCTTGCCGAAATATTCCTCGGCGAAGGCGGACTGCGCGAAGCGATCGATGGCGGCCTGCCAATGCTGCGGCAGGGCCGCGGCGCTTTCCTGCTGATAGGCGTCGCCGCTCACCGCCGGGCCGGGGTCGATACGATTGCGCAGACCATGATGCACCCCCGCCAGCACCGCCGCGGCGACCGCATAGGGATTGGCGTCGGCACCGCAGACGCGATGCTCGACATGGCGCGAATCGGCCGGCCCGGTCGGTATGCGCAAGGCCACGGTGCGGTTGTTGACGCCCCAGTTGGCCACCAGCGGCGCGCAGTTGTAGGCGCGGTAGCGGCGATAGGAATTACCGAAGGGCGCGAACAGCGCCATCATGTCGCCGGCACTTGCCGCCATGCCGCCGATGGCATGCCTGAGCAGACCGTTGCCGTCGGCTGCTTCCGCCGCGAACACGTTGCGGCCGGCGGCATCGTTGAGACTCAGATGCAGGTGCAGGCCCGAACCCGGCAGCACCGGAAAGGGTTTGGCCATGAACGATGCCCACAGGCCGTGGCGCTGCGCCACACCTTTGACGGCGCGCTTGTACATCACGCCTTCGTCGAGGGCGCGCAGGGCGTCGTTGCGATGCTTGAGAGTGATCTCGAACTGACCGGGCCCGAATTCGGAAATGGTGGTGGAGACCGGCAGACCCTGGGTCTCGCAGGTGGCATAGAGGTCGTCGAGAAACTCGGCACGCGATTCGATCTCTTCCACGCTGTAGACGTGGGGATGGTTGCCGCGCAGCGTGGCGGCCTTGGCGCGGCCTTCGCGCACGGCCCGCGCATCGAGCAGATAGAACTCGAGTTCCACTGCCATGACCGGCGTATAGCCGTCGGCTTCGAGCAGACCGATGATGCGTTGCGCGGCGAGGCGCGGATCGGCAGCGGCGGCCGGTCCGCCCAGCACCGGATCGAACATCATCAGCACCTGGGCGGTCGGCGTGCTGAGCCACGGGGTCGGCACCAGCGTGCCCGGCAGCGGCCAGGCCAGACAGTCCATGTCCCCAATCTCCCATAACAGGCCGGTGTTCTCGGCATCGTCGCCATCGGCGGTCAAGGCCGCGATGGAACTCGGCAGGGGCAGGCCTTCGATATAGATGCGTTCCAGTTCCTGGCGCTGTATCGATTTGCCGCGCAGGATGCCGTTCAGATCGGTCTGCATGAGTTGCACGTGACGCAACTCGGGGTGGCGGGCGAGAAACTCGCGGGCCTGGTCCGGATGGGAGCCGGTGCTCATAGTGAAATCCTCTTCACGGTGACATGGGTGGTCACCTGGTCCAGCATGATCGCCTGAGCCAGAGTGGCGGCGCAACGCGGGAATGGTTGAGCGCCGGGCTGCGACCGGGCGTCGTTGGCCCGCGCGCGTGTAAACCGGTCGCACCCGCAGCGCGCTTGTCGCATCATGTGCTCTCCATCAAATCCATTGTGTCGATGTCCCTGCCACTGCCATCCACCCCCCGTGCCGACGGCTATGCCATGCCTGCCGAATGGGCTCGCCAGGCGCGTTGCTGGATGATGTGGCCCGAGCGCGGCGATACCTGGCGCGCCGATGCCGTGCCCGGCCAGGCGGCGTTCGCACGGGTCGCCAATGCCATCGCCGAATTCGAGCCGGTGATCATGGGCGTGTCCGCGGCGCAGATGGCCCGTGCCCGGCGCGCACTCGGCGCGGCCGTCGAGTTGCACATCATCGAGAGCAACGATGCCTGGATGCGCGACATCGGCCCGAGCTTCGTGCGCAATGCCGCGGGTGAAGTGCGGGCAGTGGACTGGATGTTCAATGCCTGGGGCGGTCTCGATGGCGGCCTCTATCAGCCCTGGGATGCCGATGACGCGGTCGCGGCGCGGGTCGCGGCCCTGGCCTGCGTCGAGCGCTATCGTGCGCCGCTGGTGCTGGAAGGGGGCGCCATACACGTCGATGGCGAAGGCAGCTGCCTGACCACCGAACAATGCCTGCTCAACCGCAATCGCAACCCGCATCTGAACCGCGCGCAGATCGAGCAGCACCTGCGCGATTATCTCGGCGTCGAGAGCGTGCTGTGGCTGGGGCAGGGCGTGCATGGCGACGAGACCGACGGCCACGTCGACAACCTGTGCTGCTTTCTGCGGCCGGGCGTGGTGGCGCTCAGCGCGTGCGACGACAGTGCGGATCCGCAGTACGCCATTTCATTGGACGCGGTGACACGTCTGAGCGCGCTGCGCGATGCGCGTGGTCGCGCGCTCGAAGTCATCCATCTTCCGCAGCCGCGTCGCATGCCGCACATGAACGCAACCGAAGCGGCGGGCCTGCTGCCCACGCCCGGCAGTCACCCGCGCCTTGCCGGCGCGCGGCTGGCGGCGTCCTATGTCAATTTCCTGCTGGTGAACGGCGGACTCATCCTGCCGTCTTTTGACGATGTGCACGATGACCGCGCCGCGGCCATCCTCGCCGAACAATTTCCCGACCGGGTGATTCGTCAGGTGCCGGGCCGCGAGATCCTGCTGGGTGGCGGCTGCGTGCATTGCATCACCCAGCAGCAACCGGGCGCGGAACTCAATCGGGATTGCTGACCGCCATCTGCGCGTCGTGCTGACGAACGCGTTCCTGACGGGCCATGACGAGGCCGGCCGCAATCATGCCGACTGACACGACCGCCACCAGCAAGGTCGCCAGTGCATTGATCTCGGGCGACAGCCCGAGGCGCACCTTGGAGTAGATGACCATCGGCAAGGTGCTGGCGCCCGGCCCGGAGACGAAACTCGAGACCACCAGATCATCCAGCGAGAGCGTGAACGCGAGCAGCCAGCCGGAGACCAGGGCCGGCGCGATGATGGGCAGCGTGATGACCAGGAAGACCTTGGCCGGGCGCGCGCCGAGATCCATCGCCGCTTCCTCGATGGACGGGTCCATGCCGACCAGACGCGATTGCACCACGACCGCCACATAGGCCATGGCGAAAGTGGAATGGGCTATCACGATCGTCATCGTGCCGCGTCCGGCCGGCCAGCCGATGGCCTGTTCCAGCGCCACGAACAACAGCAGCAGCGACAGACCGGTGATGACTTCCGGCATCACCAGCGGCGCGGTCACGAGGCCGCTGAACAGCGCGCGGCCGCGGAATGGTCCGAAGCGCGTCAGACACAGCGCCGCCAGGGTGCCGAGCACGGTGGCGAGACAGGCGGTGACGGCGCCAATCTTGAGGCTCAACAAGGCGGCATCGAGAATCTGCTGATTCTTGAACAGCGCGCCATACCAGCGGGTGGAAAACCCCGCCCACACCGTCACCAGTTTCGAGGCGTTGAAGGAATAGATGACGAGCGAAGCGATGGGCAGATAGAGAAAGGCCAGTCCGCCCAGCAGCCAGGCATTCAGAAACCCGTTGCCGCGCTTCATGCCAGCGCCTCGGCGCGGCGTCGCAGCCAGCTCTGCACCGCCATGATCAGCACCACCAGCGACAGCATCGCGATGGCGACCGCCGAAGCGACCGGCCAGGCGCGATTGGAGAAGAATTCATCCCACAGCACTTTGCCGATCATGAGGGTGTCGGTACCGCCGAGCAGATCGGGAATCACGAATTCGCCGAGCGCCGGAATGAAGACCAGCGAGAAGCCGGCGATGATGCCGGGCATCGACAGCGGCAGGGTGATGGCCACGAAGGCCCGCCATGGCCGGCAACCGAGATCGGCCGCGGCCTCGAGCAGGGTGACGTCCAATTTTTCCAGCGTCGCGTACAGCGGCAGGATCATGAAGGGCAGATAGGAATAGACGATGCCGACGTAGACCGCGAAGTTGGTGCGCATCATGACGATAGGTTCATCGATGATGCCGAGCGTCATGAGCAGGTTGTTGATCACGCCGTTGTTGTTGAGCAGCCCTATCCAGGCGTAAACGCGCAGCAGGAAGGACGTCCAGAACGGCAGCACCACCAGCATCAACAGCACATTGCGCCAGGCGCTGCTGGCGCGCGCCATGGCATAGGCCATGGGGTAGCCGATGACGAGGCAGATGAGCGCCGAGAAGAACGCCACCTCGACGGATTTGAGATAGGTCTTCCAGTACAACGCGTCCTCGACGAGGAAGCGGTAGTTGGCGAGATTGAGCTTGAGGGTGAGATAGCCGGCGGCGGTGCGTTCTATCAATGCGCTATAGGGCGGCTGCGCAATCAATTGCTCGGCGAAGGAGATCTTCAGCACGATCAGGAACGGCACCAGGAAGAACAGCGCGAGCCAGGCATAGGGCAGGGCGATGACCCCGCGCCGTCCACCGAGCCCCAGCGCACCGAACAGATTCAGCGCCCAGCGGAGGGGAGGGAAGCGCAGCAGGGCACGCACCAGGGGTTCCGAGCCCTGCGCCAGGCGATCGCCGAGCGGCAGATAGCCGGCACGGCTCACGAGGTCAGCACCACACCGCTGGCGGCATGCCAGGACAGCCACACGCGATCGTCCCAGTCGATGCGATCCTCGGCGTGGCGGATGAGATTGGGCTGGGTGACTTTCACCGACACCCCGCTGTCGAGCTTGACCTTGAACACCGAGATGTCGCCCATGTAGGCAATTCCCTCGACCACGCCCTGCGCGCAATTCTCGCTGGGGTCGGCCGGCGCATCGCGACCGATGGCTATCTTCTCCGGCCGCAGCGCCACCCAGATCGGGCCGCTCGGCGAGGCCGCCACACCGTGATTGATGTAGATGGTGCAGCCGGCGGCCGCCGAATGGATGCGCACGTAGTCGTTGTCCTCGTCGACGATATGGCCTTCGAAGATGTTGACCGAGCCGATGAAGTCGGCGACGAAACGGCTGTTGGGGAACTCGTAGATTTCGCTCGGCGTGCCGGTCTGGACGATGCGGCCGCGATCCATCACGCCGATGCGCGAGGCCAGCGTCATGGCTTCTTCCTGGTCGTGGGTGACGATGATGAACGTCACGCCCAGGGTGTCCTGGATGTTCATCAACTCGAACTGCGTCGATTCACGCAGCTTCTTGTCGAGCGCGGCCAGTGGTTCGTCGAGCAGCAGCAACTTGGGCTGCTTGACCAGCGAACGGGCGAGCGCCACGCGTTGACGCTGACCGCCCGAGAGCTGATGGGGTTTGCGCCGCGCGAAATCCGACAGCTTGACCAGTTCCAGCATGGCCTCGACCTTGTCGCGGATCTCGCCGCGCGGCCGGTGGTCCTGCTTCAGACCGAAGGCGACGTTGTCGAGCACGGTCATGTGCGGAAACAGCGCATAGGACTGGAACATCATGTTGACCGGCCGCTGATAGGGCGGAATGTCGGTCATGTCGACACCGTCGATGTAGATGCGTCCCGCGCTCGGCTCCTCGAAGCCGGCGAGCATGCGCAGCAGCGTGCTCTTGCCACACCCTGAGCCGCCCAACAGGCAGAACAACTCCTTGTGATAGATGTCGAGGGTGACGTCATTGACCGCGACGAAATCACCGAATTTCTTGCTGACCTTGTCGATGCGCACATAGGGCCGCGCCAGCGGGTCGGTCCACGGCGTAGGTTCCGGCACGCGCTGGCCGTGCGCGTCGTTCATCGACTCGCTCATGGCTTTACTGATTGGTCTTGATGCGGGTCCAGGCGCGTGTCACGAGGCGGTCGTAGTCCGGCGGATTGACGACATTCGGGAACAGGGTCGCGCGTGTCGCTTCGTCGGGATAGATCGACGGGTCGTTGGCGACCGCCGGATCCATTTTCGCCGTCGCCGCCTGGTTGGCGTTGGCATAGTGCATCTGGTCGCTGATGGCGGCCGTCACTTCGGCGCGCAGGATGTAGTCCATGAACTTGTGGGCGTTGTCGACATGGGGCGCATCCTTGGGAATGGCCATGGTGTCGAACCACATCAGCGTGCCTTCCTTGGGAATCACATAGGCGATGGTGTTGCCATTCTTGGCTTCCTCGGCGCGGTCGCGGGACTGGAAGATGTCGCCGCTCCAGCCCATCACCAGACACAGTTCGCCGTTGGCGAGATCGTTCAGATACTGCGAGGAATGAAAGTACTTGATGTGGGGCCGCACCTGCATGAGCGCCGTCTCGGACTTGGCCAGATCCTCTTCGGTCTGGCTGCCGGTCGGCAGACCGAGGTAGCGCAACATGATCGGCACCACTTCGCTGGGCGTGTCGAGCACGCTCACACCGCAGTCCTTGAAGCGCGCGACGATTTCCGGCTTGAACAGCATGTCCCAACTGGTGACGGGCGCGTCGTTCATGCGTTCCTTGATCTTGGCGACGTTGTAGCCGATGCCGGTGGTGCCCCACAGGTAGGGCAGCACGTAGGCGTTCTCAGGGTCGTAACCGGCCAGCGATTTCATGATCACCGGGTCGAGATTGTTGTAGTTGCTGAGCTTGTTCCTGTTCAGGCGCTGAAAGATGCCGGCCTTGATTTGCCGCGCGACGAAGTTGGCCGAGGGAACCACGATGTCGTAGCCGGTATTGCCGGCCAGCAGTTTGGCTTCCAGCACCTCGTTGCTGTCGAACACGTCGTAGCGCACCTTGATGCCGGTCTCCTTCTCGAAGTTGGCGACCGTGTCGGGGGCGATGTAATCGGACCAGTTGTAGACGTTGAGCACCTTCTCCTCGGCGGGCGCCGCCGGCGCTTCGACCACGGCTTCGGTCGCGGCCGGCGCGGTGGCTTCGACCTTGGCCGGTGCGGTACCGGCACTGCCATCGCTGTCGCCACCACCACAGGCGCCAAGCAGCAAGGTCAGACAGGACAGCGCGAGGGGGCGGAGCAGGGACATGATCGATTCCTTCAAAACGGGGTCAATCGGATGTTCAGGCGTGGTCGCGCGCGGCGGCCAGCGTCAAATCGAGGCACAGGCGTGCGCGCTCGATCAATTCGTCTATCTCGGCACGGCTCATGACCAGCGCCGGCGCGATGATCATGGTGTCGCCGACGGCGCGCATGATGAGGCCGTTGTCGAAACAGAAATCGCGACACAGGGTGCCGATCTCACCGACCGGCGCGTAACGCGTGCGGCTGGCCTTGTCGCGCACCAGTTCCAGAGCCGCCATGAAGCCGACACCGCGCACTTCGCCCACCAGCGGATGGTCCGCCAGTTCGCGCAGGCGCGCCTGCAGGTAGGGACCGGTATCGTCGTGCACGCGCTCGACGATGTGTTCGTCGCGCAGGATGCGCACATTGCGTTCGGCGACCGCGCAGCAGGTCGGGTGGCCGGAATAGGTGTAACCGTGGTTGAACTCACCGCCGCGTTCGATGAGGGTGGTGGCGACGCTGTCGCTGACCATCACGCCGCCGATCGGCAGGTAACCCGAGGACAGGCCCTTGGCGATCACCATCAGGTCCGGTGTGTAGCCGAAATGTTCGCAGCCGAACCAGCGGCCGAGCCGCCCGAAGCCACAGATGACTTCGTCGCTGACCAGCAGGATGCCGTACTTGCGGCAGATGCGTTCGATCTCCGGCCAGTAACTGGCGGGCGGCACGATCACGCCGCCCGCGCCCTGGATGGGTTCACCGATGAAGGCCGCGACTTTATCCGCGCCGATGGCGAGGATGCGTTCTTCCAGACGCCGCGCGGCGAGCAGACCAAAGGCTTCCTGATCGTTATCGGTGCCTTGCTCGAACCAGTACGGCGGATCGATGTGTTCGATGCCGGGGATGGGCAGGTCGCCCTGCTCATGCATGTAACGCATGCCGCCCAGGCTGGCACCGGCTACGGTGCTGCCGTGATAGGCCAGCCAGCGGCTGATGATGGTCTTGCGCTGCGGCTGCCCTTGCACCTGCCAGTAGTGGCGCACCAGGCGCACCACGGTGTCATTGGCCTCGGAGCCTGAACTGGTGAAGAACACATGCTTGAACTGTGGCGGCGTGACTTCGGCAAGCAGTGCGGCGAGCGCCAGGGTCGGCGGCGTGGCGGTCTTGAAGAAGCTGTTGTAGAACGGCAGTTCGAGCATCTGCGCCGCCGCCGCGTCGACCAGTTCGCGGCGACCGTAACCGACATTCACACACCACAGCCCGGCCATGCCGTCGAGTATGCGCGTGCCTTCCGAATCCCACAGGTAGACGCCTTCGGCGCGGGTGATGATGCGTGCGCCGCGCGCATGCAGGGCGCGGCTGTCGGTGAACGGATGCAGGTAATGGCGACGATCCAGATCCTGCCAGCCAAGGGTGTCGTGTGATGTGGCAAGCGTGCTCATGCTGCGGGCGGGCCGCTGACTCCTCAGGCTGACGTTGCGTTGCCGTGCGCTCGGCGCGGCACGACGATCGCGGACGATCGTTGGGTGATGCAGCATCATTAACATGTTTCATCCGGAGCGTCGAGACGTGCTCGCGGTGCCCGCCGCGGCGCGTCTTGCGAGGCCATGCGGGGCACGCGCATGATGCCTGTCCGGCGTGCATCGAGCGCGCACTTATCGATGACGCAAGCCATGTCGCAGTCCAATCCCAGCGCTCCTTCCTACTACACTGCGAGCGCGCGCCCGGCGCCAAGCTGTGCAGCGCTGGCCGGCGATGTGACGTGCGACGTGGCGGTGGTCGGGGGCGGCATCACCGGGCTGTCGGCGGCGCTGCATCTTGGCGCACGCGGCTTCGATGTGGTGCTGCTGGAAGGCGATACCGTGGGCGCGGGTGCCTCGGGCCGCAGCGGCGGTCAGGTCTTGCCGGGTTACGCCTGTGGCATGGCGACGCTGGCTGCGCATTATTCAGCGATGGAACTGCGGTGCCTGTGGGACATGTCGCGCGAAGCGGTGCAATTGACGCGCGATCTCATCAGCCGCCATGGCATCGACTGCGACTGGCGCGAGGGTCACCTCGATACCGCGCTCAAACCCCGTCAGCGTGTCGAACTCGCTGCGCTCGCCGAGCGCATGGCGCGGGATTTCGGCGAGACCGCACTCGAACTGCTGGAAGGCGCGGACCTCGCGCGCGAGGTGGTCAGTCCGCGTTACTGCGCCGGCCTCTACGACGGCGACAGCGGCCATCTGCACCCGCTCAATTACACCCTCGGTCTGGCCCATGCCGCGCAGGCGGCGGGGGTGCGGCTATTCGAGCGCACGCCGGTGCTGGCGCTGGAGGCGGGCCCTGCGCCGCGCCTGCGTTGCGCGAGCGGTGCGGTGAGGGCGGGCCACGTGATTCTCGCGCAGAACACCGGTCGCCCGGTGCTGGATGCCCATCTGCGCGCCAGGATCATGCCGGTCGGCACCTATATTGCGGCCACAGTGCCGCTCGGCGCCGAGCGCGCCCGTGGGCTGCTGCCCGGCAACGCCTCGGTATGCGACCTCAACTTCGTGCTGGACTATTTCCGCCTGTCGGCCGATCACCGTCTGTTGTTCGGCGGGCGGGTGAGCTATTCGGGCATGACGCCGCCGCGCCTCGCGGCGTCGATGCGCGAGCGCATGCTGCGGGTGTTTCCAAGTCTCGGGGATGTCGCGATCGATTCGGTGTGGGGTGGCGAAGTCGATATCACCCTCAACCGCGCGCCGCACTTTGGCACGCGTGACGGACGGGTGATGTATGCGCAGGGGTTTTCAGGACATGGCATGGCACTGACCGCGTTGGCCGGCAAGCTCATGGCCGAGGCGGTGGCCGGTCAGGCCGAACGCTTCGATCTGTTCAGCCGCATTCCCCATCGCGCATTCCCCGGCGGGCCGTGGCTGCGCACGCCGGCGCTGGTGCTGGCGATGTTGTATTACCGGCTGCGGGATCTGTGGTGAGCTCGGCTCGCCGCATTCGGGCGCCCTCGTGGATGCCGTCTTGCCGCGCGCGCCACCGTGGGATGCCTTGTTCTGCAGGTGCAATGCTCAGAGGATGAAATCCGTCGCGGTCAGTGCAATCAGTCCCGTCAGGTCGATCTGGAAATCCGCGCTCGCGTCGCCGTTCACATCCGCTTCGATGACGCTGTGGTCGAGGCTGGTGCCGGTCTCGTTGAACAACGTGAAACGCAGCTGCCCGGCGACGTGACTGAAGGCCGACTTGCCGATGAAGCGAAAGGCGTTGTTGCTGCCGCCAGTCACCGCGTCGATGGTCGAGAGATCAATGTGATCCGTGCCGTGCAGAAAATCGCGGATGAGATCGCGTGTGCTGGTGCCGGCGCTGCTGTCGGTGAGCGCGTTGAAATCGAATAGGTCGCCGCCCGCGCCGCCACTCAACTGGTCCTTGCCACCGCCACCGGTCAAGGTGTCGACACCGTTGCCACCGAGCAGCTTGTCGTTGCCGTGGGCGCCCAGGAGTTTGTCGTTGCCATCGAGACCGCTCAGGGTGTTGGCCGCGCGGTTGCCGACCAGGGCATTGTTGGTGGCATTGCCGGTAGCGTTGATGTTGCCGGCGCCGAGCAGGGTCGCGGTGGTCGCGCCCGAACCCAGCACCACGCTCGCCGAACACAGGATCTCCGCGGTGCCGGCAAGATCGACCTTGACGTTGTCGCTGGCGGTCACGGTGCAATTGACGGCGTGACTCAACGGGCCGCCATGGAATTGCACCTGATAGCTGCCGGCGGCCACGCCAATGCTGTAGTTGCCGGCCGTGCCGGTGGTGTCCTTGCCGATGATCGCGCCCGATTTGATCACGTCCACCAGCACGCCGGCGCGTTGCTCGCCGATGTCGTAGAAGTTGTCGCCATCGGCGTCGGTGATGGCGACGCCGGTGATGAAGACCTTGCTGCCGGAGCGCGCGAAATTCTGCGTGGCGTCGACCGAATTGAGTGGCGTGGGACTGCTGTCGAACAGGAACAGGCCTTGTTTGATGCCGATGCCGATTTCGCGAAAGCCGGTAGCCAGGATGTTCTCGCGATGAAGCGCGCTTTCAAACAGCCCCTCGTGATTGGCGAAGGTGAAGTCCGTGGCGTTGGCAGTGCCCGAGGTGCCATTGATGGCGATGTTCTCGCCCAGCGAACCGCCGTTCGGAAAAGTATAGCCGGCGGCGATGATGCGCGTGGTCGGCGTGCCGTCGCCGATGCCCTCATGCTCGAACCGATCGTGGTCGAGCATGAACTGGCTATGGGCACGTGCCGCGTCGACCAGTTTGTCGTTGGGGGCGAGCGGCGCCTTGGGCGTGCCGTTCAGGGTGCCGGCCGGCAGGTCCTTGTTGAGATCGATGCCGAAGCGTTTCGCCTCGGCCAGCGGATCGAGTCTGGCGCGGTTGACCAGCTCCAGCATCAGTTGTTCGTTCAGTGAGAATTGCGCCATGGTTGCCACTCGATTCGTGCGGCGCCGCGCGCCGGGCTTGCAGGAGGCAAGTCTAGGGCAGGGAGCCGGCGCGCCGCTTCAACAATTGTCTCTTTGCGGGACTACTGCTCACATTGCGTCCGACGGCCCGGCCGCCTCGGGCTATGGCGGCGGTACGCGAGGCTTCTTGATAGACGTCAGCACGCGGACGGCGTGGACGCGCTACTGATAACCTTGGCGAGCGCCATTCATCGGAGCGGAACACCATGAACGAACAAACCCGATTCGACCGTCCGCCTGCCCATGGGGCGAGGCGTAATCCACGGGTCATCGTGATAGGCGCGGGCATGTCCGGTCTGCTGGCGGCCATCAAGCTGCACGAGTCGGGCGTCACCGATGTCGTGATCTACGAGAAAGGCAATCGCATCGGTGGCACCTGGCGCGACAACCACTATCCGGGCCTCGCTTGTGACGTGCCGGCCCACATGTACACCTACTCCTTTGAACCGAATCCTGACTACAGCCACCGCTATGCGCGCGGTCCCGAGATCTACGCCTACTTCGAGCGCGTGGCGCGCAAGTACAACCTGCTGAACGACATCTGCTTCAACACCGAGCTCACCAGTGCCGTATACGAGGACGGCCGTTGGCGGGTGACGACCGCGCGCGGTGAATGTGACGTCGCCGACTTCCTGATCTGTGCGACCGGCGTGCTGCACCATCCGCAGCTGCCCGACATCCCCGGGCTCGCGAGTTTCGCCGGCAGCAGCTTTCATACCGCGCGCTGGGACGATGGCGTGGCGCTTGCGGGCAAGCGCGTCGGCATCATCGGCACCGGTTCCACAGCGGTGCAGATAGTGCCGCAGGTGCAGAAGCTCGCCGGTCACTTGAGTCTCTTCCAGCGCACGCCGCAGTGGATTTTTCCCTTGCCCGACCGCCGCTATGGCGCCGCCCAGAAGGACAGACTGCGCCGCCATCCGTGGCTCGCGAGTCTGCTGCGCGGTGCCTTCAGCAAGGTCTTTGAATGGACCTTCGCGCGCGCCGTGATCGGCAACAAACTCCTGCTCGACTTTCTGGCCTGGGGCTGTCGCCGCCATCTCGAAACCAAGGTGCAGGACCCGATACTGCGCGAGAAGCTGCGGCCCGATTACCAGGCCGCCTGCAAACGCCTGATATTCGGCACGGGCTTTTACGAGGCCATGCAGATGCCCAATGCCGAACTCGTGACCGACGGCATCGAGTGCATCACAGCCACCGGCGTGCGCACCCGCGACGGCCGTCTGCATGAACTCGATGTGCTGGTGTTCGCGACCGGCTTCAAGGCCGCCAACTTCATGCGCCCGATGCGTCTGCTGGGGGAGGGCGGCGTCAGCATCGATGACGCCTGGGCTGAGAGCGTGCAGGCCTACCGCTCCATCGGCGTGCCGGGCTTTCCGAACTGGTTTCTGTTGATAGGGCCGAACAGTCCCATCGGCAATTATTCGCTGATCACGATTTCTGAAATCCAGATGGATTACATCCTGCAACTGATCGAGCTGTGGCGTGAGGGACGCGCCGACGCCATCGTGCCGCGCGTCGAGGCCTGCGCGCGTTTCAATGCCGCACTCAAGGCGGCCATGGGCGGCACCGTGTGGGTGACGGGCTGCAAGAGCTGGTATCTGGATGCCAACGGCAATCCCGCCATGTGGCCTTGGACTTTCGAGCGTTTCCGTCGCGAAATGGCCCATCCCGCGCTGGCCGATTTCGAATTGCGAGCGCCGGCGGCGGCGTGATGCGGGACATGGGCTGGCGGCGCACGGCGCGAAGGCTAGACTGAACAGATGAGACTTACGCAGATCATGGGTTTTCGACGCGCCGCAATCATGGCGGGCATGCTGCTGTGGGCGACGGTCAGCGCGGCGGTGACGGTGCATACCTGGGTCGATGCCGAGGGCGTGCGTCACTTCGCCGATGCGCCGCCGGTCGGCGACGCCACCACCGAGGCCAGCGAGATCACGCTGGATGTCGGCGCGTCGCTCGCACCCGGCGACGCCGACTATTATTCGATTTCCAATCAGTGGCAGCGCCTGCGCGCCGAACGCGAGGCACAGCACGCCGTCGAACTGGAACGGCGCCGCCTCGACGATGCGTCCAGCGAACCGCCACCCCCGTCCATGCGTGACGAAGAGCCGCGCCCGGTGTTCTATCCCAACTACTACGGACTGCCGCCGCGCTTCGGGCCGCTCTATCCGCGGCATGGCGGCGATCACGGCCCGCCGTCACCGCGCAACGCCAAGGTCAATACGCCGCCACCGGTGTGGCCGCGCGAGCGCTGAGCGCCGCGCGATCTATTTGGCGCGCTGGATGACGAAGCGGAACACGCCGTCGGCGACGCTGGCCTCGAGCAGGCCATGGCCGGCGTTGGTGCAAAACGCGCGAAAGTCAGTGTCGGACGCCGGGTCGGTGGACAGCACTTCGAGCGTGCCGCCGACGTCGATGTCGCGCAGCGACTTCTTGGTCTTGAGGATGGGCAGCGGGCAGTTCAGTCCGCGGGTGTCGAGCAGCAGGTCGGCCATGGCTTTCGGTCTCTTGCGGGACGCCGGCCAGACGCACCGCGCGACTTGCCCGTCGTGCATAACCCTAGCACAGGCGCACGGCTATACTGAGCCGCGCAGTCACGGCAGCGCCGTGCGCAGTGCGTTCGCGAGCGGCAGTGGCCGCAGGGTGCGTCGGCAGTCCCCGGTATCCGCACGGATTGGCGGACATGCCGCGGGTGCCGCGCGCCGGCGCCGCACGCACCGAAGGCCGCGCGCTCGAGTTCGAGAGCAATTCTGATAATCATCGCGTCGACAGCGGACGCGGCAGGGGGGAGCATGATTCACGGTATCAATCACGTCGCGATTTCCACACCCGACATCGAACGCTCGGCGGCCTTCTACATGGGCCTGCTCGGCTTCGAGGAGGTGTTCCGTCTCAACTGGGATATTGGCAACCAGGCGCTCGACGCCATCACCGGCCTGCGCGATTCCTCGGCGCGCATCATCATGCTGAAGTGCGGCAATGCCTGCGTGGAATTGTTCGAATACCACACGCCGGCGCCCAAGGCCGGCGACAGCGCGCGGCCGGTATGCGATCACGGCATCACCCATGTCTGCCTGCAGGTCACCGACATCAACGGCGAATACGCACGACTGAAGGCGGCCGGCATGGCTTTTCACAGCGATCCGCAGACTGTCGGTGGGGGCATCTGGGCCACTTACGGCCGTGATCCCGATGGCAATGTGGTCGAGTTGCTGGAAGCGCCGGCCGACAGTGCCCTGGCGGTGGTCGCGGCCTGAGCACGCGATGAGCCTGCGCGAGCACATCGTGCTGTCCGCCCCGCAGTATCTGGCCTGGGGCGGCGCTGCGATCGGTGTGGTATTTGGCGCGCTGGTCGAACGCACGCGCTTCTGCGCCATGGGCGCGCTGTCCGACGCTGTGGCGTTCGACGACCGCCGGCGCCTGCGCATGTGGCTGCTGGCGAGCGCGGTCGCCATCATCGGCGCGCAAAGCCTGCAGTCCGGCGGCGTGGTGGATCTCGGGCTCGCCATGTATCTCACACCCAGTTTCAACTGGCTGGGCAATATCCTCGGTGGCCTCCTGTTCGGCGTCGGCATGGTGTTCGCCGGCGGCTGTGCGAGCCGCAATCTGGTGCGACTCGGTGGTGGCGACGTGCGCGCGGCGGTGGTGCTGGTGGTGACGGGGGTGTTCGCCTACATGAGTCTCGGCGGCATCCTCGGACCGCTGCGCGCGGCGCTCGAGAGCGCCACCGCCGTCACCATGCCGGGCGAGATGAGTCAGTCACTGGCAACCATGCTGAGTCTCGCAAGTGATCTGTCCGGCAATGTCGCGCGCTGGCTGGTCGTCGCCGTGCTGGCGGGCGCGTTGCTGGTGTACTGCCTGCGTGATGCGGCGTTTCGCGCCTCGCCGGTTCTGATCGCGGGCGGCGTCGGCGTCGGTCTGTGCGTCGTTGCGGCCTGGGCCCTGACCGGACTTGCCTATGACGAATTCGCCGAAGCGCCGCAGGCACCGCAGTCCCTGTCGTTCGTGCGACCGGCGGGCGACACGCTGGAATATCTGCAACGCTATACCGCGATGCCGTTGCCGGGTTTCGGTGTCGCGACGGTGCTGGGCACCTTGCTGGGCGCAGGGCTTGCCGCCTGGCAGGCGGGGCGCTTCAAACTGCTGGGTTTTGCCGACAGCGGCGACACCTTGCGCAATCTCGCCGGTGCCGCACTCATGGGCGTCGGCGGCGTGGTGGCGATGGGCTGCAGTATCGGTCAGTCGGTGAGCGGCGTATCGACACTCGCCGCCGGCTCACTGCTGGCGGCGGTGTCGCTGATCTGCGGCGGGCTGCTCGGCCTGCGCCTGCTGGAGCGCTATGTGTAGGCGCGAATCCATTCGCACATTCAATGGCGCGCTTTGACGCCTCGCCACGGCAATGAAGGCGCGAATGGATTCGCACCTGCGCAGCGCGGCCTTACAGCCTGGCCAGGATCTCCTGCGCCCGTGTGAACATCGGCATCACGCCGAGCCCGATCTTTTCCCAGGCCGGATCGTGGCGCTGACCGCGGCGATGCAGTTTCACATTCAGGCAGGCGATGCAGGCCAGCCGATAGCCGGCCAGCGCCTGATACCAGGGAATCTCGTCGTAACGCTTGCCCACGCCCTGTTCGAACAGCGTGCGCAGGCGCTCGGGCGAGAGCGGATGGATGGGGTGGTAGACCGGCGTCCAGTTGGCCTGGTCGGCGATCATCATCAACCAGCCGATGTCGAGCAGCTTGGCGCCTATGCCTGAAATCTCCCAGTCGATGATGCCCGTCAGTTGCCCCTCGTGATAGAGGATGTTGCCGGGTTGATAGTCGCCGTGAAACAGGCCGACCGGTTCGCCATTCGGCAGCAGGGCGAGCAGGGCTTTCTCGGTCGCTTCGGCGGCCTTCACCCAGGCGGGCTCCGGCGCCTGCGCGTAAATGCGTTCCCAGCGCGTGATCTGGTCGGTCAGGGCTTCGGGTTGCTCCCAATCGGCAAGATGCGTGCGCCAGTCGAACTGATGCAACTGCGCCAGCGCCACGGCGCATTGTTCCCACAGCGGCTCGGCCGCCGCCGGCGTGCGTTCGAAGACCGCCGGCGGGTCCCACACGAAGAACACCCTGCCGGGCAGACGCTCCATGATGATGAAGGGCACCTCGAACCAGGGATTGTCGTCATAGGCCCACGGCACCTGGGGCACCGGCACACCGGCCTTGTGCAGAGCGCGCATGAGCGGCGCCTGACGATACACGTCGGTATTGCCGTGGCGCCGCACGCCCTTGGGGGGCAGCTTGATGACGTAACCGGTGGCCGCGTCCTGCGCGTCCAGCACTTCGAACAGAAATGTCAGACCGGCATGACCATCCGATTCCTGCAGGTTGACCACACGCGCGGCGCTGCCGAGCTCCGCGTTGATGAAGGCGCTGAGGCCCGAGCGCAGTTCTTCGATATCCACGAATACTCCCCAATCTCGTGCAAAGAGGCGCGCCGGCGGCGAAGTGCGGCGCGCCGGGTGCGGTGATTCAAACGCCGGGCGGCGGTGCCGGATACCATTGCTCGGGCGCCGGCATCGGCTTGTCCGTCGGAATGATGAACAATTCGGCGGTGGTGGTGGTGGCCTCTTCGGTGTCGAAGTAGGCGTAGGGCACGGTGCCCTGCCAGGTGCCCGACTGTATCATCCTGAAACCGCGCTTCTCGAACTCCGCGCAGCGTTCGGCCCAGCTCATGTCACCGCAATGGAAGGCGGTATGGTGGATGCCCTCGCCGTGGCGCTCGAGAAATTCCGTGTAGATGCTCGGGCCCAGCGTCGGCTGGATGATTTCCCACATCATGTTGCCATTGAAGGCCAGACACAGCTTCATGGCGTATTCGGCCGGCTTGCCTCGGAAGGTCATATCGCTGACCGTGGTCTTGTCGAAGGTATAGACCGCCCACGGTCCGATGCCGAGCTTCAGCATGCCGTCCATGGTGCGGTAGATGTCGCGGGTCACCACACAGATCTGCATGGTATCGGTGAGGAAGCTGTTGCTGAGCGTGTTGGCGCTCGTGGTCGTAGGCTGCGCGGCCATGAAAAGTCTCTCCCCTGTCTGCAGTCGGTCTCAAAATTATTCGCGAGGTCGGGCATTTTCGCGCATTCAGGCGTTGCTCGTCGCCTGTTCAGCAGTGCTGAACCGGGTTCCGCGCACCTTGACGTGCGCAGAAGTGATCGCCCCCGCGCTCACGAATAATTTCGAGACTGACGCTGGTGTTGTGTCTCGCCCGGAATTGGCGACAATACGGCGGCGTATCGTTTTTGCCGCCGTCGGCCTGGATTCGAAGTTCGAGGATACCTAATTGAACCTGCTCCATAACAGTTTTAAGGACATGATGAACGACGTGGTGGACTACGGCAGTTGCTGCGAATGCGGCAGTTGCGTGGTGGTCTGCCCGCACAACGTCATTGAATACATCGACGGCAAGCCCAAGCAGACCGCCAAGGACACGGCGGCATTCGACTTCTGCGGTGTCAGCGAAGGCGCGGGCTGCGACGTCTGCGCGACGGTTTGTCCGCGTCTGTGGCCGCGCGAATCCCATTTGAAGGATGCGGTGTTCGGCGAGGAACGCGGCTTCGAGGATATCTTTGGTGTGTTCAAGCACATCTTCGTGGCCCGCACCAAGCGCCCCGACATCGCCGAGGCGGGACAGGACGGCGGTATCGTCACGGCCCTGCTGGCCTGGGCCCGCGAAGCCGGCCATATCGACGGCGCGGTGGTATCGGCGGTCGGTGCCGAGGACAAGCCCTGTTTTCCGAGCCCCAAGGTCGTCACCACCTACGACGAGATCAAGGCCAGCGCCGGCAGCTGGTACACCTATTGCGCCAACAACCTGGCGCTGAACGAAGTCGAAGAGCGTGATCTCAAGCAGGTCGCCTTCGTCGGCGTGCCCTGCCAGATCACGCCGCTGCGCAAGATGGAGCACATGGATCCGAGCTTTCTCATCGGCGACAAGAAAAAGCCCAAGATCATCGGCCGTCAGCGCAACTTCCTGCGCGGTTACAGCGACCGCGTGTCATTCAGCGTCGGGCTGTTCTGCACCGAAGTGTTCATGCCGGAACTCATGACCGATCGCATCGAAAAGCAGATGGGCATTCCGCTCACCGAGGTCAAACAGTTCAACGTCAAGGGCGAAGTGCTGATCTACCAGAAGAATGGCGACATCGGCCGCATTCCGCTGGAAGAGGCGATGCACGAGTACCAGCGGCCGGAATGCCGTCATTGCGGCGATTTCTCGGCCGAGATGGCCGACATCTCCTGTGGCGGTGTCGGCACCGATCGCGCGACCATCGTCGTGCTGCGCACCCAGAAGGCGGTCGACGTGTGGCGCGAGTTCCAGGCCTCAGGGCAGGTCGAAGTCGAGCCCATCAAGGACAACAAGCGCGCCTGGAACATCCTCCTGCGTCTGGCGCGGCGCCAGCGCGACCGCGTTCCGGCCGGCCCGCCGCGCGGGGGTTCAGCGCCGGGCATGCCGCAGTACAAGGCCGCCGAAGGCGCGGCGATTGCCATCGGCAAGCTGACGCCCGGCGCACTGTCGGAAGACGAGATCAAGGCCAGCCTCGGCGCCGCTTACGGCGAAGAAGCCCGCCCGACCGAGACCGTCGCCTACATTGCCGGCAACCCGATTCCGGGCGACCCGGGCGAAGGCGGGGGTGAAAAGCGCAAGCTGCCGCCGCCGCTCTCGCCCGAAGCCGGGGGCGCGCCGCCGGATTGGGTCGCACCGCCCCCCGTGCCCGCGCCCTGAGGAGAAACCGCGCGCGCCGGTGCCGCCGGCGCGCTGTGGGGCTGCGGCGGTGTGTGCTCCGCAGGGTGAATGCATTCGATGCAATCCTCGGCGCCCGGCCTTTAGCATGTCCGATTGAACGCACATCTGCAGTGCGCGGCGTGGGCTCCGCCGAGGGTAGGACTTCCGCCCGCCGGGCATTGCAAAGGCCGCCTATACGCGCGCTTCTAAGCAAATCATATTTTCTTCTGTGCCGATGGTTGGCGCGCCGTGCATTCACCATTAGGCTGGCCGCAGTTTGCATCCTGTCGCTCGGAGTTCGATTTCCCGTGTTCGCCCGCTCTTCCCATGGTCGCCGTGGCGTGCTGTGCGCGTTGGTTTTGGCGTGGGCGTCCCATGCGGGCGCGACGGATTTCGTGGTCGAGAACTACGGCATCGCCAAGCCGCTGACAGCTCAACCCGGCGACGCGGCACGCGGCGCCACGGTGGCGGTCGACCGCGATCTGGGCAATTGCCTGGCCTGCCATGCGCTGGCGGTGGACGCCGAGTTCTTCGGCACCACCGGGCCGTCGCTGGTGGGCGTCGGTGACCGTCTGACACCGGCACAACTGCGGTTGCGCGTGGTCAACCCGAAACTGATCAATCCGGCCACCATGATGCCGGCCTATTTCCGCACCGGGAATCTGCACCGCGTGCTGCCGGAGTTTGCCGGCAAGACCATTCTGAGCGCGCAGCAGGTGGAAGATGTGGTCGCCTTCCTGGCGACCCGGACGCAGGCGCCATGAGGCGCGAGGACCGCATGAAACCGATACTCGAAGAGCGACCCGTCGACATCTCCCGTCGCGCCTTGCTCGAGCGCGCCCTGCTGGCGGCGGGACTATGGGCGCCGCTGCGGGCGCTGGCCGGTGATGCCGACAACGGCACCACGGCGGCGGTCGCGAAAGTGCTGGCTGGCCGCCCGGCGGCCGGCGAGGGCTTGAAGTTCAGCACGCCCGCCATCGCCGAGAACGGCAATACCGTGCCGATCAGCGTGGAGGTCGAAGGCCGCTTCAGCGCCGAGCGTTACGTCAAGGCCATCCACATATTCGCCGAAGAGAATCCGGCGCCGGAAGTGATCTCCTTTCAATTCTCGCCGGCCAGCGGCCGCGCCAAGGTCGCGACCCGCGTGCGACTGGCGAAAACCCAGCGCGTGGTGGCGCTCGCCGAATGGTCCGACGGGCGTGTGCTCGAGGCCATCAACGAGATCAAAGTGACCATCGGAGGTTGCGGTGGCTGAGCAGGAACACAGCATGGACAAGCCGCGGGTCAAGGTGCCGGCCAAGGTCACGCGCGGTGAGCCTTTTGAAGTCAAGGCGCTGGTCTCGCACAAGATGGAATCGGGGCAGCGCCAGGACGAAAAGACCGGCGCGAAGATTCCGCGCAAGATACTCAACCGCTTCGTATGCACGCTGGACGGTGTGGAAATCCTGCGCGCGACCTTGCATCCGGCGGTGTCGGCCAATCCCTATCTGTCCTTCTATGCCAGCGCCGAGCAAAGCGGTGAAATGAAATTCGAGTGGACGGATGACGACGGCAGCACGCTGTCCGCTCGCGCCCGCATCGAGGTCGAGCCTTGATCATCGCGCGCGTCGCCGCTCTGGTGCTGGCCACGTGCGGCGCGCTGTCGGCTTTTGCCGACGAAGGCGAGTGGGGCAGGTACGCCGTCGATGGTCGGCGCAGCGGCTATACCTATGCGGCGTCCGAAACGCGCGCCATGCAGGACGATGAATTCGAGAACCCGGGTTCCATCTGGCTCGCCAAGGGCGAGGATTTGTGGGGCACGGTCGAAGGCAGCAAGGGCAAGTCCTGCGCGAGTTGCCATGGCGATGCCGCCACCAGCATGCGCGGTGTCGGCGCACGCTATCCGGTCGTCGACGAGAAACGCGGCAAGCTCATGAATGTCGAGCAGCGCGTCAATCTGTGCCGCGTCGGCGCGATGGGCGCCGCAGCCTGGCCAACGGAATCGGAAGCGCTGCTGGCCATGACCACGTTCGTCAAACACCAGTCCCTGAACATGCCCGTCAGCCCGGTCGTCGACGGTGCGGCTGCGCCGTTCTTCGCCAAGGGCAAGGCAATTTACGAGACCCGCCGGGGCCAGCTCGATCTCGCCTGCGTGCATTGTCATGAGATGAATCACGGCAACATGTTGCGCGCGCAGCGCTTGAGCGAGGGAATGTCCAATGGCTTCCCCGCCTATCGGCTGAAGTGGCAGGCCCTGGGCTCGTTGCAGCGACGCATGAGCGGTTGCATGCGCGACGTGCGCGCCGAGCCCTACCCGGACGGCGCCGAGGAATATGTCGACCTCGAGCTCTATCTCGCCTGGCGCGCGCGCGGCCTGCCGGTCGAAACGCCGGCGGTGCGCAACTGAGCGATGCGGTGAACGATCGCCGCGCGTTCCTGCAAATCGCCCTGGCCCTGGGCTGCGCCGGCCTCGCCCATGGCAATCCCGCCCGTGCGCTCGCCACCCAGCGCCTGAGCCAGCAGGACCTGCTGCAGTTCGACGCCCTCGGCCAGGTCACGCTGCTGCATCTGACCGATCTCCACGCGCAACTCGTGCCGGTGTATTACCGCGAACCGTCCATCAACGTCGGCGCGGGCGAAGCCTTCGGCCGGCCGCCCCATCTGACCGGCCGCGCCTTGCTCGAGCGCTTCGGTCTGCAGGGCGGCGAGGCGCTGGCCTATATGTTGACGAGTGAGGATTTCACCGCCCTGGCGGCGGCCTATGGCCGGGTCGGCGGACTCGATCGCATCGCGACCCTGGTCGATGCCATCCGCGCCGAACGGCCGCACAACACCTTGCTGCTCGACGGCGGTGATACCTGGCAGGGCTCCTATACCGCCTTGCACAGTCGCGGGGCCGACATGGTCGAGGCCATGAACGCGCTTGGCGTCGATGCCATGACCGCGCATTGGGAGTTCACCTATGGTGCGGAGCGTGTACAGGAACTGGTCAAGGCACTCGGTTTTCCGCTGCTGGCCGGCAATGTGTTCGATGGCGAATGGGATGAGCCGGTGTTTCCCGCCGCGGCGCGCTTCGAGCGGGGCGGCGTGCCGATCGCGGTGATCGGCCAGGCCTTTCCCTATACGCCCATCGCCCACCCGAAATACCTCATGGGCGACTGGACCTTCGGCCTGCACGAAGAACGCCTGCAGGCCAAGGTCGATGCAGCGCGGGCCGACGGTGCGCGCCTGGTGGTGCTGTTGAGCCACAACGGTTTCGACGTCGACCACAAGCTCGCGCGACGGGTGCGCGGCATCGATGTGATCCTCGGCGGACACACCCACGACGCCTTGCCCCAGGTGATGGAAGTCGGTGCGACCTTGCTGGTCGCGTCGGGCTCCCACGGCAAGTTCCTGTCGCGGCTCGATCTCGACGTCGGCGCCGACGGCGTGCGCGCCTATCGTTACAAGTTGATTCCGGTGCTGGCCGACGCCATCGCGCCGCAGCCGAAAATGGCGGCGCTGATCGAGCGTCTGCGTGCGCCCCATCAAGCGGCCCTGCGCGAAGTGTTGGCGCAGAGCGCATCCCTGCTCTATCGACGCGGCAATCTCAACGGCACCTTCGACGATTTGATCTGCGCGGCCTTGCGGCAATCGCAGGACACCGAGATCGCACTGTCGCCGGGATTCCGCTGGGGCAGTTGCGTGCTGCCCGGTCAGGCCATCACGCGCGAGGACGTGTACAACCAGACCGCCATCACCTATCCCGCCGTGACGCGCAACACGCTGACCGGCGCGCAGTTGAAAGACATCCTCGAAGACGTCGCCGACAATCTCTTCAACCCCGATCCCTATTACCAGCAGGGCGGTGACATGGTGCGCGTCGCGGGTATCGGTTTCGAACTCGAGGCGCGCGCGGCGATGGGTGCACGCATTACCCGACTCGTGCGCCTGCCGGGTGGCGAGCCTGTTGAAGCGGCGAAATCCTACACCGTGGCGGGCTGGGCCTCGGTCAACGAGAACGTGCAGGGACCGGCGGTCTACGACGTGCTGGAAAAATACCTGCGCGGGCAGGGCGAGGTCAGCATCGCGCCCAACCAGGCCCTGCGTATCGTGTAAGCGCGCGCGTGGTTGTTCAGTCGGCGGAACGAAAGCCGGTGAAGGCCATGGGCAGACGCTGAATCTCGGCGATGACCTCGGCCGGCATGTCCGACGGTTGTTCGGAACTGGCGCTGGCGTGCACGGTGTCTATCAAGCCGCCGAAGCGTTGCCGGATGGCGGATGCAATCTGGTCGTGACGACCGATGGCGGTGCAGGCTTCGAGCAGGCGATCCGGAACCTCCTGCGCGAGTGCGTCCCATCGGCCTTGCTTGGTGAGGTCATTCAGACGCGGGCCGAGATCCGCCAGACCTTCCGCTTCCAGCACGGGCCAGTAGGCCGGCGTCGAACCGTAGAAGGCGATGCGATAGCGCACCCAGTCCACCATCTTGCGTACCGCCTCGTCGTCGGCGCCGGTCGCGACAAAGCCGCCGCCATTGATCTCGAAACTGGCGCGCGGGCGCCCGACCTTGGCGAGACCGCGCTCGATGGTGGGCGCCACGGTCTTTTCGAAATAGCGGCGCGTGCAGAAGGGATGCAGACGCACGCCGTCGGCGACTTCGGCCGCGAGCTTCAACATCGCCGGTCCGACGGCGGCGAGAGTGATGGGCGGCAAGGGCAGGTCGCTGCCTTCCGGCACGAAGTTGGGCGGCATGAGCGTGAAACGGTAGTGCTCACCTTCGTGACGCAGCGGCGTGCCATCGCGCCAGGATGTCCAGATCGCACGCAGGGCCGTGACCACCTCGCGCATGCGTGGTACCGGTGCGGTCCACGGCACGCTGTAGCGCTTTTCGTTATGCGCTTTGATCTGCGGCCCGAGGCCCAGCACGAAACGTCCTTGCGAGGATTCCTTCAGGTCCCAGGCGACGTGAGCCAGCGCCATGGGCGAGCGCACGAAGGCCAGCGCGATACCGGTCGCGAGTTCGACCTTATGGGTCGCGAGGGCGGCGACCGCGAGCGGCATGAACGGTTCGTGGCGATTCTCCAGTGAGCACAGGCCGTCGAAGCCGCGCGTTTCGATGTCGGCGGCGGCGCGGCTGGCTTCGCGCAGGGAATGTTGCGGGACAGTGGTGACGACGCGCATGGCGCTTTGCTCCGGGCGTTGGAAGTGAATTATCGAAGCGGGGATTTTGCACCATCCGCAGTGCGGCACATACTAGGTGCGTGACCACGCAGCCGACCATCGAGCCACCATGCCCACCGTCATCCATTACTTCGACTACAAGAGTCCCTATGCCTATCTCGCCCAGCAGGCGACTTTCGACCTGGCGCGCACGACCGGCGCCAGCATCGAATGGCGGCCCTATACGCTCAAGATAGAAAAATACCTCGGCGAGGCCGAACTCGATGCGCAGGGGCGCGACACCCGTGGCACGCGCAACGATCATCAATGGCGGCGCGTGCGCTACTCCTACATGGATTGCCGACGCGAAGCCAGCCGCCGCGGCCTGACCATTCGTGGACCGCGCAAGATCTTCGACAGTTCACTGGCTCACATCGCTTTTCTGTACGTCGGCGAGCGGGGCGATTTCAGCCCGTTCCACAACGCCGTGTTCGAACGTTTCTGGCGTCGCGAACTCGATATCGAGGACCCCGCGGTACTGCGCGCGTTGATCGAGGAATGCGGCTTCGATGGCGCAGACTTTGAGCGCTATCTGCACGGTAAAGGACGGGCGCGACACGACGCCATCCAATTTGATGCCGAAGCGGCCGGTGTGTTCGGTGTGCCGAGTTATCTCATAGAGGGCGAGTTGTTCTGGGGGCTCGAGCGGCTCGAGCGGGTGCGGGAAATGCTCACGTCCTGACACAGGCCGCGTCGCTCATGGCAGGCGAACTCATGTATCGCCCCCATGAACGATGGCGACTGGCGCTAGGCGGCCTTGTAGCCCGGCGGCAAGGTGCTGCGATCCTTGGCAATGGTGGCCTTGATGTATTCGTGCGAACTCAAGAGCAGGTTTCGTACCCGCGCCATGTCGGCGAGCAGTTTGCCATGGCGTTTCAGACAGCGGCCGGCGACGAATACCGTGTCGACATTGCCCGGATGGGCGTGGAGCAGCAGGGTGGCGCTGGCGTCGTGCAGCGGCATGGTGTTGATGTCGTCGAGCCGCACCAGAATGAGGTCTGCCTCCTTGCCAGGACTCAAGGTGCCGACGCGGTCGGCGATGCCGAGCGCGCCCGCGGCATCGACGGTCATGGCGCGCACCATGTCGGCGGTGGTCAGCGTGACCTCGTCCGCGCCATGACGGCTCTTCAGGATCTCCGCGCATTCCAGCAGTCTTTCGGTCTGCAGGCCGAGACGCGCCTGGGCGAGCAGATCGCCGCTGTTGTTGGAAATGATGTCGCAGCCGAAGGTCGGTCTGCCGCCGGCGCGGGAGAAGCGGCCGATGACGGACGGTCCCATCGACATCTGCATTTCCGTCTCGGGGGTTGAGGCAATCCAGCCGCCGGTGTCGGCGATACGCTTGATCTCTTCGTCGCTGGAAAGATTCGAATGCACGAACAGGATGTCCGGTCCCAGTAACTGGTGTTTGTCCATGAGCGCGACCTCCGGCTCACGTTCCGGAAATTCCCAGGTGTTGGAGTGAACGGAGATCGGCAGGCCGAGTTCGCGTGCGACCTTCATCTCGGCGCTGAGACGTTCGATTCCGCAAATCGGCAGGTCCGAGGTTGCGACACCCAGGGTCACGAGTCCCGCGCCGCTTGCAAAGCGGCTTTCGTGCAGGCGTTTGAGATCCTTGCACCGCGCATCGAGGCTGGCGAAGTGAGGTGTGTCGAGCGGGACTTCGTTGAAGCCGTAACCGAGCACCGCACGACCGCCGGATTCAAGCAGGCCTTCCAGTGCGGCGTCCGCGTGCGCAGGCGTATTCATGCAATGGGAAAAATCCCACACCGCCGTGATGCCGGCATTGAGCGCTTCCAGCATGCCGACGTAGTTGCCCACATAGATGTCTTCCGCGCGGTAGGCGCGCGCGCGCAGAAAGCGGATCTCGCGCATATAGCCTTTCAGGGTTTCATCGTGGGTGACGCCACGCAGCGCCGTCTGCCAGACGTGCCGGTGAGTATCGATAAGGCCCGGCATGACCAGGCAGTGGGAGGCATCGACCACTTCTGCATCCGGCGCATCGATATGGGATTCAACGCGGACAATCTTTGCGCCGTCGAGCAGGACATCGCCCTGCCAAGTGCTGCCGAATATCCCGTGACGCGCATCCAGCGTCATGAGCGTGCCGCCCTTGATGAGTATCTTCTTGCCAGCCATGGGAACTCCCTTGAGGTTTGTTTGAATGGTCGAAACGCACGGTTCGCTCAGGCAAGCGGCCTGCCGCCATCGACGGGGATGACGATGCCCGTCGAATAGGGCAGACCGAGCCTGGCCGCGAGTACCGCCAGACCGATTTCTTCGGCGCACGCCAAGCGCCCGAGCGGACTGCGTGCGGCCTGCTCATTGCGCCAGCCGGGGTCGAGTCCCTGAACGAAGGCGGTATCCACCAGACCGGGTGCCACCGAGATGACGCGGATGGCGGGCGCGAGCGCGCGTGCCAGGGATTGCGTCATGTTGTCGAGCGCGGCCTTCGACGCGCAGTACATGATGTTGCTACCCATCGCAGTGCGGGCCGCGATGGACGAGACGTTGATCACAAGTGCATCGGCACTGCGTGCCAGCAAGGGCTTGAAGGCGCGCACCACGGCGAAGGGCCCGCGCACATTGGTCGTCAGAATGTCGTCGATGAGCGCGTCGTCGAGACCATCCAGATCGGCGTGGGCCACGAAACGGGTGATGCCCGCGCAATTCACCAGCAGATCACAGCGGCCGAAGATTTCTTCGGCGTTTGCGGCAAGTCGGGCAAGCGACGCGCTGTCGGTGACCGAGGCGCGCAGGGCGAGATGCGGGCCGCCGTGCAGACGCTCGACCAGATCACGTGCGGGCTGTTCAGAGCGCTGATAGCTCACCACCACCCGCGCGCCGGCGCGACTCAGCACCTCGCAGATGGCCGTGCCGATGCCGCCCGCGCCCCCGATGACGACCGCGACGCAGTCCTCGAGGGTGCCCGTGTAATCCCACATCAGGACTGCCCTCGATAGCGTCGCACACGGATCGCGGCCTGCTCCTGGTGTCCCGAAAAATGTTCGAGCGCGCACAGGCGCGCGCAGACCTCACCAATCTCGCGCGAGGCCGTTTCATTCAGCACACGCTGATAAGTATGGGTCTTCAGGAACTTGCCAACCCACAGACCACCGGTATAGCGCCCGGCGCGGCAGGTCGGGAGGGTATGGTTGGTGCCGATGACTTTGTCGCCGTAAGCGACATTCGTCAGCGGCCCGAGGAACAGCGCGCCATAGCTGGTCATGTTGTGCAGAAACCAATCCGGCTCAGCGACCATCACCTGCACATGCTCGGAACAGATGCGCTCGGCTTCGCTGAGCAATTCCTGGCGTGTGTCGCAGAGAATGATCTCGCCATAGTCGCGCCACGCGACACGCGCGATGGGCGCGGTATCCAGGCGCTGCAGAACGGACTCGATCATCGCGGGTAGTTCTTCTGCGATTTTCCTGCTGGTGGTCAGACATATCGCCGGCGAATTGGGCCCGTGTTCCGCCTGCCCCAGCAGATCGACCGCCACCAGTTCGGTGTCTACGGTGTCGTCACAGATGATCAGCGTTTCGGTCGGCCCGGCCGGCAGATCGATGCCGACACGCCCGAACAATTGACGCTTGGCCTCGGCCACATAGGCATTGCCGGGCCCGACCAGCATGTCAACGGGGGCGATGAACTCGGTGCCGAGCGCCATGGCCGCGATGCCCTGCACGCCGCCCATGCAGTAGATCTCGTCGGCACCGCCGAGCGCCATGGCCGCAATGACAGCGGCGGGCAGCTTGCCGCCATAGGGTGGCGTGCAGGCGACAATGCGTTTGACGCCGGCAACGCGGGCCGTGACGATGCTCATGTGCGCGGAGGCGAGCAGCGGATACTTGCCGCCCGGCACATAGCAACCGATGGCATTGATTGGGATATTGCGATGGCCCAGCACCACGCCCGGCAGCGTTTCCACTTCGACATCGCGCAGGCCAAGCATCTGAATCTGCGCGAAGCGGCGAATCTGGGTCTGTGCAAATTCGATGTCGGCGCGCGCCTGCGGCGTCAACGAGGCGACGCATTCGTCTATTTCGGCGGCAGACAGGCGGAAGGCAACCGGACTCCACTCGTCGAACTGCACCGAGTAGCGACGGACCGCCACCTCACCTTCGCGTTCGATGTTGGCGAGGATCGCCTCGACGGTGAGTCGGACTTTTGCGTCGTCTTCTTTACGTGCCGGCGCGGGACGAGCGGTTTTCAATCGGGTAATCATGACGGCGCCTACTTGATGGCCATGGGATTGATGGGCGAGCCGACCGCGCCGGTGATCGGCAGGGGCGGGGCGCAGAAGAAAAACGCATAGTTGCTGTCCCGCGCGCAATCGTCGGCGAGATCCTTGAGATAGAAGATTTCGCCCATGGTGATGCCGATCTTCGGTATCACCACCCAATGCCAGGGCTGCGAGGCTTGTCGAGTTTCGTTGGGGCGCACTTCGCAACCCCAGGTGTCGGTGCAGATCGCGGCGACTTCCTTGCGGTGCAACCATTCGGCCGTTTCAAATGCCAGCCCGGGCGCATCACCGCCGGCATAACCGCCCCAGTCGCCATCGGCAAGTCGCTTTTCCATCTGACCGGTGCGCACGATGACGAAATCGCCGCGCCGGACTTCGATATGCTGGGCGGCGGCGGTGGCGTCGAGATCCGTGCATGTGATGGCCATGCCGTCCTCGAGATGTGTCAGACCGAAGTGACGAGCGACGTCCAGCAGCACGCCGCGCCCGACCATCTTGGCCTTGGTTTTGTCGATGCCATTCTTCGCCGCGCCGTTCGAATCGACGAGCGTTGCATCGTAGCCGTTCCACATCTTGTCCTCGTAGAAGATGTGGCCGAGCGCATCCCATTGCGTGCCACACTGCAGCGGCATGCTGACGGCATCGTCGGCGTAGCGCAGACCACCGGCGTCCTGGGTACCGGCCACCGCATCGGTACCGGTTGCGAGCATGGTATGGATGGGATTGAAGCGATTACCCCACAGGCCACGCTGCGGACCATGGCGGTCGAAATTCAGGCCCAGCGAGAACACCTGGCCGCGGCGGATGAGTTGCGCAGCGGCGATGATGTCCGCGGGCGTGATGAAATTCAGTGTGCCGATTTCGTCGTCGGCACCCCAGCGTCCCCAATTGCTGCAGCGCTCGGCAACGACTTTCAAATGCTGCAGGTCGAACGGCGCTTCGTCGTGGCGGCGGGGCATGGCGGACTCCTCTGGTCGGATGGATGCGGGCGCGGATGGCGCCAACCTGAATCGCGGGAGGAGTCTAACGAGGCACTTCCATGCACCTCCAATATGATTTTTAGCTGGCAGGTATCTCGCTTTGGAATTGGCCGTCGACAGCGCATTGCGCTGCGCCCAGCCAGGCTCTTTCCTCGATCTGGATACGCGCCAGTTCCTGCAGCCGCTGCAGGTAGGCCAGCGCCGAAGCTGACAACGCACGGGTGGCGGGATGCACGAAAATCCATTCGATGCTGAGCCCGGCGATGGGCGCAGCCGAGAGGCGCTTTTCCGCGATGGCTTTCCAGACCGCGCTATACGGCAGCACCGTCGAGGCCAGGCCTTCGGCGGCGAGGTCGACCATGGCCGCAGTCGAATTGGAATCGGCCATGATGTTGGCGGGCAATTGCGCCGCTGCCAGCGCGTTCTCAACGATGAGACGCAGACTGTTCGGCCGCGTTGTCAGTATGAGCGGGCTTCGCGAAACCCGCGTCAACGGGACGGGGCGTTGCGGGTGCAGGCGGCCGTTGCGCGGTCCGATGAGATAGAGCCGTTCGCGTAACAATGGAATGGCATTGAGATTCGGCAGCGCCATGAGATTGACAATCACCGCGCAGTCGAGGTTGCCATCCTGCACGAGCTTGGAAAGGTCGATGCTGATGCCTTCCTGCACGTGCAGCGTGACCGCTGGATAGGCGCGGCAGTAGTCGACCATCAAAGGCACGGTCATGACCTCGCGCATGGACGGCGGCATACCCACCGCGAGCTCGCCGTGCGGCTCGGCATCAGGGCTGACGATATCGAGCCGTATGGCGTCGATGTCCTTGAGCAGCGCCGCCACCCGATTCCGCAGGCGCTCACCCGCGTCTGTGAGTGTCACGCCGCGGTCGACTCTGTTGAACAGGGCGACGCCGAGGTCGTCCTCCAGCAGCTTGATCTGTCGCGACAGCGCCGACTGCGCGACATGCAACACTTCCGCCGCGCGCGTGAAGCTATGCAGCTCGGCCACCTCGAGAAAGTAGCGGAGCTGGCGCAGCGTCAGATTCTTGAGGCGGCCGGCAAAGGGATAGTCCTGCATGTGTAATGGCCATGTGGAGGAGTGTCGGAAGCAAGAACCCCGACGCCAGGGTATTGTGCCATGCGCGCACGGACCGACGTATCGCCGACGGCGTGGGTGGATGCGGGTTACGTCGTCAGCGTATGGAGACACGCCTGCCGACACTCAACGATCGATCGGTGGCTGTGCTGAAGGGCAACGAGAACGAGAACGGTAATGCGGCGGTGCCAGGCTCGGCGCCTCAGGTGCTCGAGGCGGGGACCACGCCAACGCCAGCGTGACCCCCGCCCGAGCGGGGAGAAAGGTTTCAGGCGGCGCGGGGCAGCGTCGCCTTGCGCACGGCCGGAATCACGTCGGTGCCGAGCAACTCCATGGCCGACAGCACCTTGTCGTTTTCGAGGCCGCCGATGCGGGTCCAGCACAGGAGTTCGTCGAAGCCGAAGTCACGTCCCATGTTGATCAGCTTCTCGACGCAGTACTCGGTTTCACCGCACACCATCGACGTGCTGTCGACGATGTCCTTGAAGTCGAGGGTGGCCGCCAGATCGCGCGCCTGACCGTAGCCTTCATAGCCGGCGACGTCGGCCTGACCCTTGGGCGGCGCGATGTATTTGGCGATGGTGCTGTAATACCAGTTCACGCGCGGCCCGAAGGTATTGCGCGCCTGTTCGCGGGTCTTGCCGGGATAGACCATCACCAGGCAGGCAATCTTGCCGCCCTGCGGGTCGAGGCCGGCTTCCTTGCGCCCGCGGCGATAATCGTCGAGGCCTTGCTTCGCGCCTTCGGCGGTGAGGCCGAAGACCGTCGACATCAGCACGTCATAGCCGAGGCGACCCGCGGTTTCAAAGGTGCCGGGCGACAGACAGGCCATGTAGATCGGCGGATGGGGTTGCTGCAGCGGTTTGGGCCGCACGCAGATGTCATCGAACTGATAGAACTTGCCCTTGTGGCTGAAGCGATCCTCGGTCCAGCATTTCTTGATGACCTCGAGACTCTCGAGGAACATCTCGCGCGACTGCGTCTGATCGAGACCGAAGCCGCGATACTCCGTGGGCTGATAACCGCGCCCGACGCCGAGGTCGACCCGACCATCACTCATGAGGTCGATGAAGGCGAAGTCTTCGGCGACACGCACCGGATGATGGAAAGGCAGAATCACCACGCCCGTGCCGAGGCGAATCCTGGAGGTGCGCGCCGCGACCGCCGCGAGGGAAACCTGCGGCGAAGCGCAGTAGCCGTATTCGGAGAAATGATGTTCAGCCGGCCATACGGAGTCATAACCGAGTCGTTCCGCTTCGACCATCAACTCAAGCTGGTTTTTCACCACCTGGTGCTCGGTATAGCCGACCGGGTTTTCGAAAAGATGCAACATGCCCAGTTTCATAGTGAACTCCCCTTGGCGCTACTCGCGCCATTGATCGAAAGCTGCGCGTTGCAGGGACTTTGCTACAGGAGCGACCTTGCAGATCTTGATCAGGATCATGCGCGGGGATCATGCGCGGTGTGACCAAACAGCGCGGCGAGGCAGTTTGTAGTCGTTGCTGAACGGCGCGGCCTGCCACTACACTCGCGCGCATGAGTACTGTCATGAAACCTGATCGAAACGCCTGTCTCGCGCCGACCGCGATCGTCGACAGCGAGGCGCCCGCCATTGTCGCCTATGCACTCGAGCACAGTGACGGCAAGACCGATGATCGGGCACGCGCGGTCGCGCTCTATTACGCGGTGCGCGACGGCATTCGTTACGACCCCTATGGTCTCGATCTGAGCGAACGCGGCCTGCGCGCCAGCACCACGCTCGCCGCCGGTCGCGGCTGGTGTGTGCCTAAGGCCGTGCTGCTGGCGGCGGCCTGTCGCGCAATTGGCATTCCGGCCGCGCTCGGCTACGCCGATGTGCGCAATCATCTCTCCACCGAACGCATGCGCCAGCAGATGCGCACCGACGTGTTCTACTGGCACGGCTACACCGCCATTCTGCTCGACGGGCGCTGGGTGAAAGCGACGCCGGCATTCAACGTCGAACTGTGCGACAAGTTCCGTATCCGTGCCCTGGAATTCGACGGTCGCGAGGATTCCATCTATCACCCGCTCGATCTCGACGGTCGTCAGCACATGGAATATCTCGCCTATCGCGGTGAGTTCGCCGATGTGCCGCTGGACGACATGGTCGCCGACTTTCGCAAGTACTATCCCGGCGTAAGCGAGAATCTCGCCGCGGGCGATTTCGATCGCGACGTCAACGTCGAGACCGCCAGGCCTGACTGACTTCCCGCTGCGTCCGGGCGGCGCGCGGATGGTCCGCGCGTCGCTTGGCAGTGAGTGCGGGCCCGCCTAAGCTCGCCCATCAACTTCGCGAGGAACCGCGTCTGTCCGCTGCTCACCTGCGCTTCGCCGTATTCGCACTGGTGATGGTCTACACCTGCGGCTTCCTGCTGTGGTACTCGGCGACCTCCCTTGGCCTTGCGCCCATGCTGGACGGTCGCGAACAGCTCGAACTCGCCGGCCGTATCGCCCACGGCAATTTGCCGCACGAACCCTACTATCGCGCCGCGCTTTTCCCGTCGCTCGTCGCGTGGTTGATCAAGGCCGGCGTCAGCGCCACGCAGTTGCCGTTCGCGGCGCGGCTCCTGAATGGCGCGCTGCATCTGGTCAGCACCGCCCTGGTCTGGATGCTCGCCATGCGGATGTGGAATTCGCGTTGGTCGGCGGCGCTCGCGGCGCTGCTGTTCGGCGTCAATCCGGTGGTGCTGCATTTCGTCGCCGATCCGCTCGATCTGAGTCTGGCCATCGCCCTCATGCTGGGCGGCGTGCTGACCAGCTTGCGCGCGCTGACCGCGGCCGAGCCATCGCGTCTGGCGCTGTCGTGCGCGGCTGCGCTGCTGTCCAGCGCGATGCTGGCGCGACCGCAGATGGTGATGCTGCTACCGATGTTGCTGCTGGGCGTCGCCATGCGGGCACAGACGCGTCCCATTCTGGTCTGGGCCGTGGCGCCCATGCTGCTGGTTGCCGGCCTCATGGGCGCCGCGAATGTCGAGGTCGGTGGGGCGTTCCGCGTGCTGCCCTGGCAAGGCGCCTACAACCTCTGGGCAGCCAACGGTCCACACGCCAACGGTCGCTACTTCGTGCAGCGCGAGCGCCAGGGGCTTTACACCGAAGGCGGCAATCCTGCACGGGTCGAGTCCGAGCTCCTCTATCGTCGCGAACAGCCCGGACAGCCGGATGACTTCGCGACCATGTCGCGCTATTGGCAGCGCCGCACCTTCGACCATGTGCGCGCCGAGCCCGTGCGCTGGCTGCAGTTGCTGGGCAGCAAGGCCTGGTATCTGCTCAATGATTTCGAGCAGTACGACATCAAGACCTATCACTTCCACAAAGCGCGTTCGCCGTGGTTGCGCTGGAATCCGCTCGGTTGGTGCTGGCTGCTGGCGGCTGCCGCGGCGGCGCTGGCCATGCATGTCCGCCGACGCGAAGCATGGCTGGTGGCGGGCTTTGCTCTGCTCTACGCCGGCGGACTGCTGCTGAGCTATGTCAGTGCACGCTTTCGTCTGCCACTGGTGCCGCTGCTGGCGGTGCTGGCGGGTGGCGTGCTGTGCGCAACAACACCCAGGGCCCTGCTGCGTGCAGCGCTGCTCGCGATGGTGGTGCTGATTCTCGCGCGACAACCCCTGCCGCCCGGCGAAGCGGAGCGCACCGTGGTGCAGGACTATCTCTTGACCGCGCGAGCGGCCGCGGTGCTCGGTTTCGATGATGAGGCGCTGAGCAATGCCCATGCGGCGCTGGCGCGTGCGCCTGACGACGCGGCTGCACGTGAGCTGGTGTGTGTCGCCGCTTTCAACGCCTGGTTGCGTCGGAGTGACTACGCGGCTGCGGGGCCGGTGACGGCCTGTGAAGTTGCGGCGGAGTCCTCACCGGCGGCGCAGCGCGCGCTGGGCGTGCTCTATTGGCGGCAGGGCAAGCTCGCTCAGGCGCAGGCCATGTGGCATGCACTGGTGGCGGCCCGCCGTGAGGAACATGACGCCGCGCTGGCGGCTTTGATCATGAGCGGCGATGCCGAACGGGAAATCGCTGCGCTCGACTGGGCGCGCAGCGGCAGTTGGTCCGATGAACTGCTGTTCGCCCTCGCTTTGCGTGGCCACGGTCAGGCGCGCCCCATCCTCGAGCGGCGCCTGTCCGCCGAACAGCGTGCTCGACAGAAGGCGGCGCTCGAGAGGCTCTTCGCCCCGCCGTCTGTTGAGTGAGTCGCCGCTCAGCTATCGCCCAACCGCTGCGGCTGTTCGATGTAACGGGAGGGGTGCCCGATCATCTGCTCGAGGGCGATGAAGGTGCCGGCGAAGAACAGCACGACGACGGCGTAGGTGAGAAGTTGGGAGAGGTTTTTCATGGCGATGCTCCTGAGTGAAAGGCCGAGGATGGGGGAGTCATCCGCGGCGGGGTGGAAACTCAACTCGAACTCTTCAGCCCGGCTGACCCGGCTATGGACTCGTAATGGGCGGCGGGACGCCACTCATGGAGCGGAGACTGTCCTGCCAGGGTCGGGCGGAACTGCGCCCATGCCAACAACAGCGCGAAGGCGACGAGGAATACGCGCAAGGCCAAACGCAGGGACAGATTGTCCAGGTCCCGCTGAGGCGAGCGGCAGCAGGGGCGGGGTGCAGAGGGCACGGTCATCTTGCGCATAGCTTTCAGCCGCCCGCCCACGGCACAGGCGCGGGCAACGGAGACTTCAAAAACCGACTGGTTGGTATGTTTTCAGGCACAGTGCAAACCGCCGGGCCGCCCGTGGCGCGCGCGCCGAAATCGTCATGCGCAACCTCGGCACCGTTGACCACGAACCAGGTCAGTGCGAAGACTACAAGGGCGGCAACGAGTCCGCCGCGGAAGCCCTGGTCGGGGGTGGAAGCTGGATTTTTGTTCTGCATGGCTGATCTCCCGGAACTGCTTAATTCACCGACCAAATGGTCGGTAATTCGCGAAATTTTTTTACGTCGGCGCCTTCTTCAAGTTTCTGAGATAAGTGCTCAAGCCTTTGATCGACGAGCGAAAGATTTGGCAATTCTGGGCGTTCTTGGCAAGCCCCACCGCGCCCTGTATCGAGGCGATGATGAAATAGGCGACCTCGCCGGCGTCGAAATCCGCGCGTAACTGCCCGCGCTGCTGCGCTCCGGCCAAAGCGTTCTGGATCCGTCGTTGCCAGACCCGGTAAATCTTTTCGATGCGCTGCCTGAAACCTTCATCCAAAGGTGACATTTCCTGCGCCAGGTTATTGATGGGACAGCCACAAGTGAGCCGCATCCCAGACATTACATGAGCTTCGTCCTCGAGCATCGCGCACAGGCCCTCGATGGGGTCTTCCTGATTCAGGGCCCCATCCCAGGCAGCGCCGCTCTTGCTGAGCAGCACGTCGTCCAACACCGCATAGCCGAGCGCGAGCTTGCTCGGGAAATGGTGATAGAGGGCGCCCTTGGAAATGCCCAACCTGGTCAGGATGTCGCACAGCGAAGCGGCTTGAAAGCCGACCCGGTAGATCTCGTCCGCCGCTGCGTCGAGAATCTTCTCGCGGGTGATTTCAGCTTTGAGTTCGCGTTGTGTGACCATGGAAAGAGTTTACCGACCGGTTGGTCGGTATTCAAGGTCCGCGCGAAAAAATTCTTTGTGCGGCCGTCAAGGTGCTTGGCCGGCGTCGGGTTGGCCCGGTGGCGCCACGGCGTTGGGATGGAACAGCGTCTTGCCGTGGGGCGTGAAGGCGCTGATGGCGCGCTGGCCGGCGGCACCCAGCAACCAGTCGGCCAGTGCCTGGGCTTCGCGCAGCTTGACCGCCGGGTGCTTGCGCGGATTGACGACAATGAGGCTGTACTGATTGCGCAGCCCATCGTCGCCTTCCAACAGGACGCGATGGCGCCCGTGGCTGGGAGCGGTGTCCCATGTGGCACGATCGACGAGGGTGTAGCCATCCAGCTGCAGGGCGACGTTGAGGGTCGGCAACATGGCGCTGCCGGTGTCTTTGTACCAGGCGTCGCGCGCGGCATCGGGTTGGTAACCGGCGGCCTTCCACAGCGCGCGCTCCCGCGCGTGGGTGCCGCTCTCATCGCCGCGGGAGGCGAACACCGCCTGCTGGCGGGCAATGCGCGCGAAGGCCGCGGCGGCGCGCTGGGTGCCCGCCACGCGCGCGGGGTCGGCGCCAGGTCCGACCACGATGAACTCGTTGTACATCAGGGGCAGGCGGGCGAGGCCCTCGCCGTCGGCGACGAATTGCGCTTCGAGTTCGGCGGCATGCACGAGGGCGATGTCGCCATTGCCGGCGCGGCAATTCGCCAGCGCCTGACCGGTGCCGACCGCGACCACCCGCACCTCTATGCCGGTGGCGGCGGTAAAACGTGGCAGCAGGTCATCGAACAGCCCCGAGCTCTGGGTCGAGGTGGTCGATTGCAGAACGATGAATGGCCGCGACTCGGCGTGGGCGGTGACCGTACTCAGCGCCAGCACGGCGCCGAGCAGCAGATTCAGGCACGCATGGGCGATGCCGCCGGCGCGCCATCGCGGCGCGGGATCAGCGCGAATGACCGTGCCGGGTCCCGGCGCCATGGAGCAGGGTGCCGATCACGGCGCCGACCGCGCCAAAGCAGAAATGGGTGAGGATGGGAAACAGTGGCCCGAAGCGCAGCGAGCCGAAGTGCAGATTGAAGCCGTGCGCGAATGCATAGACCGCCATCGGCTTCAACATGAAGGCCACACCCCCGAGCAGGCCCGCCAGTGCGACATGACGCAGCCGCGCCGCGCCCAGCAGCCAGACGGCATCGATCACCAGCGTACTCAAGGCATAGATGGGCGCCTGGGTCAGGCCGGCGTGGGCGCCGTGGGTGAGCAGAACCGTGCCGCCGACATAGCCGAGCACGGTGCCGGTGGCGGCCCATCGCGCCGGTGACCAATGACGGGCCAGCATCACGCCCGCCATCCAGACCAGGCCGTAATGGCCCGGCAACTTGAGATGGAAATCCCAGGCCTGGTGGACCAGCGCGAGCAGCGCGCCGATGCCGATCAGCGTCGCGTAGTGCGCGAGACCGAGATTAGGGACGGTAGGCTTTGATGCGGCGCTTGTCAGCGACGACGTAATCGACCGAGCCATGATGATGCTTCTCCACGAATAATACTGAACGTCCGGCAACGCGTACCGGCCGGGCCCAACCGCCGAGGTCGATGACCGCCTCGCGCGTCGCGGCGGCGCCTGCGCGCTCGCCTTCGAATTCCATGACGTCCTGCAAGCCGGTCTCGCCGCACAATGCCGCGACCGTCAAGGTGTCCTCGGCCAGCTCGCGTATGCGCGGCAGCCAGATGTAACGGCCATCGTCGCCCTGCACATACAGTCCGACGCCGGCCAGCGAGCCGATGATACCGCCATGGGTGCCCGTCAGTCCTTCCAGCAGGATGCCGGCCTGCGCGGCGGTGGCGCGCGCGATGTCGCGGTTCAAGACTTCAGTTTTGGCGCGCAGGCCGTAATCGACGACTCGAGCAGCGGCTTCGACGCTGGCCAGACACAGCCCGATGTCCGCGCCCACCGCCGCCACCTCGAGCAGGAATTGCCGGCAGTAGGTATGTATCTGCGCGTGCGTGCCGAGCGCCCTGGTTTGCAGACAGGCCGAACTGTTATGCGAGGTATAGGGAATGCGCGGGTCGACCAGCAACTGATGACGGGTGATGCCGAGCACCTCGGCGAGGCCGGCGTCAGCCAGACCTTGGGCGAGGGTGCGCGCGCGATAGCCGGTGCCGCGGGTGTCGAGATTGTCGGTGTCATCGATGCCGATCAGAAGATCGATGCGCGGGTCGACGGGCGGATGGGCGGCGGTGGACAGCATCGGTGACCAGTCTGGATTTGGCGCATTGTCGCCCATCCTTGCGGGCGTAGGAATCGCTTGCGGCTTGTTCACAGCAATTTGATGTCGAAACCGCCATAGATGAAGCGTCCCGCCTGGGGCAGGCCATAGGCTTCCTGATAGTTGGCGTCGAACAGATTGTCGGCACCGATGAACACCTTGATGCGCTGACCGAACAGCGGGCGCGTGACGCGCAGGTCGAACAAGGCGTAAGGGTCGAGGCTGCGGGTCTGCGCCACGCCCTGGCGTGAGAAAAAGTATTCGCCGCCGACGAACTGCATGGTGGCACTGGCGACTGTGTCGGCGCCAAAGCGCTGGCTGGCGACGAGCGCGACTTTATGCCGTGGCCGGTACTGCAACTCATCGCGCACCTTGCTCGAGCGGTCGCTCGCGTCGAGGTAGGAGTAGGACGCATCGAATCGGCTGCCCGCGGCGAGATTGGCGCGGGCGCTGAGTTCAGCGCCCTGAAAGCGGAAATTCTTGTTGTTGGAAAACTCCTCGGTGAGGGGATCGCGGTCGATGAAGTTCTCGACATCGCTGCGAAATACCGAGAGACCGAGAACCGCCCAGCGCCAGCCGCTGTAGTCGGCGCCGACTTCATAGGTCATGGCGCGCTCGGGATCGAGCGTCGGATCGCCGGCGATGGTGTCGTACAACTGCTGTACCGACGGCATGCGTATCTTGCGCGCCGCGGAGGCGCGCAGGCGGAGGTCGGGCCGCAGCGCGCGGCTGACGCCGGCCGAGAAACTGCCATCGAAACTGCTGCTGCCGTCGTCGCGTTGCAACCAGTGTTCGGCGTAGCCGATCACGACATCGAAACGGCCCCAGGTCTTGAAGCTCAACTCCAATGCGCCGCTGGCGATGGTCAGCGCGCGATCCTGACTGAACGGACGCAGGCCGAAAGTCACTTCGTCAAAACGCGTCGGTGTGCCACCGCCCGTGCCGTCGCCACCGCTGCCGCA
>Ga0208492_1000297_pt1 | contig 44954 bp, 52 predicted proteins | sample Subbioar_CSW14AB_FD_184820 | JGI IMG/M metagenome (GOLD analysis project Ga0208492, IMG submission 184820) | Serpentinite rock and fluid subsurface biosphere microbial communities from McLaughlin Reserve, California, USA - CR12Mar_CSW14AB (SPAdes) | ecosystem: Environmental > Terrestrial > Deep... | reverse complement strand
AGGAGAAACGAAAAATTAACTGGAGTTTTACAAAAGAAAAAGCAGACAAAAAACTCTCAAAGAATTATGTTTCATAATTAAATTGTTAGTACACTAGGTATAGGATTCGCATATGAAATAGTCATGTTTCCGAAACGCGAACACAAATGAAGTTAACATGGCTATACCATATGATAATAAAAAAATAATAATAACTCCATATGAATATTAATTAAAAAATAAAACCATGAAAAAAATCATTTTAGTTCTAATCATTGCATTTGGCCTTTCAAATTTAAAGACCTCTGCGCAATCCTCTTATAACTCAGCCCCCCGCGAAAAGTTCGGTCCAACTCTCAACCTCGGCGTGGGTATCGGATATTATGGGTACTATGGTCGCCCTGCACCCGCGCTTATGGCAAGCGTGGAACTGGATATTGCGAGAAACATTACGCTGGCTCCGTTCATTGGCTTTTACACGTATTCAAGTAATTATTACTGGGGAAATCCTAATTATCCCTACCGCTATTATTCATACCGCGAGACAGTGGTACCTGTAGGAGTAAAAGGGGCATATTATTTTGACCAGCTTTTTCAGGCAGGTCCAAAGTGGGACTTTTATGCGGCTGCATCCCTCGGGTTCGCATTCCATTCAATATACTGGGATAACGGGTATTACGGAGAGAGAGACGTTGTCGGTATCGCAAGTCCTTTATACGGAACAGCACATATTGGTTCCCGTTTTAATATAAGCCCGAATTTCGGACTTTATCTCGATCTGTCCACAGGAATCTCTACATTCGGGTTATCATTTAAATTGTAACACCTGATCCGTATTTTCCGGAATAAAGGGAACCATTAAAGGAATGAGGATTATCACCCCATTCATTTTACTTTAGAGGTTTATTGAAATAAAATTAAAACAGTACCTTTACTTTACATCTTTCGGAATTTAGATCTCATTGATTGTAAGTTTTACAATTTATTTCTTCCATTTTTTTAAGGCTGTCGTAACAAAAGGTTTGTTATTGTTTTAACTATTGAATTGGTTTTGATCTTAGGAATTACTTCCTGTAGTAATTTGCCGGTCGGAATGATTGATTTAATTAAGTCACGCATGAATATTATGATCACCGGCATGGGAAGCTATATCCCGGCTAACAAGGTAACAAATGTCAGTTTCAGGGATCATTCTTTTTATGAAACCTGCGGGAAGGCTTTTTCTGAAACCCCAGAAGTTATTGCACGGAAATTTAAAGATATTACAGGAATCAGCGAAAGGCGTTATGTGGATAAGGAGCAATTAATGTCTGATATAGCGCTACTGGCAGCCAGGAATGCCCTGGAGAACTCAGGAATAGATCCTGAAACCCTGGATGGTATTATTTTAGCGCATACCTGTGGAAATATTCCATTTGGGTCATCTCAGCCGGACATCCTCCCCGCGATTGCCTCACGTGTAAAGCATGAACTGAGAATTAAAAATCCTAACTGTGTGGCTTTTGATATCTTGTTCGGATGCCCGGGCTGGGTGCAGGGGCTTATCCTGGCGCGGCAATACATGATAGCGGATAATGCAAAAAAATTTCTGGTGATCGGAGCTGAAACGCTGTCGCGTGTTATCGATCCGCATGACCGGGACTCAATGATATATGCAGATGGCGCAGCCGCCGGTGTTGTGGAAGCAGTGGAGAGTACGGATATGCGTGGCATTATAAGTACTGCTTCATTAACGTATAGTTATGAAGAATTCGATTTTTTAAGATTTGACGTATCGAACAAGGAAGGTTATGCCCCCGGAACACGTTATCTGAAAATGTACGGCAAAAAGATTTATGAATTTGCTTTAAAATACGTACCACTGGGAATGAAACAATGCCTCGATAAGTCAGGTCTCGGAATTGAGAAACTGAAAAAAATATTCATTCACCAGGCAAATGAAAAAATGGACAAGGCAATCATCAGGGAATTCTACAGGTTGTATAATATAGAAACGCCTCCCGCAGGCGTTTTACCGATGAACATCCATTTACTGGGTAACAGCTCTGTCGCAACGATACCTACCTTACTGGACATGGTTTTAAAAAAAGAGCAGGACGACCACCAACTCGAGAAAGGTGATGTCATCCTATTGGCTTCGGTGGGAGCGGGCATGAATATTAATGCTATCACCTATATCGTTTAGATCAGTCTACTACATTTTTTCCTGTAAATTTAAGTGATCTCAGGGTTTCAGCTCCCGAACCGGGGAAGCTGCGAAGTCCCGGATCCGGTATCTTTTAATAAAATCGGTAGGGACCCCATAACGCATTTCGGGAATAAACTTCCACGCTTGATGTATTAGCAAGTCAGCTGAAAAACAAAAGATCTTTTCCCCATAACCGGGCGGCGCTCTTGTTTATCGCACTGCTGGCTATAAAGGTCTGATAAACAAGATTAAATTAATGAGGGAATCGGTTTAATGAGGATGAGGCATTAACTTCTCTTCATTCATAATAACATATAACTAAAAAAACAATGAAAAAAATAATAATATTGTGTGCCTTATGTGTAGCTGCACTTAACACATATTCACAAACAGACGAAAAAAAATGGAACCTGGGGTTCCATGGCGGCCTGATCCAATATAATGGAGACAGGGGAAATGGTTTTTATCAAACCGACCAGGCTGCTTATGCTTTTGGATCGATATCCTTATCACGTTATCTGAGCAGGCATTTTGACGGTTCAATTTTTTTTACACGGGGTGAGTTAGGGTATATCGACCACGATGTGGTGGCAACACCAGATGCTCCAAATAGTTTTTTAGTGCGCCACAATACCGCAAATTTGGTTCTGAGATTTAATTTCACCGGGCCGCAGGCAATCCTTCGTCCTTATATATTCGCCGGAGTAGGTACAATCTGGTATGAGAAAGTATATAAGATCAAACACGAGCGCTTCGAATTTGCAGTGCCGGCTTTTGGTGGAGGTTTAACTATTGCGATGGGACCTATTGTATCTCTGCAGCTCCAGGAAACATTCATGTACACCTCTACAGACAACATAGATTATATGAAAGCTAATGGCGACAATGACATGACCCTATATCATACCGCGGGTTTAACATTTAACCTTGGCCGCAAACAGGATGAAGATAAGGACGGCGTTGCAGATAAAAAAGACGAATGCCTGGCTACTCCCATGGGTGTTGCCGTGGATGCTAAAGGATGTCCTCTTGACCGTGACGGTGACGCTATTGCAGATTATATAGATGCCTGCGCGGATGTAGCGGGTATTGCAAGTTTAAAGGGCTGTCCTGACAAAGACCTGGACGGCCTTACCGATAAAGAAGACCGTTGCCCGGATATCGCCGGTTCGGTTGAACTTAAAGGATGCCCGGATTCTGATAAGGATGGCATAGCAGACATAGACGATAAATGCCCGGGCACCAAATCAGGATACAAGGTGGACGTTTCCGGCTGTACCCTGGACAATGATAAAGACGGCATAGTAAACGAAGAAGACCGCTGTCCTGAAATAGCAGGAATACTGGCTTTCAGGGGTTGCGCTGATTCAGACGCGGATGGTGTGTCAGATGCGGATGACCGTTGTCCGCAAGCCAAAGGAAACATTGATAACAAGGGCTGCCCTGAAATTCCCAAATTAGATATTGAAAGGATTACCGTGATTGCCAGTAAAATTTATTTTGAAACAAATAAAGCAGATCTTAAACTGATCTCACATGCTGCCCTGGACGACCTGGCTGACATACTTAAACGGAACGAGGCGGTTAACTTAACAATTGAAGGACATACTGACAGCGATGCAGATGATAATTACAATCTGTCCCTCTCTCAGAGGAGAACGGAGTCGGTTAAAAATTACCTGATCTCCAAAGGGATTTCTCCTGAACGCTTAACAGCCATTGGTTATGGTGAAAGCCGCCCGATCGCAACAAATAAAACCGCTGCGGGTAAAGCTAAAAATAGGAGGGTAGAATTAAAAACAAATTTCTAAGCACAATTGTAACAATCAAAAAGTCCCTGTAAAATTTTGCAGGGACTTTTTGATTAAAAAAGAGTTATTTATCCAAGGTAAGTTTTTAAGATCTTGTTTTTAGATGCCAGGCGCAGCTTACGGATTGCTTTTTCTTTGATTTGCCTGACCCTTTCTCTTGTAAGGTCGTATTTTTGGCCGATCTCGTCGAGAGTAATGGAAGAGGTGTTGCCAATTCCGTAAAAAAGAATAATTACACTTTTTTCTCTTTCGGTGAGTGTATCGAGCACACGCTGTACTTCAAATTGCAGGGAAGACGCCATGAGAAGATCGTCCGGTTTTGCGGCATCGGGGTTAGAGATAAGTTCCATAATAGTTTGGTCTTCGTTACCGGGAAGTAATGCGTCTGTTGAAATATGCCAGCTGGACGCGCGCATGGTGATCCCAACTTCTTCTTCAGACATGTCCAGGGCGCCGGCTATTTCAGAAACACTTGCGGGCCTTTCCAGGTTCTGTTCCAGGGCGCTCTGCGCTTTTTTAATTTTATTTAAGATGCCGATTTTATTCAGAGGCAGGCGTATTACCCTGGACTGCTCAGATATGGCCTGTATGATGGCCTGGCGGATCCACCATACGCCATAAGAAATAAATTTAAAACCCCTCGTTTCATCAAAACGCTTCGCGGCCTTTATCAGCCCGACATTTCCTTCGTTGATCAGATCCGGCAGACTCAGGCCCTGGTTCTGGTATTGTTTTGCAACCGAAACCACAAAACGCAGGTTTGCTAAAGTAAGTTTTTCAAGCGCAGCCATGTCTCCGGCTCTTATTTGTTGAGCGAGAACCGCCTCTTCTTCACTAGTAATTAAAGGCAGTCGGGAAATATCGGCAAGGTATTTGTCCAGCGATGCCGCGTCGCGGTTGGTAATAGATTTTGTTATTTTGAGTTGCCTCATGTTAAATAATTAAATGAATAAGATGCAACGGAACATCACCGTATTTTTCCTGATAAAAAAAATGTGCAAATGATCAAAATGTAAGGAATTACAAAGGGATGATAAGACAGTCTTCTAATGAAGAAGACTAAATGTACGGTTTTTATTGATCATGTCTGAATATTGTTTAGAACAAGGGGGGACCGGCTCTAAAGACTGGAAAATAAAAGCTGTTTATACCAGTGAAGCTATTTTATTTGCCAGGAGGCTGGCCGCCAGGATCTGCAAAGCATGATACAGCATAAGTGGAAGCAAAATGAAACCCGCCAGGGGACTCCCGGCAAATAAAATTCCGGACATGACGGTGCCGTGCACCAAAGACTTTTTTGACCCGCAGAACATAACAGTAATGGTATCGCCTCTGCTGAAGTTCAGGAGCTTTGAAACAAGTCGGGTAAAGAGCATGATCAGGAGGAATAAACCAAGCATGCCTGCTGCCAGGAGCATTATTTCCGGAAAGCTCAGGGTTTCAAATAAATTCCCGGTAAATGATTTACAGAAAGACGTGTACACAATAAGGAGTAGAATAATCTGGTCAAAGATGCTCAGGGATCTTTTATATTTTTCAGTGATACGGCCGAAGCGCCTGTTCAGCAGCAGGCCAATAACAACAGGCAGAAGTACCTGGAGCATAAGCTTCATAAAAATATCAGCCGCATCAAAACTGCTCATTCCGAAATGCAGAAAAATACCGATCCACAGCGGCGTAACAATCACCCCGATAAGCGCGGAAATACTTGCATTAAAAATGGCCGCAGGGATGTTGCCACCCGCGATGGAAACCATTACTACGGAAGAAGAGACAGTGGAGGGAAGGGTTGAAAGGAAAAAGATCCCGAGCCATAAACGGCGCGCCTCTTCTGTCACAAAAGCAGGTTGTATGGCAAGTGCCAGCAATGGAAAAACCAGGAAGCTGGTTGCATGGATCAGGATATGCATCCGCCAGTTGGACAGACCCTGTTTTAATTTTTGGGTATTGAGCTTTAATCCGTAAAAGAAAAAAAGGACCGACACTCCATAACCGGAAATCCCGGTTAAAGAAATTGGTTGCTGGATCATTCCCGGACCTGGAACAAAATAGGCCAGGGCAATGGCAATAATAAGCATGGGTATAAACAAGCCGAATCCGGCAGGGTTGCGCACATTCTTCATCATTATAAAATAAGTGAATGTAGATTAAAATTTTAAATTCTGGAATGATAAAGGTGTGAAGAAAGGGCATGGAGCTGATAAATCCGTGGTTTAGTCAATTCTTCGCAACAGGATACATCCCGTAAACCTGCAGGTAATAATTTCCACAATTTCTTGACCTTTGATCAGGATGTGATTTCTTTCAGCCTTTGATCATACTCACGTTTTATCCGGGAAATAATTTCCTCACAGGGAAGAATATCATGAATGAGCTCAGAAGATTTGCCTGCCGTCCACAAGCGCAGGTAATTGTTTGGCAGTATCGATTGCTCCAGTTTTTTCATCCCTCTTAGCTGTACGATCATTTTAAACCATTTTTTTGTCCGGGTATTATTGCTGAGCCATTTTTCAAGCCAGTTCTGGGTATAGCCCATTTTTTTGGCTGTTTCCGTATTGATCACAGTGCAGGGCGTTCCGGATAATTTTGAAGTGAGTACGATGTCATCCATACCGGAAGATAAGATCGCTTTTTTGTATTGATCGCTGACGCTTGCCTCCGTGCTTGCAATGAAACGGGTCCCTATAGAAGCGCCGGACGCTCCCAATACCTGGACAGATAAAAGTCCGGCACCACTTGTGATACCACCTGCGGCGACAACAGGCAGTGAAGGAAAACGCTCTTTTAAAGCGGGAATTAAAACCTGCAAAGGATTTGGTCCCGCATGTCCGCCGGCACCTTGTCCTACTGCTATAAAGCCATCGCAGCCGACTTCGGCGCATTTTTGGGCATGCGTAAGGTTTGTCACATCACAAAACACGTTTCCTCCGTAAGAATGGGCGCCCTCTACCACATCTTTCGGGTTTCCAAGAGAAGTAATAAAAAAAGGTACTTTCTTTTCCAGGCAGATCCTGGTATGTTTCAGGGAAAGCGGGTTGGATTTCTGAACAATGATGTTGACGCCATAACTGCCCGTATGTAACTTACTGTAGGTGTTAAGTTCATCCAATACTGTTTCCAGTTCGCCTTCCTTCCTGAAGTTAAGAGTTGGAAAGGTTGCCATGATACCACTGCGCATCCCGGCCTTCATCATTTCCAGGTTGCTTACTAAAAACATGGGAGCCATAATAATAGGGTAATCTATTTTTAACAAATGATTTAACATATTCTCCCGTTTCATCTGCAAATATATTTTGATTTGATACAAATATACATTAATTTTATGCGTGCATAACATTTTGCACAAAATTTAATCCTTAAAAAATTCTTATTATGGATTCAATAGAAAACTTCCGGCTCTTCGATCTCCTGCATCATCTGAAGCAGATGCCATTAAAGGAGGATGTTCTTGCGGCAAAGGAGAACGGTACATGGCGCAAATACAGCACACAGGAATACATTGACACGGTGAATGTATTGAGCTACGCGTTTATTGATATTGGCATTAAACCTGGAGATAAGATAGGCCTGATTTCAAATAACAGGCCCGAATGGAATTTTGTGGATTATGCCTGCCTGCAAACGGGAAGTATCAATACACCGTTGTATCCGACGATCAGCGAGCATGATCTGAAACATGTGATAGCGGATGCGGGGATCAAATATTTTTTTGTGGCGAACGAGGAGATGTACCGCAAAGTAAAAAGTTGTTCGGGTGGTTCAGGTATCCGGGAAATATTTTCTTTTTCAAAAATAGAAGGCGTAAAATGTTTGCAGGATCTTCTCGTTATTGGCAGGAATAATCCACATGTGAATGAGCTGGAAGAGATAAAAGCATCCATCAAGAATACAGACCTTGCTACTCTTATATATACCTCTGGTACCACGGGAAATCCAAAAGGTGTGATGTTGTCGCATAAAAACTTCGTAAGCAATGTTATGGCGTGCAAGGACCTGTGTCCTTTTCAGCCTTACTGGCGCGCGTTAAGTTTTCTTCCCTTGAACCATGTGTATGAGCGTATGCTGTCGTATTTGTATATAAGCAGGGGTATGTCGGTGTATTATGCGGAAAGCCTGGAAAAGATCGGGGAGAATTTGAAGGAGGTCAAACCGCAAATTTTTGTAACTGTGCCGCGCCTGCTGGAAAAAGTGTATGAAAAAATCGTAAATACTGGTTCACAACTTAAAGGTATTAAAAAATTGCTTTTTTTCTGGGCCTTAAATTTAGGGTTGCGATATAAACAACACCGGCAAAACGGTTGGTTTTATGAATTTCAGCTTAGTATAGCCAACAAGTTGATCTTCAGTAAATGGCGCGAAGGTCTGGGAGGAAATGTGGTTGGGATTGTATCAGGCGGATCGGCACTTCAGCTGCCTCTTGCAAAAGTATTTCACGCGGCACGCATCAAGGTGCTTGAAGGTTATGGTTTAACCGAAACATCACCTGTGATCGCGGTGAATAATTTCTCAGATGAGAATATCATGATCGGCACGGTGGGTCCCGTGATTTCCAATGTTCAGCTAAAATTCGCGGAAGACGGCGAGGTGTGTATAAAAGGCCCCAATGTTATGATGGGTTATTATAACAGGCCGGATCTTACAGCGGAAGTGATTGATGGCGACGGGTGGTTTCATACGGGGGATATTGGCGCGCTGATTGACGGAAAATTTTTGAAAATCACAGACAGGAAAAAAGAAATGTTCAAAACATCGGGTGGCAAATATATAACCCCGCAGGTAACCGAAAATAAACTCAAAAGCAGCCGCTTTATAGAGCAGGTAATGGTTGTAGGAGAAAATGAAAAATTTCCTGCAGCTTTTATAGTCCCTTCTTTCGTTTTCCTTAAAGACTGGTGTGCCAGGAATAAAATTGAATTTTCAAGCAACGAAGAGATCATCAGGAATGAGCAGGTAAGAAGCGCGATCATGATCGAGGTGGAAAAAATAAACGATGAACTTGCTCAATACGAAAAAATTAAAAGGTTTGAGCTGCTTGCTCATGAGTGGACGGTTGAAAAAGGAGAGATGACCCCAAAATTGTCCTTAAAGCGTAAGGTAATCCTTGAAGCGAACAAACAGGCTTATGATCAGATCTATCGCCAGGAAAGCCGCAACATCGATCGGTGACCTGACTCGTATGCATGCATAATAAAAACAGAATACTTCTAACATGCCCAGAAAACACACAGAAACAGTAGATTCTAAATTAAAGGCCGCCTGGCAGGTGGTGAGCCGGATGTATAATGCCGAAGCGGCTTTACACGACCTTACGATAGCAATGGGGCATTTTTTATTGAACATCGATAGTCATGAAGGCTCTTATGGTTCGGATATAGCGCCCTTGCTTGGAATGGAGAGCACTTCCTTGTCCCGGATAACATTATCGCTTGAAAAGAAAAAACTAATCCAGAGAATTCCTGACAAGGAAGACGGCCGGAAGATAAAAATTGTTTTAACTCCTAAAGGAAAGTCGGCAAAAGAGCTCGCCAAGAATGTAGTAAGGAATTTTAACCACCTGGTTGAAATAAAAATTGGTAAAGAGAAGGTGGAGCAGTTTTTTAAAACAATGGATGAAATTACAGCTTTAGCGGAAGACAGGAATAAGCTCATTAAACAATAAAATTTTAGTATGAAAAGGTTAATACAAAAAGTTGCCGTATTAGGTTCGGGGGTTATGGGAAGCCGGATAGCCTGCCATTTTGCGAACATTGGCTGTGAAGTTTTGTTATTGGATATTGTACCAAAGGAATTGAATGATCCGGAAAAAGCAAAAGGCCTGAGCCTTGAGAACAGATCAGTACGAAACAGGATTGTAAACGGGGCCCTGCAATTCGCTTTAAAATCAAACCCTTCGCCTATTTATAAAAAAGAATTTGCCGGCAGAATTGCGACCGGTAATTTTGAAGATGACATGCCAAAAATAAATTCCTGCGACTGGATCATTGAAGTAGTGGTGGAAAATCTCGATATAAAAAGAAGAGTATATGAGCAGGTGGAAAAATTCAGGAGGCCAGGAACCATTGTCACATCGAATACTTCCGGAATTCCTATTCATTTGATGGCTGAGGGCGGGAGCGACGATTTTCAGGAACATTTTTGCGGAACGCACTTTTTTAATCCACCGCGTTATCTGAAATTACTGGAGATCATTCCGGCGCCACGAACAAAACCGGAAATTGTTTCATTCCTGGTCGAATACGGTGAAAAGTTTCTTGGAAAAACGACGGTGCTCGCAAAGGATACTCCTGCTTTTATTGCCAACAGGGTGGGAGTATACGGCATCATGTCTCTTTTACACCTCGTGGAAAAAATGGAGCTTAGTATTGAAGAAGTAGACAAGTTAACAGGACCTGTACTTGGCCGTCCTAAATCTGCGACTTTTCGCACGAGTGACGTAGTAGGACTTGACACCATGATCAATGTTGCCAACGGATTAAAAAAGGGAGTTCTGAACGATGAAGCCAACGCATTATTTGCGTTACCTGCTTATCTGGAAAAGATGGCTAAGAATAAATGGCTGGGAGATAAAACCGGGCAGGGGTTTTACAAAAAAACGAAGGATAAGGATGGCAAAACCCAGATCCTGGTACTCGATTTAAAAACATTTGAATACAGGCCGCAGCAGAAAGTAAAATTCGCTACCCTCGAATTAACTAAAACGATAGACAATATAAGAGAACGGATTAAAGTTCTTGTGAGTGGGAAAGATAAGGCCGGTGAATTTTACCGTACAACATTTTCCGGTTTGTTTCAATATGTTTCTAACCGCATCCCTGAGATCGCGGATGAGCTATATAAGATCGATGATGCCCTGAAGGCTGGATTTGGATGGGATCTTGGTCCTTTTGAATACTGGGACGCCATTGGTGTGGAAAACGCGGTAAAACTTATAGAAGAATCCGGTAATAGACCTGCACAATGGGTGTATGAGTTTCTTAAAGCCGGGAATACTTCTTTTTATAAGACAGAAAACGGGTTCCGGAATTATTATGATGTGACTTCAGGATCATATAAGATAATTCCGGGTACTGAAAATTTAATTTCCCTGGATGCGATCCGTGCTACAAAAACAGTATGGAAAAACAGCGGCGTAACAATTACAGATCTGGGCGATGGAATTTTAAATTGTGAGTTTCATACGAAGATGAACACAATAGGCGGGGAAGTGCTGGCCGGACTGAATAAAGCGATAGATATTGCGGAAAAGGAGTACAAAGGTCTTGTGATCAGCAACGAAGGAACAAATTTTTCAGCAGGCGCAAATGTAGGAATGATCTTTATGATGGCGGTAGAGCAGGAATGGGACGAGTTACACATGGCGGTTAAACACTTCCAGAACACCACCATGCGGTTACGTTATTCTTCCATACCGGTGGTTGCAGCGCCTCATAATTTGACGTTGGGGGGAGCCTGTGAAATTTGCCTTCACGCCGATAAAGTTGTGGCACATGCAGAAACCTATATAGGACTCGTTGAGTTTGGTGTAGGGGTTATCCCCGGTGGAGGTGGTACCAAGGAGTTTGCGGTTAGATTGTCCGACGCGTTGCACGAAGGGGATATCGAGCTAAATATTTTTCGGGAGAAGTTCTTAACTATCGGACAAGCCAAAGTTTCTACTTCCGCTTACGAAGCGTTTGAGCTGGGAATTCTGAGAAAAGGCGTGGACAAAGTAATAATGTCCCGTTCCCGCCAATTGGCAGAAGCAAAGGCTGAGTGTCTGCTCATGGCAGAAAGTGGGTATACTAAACCCGTACCGCGTAAGGATGTTCGGGTACTTGGAAACCAGGCGCTTGGTCTTGTATATGTCGGCGCCAATTCCATGTATAGTGGAAATTACATGAGTGAACACGATCTGAAGATCTCGCAGAAATTAGGATTTGTTATCGCGGGTGGCGATCTGTCGCAACCGACCATGGTTTCGGAACAGTATCTGCTTGACCTGGAAAGAGAAGCATTTGTGCAGCTGTGTGCCGAAAGGAAAACATTGGAGCGCTTGCACAGTATTATTAACGGAGGTAAAGTCCTGAGAAATTAAGTAACGCATCTTGCATGTTGAACAGTATACCTTAATAAAGGCCAGATAAATAAAAGTAAAAAATAAAGCAACTTCTATTAGAGATGAATACAGTTAAACAATTGAAAGTTTTTTGTGAGTTGGAATCGCCATTCATTATAAGCTGCAGATCAGGTTTTCTTTCGGGAAAGAACCTGGAAAACAAGTGGAGGGAAGGGTTTATGTTCAGAATAGGATAAATAAATGAGTTAAGACTTTGTGCGAATTGTTCGCACAATGTACTTTGACAACGTACGTTAAATACAAATAGTATGAAAGCATATATAGTAGCAGGTTATAGAAGCGCAGTGGCTAAGGCAAACCGTGGAGGATTCCGCTTTACCAGGCCGGATGATCTTGCGGCGGATGTCATAAAACACCTGATGGGATCGCTTCCACAGGTTGATCACTCGCGCGTGGATGACCTGATGGTGGGCAACGCGATGCCCGAAGCCGAGCAAGGCTTAAATGTGGGAAGGATCATTTCCCTTCTTGCGTTAAATACAGATAAAGTTTCAGGTATGACCGTGAACCGTTATTGTGGCTCGGGTCTTGAGACAATCGCACTGGCTTCGGCAAAAATTGCAGCGGGTTATGCCGACTGTGTGATTGCGGGCGGCGTGGAAAGCATGAGCCTGATCCCGATGGGGGGCTGGCGCATTGTACCCAACCCGGCCATAGCGAAGGAACATGCGGATTGGTATTGGAACATGGGGCTCACGGCCGAAGAAGTGGCAAAAGAATTCAAAGTATCACGGGAGGATCAGGATCGTTTTTCATATGCATCTCATCAAAAGGCTTTAGCTGCCATAAAAGAAGGAAAGTTTAAAGAAGAGATCGTACCAGTAAAAGTAAAGGAAACTTACCTGGATGAAAATTTGAAACGTAAAACCAGGGAATACATCGTAGGTACAGATGAAGGTCCACGTGAAGATACAACACCGGATGCACTGGCTAAACTGAAACCGGTTTTTGCAAATGGTGGAAGTGTGACCGCCGGTAATTCCTCCCAAACCAGCGATGGTGCTGCGTTTGTAATGGTTGTAAGTGAGAGGTTCCTGAAGGAGCATAATCTAAAACCTATTGCGCGTTTGGTGTCGCATGCGGTGGCCGGTGTTCCGCCACGCATTATGGGAATCGGTCCCGTGTATGCCATTCCCAAGGCTCTGGAACAGGCGGGACTGAAACTAAAAGACATTGATCTCTTTGAGTTAAACGAAGCATTTGCTTCTCAGTCATTAGCCGTTATCCGGAAACTGGAATTGGATGAAACTAAAATTAACGTCAATGGCGGCGCAATTTCGTTGGGACATCCGCTTGGCTGCAGCGGCGCAAAATTATCTGTGCAGATGTTCAGTGAGCTGCGCCGGAGGAATAAAAAATACGGCGTGGTAACCATGTGTATTGGCACGGGTCACGGGGCAGCGGGAGTTTTTGAATTATTATAACAAGACTTAAACAACATAGTATGTCAACATTAAAAATTAAGGGTGGAGAATTCCTGATCACAGAGACCAGGGCCCAGGATATTTTTATTCCCGAGCAGTGGAATGAAGAACAACTCATGATGAAACAAACCTGCGACGAGTTTATTGACCAGGAAGTGATTCCCATTTTGGACCGCATCGATAAACAGGAAGAGGGCTTAATGGTTTCTCTTTTGGAAAAAGCGGGCACCCTTGGTTTGCTTGGAACCTCAGTTCCGGAAAATCTTGGCGGACTCGGCGCTGACTTTGTGACCTCCATGTTAACCACAGAAGCACTGGGCGCTGGTCATTCATTTGCCGTGGCTCTTTCGGCACATACCGGAATAGGTACCTTGCCGATCCTATATTACGGCAACGAGGAGCAGAAAAAGAAGTACATTCCAAAATTGGCAACCGGAGAATGGAAGGCCTGTTATTGTCTGACAGAGCCGGGAAGCGGATCTGACGCAAATAGTGGCAAAACATCCGCCAAACTAACCGCGGACGGAAAGCACTATGTTTTGAATGGACAAAAAATGTGGATCACCAACGGTGGTTTTGCAGACATTTTTACTGTATTCGCAAAAATAGATGATGATAAAAATCTATCAGCATTTATAGTTGAAAAGGCATTTGGCGGGATCTCCCTGAATCCGGAAGAGCATAAAATGGGAATTAAAGGAAGCTCCACACGCCAGGTATTTTTTAATGATTGTAAGGTTCCGGTTGAGAATTTATTATCGGAGCGAGGTAACGGTTTTAAGATTGCCGTAAATATCCTCAATATCGGACGTATTAAACTCGCGGGTGCCGCTATTGGCGGATCCAAACGGACCGTAACAGCATCCGTTAACTATGCCAATGAACGCATACAGTTTGACCGCCCGATCTCAAAGTACGGGGCAATCCGTTATAAACTCGCGGAGCAGGCCATTCGTATTTTTGCCTCCGAAAGCGCAACGTACAGATGTTCGCAAAACATTGAAGATGCCATTCACGCGCTTATTGCGGATGGCATGGAAGAAGGAAAGGCGAAATTAAAGGGAATAGAGCAGTTCGCGGTAGAAGCCGCCATATTAAAAGTGCATGGCTCCGAAACGCTGGATTATGTTTCGGATGAGGGTGTACAGATCTATGGCGGCATGGGTTACAGCGCCGAAGGGCCAATGGACAGAATCTACCGCGATTCACGCATCAACAGAATCTTTGAAGGTACCAATGAAATTAACAGGATGCTGATCGTAGACATGATCTTAAAGCGGGCGATGAAAGGAGAACTTGACCTTATGGGTCCGGCGCAGAAAGTAGCGGCCGAGCTGGTTGGGATTCCTGAATTTGCCGAACCGGATAATACCTTATTTGCCTATGAAAAAAAGATGATCGCTAATTTTAAGAAGGCTATTCTGTTAACTGCCGGAGCAGCGGTTCAGAAATTGATGATGACCTTAAGCAAGGAACAGGAAGTGATCATGAGTATTTCGAACATGATCATTGAAACCTATGTGGCGGAGTCCACCTTATTGCGTGTGGAAAAACTGGTCGCGATGAAAGGCGAGGCTGCCTGCGAGGTTCATCTTGCCATGGCGCGTTCTTATTTAAATTCTGCATGTGACAGGATCTGGGTGGAAGGAAAGGAAGCTTTAAATAGTTTTGGCGAGGGGGATGAGCTGCGCATGATGCTGATCGGTTTGAAGCGTTATACAAAACAGGAACCATTCAATCCAAAAGCCGCCCGCCAGATCGTTGCCCAAAAATTAATTGCGGAGAATAGATATTGTTTTTAGCATTAACTAAATCAGAATACGGAGGTAAGGTACCAGATCAGAAACAAAGATTTAGCATGGAGAATGTTTTTTACGAGGGAAAAGTAATGTGGGCGCAGATTGACGCGAATATGCATCTGCGTCATTCGGCCTACGCTGATTTTGCAGCACAGGCGAGGCTACAGATGCTTGAAAATTCAGGTTTCGATGCACGGCTGCTTGAGAAGCTGAAGATCGGCCCGATTTTGTTCAGGGAAGAATTAATTTATATGCGCGAAATAAGGCCCGGTGATACAGTTAAGGTTACCTGCACCATGACGCATTGCCGCAGGGATGGAAGCCGCTGGTCATTTAGCCAGGAAATATTCAGAGGTGACGGGGTAAAGGCCGCACAGGTTAATGTTCAGGGCGCATGGGTGGATATGGTAAAACGGAAATTGAGCGCCTTGCCACAGGAATGGGCGGACACTTTTATGAATATCCCAAAGAGTAAAGATTTTATATTAGAGGAAGTTCCTTAAAAAAAATAGAATATCAAGTGAAAAAATAAATATAATGACAGAGTCAGAACAAAAATTTGAGGAAGCTAAGAAACGCGTCATGGAACTCTCTGAAAAACCCGGGACGGAAGAGATGCTCGAACTTTATGCGTTGAATAAACAGGCGTCCTTTGGCGATATAACTATTGAAAAGCCCGGAATGTTTGACTTTGTCGCCGCTGCAAAGTATAACGCCTGGAATTCAAAAAAGGGAATGAGCAGGGAAGATGCAAGGCAAAAATATATAGACTATGTAGCTTTTTTATTTAGCAAATAATGAACAAACTGAATTCACTGGTAAAAAAGGCGCAGTATTCACGCTTCTATCTCTGGCTGCTGAATGTGGTTTTATTGAGAACGGTGCCGTTTAACAGACCTCACAACATCAGGATTACCGGCATCGGGGAAAACGAACTGAGCATGTCGGCGGGAAACATTAAGCAAAACAGGAATCACATCAACGGAATTCATGCCTGTTTGCTTGCAACTTTATGCGAGTATGTGTCGGGCCTGGGTTTATTACTCCATTTTTCCCCCGAAGAATACAGGATCATTTTAAAAAATATTCACATGACCTATCATTATCAGGCAAAGACCGCAGTATCCGTCAGGTTTAAAATAAGCAAAGAAGAAATTGAACGAGAAATATTAAATCCGCTAAAATCAGTGGAAGCGCTTTTTAAAGAGTTCGCCGTGGAGGTATACGATTCAGAAAGTCATCATATATGCACGGGCCTGATCAACTGGCAGATCAAAGCCTGGAAAGACGTGAAAATGAAAGTATAAAATTCCGGAGATGATAATTTCAGAAAACCAGCTTAAATGGCTCATGCGTTTGTATCCGCCAATGTTTTTTCAGCGTATCTGGGTGAAAAAAATATACGGGGGCTTCAGGGGAGCTGAAATTAAGATCAACAGGAGCCTTTTTACTACCAATCTCGGAAGATCAATTTTTGGTGGCACCATCTTTTCTGCAGCAGATCCTTTTTACGCCTTATTATTCAGCCAGGCATTACAACGCAGGGGGTTTAAAATAACCGTGTGGTTAAAAAGTGCGCAGATCGAGTATATAAAACCCGGGAGAACGGATCTGCATTACAGCATCCGCTTAAGCGCAGAGATGATTGCCGAAGCAGAGAAAGCACTGAAATTGGAAGGAAAATTTATAAAAACGTATCCCATCGAAATTTACAATACTTCGGGGGAATTATGCGCAAATGCGCTGAACGAGATTTATGTGAGGAATCTTGAGTTTGAAAGAAGCGCAGATGAGCAGGAATGAATTTTGTTTAAGTTTTCTTTTCCTGAATTAATATCTTAAATTTATATAAGTCCTTTTCTGTTCTTATAAATTATAACTTAATTTTTGATGATGAAAAAAACAACCATTATTACCTGTTTCCTGTTACTGAGCTGTAGTTTTTTTTCGCAGACTGTAAGCGCGGACGCCATTTTAGGAACATGGCTGACAGCCAGTGGAAAAGCCAAGGTGTTGATCTATAAAGAAGGCGGTAAATACAATGGCAAGATTGTCTGGCTTAAAACGCCAACCTATGAAGACGGAAAACCTAAGGTAGACAAGAATAATCCCGATAAAACAAAACAAAACGCGCCTATGCTCGGCCTTAATTTACTAAAGGGTTTTGTGTTTGATGAAGACGAATGGGAAGACGGTACAATATACGATCCCGAAAATGGAAAGACATACAGTTGTACAATAAAATACCGCGACGGGATGCTTGATCTGCATGGTTACATAGGTATTTCAATGATTGGCCGCACACAAACCTGGTTCAGGATCCCTGATCCGAAATAACAACGGATCCTTCTATGGCTAAAAAAAGTCTTCCAGGAAGATCTGGTCAAGATATTTATCAAGACGCTCTCCATTCTGAAAAGCAATGATCTCAATCAGTGTATTACTTTCATATTCTACCAGGACTTCGATAAAATAATTGTGGTAGGTAAAAAGTGTGTGGATAATACCAAGCCTGAGATCATGATCGAGGAAAGTCGCTACATTCTCCAGAATAACTGCTTTTTGCCGCAGGTGCATCGAGTTGTATTCGCTTATTTCATATTCAAGTCTCATACTATTAAGAAGTCAAAAGAAGTGCCAGTATTACCACTTTTTTGAGAACAAACCCATAAGGTATTGTCTTTCAATTCAAACGGCTTTTCCATCCTGGGTATATTATTACGCAGTTTCAGATCAACGTATTTTTTCTGAGGATTAAATGGGGCTATTAACTTATTTTAATAATGGTAAAAAAGTGCACAGATTTTGCTATGATCAGTAGCAGGGAATATATATGAACAGTGTTACATTTATTGTCTATGAAAAAAGAAGATGCAATATTAAAAGCAAAGGCTTTAGCCAAGGATCTTGTACAAAAAGAAGCGGAGCATAAGGGCTCAAAGCGTAAATGTGTAATAACGGCTGTAGAGGCTGTGGCAAGTCCATATAACAAAAACGATTTTGAGGTGATTTGTTATTTCAAACCTTTGGATAACGAAATGGCTGGAAAAAAATTGTCGGAGGAAATTGATTATTTTCTCGCAACCTATAAGATTCTTGATATACTCACTTTCAGCCAAACGGCCAGGCCCACCTCATAAAATCGGGGAAGGATTTCGGCTGACATTTTTTATTGCCGCTTAAGTATTCGTTCCATGGCATTGACCACATATAAAGCAAAAAGGAATTTTAAAAGGACGCCCGAACCTAGAGGTGGAAGGCCTGATAAAGAGGCACTGCGCTTTGTTATCCAGAAGCACCATGCGTCACGACTGCACTATGATTTCCGTTTGGAAATGGAAGGTGTATTAAAGAGCTGGGCAGTGCCCAAGGGACCCTCTACGGACCCTTCCATAAAAAGGCTGGCCATGATGGTTGAAGATCATCCGTATGACTACCGTAATTTTGAAGGGATCATCCCGGATGGTTATGGGGCAGGAACTGTTATCGTGTGGGACGAAGGTTATTATGAACCCGCTGGTTCAACAGTGTCGGATAAAAAAGGACAGGACAAAGAATTACGCGCCGGGCTGCGTAAGGGAAAAATTCATTTTATCCTTCATGGAAAAAAGTTGAAGGGAGAATTTGCACTTATAAAGGTTCATGGACGAGGGGAAAACGGCTGGCTCTTGTTTAAAGTGAAAGATAAATATGTGTCTACGGAAGATATTACCCGTAAAGATAGATCAGTGGTTTCAAAAAAGACTCTCGGGCAGGTAGAAAGAACGAGCCACACTATTTATGATCGGGGAAAAAATAAGAGAACGAAAACCAGCAGCAATAAGAACGGAGCGCGGTCAAAAAAAAGAAAAGACCCCGAAAAATCTTCCACGCAGGTAGAAAAGGAAATAAAAACTGTGGTAAAAAAAACTGTTTCGGGAAAACGAAGTCTAAAAAAAAAAGAGGATGACTTAGCCCCGATTTCAGAAATATTAAAAAAAGTTCCGAAAAGTGACTTTGTTACAAAATTCAAACCAATGCTTGCCACTTTAGTAGATCGGTCTCCTGATGAAGGCGGCTGGTTATATGAGGTTAAGTGGGATGGTTACAGGGCGGTGGCGTTTATCAATAAAAAAAAGGTGGAGCTTAGATCCAGGAACGATAAATCGTTTAATGAAAAATTTTATCCCGTTATAGCCGCGTTACGGAAGTGGAATATTTCTGCTATTGTTGACGGAGAAGTGGTTGTATCAAAAGAAAATGGAATTTCAGATTTTGGTTCCCTTCAAAACTGGCGCAGTGAAGCCGATGGCGATTTGTACTACTATGTATTCGATATTATGTGGCTGGATGGTAAAGATCTTACGTCGCTCAGTTTCAGGGAAAGACGCGCTATCCTGGAGTCTGTGGTGCCGGATGATGAAGTGATCCGCTTAAGCTCCGCGTTTGAAGAGTCCGGTACTGAATTTTTTAAAGCGGCAAAAAAGCTTGGACTTGAAGGTATTATTGCCAAACAGGCAGATGCTCCGTACAGACCAGGCGAACGAACGAACGAATGGCTTAAGATCAAGTTGAACAAAAGACAGGAAATGGTTATCGGCGGGTATACCAAAAACAATGATTCCAGCAAAGTTTTCAGTTCTTTATTAGTCGGGGTTTTTGAGAAGGAGCAACTGGTTTATACCGGAAAAGTGGGCACAGGATTTAATGTAAAAACACAGAAAGAAATGCTCCGGAAATTTGCACCTTTAATTATTAAAACATCTCCCTTTACAACGGTACCTGACATAAACAAACCTTCACGTTTTCGGCCCGATCCTCCGCATGCGACGGCAACCTGGTTAAAACCGAAACTGGTTTGTGAAGTTAGTTTTACCGAAATGACTTCCGATGGCGTTATGCGGCATCCTTCTTTTGAAGGCATGAGGATTGATAAAGACGCGAAAGAAGTAATTCGCGAAAAGGAGAAGTCAGTAGAAAAAATCATGAAAAAAGATGTACGCATAAAAGGAAAAGGAATTATTCCGGCGGCCGGGAAGCGGGACAGGAAAACTCTTTTAAATCCAACGGAAGAAACGCAGGTAAAAAAGATCAACGGGCACGAATTAAAATTTACAAACCTCAATAAACTGTACTGGCCAAAAGAAAAAATTTCAAAGCGCGACCTATTGAATTATTATTACCAGGTGGCGCCTTATATATTGCCATACCTTAGGAACAGGCCCCAGTCAATGAACCGCCACCCGGATGGGATCACAGGGCAAAGTTTCTATTTTAAAGATGTTACCGGAAAAGCTCCGGAGTGGATAGAAACGTTTTTATACCACAGCGAGGCGGATAACAGAGACAGGAACTACCTGGTTGCGAAAGACGATGCGAGTTTGTTGTACATGGCTTCACTTGGCTGCATAGAAATGAATCCATGGCACAGCCGCGTAGAAAAAGAGGACTACCCGGACTGGTGTGTGATAGACCTGGACCCTGCAAAAAATACATTTGAACAGGTGATCAAAGCGGCGCGTGTAACCAAGGAAGTTTTAGATGGATTGGGCGTCCCCTCGTACCCTAAAACAAGCGGCTCTACTGGTATGCATATTTATATTCCCCTGGGTGCAAAGTATACGTATGATGAGTCAAAAGAATTTGCCCGTGTAGTGGTGAGTTTGGTTCATGAACAATTACCGGAATTTACAAGTATTGAAAGGGTTGTGAAAGCAAGAAAGGGAAAGATGTACCTTGATTTTTTACAGAACCGGGCCCAGGCAACCATTTCGGCTCCTTATTCTGCCAGGCCCAAGCCGGGCGCGACGGTCTCCATGCCGCTGCATTGGGACGAGGTAAAAACAGGCTTAAAAATGAAAGATTTTACAATTCACAACGCGCTTGAAAGGATTAAAAGTGAAGGAGATATTTTTAAGCCGGTTTTAGGTAAAGGAATTAACCTTGAAAAGATTGTACGGAACTTATGAGATCTTTTTTGAAAGTTCGTTCACCCGCTCAAATATTTCAGAAAGAATTTTCTTGAGATCATTGCTGTTATTTGGTTTGGTATAAAAATGAATAGAGCCAAGTTTCATGCACTCTGCAAATGCTTTGTCTTCATGGGTGGTGGAAAGCATGAATACCGGAATATTACTAAGTCTTTTATCCATTTTTATTTTAGATAATGAAACAATACCATTCATCGTCGGCATATTAATATCCATGATAATAAAATCGATGATCTCACGCGTGCCTTGTTTTGCGTGCGCCTCGAAATATTCCAATAATTCAAGGCCATTGTACAGGGCAATAATTTCAAACGGATAATTCAGCTGCTTAATAGCATCTTTAATAAGATAATGATCGTCCGCATCATCGTCGACAATAATAATTTTAAAGATTTTACCTGCCATAACTAACCAAGGTAAAAATACGATTGATTTGTTTCCAAAAGGCTATTATTTCGATGAATACTCGTTTTTTTTCGATTAAAAATCCTGAAAGGCCCTGGCTGAGAATAAATGACGGTGTGATATCCGGTAAAACCCCTATTATAAAGGGTTGGGACGCTTAATGGGTTCCTGAAAAAAAAGTTTTTCTGCATCTGATGCAGCAAATAAAAAAGCCCATAATGAATTATGAGCTTTTAGTGTAGAGTCGACTCTATTTTGTTATAATAACAATGGCTGGGTTGCCCCGTTATTTTAACCCTGACATTCGTTTTAGGAATGAAGTTTAATTTTCTTCAGTATATTTTTTAAAATTATCCAGGATCGCCTGCCATCCTTCCTTTTGCATCTCGATCGGGTTCTGGTTTTCAGCTTCAAAGTTCTCAACGAGTTTCACTCCTTTTTCGGTACCGCTGAAAGTGATGTCTACTTTTCTTCCATCGCTCAGAACATACGCGATCCTTTCATTGTTTTTTACATCGGTATATTCTCCGCCAAATTCAAAGCTCATGCTGCCGTCTTTGGCTGCCATTACGCTCCTGAATTTCCCGCCGGTGCGCAGGTCGTTTTCTGCTTCAGGGGTATGCCAGTCTGGGGAAGCGAAGCTCCATTTTGTAATATGTTGCGGCTCTGACCAGTATTTCCATACTTTGCCGATCGGAGCATTTACTGTAGTTTCCACTGTTATAACAGTTGATTTTGTTGTTGTTGTCATGTTGTTTATGTTTTATGAATGAATTGAAATTTTATGCTAGGGATGTTTGACGCATTTCCGCATTTAATTTGTGATAAGAAAGGTACGAGATTATTAATACTGCCAAAACAATTAAGGGAAAAATTGCCTGGCCTCCGAAGCCGTCCTTTACAGCATGGCTTACGCTGGCAAAAATAAATTCAATTCCAAAGCAGGCATAAGCCCACTCCTTTACACGGGCAGGAACCATTGGAAGGATAAGGCAAAGGGCCCCGGCTACTTTCATTATGGCAAGCGTTATCCCAAAGTACTGAGGATAGTCGAGGTGCCGGATACCTTCTTTCCCGGCTTCTGACTGAGAAAAGAGTGCGGGCATTACTCCTTCAAATAAAAAGATCAATGTAGTTGTTGTCCAGAAAATGATTTTTGTTGTTTTCATGATATATGTTTTGTTTGTTAAGACAAAGGTATTATCAAAATTTACGGGAGGGCATGTGTGAAACCGACATTTTAGAAGGGGACTTGCGACAGTTTTATTCCGGGCAAACAAATATTTTAATAGTCGCAGGATCTAAGATGCTATGCTAAAGCACAAGTTCCTCAAAAAGGCGTTTTGCGGTTTTGTCAAGATTGTCGCACAGGCCCGGATGCGGGCGTGACGTTTGAATGGCAGAGCTTCGTACCGCGGTTAACCAGCGGAAGCGGGAAGGAAGATCCATTTCTGCTATTGGTCCTCCTGCTTTATCGCCACGGGCAATCTTTTCAAGCGATTCTAAATTCAGGCGCAGTTGATCAAGGTCCAGCTCTCCTGAGAACGAACGCAGCTTTGACTCATCTAAAATAAAATACACCTTGATGAATTTGGCTTTTTTACAAAACAGGATAATGCCCACGTTTAAAAACTCTTCGCGTTCTACAGCCGGAAGAACACGAATAACGGCGTACTCATATAAGTGTTTTTCTTGCATTTTCGGCTTCGTTTATAAATGTTGCGGAATGTTTAAGACGCAGGGATAAGAACTTAAAATAAATTTCACGTAAGGTTCCGGGTGCATCTTCATTGTCTTCCCATTGTAGCCATTCGTCAGGTATCAGGTCAACTATCTCTTTTAGTTTTTTGTCGGTGAGTGATTTTTTGAACTCCGAACCCACTTCCTTAAGAAGTGAAGCTTTATTCAGCAATACATGTTCTTTAATATAAGCAAAAGGACTCTTGGCCTTTATTTCCCAATCGTTCCAGGTATACTGAAAATTGAGGCAGGAGCCATGGTCGATGAGCCAAAGTTCTTTATGCCAGATGAGCATGTTGGTGTTTTTGGCGGAGCGGTCAATGTTTGTGATAAAAGAATCCAGCCATACAATTTGAGAAGCAAGTTTTGGTGCAACTGTTGTGACTACAGGATCAAAGTTAATGGCGCCGGACAAAAAATGAAGCGCGAGATTCAGGCCCTTACTTGCTTTTAAAAGATCCTGGATCTCTTCGTCCCCTTCAGTCCTGCCAAAGGCTTCATCCAAATGCGCAAAAACAAGTTCGGGTAATTTTAAACCCAACGCGCGGGCAATTTCCCCGCCGATGAGTTCAGCGATCAGGGATTTAACTCCATGGCCATTGCCTTTGAATTTCAGAACGTATTTAAAATCATCGTCAGCTTCTGCCAGCGCAGGCAATGAGCCGCCCTCCCGGAGAGGCTGGATATAGCGGGTAACATTTACGGTTCTCAGTGAAGATGTGATTTGCATTGATCAAATGTAGGGAATTTTGTAAATATAGCCGGAACATCTGTGGGATATGGCTATCATGAAACACCGCGCCGGAAAAAAGCCTGTTTTTGAGAAAGGTATTTAAAGAGGGTTGAACGGTTGCATTTGCCATGGGTCTTACAAGGCGGTTTCGATAAACTCAATGCGAACCAGCGCTACTCTTTCCATAGTTTTGCTTTCAGATCTTTTACCATCCAGTAAGGATCTTCTTTAAACCGTTTCCAGTCGACAAGCAGTTTGTTCTGGAGCTCGTCTAAAGCCTGCTTAATTTCAGGACTGTATTTTTCATAATCTTTCTGATACTTCGGGTTCTTTAAGAATTTTTCAAAATACTCCAGCAGGTTAAAACAAATGGTGAATTGTCCGCAGGCAATAATAGAATCGGCCATGTTGTGCGGTCCTTTTAGTTCGTCTTCTGTAAACCATAAGGTAGTACCTTTTGTCAAGGCTTTCGCGGAAACCGCCATTATTTTTTCACCCGGCTGAGCGATCTCTTCACTGAAGTAGGGATATTTTTTTTTGCGTTTCTCTACTTCATGCTTTGTGAGTTCAAACACTGCGTTAAGGATCAGGCGAGGTTTCCAGCCTGTGTCGCTGTACACCCGTTCAAAACCGAACCAGCGCATTTGTTTGATAAATACTTTTGTGATCATCTTTACCACCGAGTTACGGCGGTTGACAAGCAGGTTGTTAAGCGTCGCAAATTTTAATTTGTCAACATGCCGCATGCGTTGTATAAAAAAGGACGGGATCCCAAAGCGTTTCGCCAATCCAACGAAACCCCGTGAAAAGATCAGGAATACCACGGCGATCAAAATGCCCAGTGTGCCCGTGGCGGAGAGTGCCACAATGCTGAGTTTGTAACTTGAAAAGAAAGCGGAAACAAGCAGCACACAGCCGGCGAGAAAACTGGTGATACCCAGGTATTGCATAAATTCAAAACTCCAGGTGCCGATATAAGGCATCTTATCGCGGCTGCTTCGCACATAACTTTCCATGCCGGGATTTGTACCATCCGAAATGATATAGAGGTCGACTGATTTTTTATCCTTTGAGCGAAATTCGTAAAGATATTCCGGGTAGTTTTTCATACGTTCTTCCGAAGTGATCACTGCATCGACACCCTGGTTATCGTCTACGCCGCCGTCCATAATGCCAATGGGATAAGTAATATTTTCGCCGTCAACGGCAGTGCGGGGCAACAAACTGCGGTCTTTTAGTTTAACGGATTCAGGATAAGTAAAATCATCAGGGAAATTTATGGGTTCAAACCCGAAAGGAACGCAGGAAGAGGCGGCTATAATGTCTGCAAGTCTTATTTCCTTTGCCATTTCAATGGGGATGTGGATCTTCCTGTTGCCAATATATTCCGGGTTATCCTGGTTTTTTTCACGGTAAAGAAATTCTGTTTTCTGAAAATGAAAAGGCAGAGCAAAATGAAATTCGGTAGCGTTAAAGTTGATCTCTTTTAAGTGAATCACCGGGTGCTCATTCCACAGCAAACCAAAAGTTTCCGATTCAAAATCGCGGTGATAAATAGATGCAAAGGAATTAATAAGGCTGCGCTGTCTTCCGTTTGTCCAGTTGGAATCTTCCGCCAGGTATTCCAGCGCTTCCTCCACCAGGTCCTTTTTTGTCATAAAATCGACGAGGCTTTTATAACAATCTTCGAAGCCGCCTCCTTTTTTAAGGGTCGCCACATATTTTACTCCTAAAAAAGACCCACCCGAAACACTGGATAAAATACGGATCCTTTCAAGCAGGGTAACGTCATTAAGTTTTAGTGTCGCGAGATAAGACATAAGCCCCAGATGGATGCTGCTGGCCCGGAAACCACCACCCGAAAGAGAGATAGCGATATTATGAAAAGGTGTTTTCGGAAGATGGGCTCTTCGTTTGGTTTTTGGTTTTACAGATTTAGGAGCTTTGATATCCATTCCGTTTTCTGAGCTCAAGGTAATAAATTTACGGGAGGTTGAGAATTAGGGATGTTTTCATTTTATTTGGCGCAAAAGCATGAATATCCCAGGTTTTGGTAATAGCCTGTTTCTTTTGACCGGAGATCGCCGACGCTCTGGGAGTAATAGATAGAGTCCTTTCTGTCAATGAGCGTATACCCTTCCTGGTGCCTCTTGCTAAAGGCATTTACGGAATCGGCAAGTACGGGATCGTTGTAATAATTGTAGTCTGTGCAAAAGGTCTTTTTTTCTTTAACCGTACTACTGGACATGCCCGTTGCTGTCATAATGGTACAACCAAGATCCTTTGAACAGCGACAACTTTCTCTGCAGAAGGAGAAAACAAGTGGAAGGAATAAGAGGAAGAAATAGCCTGGGTTTTTTTTCATAATGAGCGAAATAATTCTCTAATAGCTAATATATGAAAATTTTCCGGGTTCGCAAGGAGTTGGGGTTCATTTTAATAATGCCAGAGCCCCTTCACTCAATAATTTTGAGCCATAAGGGATACACGCTTCGTTAAAGACGACCTTTGAATCATGCAAAAAATAACATTTTTCAGCCGTATCCTTGGCACCTAGAAAATAAAACATCGAAGGTACTTTCCGCGAATAGAATGCAAAGTCTTCTGAGCCTAATATGGCGTCAATCGGGATGATGTTTTCGTTGCCAAAAACAGCGTTCAGGGGCTCGCCCATAGCCGCGTGAATGGTTTTGTCATTCAACAAACTCGGGTAGTTCAGGTTGTATTCTATGTTGATTTTCGCATCGAAAGAAATCTCGGTGCCTTTGATGATCTTTTCCATGCGGGCAAGCACCTGGTTAAAAGTGTCAAGGTCGAGTGCACGAACGGTTCCTTCTATTATTACCTTGTCTGCAATAATATTCGGAGCCAGGCCTCCGATGATCTTCGTGAAAGAAATTACGGTTGGCTCATGCGGCGGGATATATTTGGCCGTAATAGCTGAGATGGATTGAATCAGGGTACTTGCCACCAGGATCGCATCTACACCCAGGTGCGGAGCAACGGCGGCGTGAGCCATCTTACCTGTGATCTCAATTTTAAAAAAATTGGCGCAGGCAAGGGCCTGGCCGAGTTTGTATGCCAGTTTGCCTACGGGTAACAGCGGATGAACATGTAGTCCAAGAGCTGCCTTTACATTATCTAATTCACCGCTTTCCACAACGCGCTGCCCGCCTGATTTTTTTTCAGGATCATCATACACGCCTTCTTCCGAAGGCTGGAAAATAAATTTGATGGTTCCTTTATAATCGGTTTCTTTTAAGAGGGCGGCGGCGCCAAGCAGCATGGTTGTATGTATGTCATGTCCACAGGCGTGCATTAACGGGATCGGCAACCCGTTCGGATCCTTCATTTTTTTGGTGCTTTTAAAATCAAGTGTGGTTTCCTCTAAAACAGGGAGGGCGTCCATATCAGCGCGCAGAGCAACACAAGGACCGTCCCCCTTTTTTAAAACTGCAACCACACCGGTTCCTGCTATACCTTTTCTGTAAGGGATCTTGAGTAAATCCAGTTCCCTGCAGATCAGTCCGGCTGTTTCGTGCTCCTGGTAACCGATCTCCGGGTTTGCATGAAGCTGTCTGCGGATGTTTACGAGTTTTTGAAAAAGTTCTTTGTTCATAGGGCAGGTTTGAATCTTATCACTCTCTAAGTTAACGATTTCGGAGTAAAGTTTAAATAAAAAAAACAAAAGGCCGGAACTTTTATCCTGGCCGAAATTTCACTGTTCCGGGGGTCACGTTTCGTTTTTTACGTTGTTGTCATTTATTCAGATTTTATCTTACATTTACTTAACCAATAAAAGCAGGATGAAAAAATATGTCATACTGAGCTTTGTTTTGTCAATGCTCTCAGTTTCGTTAAGCTCGCAGGTGTATAAAGACGTTGCGGGCATTTTCTATGCCCGTTGCACGAGTTGCCATCATACGGATGCTTCGGACTATCCTTTTATGAATTACACACAGACATCGGCCGAATCGTCGAAGATCCAATACCAGTTATCAAACAACACAATGCCGCCCTGGAGCGCTGATACTACCTATTCACGTTTTCAACATGAGCGGATCATTACGATCAGCGAAAAACAGAAAATATTAAACTGGATCACAAATGGAACTCCCGCCGGCGATACCACGCTTGCTCCGCCTGCTCCTGTTTATTCATCGCATTACCAATTAGCGGGAGACGCGGATCTCACCTTAGGAATTGGGACCTTTATAAGCACTTCATCTACCACAGATAAGTATTATTGTTTTTCCCTTCCTTCCGGTTTAACGCAGGACCGGATTCTGCGCGCGTTTGAAGTAGTGCCCGGAAACAAAAAAATTGTACACCATGCTGTGATCACTGCCGATACCACCGGAAATTATATGAGTAATTTGTCGGGGTCCTGTTATAATATACCGGGCAACCTCGGGATAGGCACTTATGCCCCGGGCGCCAAAGCAACTGTATTTCCTGGTAAAGCGCCTTTAAAAGCGGGTATGTTTTTAAAAGTCGGCTCAAAAATAATTATCCAGTTGCATTATCCTTCAGGAAGCGCCGGTGAAGTAGACAGCACAAAGATCAGGTTGTTTTTTTACCCGGAGGGCACTACCGGCGTAAGGCGCATTTATTCTGAAACACCTTTGCAGAACTGGTCCATGGCTATTCCTGCCAACAGTGTGGTTCCGTATTCGGCTTATTATCCATCTGCTACTATTGGTTTACCATACAGCCTGTCAGCCTTCGCTGTTATGCCTCATTCACATTTATTATGCACCAGCATTATTTATTACGCTGTAAATCCAGGCGTTGATACAATCCCATTGGTACGCATCCACAAATGGGATTTTGAGTGGCAGGATTATTACACGTTTAAGAAACTTGTCAAGATTCCCACAGGTTACAAACTGTATTCAAAACATGTGTACGATAACACGGTAAATAATCCTAACAATCCGAATACTCCACCCATCGTAGTTTATTCAAACACCGGTACTAAGGATGAAATGCTGTTTGATGGCATGATGTACCTGGCTTATCAGCCCGGAGACGAACTCATCGATATTGAATCCATCATTAGTACTGATCCTTTGTTGAGTGTTAACGAGATAAAAACAAATCCAGGACAGCTAAGTTCGGTGGCATTTCCAAATCCTTTTACTTCTTTCATCACGTTGCGTTATGTTCTCCCGGATTATTCAGATGTGAGTATTGAAATTACAGATGTGATCGGGCGCAGGGTAATGGCAGCCAAGCTTGGTAAACAAACGGAAGGCAGTCATGACTGGGAGTGGAACGGAAGGGATGGAAGCGGGTCTAAGACAAGCCACGGCATTTACTTTTATAAGATCAGGCTGGATCATCATACCTACGAAGGAAAAATCATTAAACAGGAGTGAGCAGATCCGGAAGCTTTAACACTTAAGAAATGTTGACTTTTAACGAATAAGCCTCTTAGCTCTTTTTCTTCAATCAACTACCTTTTTGTGAAATAATATAAAGAATTAGAAACCTTAACAGCTTTTTGAAACAGTCCCTTCATTTTCTCTTTCCGTTTCCAGTGTTGCGTGATGGATGTTCTTGTGCAGAAGTTCATGTCTGAAAATGTCCTTGATTTTTTGTTCTTCTTCATGGCTTGTATTCTTTTCAAGGACCAAATGTGCCGTTAGCGCGTTTTCTGTACTGCTGATGGCCCAGATGTGCACGTGATATATTTTTTGGATCCCATTTATTTTTAATGCCATTGTTTTAATATCATCGAGATCTATTTCTGCGGGAATTCCATCGAGTGAAAGGCGGAGACTATCCCTTAAGATTCCCCAGCTGGTATAAAGAATAACGACCGCTACAAGCAGGCTGAGGACGCTGTCTATCCAGAACCATTGGGTATAGAAAATGACAATACCGCCGATCACGATCCCAAATGAAACAAGGGCATCACTTAACAAATGCAGGTAGGCGCTTCTAATATTGATGTCTTTTTCCTTATTCCTTAAAAATAAAAAGGCTGTGGAAGAATTAATGAGCACCCCGATTCCCGCGATTATCGCAATGGTTATGCCCGGAGTAAGCTGGGGCTGAAAGAACCGCTGGATCGCTTCATAAATGATAACTGCAACGGAAATTAATAATACCAGGGCATTAAAAAGAGCGATGATGATAGAAGTTTTTCTGTAGCCGTATGTATAATACTTGTTCGCCTTTACTTTCAGCAGCCTGAATGCAAGGAGTGAAAGAGCCAATGTCGCCACATCGGTCAGGTTATGCCCGGCATCTGAAAGTAAGGAAAGAGAATGGATATAAAGTCCGTAACCTGTCTCGATCAATACAAACAAAAGGTTCAGGACAATGCCCGTAACAAGAGCGGTTGTGATCCGCGTGATCGTAACCGTGTGATCGTGCGAGTGAGTATGATTATGTTCCATTAAAATTCCTGGTCAAAAAGGATCCGGACAGTATTATAAAGTTACTAATTCCCTGGATTTCTGATATTGGCCGGATAGCGGCTATATTGCTGCGTTGAAAATTCTTCAGGAGCATAAGGCTTTGGATGACCGGCAAAGGTTGTTTTTAGTTTGTTTTTTCAACAACAACAGCGGTGCCATATGCAAGCACTTCGGTTAATCCGCTCATTACTTCGTTGGCATCGTAGCGCACGTTAATGATAGCGTTGCAGCCTTTTTCAATGCCATGTTTGATCATCAGCTGGTAGGCTTCTTCTCTCGCTCTTTCGCAAAGTTCCGTGTAGATAGTGCTCCTGCCACCGAAAAGTGTCATAAAACCACCCGCTATATTCCCGATCACGCTACGGGAGCGTACCGTGATGCCGCGTACCATGCCTAATTGTTTAGTGACTTTGTAGCCTTCGAGTGAAGTGCTGGTTGTAATTAAATTTGTATCCATGTCATGTGTATTGCTTTTATTAAAGCTATCTCTTTTTAATAAACCTTGCAAGATTCTTTTTTTGATCCGATGGCAGGTCATTAGGTCCAGAAAAATTCGTAAGTAAAGTAAATGGAATAGCCCGCCAGGATCAAGATGAAGGCAATCCATAGAGGAATAAAAAGAGCTTCCCTTCGTGGACTCCGCCTGTTTATTTTTTTTGCCGGATTATTTTCTTCAGTATGGCAATTTGCCCCAGGTGATAATGCGTATGCTCAATAATCCCGTGAATGTTCCGGTAATAATCCCCGTATTTTTTATCTGTAAAGTCTTCCTCGTATATTTTCTCAGGAAGCTTTTCAAGCAGGTCCGCAAATTTTTCTGCATCGGTAAAAACTTTAGCTCTTAATTTATCCCAGTCCTCCTGACAATTTATCGGGGGATGGGTAAAGCTATGTTCGTCTTTTGATTCCAGTGGTCCTCCCCTGAATACTTTTATTACTGCATCAACATAATAATTTATATGGTAGGTGAGGGTTACAATGGTGTTAAGAGAATAGATCTGTGTGGTAGCCTCTTCCCAGCTAATGTCAGACAGCTGATCTTTAAGATTTGACCAGGTCCAGTTTCCGCCAAAATGAACTTCCCTGAAGCGTTTTGTTATTTGCGCTGATAAATTCATATCTATTCTATTTTGTTTTAAAACCATAAAGCAAAGAAAATTTTCACAGTTTTCAGAATAATAAAGTTAAAGGTATAGTTGTGGTAAATTTAAAGGTATAATTTTTTTGATCGGCTTGGGTGCAGGAAGCTTGTATTTTTTTAAAGGATCAGAACATGAACGTTGAAACTGTGGAAATAGACAAACGCATCTATGAGATGGGGGTCAAATATTTCGGAATGCTATCACATAAAAATCACACGATCACGGATGGGAGATATTTTATTAATGTAACGGATAAAAAATACGATTTTGTCGTACTCGATGTCATTACCAGGGAGATTGTACCGGCACAGCTGATGACGCTGGAAAGTTTTCGAAGATGTGCTGAACTTCTTAATCCCGGCGATATCACATTAATTCAGCATGAGGGGGATCTTATCAGTCGATGAGATCGATTGTAAGCTCCTGTGAACCATTCTTCCAGATCCTTTCTCCCAAGCCGGTAAGCTTTTGTTTGTCGGCCTCCATAACTCTGGCGAAAATGTTGCAGGCATCCAATCCTTTTCCTTCACCATAATAGATCCCAAAACAGTTTGCCGTTTTAACCCTGGCGGGATTGGAAGGTCCGAAAACTACTTCACCGGGCTCTGTAAATACAGAAGCATTCTCCTGAATAATATCAAGTTTAGGAACATTGTCAATCCATATTTCCTGACCGGAAACTCTTGCATGATAAAAGGTTCTGGTAAAGGGTAAGGTTTGAGCAAATGCTTTTGATGTAATGGGTGTAGAGTCAAGATAAAACTCAAATTTTATTTCCTGGTGGTCTGTTGTTATGATTTTAAATCCTTTCATATACTTATGTGTGTTTGTATGCAGATCTGTTGTTTTTAGTCAGTAAGGTTTTGCTTTTTGTTATTCAATTATTATTTCACAAGTCTGGCATTGCCAGGCTTTATGTTAACGGTTTGATACAGGGATGAAAAAAGGCGGGGGGTTGTCTCTTTTAAAACCCGGAACAATGGCTGTTTAGTTAGTTAACAGGAACAGTTTCCGGGTTTTAAAGAGCAGAGCTAAATTAATCTGAAAAGAAAGAAATGTCAAGCATTTTAACACTCAGGATCTGGTTAAAAATTTAATTTCCTGTTCATAACTCCTTAATTTGTCTGTGAACCAGTTACTTGAATTTAAATAAGTTTTTCACTGCTGTTAAAAATAAAAATTACGGACAATAAAAAAGCCGGACTCCCGTTCGGCTTTCCTTTAAAGGTATGAATTTAATTCCCCACCTTGTTCATTATCGGGGCAATCAGCAATCCTGAAAGGCCATATAAAATCGCGTAGCCTAAAGAATCTACCACGATCACCGCCAGGTTGCTGTACATAGTTGTCATCGCATACATGCTCAGGTCAAATGCCAGCGCAATCAACAAACCGAGCAGAGCGCCTATTTTAAAACCTGCGCCCATCGTAATGCTCCCTGACCAGCCAAGCGTTAGCGCCAGCAACAAGCCTGAAGCAAAATTGGCCAGGATCAGGGCCCACCATACCATTTCTTCCATAGGACGTGCGTTGCTATTATCACAGTTGGCGCTTAAAAAACCTGCAAGCAGCACACCGTAAATAAGCCAGCCTAAAAAGAACATCACGATACCCGCTACCAGGGTACCGGCTAGAATTTTTTGCGTTTTTTTCATAGTTTATTTTTTAATGGTTAATGTTTAGTGTTCACAAAAATTGAACAGGAGAGCTTAAGTAAAATTAAAGAAATAAAACTTAAAGAACTATTGCTCTTTGTTAAGAACAGGAGATGCAGGCATAAATTAAAAACGCCCCCTTTTCAGGAGGCGTTTTCTTTTAGTGTTTACAACACTCAGCCGGTTCAGGGCAGTTTGTCGGTTTGCAAACACCTTGTTCACATTTTGTTTTGTCGCAGCAATTTTCCGATGTGTCGCTGCTGTTATTCGCAATAAGAATTGCGCTGGAGGTAGCCAATAGCGTAGCTCCAATTAAAATTATCTTTTTCATGTTTTAATTGATTTAAATTTAACTTAATGATTGTTGGTGATAGTTAAACCAATTCAGGCGGCTGCCAGCATTCAGAAGTGAAATCGGAAAGACGGAACTGGTCCGCCGCCGAATGGGTTTTGATACCCGTGTTAAAGATCTTTATTACAATTTTATCATTGCTTACCGGACATACAAAACAACAAAACACACATTGAGTCGGACTGCAGCTTCCGGGACAACAAGCCAGATCTTTCATGCCGCAACCCTTGTTTTCTTCCGCCCTGCAGCAAACTATTTCGTTTTCGCAAGCTGACGCGGGAGGGGGTACATTTATAAATGCCAGCGGCGTGACCGCGATGACCACAAAACAAAAAAGAAGTATAGAAGAAATAAACTTCATTAGAACCAAATATACACAATGTAAATGGAAAGTTCAAGAGAGCAGATCTGCTACAGGATCTTTTCCCAATATGTTACATCGATCCAGGTATTGAACTTAAAGCCCACTTCCCTGAAATGCGCCACCTTTTCAAAGCCCGATTTTTTGTGCAGGGCAATACAGGCATCGTTGGGTAAGGCAATTCCTCCTATAATTCCGTGCAGGTTTAATTTTTTAAGCCCGATCAAAAGTTCGGTATACAATTCAGAACCTATGCCATGGCCGGATAAACCCTGCTGAAGATACACCGTTGTTTCTACAGAATATTTATAGGCGCAGCGCGATTTCCAGGCGCTTGCGTAAGCATAACCCACGATCTTTCCTTCTTTTTCATAAACCAGCCAGGGATATTTTTCAAGCACTTCGGCAATACGTCCCTTCATCGTTTCTGCACTTACCGGTTCTTCTTCAAAGGTCACGGTGGTGTTTAAGATGTAATAGTTGTAAATTCCGGCAATTTGAGCGGCATCGGAGAGAGTGGCGGTTCTGATCATGTTTTAAAGGTAAAAAGCTTCAGACAAATTAACTGCCGGAGGTTATGAACTATTCTTCACAGAAAAGCCCGGAATCCTGATATTTATCAGGATTCCGGTCCCTAAATTGAGATGACTTCTATTCACAACACATTTCAGTGTCCCTGCAACATGTTGGTTCCGGATCTTCTTCTCCATTCTCACAACATCCGGGAGCACATGCCTTCACGAGATCCTCTGAAGATCTAATTTGGGTGGGTTTGCCGAATACTAAAAAGCCGCTAGCCAGCGATAAGGCAACCATTCCTAAAACGAGTTTCTTTTTCATGTTCCCGCTTTATTTATTACAGCACGCTGAGCCATCAGCAGGTTGTGCGCAACAGGCGCCGCCATTTTCTTCTTTGTTTGCGCTTGGAGTGCAGCAGCTTGCCTCGTTATTTTTTGGAGTGCAGCATGCGGCGGCTTGTGTGGTTTCTTTAGTTACTGAGTTCTTCACCAAAGGTGCAATTGTTTTTGTTTCCATTTCAGATGTATTTATTAAAATTATTTACATCCTTATAGACGGATAATTTAAAAAATGATGCAAAGATCTTAACACTTTTTTTTCTTTGGAACGGCTTCCAGAATGTTGCCCCGCCGGTCTAATTCAATGTTGCAGCAGTCTAAAAACATGTCTTTTAATTTGGCCCTGCCTCTCTGAACCCTTGAACGTACTGAAGGATAGGCCAGGTTGTATTTTTCCGCAAGGTCCTTTTGTTTTATTCCTTTTATTTCTGAATCAAGAATAATATCCCGGTACTCATCCGGAAGCCGATCAATAAAATGATGAATGCAGTTTTCTAATTCTTTTGTATGATCAACCTCTTTTTCTTCTCCGTTTTGTATTTTCCCGACATCAAGATCAGTAACTGTAGTTTTACGGGAATTTTTCCGGTAATAATCAATAATTGTATTTTTTGTCAGAGTAAACAACCAGCTTTTCAGGGTCTCTTTTTTGTTCACGGCCGGTAAGCTCCCGTGAATCTTAATAAACACCTCCTGTAAGAGATCCTGAACGTCGTCCTTGTTATTTACGCGTTTTGCGATGTAGTTGTTAAGCGCCGAATGAAACTCGTTATGAATTCTTGCTACTTCCATGTTAAAAGGTTTTTAAATTGTTTTTTGTAATAACGTGTAGGGAAAAGGCGAAAAATAAAACGACCGTACCGGCAAAAATAAAAATGGAGACCGAGTCAACTTTTAAAAGTGCTCCACCCACCAGTGCGCCGGACGCGGAACCCAAATCCCTCCAGGTGGTATTAGCAGCAATTGCTTTAAGCCTATTCTCCTGGTTTACTGTTGCACCTCCCGGTGCCAATGCCGAACTGATACTTTGCAGCGTAAATGTGGTCAATAATCCAACTTCTGTGAATCCGAGCGTGATTAAACATAAAGAAATAACGGTCAAAAGGACGGCGGTTAAAAATACCTTTTCTATGCCTAGTTTATCCGCGATCTTCCCCGCTACTGGCGATATGAAGACATTGCTAAACCTTCGGTAACCTACATAAAATGCAGTAATAGCGGTTAATTCAAGAAAGGAAATTGCACCTGTTGTGAAAAGCCTGCCAATCAATACGATCAGCATACCTTCTACTACCAGAGCCGAAAGAAAAACAATAAGATTAAACGAAGACGGTACCGGATTAAAGGAGAATTTATAAGGATCAACACTTTTAGGACGTTCCGGCAGATAAAAAGCAAGGATAATTGCCGGGATGGATAAAATGGAAAAAAGGATAAACGTTATTTGGATGCTGAAGAATTGCATTAAAAGAGGTCCAAAGATAAGAGCAAGAATAGGACCCGTTTCCTGTAAACCACGACTTAATCCTAAAGAAAAGCCCTGCTGTTTCCCCTCAAGGGAATAACTGATGCAGCTGATGCGAAGGGATGAATAACATAATCCCCAGGCAACCCGTGCAACGATCCAAATAAAAAGACTGCCCGCAATACCATAACAAAAAGTGCTCAGCGTTGCAAAAGTGGCGGCGCCAATTGTAATTTTCTTATAACCAAAGGTGTTAAAGAGCCAGCCAAACGCCTGGTTAGCCGCAAGCCGTATAAACCGGTTTACAGAAAGTAAAAAACCAACCCAAACAACCGGTACCCCCATTTGCAGGGCGTTAACAGGCAATACCGGATATAGAAAGGCATCGCCGAAGCTTGCCAGGGCTAAAACGAGTGCGGATACTATGGTTGGTTTTAAGTCGTCTGTCACCTTAACAACATTTAGCAGCTTTTTTTTCAGTGTTTGATCCTGTTCCGCAGCAGGCCTGGCTATTGTCACCGCCGGTGCTGCAAACCCCGGTTTCCGGAAGATCCAGCTCCACTTTTTTTGCGGCTTCCCAATCACCTGTCAAAGCTGCAACAACCGATCTCACCTGTTCATAGCCGGTTGCCATCAAAAAGGTAGGAGCGCGGCCATAACTTTTTATACCCACCACATACAGATCCTTTTCTTTTTGTCTTAGTTCCGCTTCACCATGCGGACGAACTGTTCCGCAACTGTGAATATTAGGATCAATGAGGTCTGCCAGCGCAGGAACGCTTTCCACGCTGGAATCAACATCTACTCTTACTTCTTTTAAAAATGAGAGGTCAGGGCGAGTGCCTGTATTGCTGATTATTTCGTCAATTCCTCTGAGCGCTTTTCTTTCGCCTTGCTGGGTCCCGTATACTGCGAGCTTGCCGTCTTCTTTTAATATCTCATCAATCTGAAAGGGCGTATAGATGGAAACTTTGTCCTCGTTTACCATGCGTTCGATCTTAATTCCTAATTCTCCCCTTGCCGGTAACGCATCATCCTCTTGTCCTCCGTAGGCTTCTTTGATATTCTTTTTGCGCAGCACCCAATGTATTTCTGTACCGGGGTACGTTTGTTTCAGTTTTTCTAATTCTAAAATGGTATTGATTGCCGAATGGCCACCACCTACCACTAATACATTTTTAGAGTGATAGCGCTCTTTATGTATTCCTAACACATCCGGGATGCCGTAATAAATCCATGCTTTGTTATCGGCCTCCCCGAAAGCAAGCATGCCGCCTGAGCCAACAGGATTACTATTCTGCCAGGTGCCTGAAGCGTCGATAACGGCCCGGGCCTCCACCAGTTTATTTACTCCATTTTGTTTTACCTGGATAACAAAGGGCTGTTTTTCCCGGTCTTTTGACTTCATTTTATCCAACCCTTTCCTGCCAATAGCCATCACCATACTATTTGTATGTACATGCGGGTGTATGGTGGGAAGATTAACAAGGTGTTTAAAATAATGATCGTAAAGTTCCTTTCCGGTTGGCAATCCATTCTCGTCAGGAGATTTCCAGCCGCTCTGTTCTAAAAGTTCTTTCGCCGCTTTATCAATATTATATTTCCAGGGTGAAAAAACTCTGACATGTGCCCAATTAAGGACATTCGCGCCGGCGGTTTCTCCAGCCTCAAATAACACAAAGGATTCTCCCCTTTTTACAAGGTGAGCAGCAGCAGCAAGTCCAACCGGACCACCACCGATAATGGCAACAGGTAATTTCTTATTTTCCATTTTAGCAGATTTAAATTTCTACTTAGTAAGACGATAAAAATAAAAAAAGACGCGGGTGCTTTTGTTAATAAAAGCCAACGTCAATCTTCCTGTTTTGAAGGGCATTTATGATCTCCATAGGTACAAAACACGCAACAATCACCTTCCTTGGGACGTAATACTCCCTGGCAATTCGTACAGGTATATTTTAGCAGGCAAACGTCTGTTGGCATTGTTTCAGATTTTTTAAATCCACATTTGGGACATGTAATAGTTGAAATACTGCTTACTTCTGTTTCTTTTTCACAGCAAGTCTCTTCCTTATCGGAGCATCCCGTACTTATTTCTGAGCTGCAGCACGTCGAATCGGCAGGTGAGGAACAAGTGGCGGCTGGCTCCCCGGAGCATCCGGCAGGTGTGCAAGCGGAATCCACGGCGGCATTGTATTTAGAATATTCGAAATAGGTGATAAAGCTAATACTCAGTATCAAACCCAGCCAAAAAACCAGTTTTGAAATGCTGACTTTTCTTTTCTCTTTTTCCGTAGGGCCGCAATCACAGGAATTGCCCGTTGCGCAATTTAATTTAGGAATGACATACAGTGAATAATAAGAAACCGTAAATGATATTGCACTGAGCGCAATAAACAGGGGTTCAAGAATACTCGTTAAGGGAGAGGCAGCTATGGTTGCGGCAGAGATGCCAAATAATGATGCAACGGGAGTTACACAAACACCCACACACGCTCCGCCCTTACAGCAGGCAAATAATACAGGGAACGCTGATGTTACCCCGCCAATTATCGAAGACCAGATTGATTTTATTTTCATAAGTTTAATTTTATTATTTTTTGTTAATAAAGCGCTCCCCCGAAAGGAAGCGCTTTTTTTAGTTATTGTTTGCAGCAAGCTGCCGGATCAGGGCATTTGTTTTGTCACAGCATGTTTCCTGGATGCTGTCACGATTGTTTGCAATAAGTATTGCGCCGGAGGTAGCCAATAGGGTAGCTCCAATTAAAATTATCTTTTTCATTTTTAATTGATTTAATAGTTAACTAAAATTATTTTGGGTAAGAGTTAAGCTATTTTTGGCGGTTGCCAGCATTCAGTGGTGAAGTCCGAGAGCATGAACTGACCGGCTGCCGAATAGATTTTAATGCCTGTATCATATATTTTTATTTCAATCCTATCGTTTGTTACCGGGCATACAAAACAATAAAAAACGCACTGGGTAGGATTACACATTCCCGGAGGGCAACATTCCATATCTTCTTTATCGCAGGTCATATCTTCTTCTGCCATACAGCAAACGGTTTCATCTTCGCATGCCGGCTGTGAAACCGGGGCCTCAATGTAAGTTAACGGCATCATGGTGACAGCCAGGAACGAAACAAATAGTATGAGGGGAATAATTTTCATTTAATCAAATGTGAGAAATACGTAGCTCATGGTTTTTTAAATTAATTTTCAGACACGGATGTTGTTTTTAAGATCTTCCAGAATACTACTCCAAAAATCGCTCCAAGAAAAGGTGCAGACATATAAACCCAGAGATGTTCCATATGACCTGAAACGACTGCGGGCGATATGGAGCGAATGGGATTCATGGAAGCGCCGCAAATGGGTCCGGCAAACATAGCTTCCAGCAGTACAACGGAACCAATGGCAAGTCCGGCGAACATCCCTTGTTCTTTGCTCCCTTTGGCAACGTGAAGAATAACAAACATCAAAATGAATGTAAGTATACATTCCAGAACAAAGGATTGCATGGCGGAACCTGCCGGCAAGGTAGCGCCTAACGTGTCATTTGCAGGGAAAAGAAATTTTAAAATTAAGCTGGCAATAAAAGCGCCTGTTCCCTGGCTTAAAATATATGGAAGGATCTCTTTGGCAGGAAAAACTTTTGCCACCCAAAAAGCAATTGTTACGGCCGGGTTTAAATGCGCGCCTGAAATATTTCCGATGCTGTAGATCATAGCGGCTACAATCAGGCCAAATGTAATGGCAATACCAACGTGAGTTACCGTGCCGCCTGTTTCCTGGTTAATGATAATTGCACCAGTGCCACAAAACACAAGCGAAAACGTTCCGATTATTTCTGCCAGATACTTTTTCATACTCTGGAAAAAACATAAAAGGTTTCCAACGCGATTTGCCTGCACCGTTCATCGTATTTGGCATCCTGCAGTTTCGTGTGGTCAAATGCTTTAGGATCGTCATAGGTAGTGCTAATTCTTAGATCAACTCCGGGAATAAAAGGGCAATTTTCCTCCGCATCGCTGCAGGTCATAATGGCCGCAAAATCTTTTTGCGGATTTTTAGGATGGTCGTAAACTTTAGAGAAGCACTCGACAGGGCTCTCCTTATCATCATAACTCACGTGATAAATCGGGTTTTCATCAAAACTGACAGGCTTGATCTTAAAGCCGACACGAATAAGCGCGTTTATGGCATTGCTGTTAAATGCGGTTGCTTCCGTGCCGCCGGAGTATGTATGGATATGGGGGATTTTATTATAGACGCTTGCCACTTTTGCCCAGATCTGTCCGAAATGGCTCCTGCGTGAATTGTGAGTGCAAATATAGACCAGGTTAACGGATTCTTTACCTGAACTTTTTTTTGCAATGTACTGAGAGATTTTTTCCAACAGGGTCTTTCGTTCCTTTGATATTTCATCGAAATGAGTTATCAGATCGTCGCAGTAATTTTTAAGTGTTATAAACATAACCTTGTTTTTTACGCTTTTGGGAAAATTAATACCGGAATTTTAATCTGGGTTACTGATTTTTCAGTTTCGCTGGAGGTTATAAACCTGTCAATTCCTTCAAGGTTATTGTGAAACAGAACTAACAGATCTGAATGATGATGTGAGAGAAAGGATTTGATCCCTTTGTTGATCTGGTTATCATGAGGCGTTTCTTCTACAAAGTACTTAATGGCGGAATAGTCATGTTTCTGTTTTAACTGGTCTATCCGGCTTTGCACATCCATTTTTTCAACATCGCCAAGATCCGGAAACACCGGCGACACATGAAAGATCTCTATGGCCGCGTTAAAAAGTTTTGCAAAGGCAATTACCCTGGCGGTTTCATGATCCAGCTTGCTGAGATCGGACGCGTAGCTGATTTTCTGAATTTTCTGATCGTTATAACCGGCGGGCACAGCAATTACAGGGCAATTAATATTCTCTATTATTTCTGAAGTATTTGTTCCAAACAGTTTTTTGGATAAATCAGCGTTTTCACCGCTGGTTCCTATAACTATCAGGTCAATGGAATTCCCGAAAAGACCCTTAATGGTGAGCGAATTAAACAGTTTATCGGAAACTACGTATTCAGTTTTCACAGAGGGGTTCAGCAGTAATGTCTTAGTGTCTTCTTTTAATTTGCGAAGTTCATCGCTCCCATTGTGTTTCTCAGCGTGAAAAAAGATTAATTCTGCCCCGGTATGGTTTGCTATTGAGGTAGCAAATTTGGCAGCATTATGCGCTATTTCGGAAAAGTCGGTTGGGATCAGTATTTTTTTCATGTGTAGTTGTTATAGTTTTTTAGTCGTAAAATTTTAAGCAGGCTCTTACCGCAAGATGTTTTTTTACTATTTATTTTATCTGGTTAACAACACTTTCCGCCTGGTGTGCAGCTACCGGTATTCCTTTGCAGATCGGCCAGTTTTATTTTTTGTTTTTCAGCCGGAATGCCACATTTATCAGGTGCAAGGCAGTCGGTTTGTTTGTTGGTAAGATTAAAGCGTTTACCATTAAATTCTATCCCATATTTACCAATCGTATCGCCCTGATATTCTACTTCAATTTCCGCATCCTCAATGTTCAATACTTTTTCAGATAAGGCAATAATGTTCAGTAATTTCTCAGGCGCTAAACGGTGATCAAAATCTCCTGCTTCCCATAGTTGAAAGTTTACGGCATTTTCTTTTCTCACTGTTCCTCCACAATCGATGAAGTGTTTCGTTACCTGCCCGACCTCCGTAATATGAAAATGCCTAGGAACCATAGTGCCGCCAGGTAATTCAAAATTCAATTCCCGGATGTTGTTTAATTGTTCTTTTAATTCAGAGAGTTTCATGATTCTTGTTTTGCATCGTTTAATAACGATTGTGTTAATTAAATTTTTAAGCGACAGTGTTAGTGTCAATTCTATTTTGTCCCGTTATTTTAACCTTGACATGACACTAGCAACATTTGCTTTTGTTTATATAAGTATCAAAAAAAGTGCCTAAGTAATTCCTGGCGTTTGCCCATTCTTTCTCGTCAATGCAATAACAGACCTTCGCGCCATCAATATCTCCCTTAATTAAGCCTGCTTCTTTCAATTCTTTCAAATGCTGTGATACCGTACTTTGCGAAAGAGGTAATTCCTCTACTATGTCGCCACACATGCAGGCCTGTTTTTTAATGAGCACTTCGAGTATGGCAATACGCGCGGGGTGGCCAAGGGCTTTCATATACCTGGCGATCCGGTTCTGTTTGACCGTGAATTCTTCTGTTCTGGTTGCTCCCATATTATTGATCGTAAAATTACGATTAAATAATAAAAAAAACAAATACCAGGGATAGAATGTCTATACGAGTCTTAAACGAGGCTGTCTCAAAAGCCCCTAATTCTTGAAAATTGTCATCTCGAGCGGAGTCGAGAGGTGGCAATTTTCAAGGCATCCAGTTCTCGACTCCGCTCGAACTGACGTCCATTTTTGACTTTTGAGACAGCCTCTTCATTATGTTTTCTGATTTCACTTAAGGATGTTTCCGCCGGGCACAGGTTGAGAGCTCAAAGTAGTGGTTGTAAAAGCCTCAAATTCTCCTTTTATCTTAATAGGGTCAAGGTCGTTCAATGGCTCTACATTTAATACATAAGCAATACCAAGCTCAAAATCGGGAATAAAGGGAAAATGGCGGTGCAGTTCTTTCAGGGCTTTTACGGAGTTCTGGTTATACAATTTATAATAACCCATAAATCGGGTCCTGTAAAAGACAGAATGCGGGAGGATGATCACATCCACAATGTCGGCCAGATATCCCGGGTGTTCCGCTGTGGCTTTAACCTGCACTCTTGAACCTATTTTCCTGGTTTCTACGGATAATTCCCTTAAAAGGGTATCGTTAACCAGCGCTTTTGTATCTATCATAAGAACAGGTTAAAGATAGTTATCTTTTACACCCGGGCTTGCTACAGACTATAGCATTACAGACCGGAGGCCTGGTTTTTTTCTTCTTCTTCCTGTTCTGTCGTTACGGTTTCATCTTCTTCCACCGGTATAAACGCAGCCGGACCTCTTTTTTTTAAGACCATCAGCGCCATGACCACTCCTGTTACAAGCCCGCAAAAACAAAGGAGTATGGCCACGGCCAGGCCTAGCAGGTCGGGCATGTTGATATAAGCCACAAGACTTACGATCAAACTGATAAGAACCGGGAAAAGAACAATATGGATATAACCAACAAGGCCGGTTAAAGATGCGAGAAGTTTTTTCATATATAATTATTTATTGTTCTTTATTGGCATTACTTGTCCCGAACTGGCTTCGGGATGGTATGGCCAGTCTTTCTCTTTCGCACCAGCCGGCTCATCCCGATAACTATCGGGAGTACTAAACATTTGCCCTATTTACGTTTCGGAAACATGGCTATTTTATGTATTCAGGCCTTGTTTTTTTCAATAAAAGGATTCGATAAAAGTACAAAACTTTCCCGCCACTCCTTAGATTTAAGTTCCTGTTGGCAATTTAAGGGTCAACTTAACACCAGGAATGTTTCGCGGGCGAAACATTAACGCTGTGCGCTACTCCGGGAGATCTATCCTTTCTGTGTTCTTATGAGGTTTGAATGGGAGTGGTTTACGTAAGGATCAGTCGGAAAAGCTGAGGACATTTATTATCAAGTTCAAACATCACTTTAATTCTTAGCCTTTCTTTTTTCTTAAAAAAAAACAAAAATTTCATGAGGCCGGAGAATGCAAAAACTCCCCAACAATTCGGATTGATCCTTAAATAAGAACAATTATTTTATTTCCTTGCCCGTCCGGTATACGGTACCTTTAAATTGTGCAACAAGTTGCCCTTCGGTGTTCGTGGTGCGGATATCATACACCGCAGTTTTATTCCCGAGGTAGATCTCATTTGCTTCCACATACAACAGATCACCTTCTTTCGCGGGTTTTGTAAAGCTGATCGAAACTTCAAGGGCCACGGCCAGGCTGCCGTGAGAATTGGCCGCAAAGGCAAGGGCGGAATCGGAAGCGGAAAATATAACTCCGCCATGCACACTTTCAAAACCATTCAGCATCTCTTTCTTAATCCTGAAGTGGAGCTTGCAATAACCCGCTTCTACTTTATCCATTTCAAGACCAAGCCATTTTGTGAAATGATCCTTCTTTAACATGATTGTTACTGCTTCCTGTGCTGTCATTTTAATACAATTAATCCGGGTATCCGCTATACCGCAACAAATGTAATTTTTTTTATATGTTTTCCAGTGAAAAAAAGCCTGATCAATTAAAGTAGTAGGACTATTTAGTCGACCATCAAATACTCTCAACGTCTTGTTAATAGTAAATTTCTGGGTAATAATAGGGGTTATAATTTGCCGGAGATTTAATTTATTAGTTGCTTTTTCGGCAGAATAAATTGTGACCGATGAGTTTTGGTCACGTCTAGGATAGTGCGGTGGTCCCGACATCTGTCGGGAGCGATTTGGTGCGAACCCGAATTTTTTTACATTTGGGCCTTGCATTTAGGCGTCTATGCTAAAAATTCAGGTTGGCAAATC
>Ga0208492_1000296_pt1 | contig 45192 bp, 41 predicted proteins | sample Subbioar_CSW14AB_FD_184820 | JGI IMG/M metagenome (GOLD analysis project Ga0208492, IMG submission 184820) | Serpentinite rock and fluid subsurface biosphere microbial communities from McLaughlin Reserve, California, USA - CR12Mar_CSW14AB (SPAdes) | ecosystem: Environmental > Terrestrial > Deep... | reverse complement strand
TGAAGACGCGTGCGTTCGTGAGGTTCGCGAAGGGGCCCCGGCTTTTCAAGCCGGGGGGAACGGGTCACCAGAATCAACGCGATCGAGAACTGCTCTAGACCTCGGGGACCGGGGTCGCCAGCGCACGGAGCGCTCGGGTCGCGCGACGGCGGGTGCGAGCGGGGATCTCCGCTTGGATGGCGGCGTTCATCGCGAGCTCGGGCGCGACCGGGCGGCCCAAGAGGTAGCCTTGCGCGGAGTCGCACCCGAGATCGGCGAGCACCTCGAGCTGCGCGGCGGTCTCGATGCCCTCGGCGACCGTGTGCAGGCCGAGAGTTCGCGCGAGTGCCAGGAGGAACTGCACGATCGATTCATCCTCGGACTCGGTCCCGAGCCCTGCGACGAACGCCCTGTCGATCTTCAGCGTGTCGACCGGCAGCCTTCGCAAGTACGCGAGCGACGAGTAGCCCGTGCCGAAGTCGTCGACAGCGATTGAAGGGCCGAGCCCGCGGAGCTGACGCAACGTCTCGATGGTGGTCGCTGCGTTCGCCATCGCCACGCTCTCGGTGATCTCGAGCTGCACGGACGACGGATCGATTCCCGAGCGCTTCAGCGTGGCGGCGACGTCGTCGACGAGGCGAGGGTCGAGCAGCTGCCGGCCCGAGAGGTTGATCGCAATGCGCGCATCCTCGACGCCGCTGTGCTCTTTCCAACGGACGAACCAACGACACGCTTCCTCGAGCACGAACAGGCCGAGTGGGATGACCAGACCGGTCTCTTCGGCGAGCGGCACGAACTCGTTCGGTCCGACGATGCCACGCACCGGATCCTGCCAACGGACGAGGGCCTCGAAGCCGTCGATCTTGCCGTCGCGCAGCCGGTACTTCGGCTGGTAATGGACCGTCAGCTCCTTGTGCGCGATGGCGCGGCGGAGCGCGACCTCGAGCTCGTGCCGACGCGACACCCGAGCGCCCATCTCGGGCTCGAACACCTCGGCGCGATCGCGTCCTGCTTCCTTCGCACGGTACATCGCCACGTCGGCGTCGCGCAGGATCGACTCGGCGCTCTCGTGGTCGGGGCGCGCGGCGACCACCCCGACGCTCACTTGGACATGGAGCTTCTGGCCCATGAGCTCGAACGGCGCGCGGAACGCATCGACCACGCGAACCGCGATCGCATACGCCGCGTCCGCGGTGGTCGCCGGGAGCAGCACGACGAACTCGTCGCCGCCGAACCGAGAGCCGAGATCGGTGGGGCGGAGCGTGGTCATCAAGCGCTTGCCGACGTCGGCGAGCAGCCGATCGCCGAACTCGTGTCCCAGGCTGTCGTTCACCACCTTGAACCGATCGAGATCGCAGAACAGCAGGCAGAACGGGGCTCCGCCCTCCCGGAGCGCGGCGAGGCGCTCGTTCGACTCCTCGAGCAAGAGCCTCCGATTGGCGAGCCCCGTGAGCGGGTCGTGCAGCGCCTGGTGCGCGAGCCTGCGCTCGAGCTCCTGCTGGACGCGGCGAACCTCGGAGACGTCGCGCAGCGCCACGAGCACGCCGGCGACGTCGGGATCGCGGAGCAGGTTGCTGATGCGGGCGTTGACCCAGCGGGGCTGGCCGTCGCCATGGATGGCCCGGAACTCGACCGCGACCGGTTCGCCCTCGGCGCGGAGCACGCCTTGGAGGACACCGGCGACGTGCGCGCGATCTTCGCCGTGGACCAGCTCGGCGAGCTCCATGCGCTCGATCGTCTCTGGGGCGCGACCGAGCACCCGGCGGCTCGCATCTCCGACGAAACCCGCCCGCAGCTGGCCACGGTCGTCAGTACGAAGGATGAACACGACGTCGTCGGTCGCCGCAGCGATCGCGCGGGTGCGCCGCTCCGACATGGCGAGGCGCGAGTAGAGCTGCAGCCTGAGGCGGTGCGCGGAGATCAACACCACGGCGGCGAGCGTCGCGATGACCAGCTGATCGGCTCGGAGGTAAGGAGAGTGGATGCCGCCGCGCAGCGCGAAGCCTGCGATCGTGGTGAAGAGCGCGGCGCCCACCATCCAGTCGTCGGCGACGAGCATGGCGAAGATCGCCGGGAGGAACAGGCTCGAGGCGATCTGGTGGTGGACGTATGGATCGGGCGTCACCATCGAGACGGCGAGCGCGGCCAACAACGGCAGGGCGTTGCGGCCGAGCGACGGGAAGCGAACGACCAAGAGGGCCGCGAGCAGGGCCGCCGGCAGGAGCGGCCAGAGCGCCGAGACCGGAACCGTGATGTATGCCCCGGCGTACGAGAGCGCGATGAGCACGCTCACACAGAGCGCAGCAGACAACGCGACCGACACCGCGAGGCGCTGGCGTAGCCGCGCGACCTCGGGCGGCTCGACGTGTGCAGAACCGCGCTCCACTCGACCGGGCACTTGCCAGCGAGAGTAGAACAACCTTTGGTCGAGCAGGGCGACTTAGCCCAGGGCGCCGGCGAACATGACGCAGCCCGCGATGGGATGGGCTCCCACCTTCTGGTAGAGGCTTGCCGCCTGCCCCTCGCTCACTCCACCGATGAGCACCTGCGTCGCGCCGCACTCGTCGATGGCGCGTGCAGCGAGCGCCCTCAGAAGCGCGGCACCGAGGCCGCGGCGCCGCTGCCCGGCGAGGACGGCGACGTCCCTGAGACGGACGAGGACGCCTGGCGCTCCAATCCCGATGTCGCAGGCGCTGAACGGCGCGTAGCCGATCATCGCGACCGGGGCGCCGTCGGAGCCCGGAACCGCGGCGACGAACCGTCGGATCGGCGGCGATTCACGCTGCTGGCGACGCTTGAAGTGCACCGAGCGATCGAGTTGGGCCTCGGTGAGCACCGCGGGGGCGATGCTCTCGGCGAGGATCTCGCGCTCGACGGAGGCCCAGGCTCGCCACGCCTCGTCACCGATCAGCGGTTCGAGCACGAGGCGCTCGCCTTTCGCGAGCTCGTCGGCGCGAATGGCCCAAAAGGTGAGCGCGCTCCGTGCGAGCCCCGAATCGAGAAACACCGGAGTCATTGCTTCGGCCGTTTCCCCGGTCTCGACGAGCACCACTCTCTGGGTCGGAATCGCGGGACCGGGTGAGCGCCAACGCAGGCGAGTGACGATCGCATGCGCGGCGTCGACGGCGTCGATCGCGAGGCCCTCACGCACCAACGCGTACCGAGGATGCGAAGGACCGTCTTCAGCGGCCACGTAGGTGACGCCGCCGATCTCTTGGAAGGCAACGTTCCCGGCGCTCACGAGCGCCAGCTCCGTGTCGAACGGGACCTTCGGGGCGGGAAACAGCCGCGATGGCGGGACGACGGAGGGAGCGAGCATCGCGGTGAGGATTACGTCCACACCGAGGGTCGCCTTAATGCTTCGAGAATACAATCACGGCGCAGGCGTGGCGACGACCGGAGTGAGCGCAGTGCGACCGTAGCTTTCGCGACGTCGGTTCGGCGATTCGGCCTCTTCGCCCTCGTCCATGAGCACGTCTTCGCGATCGATCGCCTCGACCGTCGCCTCGACCGCGAGCCGTACGGCCGCGGTGGTGCGGAGCGACAGATCGAACCCGAGGATCGACTCGATGACCGCCGGGATGTGCGGCTTGCTCAGGGGGCTCTCGTAGAGCTTCGTCGTCGGGTCGAGCAGGTGGAAGGGGTTCGGCGCCTTGTTCGCGGTGTTGCCTATGCCCGCGAGCGCGATGGCCATCCGCTCGAAATCGTCGAACGAGACACGCCCCTCGAGGCGCCCCTTGGCGGGGATGATCATCAGACGCTGCACGCAGGAGCGATCGGCCACGATCTCGTCGTCGACCACGCGCACCTGCGGCGCGTAGAAGAAGCTGCCGTTCCAACCGTCGACGAGCAGCTCGATCTGCAGGTCGCGATCTTCGAGGTTGGTGATCACGTACGAGAGCTGGATGCGCAGCTGATCGGGCGTGATCCACACGGGACGGCGATACGAAGGCGTGTTCGAGAGGCCCTCGGGTCGTGGCTTGATCGGGATGGCGATCTGCCTTCCGAGCTGGAACACCGACGCTTCTTCGCCGGCGATCAGCGCGGGCGAGGAGCTCGTCAGCGCCACGACGTAGGGCCCCCAGGTGCGTGACTGGGGCGCGGTGCCGCAGCCGATGGGAGCGGCCGCCACGAGCGCACCCCCGAGGGTGCGGAGGAGAAAGTCCCTGCGGGGGAGTGACCCCACCTCTCGGGGGGCCGAGCCCGCGGTCTGGTTCCTACGCATGCTCATGATCATCCCGGGGGCGTGAGACCGAAGCCCCAGGACGCGTCGGCCTCGACGCCCTCGGGGTTCTTGAATGTCCAACCCTTCACCACGCGCGTGATGCAGCCCTCCACGCGACCGTTGTTCAGCGTCGAAGACGCGACGGTCGCCCGAGGAACCCCGCCGCTGGACGAGATGTGCCACGCGATGGTGACCGAGCCCTTGAGACCGGGGCTCTGATCGAGCGCCGACTCATAGCAGGCGCGAACCTGACCGAGGTGACTCATCACCACGCGCCGGATTTCGTCGGCCGAGAAGCCCTTGCCGCCGCCGCCGCCACTGGAGACGATCGCGACCTTCTTCTCGCCACCGCCGCCTGCACCGCCACCGCCGGGACCGCCCTTGCCCGCGCCGCCTGCGCCGCCGCCGCCCTTGCCGCCGCCACCGCCGCTGCCGGGACCGACCCCGGTGTTGAAGCCGCCCGCGCCGTACGGAACGCCTGTTTCTCCGGCCTTTCCACCGCCGCCCGAGCCGCTTCCCTTGAAGGCGAAGCCGCTGCCGTCACCCCACTGCAGATCCTTGGCGTTGAGACCGCCCGTGATCGCAGAGACCGACTTCATGCTGCTGAGGGTGTCGGTGAGCGCCTGGCCCGCGCCCGATCCGATGACATCGCTGATCGAACCGACGGGAACGCCCGGGGTCTCGCCGGGGAGCTTGGTCTCGCCCTTGCCGTTGTTGCCGAGCTTTCCCTGGGTGCCAGCGATCTTCTTGCCGCCGCCCGGGTCCTTCTTGTCCTTGAGCCCCGGGTCCTTCACGCCGCTCGAGGACTCGTCGCCGCCTTTGGGCTTCTCTTTTTCTTCCTCTTCGAGCGTGCGTACGCCGAGCTGGTCCTTCAGCTTGCGATCGCTCAGGAGCTCGAGGGGCTCGGGCACCGGCATCGGCGTCGAGAGCTGCATCAACGCGTAGAGCAGGCCGAGGTGCCCCACGCCCGAGAGGAACATCGCGAGCACGATCCACGGCTCGGGCCGAAACCCCGAGGGGACCTGCGGTGCAGGCGCGACCGGCTGGGCGAACAGGGCGAAGGCGCCGTACTGGAACAGCGCGACGTCGCCGGGCATCAGCGCGATCGGCGCGGCGATCCGCGCGATCTCGGCGACGTTCTCGTCGCGGCCACGCATGCGCAGGTGCCCCTTGATCGCGCCGCGCGGATCGAGCTCCCACGCACCCGCGCTCGAACGCACCGGCTCGTCGGGCACGCCTTCGGGCGGGGTGACGCCGAGCGTGCCTTGCCAAGAGAACAACGCCCCCGGTTCGAGGACGGTCGATCCAAGGACGGTCTCGCCCCAGATCGCAGCGACACGGAGGGATCGGGCGACCCCGGCGTTCGTGCTCATCGTCCCTGACAGCAAAGCACGACCTGGGCCGACATCCCAGTGGGGTGGGCGCGCGTCCTCCGCGCTCCCACCTCGGGGCTGGCCCAGATCAACGCTTGGACTCGTCGACGATCGCGGAGAAGAGGTTCGAGCACTCCTGGAACGTGATGGCCTTGCAGCCGATGTTGACCGTCGTCCCATCGCGAACGAGGGCGATGATGCCGGCCTGGCAGAACGAGACGGCCGAGTCCGACTTCTCTTCGACGTTGCAGCCATGCTTGCGCGACAGGCGCGCGAACGTCGCCGGCATGTTGTACGCGTCGGACCCGAAGTCCTTGCGCACGATGCGGACGATGTCGCCGCTGCTGCCGCCGCCGCCCTCGTTGGCGGGACGGCTACTGCCGCCGCAGGCGAGGAGAGCGATCGAGAGGACGGACAAGCCGAAGACGACATCGCGGGTCATGGTGAATCCTCCAGCTGGGATGCTCTCAGGTACGGCCAACGGTCGAAAGGATTAAGTCTTCACTTCACGGCCGGGTCGCCCTTGGTCGACTCGAGCTCGGGAAGGAACGGCCGGTGAGGGAGTTTTTGCGCCTCGAACTCGGCGCGCATGCGACGGACGAAGTAGGTCACCGCGGGCCAACGCGCCCGACCCTCGATCTCGGTGGTCCCGAATTCGAAGACCTTCACCGCGGCGTCGCCCTCCTTCTTCTCGGACTCTTTGACGAGCTCCCCCCCCTCGCCCTTCACGGGAGGGCCGGCTTCCGGCTTGAGCTCCTTGCCCACACTCGGCGCGGCCTTGGGAGATGCGTCGCCAGCGTCCGCGCCGGCGTCCTTGACCTTGGTCGCCGGGGGCTTGGCCGGCTTGCCGGGTGCCTTGGCCTTGGGCGCGGCGAAGAGGACACCGGCCAGCAGCAGCGGAGGCGCGGCCACCACGATGGCCTGTCCGAGCTTGAGCGCGAGGGCGCGGAACATCACGGCTTGCCCTTCTTCGCCGGGCTCTTGCCGGGAGGCGGAGGCTCGGGCTTGCTGGGTGCGCTGTCGGGCAGCTCCTTCAAGTACTTCTCCGCTTCGGTGCGCATCGCGCTGCCGCTCGGCGCGTCGCCAGCGACCTGCTTGAACAGGAGACGCGCCTTGCCATTGTCCTTGAGGTGGTCGGCGTAGAGTACGGCGAGACCGAACGTCGCGGCGAGGTGTTTGGGGGAGCGGTCGAGGAGCTTCTCGTAGGTCGCGCGCGACTCGTCGAGCTTCTTCTGCCCGCGCAGCGCGATGGCGAGACCGAGCATCGCGCCTTCGTCGTTGGGAGAGGTGCCGAGCGCCTGACGGAACGCGTGCTCTGCCTCCTTGAACGCGCCGGCGCGGAGCAACACGTTGCCCATGTTCACGCGCGCGGTGGTGTCGCTCGGATCGAGCTCGGCGGCCTTCTCGAACGCGCGAAATGCCTCGGCATCGTCGCCCTTCTGCAGGCTCACCAGACCGTGCGCACGTTGCGCGGCCGCGCTCTTCGGGTTGCTCTTGACCGCTTGGGCGGCGAGCAGCTCGGCGGTGTCACGCTCCCCCTTGGCGAGGTGTGCGAGCGCGAGCTCGGCGCGCGTGCCGTCGTCGAGCGGGCGACGCGCGAGGATGTACCGCGCGTGGCCCATGGCGTCGTCGTACCGACCGGCCTCGCGCAGCACGACGACGAGGCGCGCGCGTGCATCGAGCGCGTTCGGGTGCGTCTTGCAGTACGCCTCGAGGCCCTCGGCCGCGCTCTTGGTCTCGCCGCGACGACGACGAACCTCACAGAGCGCGACGGCGACCGGCTCGTTGTCGGGCGCCATGCTCGCGGCCTTGGCGAGGTGCTCCTCGGCCTTGCCGAGCTCTCCGGCCTTCGCGTGGACGAGGCCGAGATCGTAGTGCGCCTCCCACAGGCGGTCGTCGAGCACCAACGCCTCGTCGAGCTTGGCGATGGCCTTGCCCTTGGCGCCGGTGGCGTCGCCCGATTCGAGGTAGATCTTGGCGAAGGCCGCGCCTTCGACCATGGCCTTGATCGCCGGAGGCGCGACGTCGGTGCGGTCGGACTTCTTCGCCGCCGCAGTGGACGTCACCTTCAGCTTGCTGCCGCCGCACGCCGTCACGGGGACCAGCGCGAGCGACAAGGCGAAGGCCCCGAGAATCCGCACGCTGGGGAGCCTAGCGCGAGGCACCCGCCCAACGCCAACCCTCCGCGCCCCCCTCACTTCGAGAGGACGTACGTCAGCTCGTTCTCCCACAGCTCGCGGACGTCTTTGATGCCATCGCTGTCCGCGTCGACGGCGCGGAAGTTGTAAGGCATGAACCCGTTCACGATCACGCGGCCGCTGCCGACGACCGCGATGCCGCCAGCGCCCGTCGCCGAAGTCAGGCGAGCGGCGAGGAAGCCCGCGCCGGTCAGCGTGAGCCGATCGCCGTCGTCGTCGACGTCGTCGGTGCCGCCGGCGAGCGGCGAGGGGAACGTCTGCTTGAGCGAGAAGAGATCGACCGGGCTGGACGTGTCCTTGTAGACCGAGGTCACCGCGGTGTAGTCGACCGTCGAAACTCCAAAGGCAGTCTTGAGAGTGGGCGCGGTGTCGAGATCCCAATATGCAAACAGCAGCCGGCCGCCCGAGCCGACCCACGCGGCCAGCCGCGTCTGCGTGCTGCTCGACAGCGAGTCGTAGGGCGCGTCGATGATGATGACCGAGAACCCCTTGGCGTCGTAGGCGGCGTCGAACGCGAGGTCGGTCTCGGTCAGCTTCGCGGTGCCGCCGAGCGCAACGACGGCGTCATCGGCGAGCGTCTCGCTCGAGTCGTTGTAGACGAGGACCGTGCCGACCGCCGTGCCCCCGGTATCGGCGCTCCCGGTGTCGGTCACCGCGGTGTCCGCGACAAAGGTGTCCGCGACCAAAGTGTCCGCGACCGCGGTATCGGCGACCTTGGTGTCCGCGACCGCGGTATCGGCCACGGTCGTGTCGGCCGCCGAACCCGTGTCTACCGGCGTGGTCCCCGTGTCGGTCTTGCCGGTCGAGCTGTCGGTCGGGGTGGTGGTGTCCTCTTCCGATGCCGAGTCGAGGTCCGTCGAGCCGCTATCGAGCTTGCTGCCGCCGTCCGGACCGAAGGTCGTGTCCTGGATCGCGGTCGCACAGCCCGGTGTGAGCAGGGTGGCCAAGAGCAGCGTCCTCGGGAACTTCATCGACGCATGATCCGCCCGCCCCTGCCCGCCGCCAAGCATTGACGCTCCGAATGACCGACCGAAGGCGCCCATGTAGGCGCCTGGGCTACACTCGTGGGAGGTCAGAGCGCGTCGGTCTGCGCGAGGGTCCAGGGCTCGGCCACGCCGGCGGCCTCCCACTCGCGGAACGAAGGGTCGGCGAGCACGGCCTCGGAGTACCCGGCCGACGATGCCGAGAGCGGCACGCCATACGTACGGAAGCGCGTGACCACCGGCGCGTAGAACGCGTCGGCGATGGTGCGGGCGCCGAAGAGGAACGGACCGCCGGCGCCGTATCGCGCGCGGATGGTGGTCCACACCTCTTCGATGCGCACGAGATCGTCGCGCGTGTCTTGGGGCCAGTCGCGGGGCGTGGTGCGGCGACGGATGTTCATCGACATGTCGCGCCGAACGGCCGCGAAGCTCGAGTGCATCTCGCACGCGACCGAGCGACACACCGCACGCACCATCGGGTCCTCGGGCCAGAGGTGCGCGGCCGGGGCGTTCTCGGCCGCCCACTCGCAGATCGCGAGCGAATCCCAGATCACGACTGACTCGGAGGGAGGAAGTGCCGGCGTGCTACCTGCACGCCGGCCGGTGCCGGAAACCTCGAGCGCCGGAACCCGACCGCTCGGAGAGACGGCGCGGACTTCGGGGATCTGGGAGCGACCGTAACCCTGGCCCCCCAGTTGGATGACGCGCTCCTCGAACGCGACGTTCGCCCACTTCAGCGCGAGCCAGGGGCGGAGCGACCAAGACGAGTAGTTCTTGTTTCCGATGTACAGGACGGGCATCGGTTGAGGCGTAGCGGCGATGCCCCCGGCGCCGCAACGGCGGGCTACGCTCCGCGCGTGATTCCCGAACGCCGCGCCGAGCTGGATCAATGGATCGAACGCCTCGTGACTGAGGACAAGCTCACCGGAGCGACACTCTCGAATCCGCACGGCAAGGACGTCGCGACCAAGATCACGGTCGACCCGGTCGAGGTACGCGCGGGTCATCGCTACCGTCTTCGCCACCACCACGCGAAGCAGACGATCGACGAGACCCTGACCGCCGAACAGACCGTGCAGCGTCTCCGCGAGCTGCTCGGCGTCGTCTACCGGCAGGGCCTGCTGCGCACGCGCGACGCGGACTTCCAGGTCCTCGGGACCAAGGTGCTCGAGCGTCCCGCATCGCGGCCGGTGGCGTCGAAGAGCGTCGATCGGAAGAAGCACCGACTGCTCCCCGAGGGTGAGCCCGTGCCGTTCCTCGTCGAGCTCGGCGTGACCACGAAAGAGGGCGTCGTACGGGCGCAGCGGCAGGACAAGTTCCGTCAGGTGAACCGGTTCCTCGAGCTGGTCGACGACGTGATCGACGCATTGCCTCCGGGGCCGCTTCGGATCGTCGATTTCGGGTCGGGGCGCGCATACCTCACGTTCGCGCTCCACCACCTCTTGCATGTGGTGCACGGGCGCGAGGTCGACCTCATCGGGCTCGATCTCAAAGAGAACGTCGTCGCCGAGTGCAACGCGCTCGCCCAAAAGCTCGGCTTGGCGAACCTCCGCTTCACCCGCGGCGACATCGCGAGCGCCACGATCGAGGCGGCCGACCTGGTGGTGAGCCTGCACGCCTGCGACACGGCGACCGACTCGGCGATGCTCCGCGCCGTCGAGCTCGGGGCCAAGGTCATCCTCGCGGTGCCCTGCTGCCAACACGAGCTGATGGGGCAGCTGCAGAACGTCCCGCTCGAGCCGCTGCTCCGTCACGGCGCGCTCCGAGAGCGGTTCGCCGCCGAGGTCACCGACGCGGCCCGCGCGCGGCTGCTCTCGCTGGTCGGCTACGACGTGCAGCTCGTCGAGCTGTTCGCCCTCGAACACTCGCCGAAGAACATTCTCATCCGCGCGAGCGCGCTGAAACGCGAACGTCCCGCGCACGACACGGCTCGCCTCGCCGCCGGCTACCGAACCTTCGCCGACACTCTCGCGATCGACCCGGCGCTCGAGCGCATGCTCGCCGATCGACTGCCGAAGGCCGCGCGAAGCGCCTGATCTTCGACCGAGCCGAAAGCTCGGCGATGGCAACGCGACGACGGCGCGTACACCGCCTCGGTGCGGGCGATGCATTCGCGTTGCATGGCCGACGCGGCTCGCGCGCTCGGTCGAGCACGGTCCCAAGCACGTGAGGCTCCAATGGTCCGAACGTTCGCAGCCGTCGCCGCAACCGCGGCCTGTTCCATTGCGCTCGGGTGCGCCACACCCGTGCCGCAATCCAAAGTCAATTCGTCGGCCGCGGCGATCCAGTCGGCCGAGCAGCTCGGCGCAGTCGACGATCCGCGGGCCGCCCAGCACCTGCAGATGGCGCGGGATCAGAGGAACCGCGGATTGAGTCTGATCAACGCGGGCAAGAACAAGGAGGCGGGTCGAATGCTCGACCGCGCGCAGGCCGATGCGGAGCTCGCGTACTCGCTCGCGGGTGAGGCCAACATGCGCAACGAGGCGGCGCGCATGCTCGAGGAGATCCTCTTCCTGCGGGCGAAACTCTGAGGGAGGTCACGATCATGAGCTCGATTCGAAGGCTCGTTCCGTTCCTGTTCCCGTTCGTGTTCGTCGCGTGCGGCACGACCAATCCACCCGGTGAGCTGGTGAGTGCGCGCAACGCGTACGCGCGAGCCAGGGCCGGTGACGGCCAGAAGGCCCCGACGGAGCTCGGAGACGCCCGACAGGCGCTGGATCACGCGGAGGAGACCTTCGCGTCGGAGGGCGACAAGAAGGAGACCCGGGATCTCGCGTACATCGCGGAGCGCAAGGCTCTGCGCGCCGAGGCGACCGGGCGCACGGTGACGGGCCTCGAGGTGAAGCAGGCCGCGAAGGACGAACGCACGAAGGTCCTCCGGGAGCTCGCCTTGAAGGGTGAGCTCGACACCAAGGCCGCCCAGGATGAGGCGCTTGCGGAGCGCACGCGCCGCGCAGCCGCCGAGAAGCGTGCGAAGGACGCCCTCAATGCCCTCGCCAAGGCCGGGGCGGTCAAGAAGGAACAGCGCGGTACGGTGATCACGCTTCCGAGCAGCGTCCTGTTCGAGACCGGCAAGAACGAGCTCCTGCCCTCCGCGAAGGAGCGTCTCTCCGAGGTCAGCAAGGCGCTCGAACAGGTCGGCGATCGCAAGATCGTCATCGAAGGCCACACCGACGACGTCGGTTCCGACGCAGACAACCTCGAGCTGTCGAAGGCGCGCGCGAACACCGTTCGCGAGTACCTCATCTCGCGCGGGGTCGACGAAAACAAGATCAGCGCGGTCGGCAAGGGCGAGTCGACACCGATCGAGAACAACAAGTCCACCGAGGGCCGCGCGATCAACCGTCGCGTCGAGATCGTCGTCGGAGGGGAGGCCGTCGGCGGCGGCCCGAAGTAGCGCGAGACCTACGGGTCGCGCCGGACGCGGAAGGCTGCGTAACCACCGTCGTTGCTCGCGGCAATGAGCTCGAAGTGCTGGGGATGCAGCTCGATCCACCAACGCTCGAGCCCCGGCGGCGCGAGACAGGCGACGATGTCCACGCGCTGCTCGTGCAGGCGGCGCCGCCACGCGTCGTAGTTGGCGCGCGCGCGGAGCTCCGCGCCGCGGCGGTAGTCGATGACGGAGCCGTCGGCGGTCGGAGTGACCCAGAGGTGGGTGTGCTGGAGTTGCTCGCCGAGCAGGGGCGTGATCATCAGCTGCATGCCCTCGCCGGTCCATCCGGAGTTGATCGCGATGCGCGAGGGCGGCTGACGATCGAGGGCCTGCCAGACGCGCCCGGTTCCGGGGGGCGTAAAGCCGATCCCGTGGATGTCGTAGATGGAACGAGACGAAAGCGCGGTGAGATAGTCGTCTCGGTGGGTCGCGCGTGCACCGAGCGAAACGAGGTGCACGAGCCAGGCGCCGCCGATCGCGATCGGGATCCGCCCGCGCGGAAGGAGCTTGGTGAGCAAGAGCACCAACACGAAGGCGCCCGCCACTGGCGCGATGGCGACCGCGTCGAGCGCGCGCATGCCGCGCGGAATCGAGGACAGGTAGGACACTGCGGCGCACGCGAGCAGCAGTGACCGCACCCAACGCCGTTCGATCGCGAGCGCGAGCAACGAGAGCGACGCGAGGGCCGTCGTCAGATAGCGACCGACGACGTGGGCGTACTCCGTGCGGTAGGCGTGGGCGCTGGGAACGAGCACGGCGCCGAGGAACACCACGACGAGCGCGGTGAGGAGCGCCCCGAGCCAGCGCTTGTCGCCGCGAAGCATCCGCACCGCGCCGACGGCGCCGAGGATTGCGAGCGGCACGAACGCGACACCGAAGCCCGTCGTGTCCATCGGCCGGAGATACGGAGCGATGAGGAAGCTCGCGAAGTGGAGGAGGTCGTCGCGCGCCGGCGCGAACAGCTTGCCGGTAGCGAGGAGCTCGAAAGTCTCGTTCGGCGTGAAGATGCGGTGACCGAACAGCGAGAGCCCGATCGGGTAGATCGGCGATCCGCGCAGCGCGATGCAGCGGGCGACGTGCGGCGCGATGAGCAGCCCCCCGAGCGCGGCCCCGAACACCAAGGTCGGGCGCGCACGACGCCACATCGCGACCAGCGCGACGACGGCGACGAGCGGGAGCAGCACCGCGGCGCTGACCTTGGTGCAGGCTGCGAGCGTGAAGGCTGCCGAGGTCAGGAACGCACGCCCCACGGTCGGACGCTCGACGGTGTCGATGAGCAGCGCGATGCCGCACAAGACAAACGCGAGCACGGCGTTGTCGACGTACGACGAGCCGGCGTAGACGAGCACCGCGGGTGTACACGCGATCGCGAGCGCGCTGGCCGTCGCCTCGGCGCGTCCAGCGGGGAGGAGCCGCGCAACGGCGTACGCGGCGACGAACACCTCGACCGTGACGAACACGGACGCCCAGCCGACGAGCGACTCGTTGCGCGCGAACAGCAGCGCGTAGAGCCAGGGGAGGTCGCCCGCCGGCGGATGGAAGTCCGTGATCTCGAGCGCGTCGGGCGCGCCGAGCCGCGCGAAGCCGCCGTGCCCGAGCCAGAGCACCGTACGCGGGATGTGATACACGGTCCCGTCCATCGCGAGGGTCGGCGCGACCATCCCTCGTACTGCCTTGATCACGAGGAGCAGCACGACCGCGACGATCAGCCCGCGGGACACTCCGTCGAGCGAGTCGAGCCAGGGCCGCGCCGTCAGCGAGACTGGCGGGAGTCGCCTATGCGCCAGCGCTGCGACAGCGACGAGAACGACGAGCACCCACGGTAGACGGAACGCCCCGAACACGCCAAGCAACTCGAACACCGCGAGCAACTGCGCGTGCGCGAGGACGATGGTCGCGACGAGCAGGGCTACGGGTCGCGAGCCGCCGACCAGCAGACCCGCGACGCGCGTCGACGACAGGAGCAGCGCGCACATCGCGAGGAGCGACAGCGGGACCCCCGCGATTGCGTGCAGCGCGCCGTCGGACATCCGGTGCGGCAGTGTACATCCAGCACCGCGCGGGGCGTCACGGGTTCAGACGAGCGTGGCTGCCGCGTTCGAGGCGGCGATCTTCTCCGTCGAGCTGGGGCGCAGGGAGCATCGCGGCGTCGATCGCACGGACGCTCTGCTCGAAGCCGCGGAAGGCGATGGTGCGGTGGGGCCTGAGCAGCGACAGGCGGTGGAGCTCCTCGTACGCCTCGAAGACCTCGGGTTGCTTCTGCAGGCGGGCGATCGCCCGGCCGATGGCGAGCGGGTACTGGGACTTCGCCTCGGCGACGAGACCCGAGAGCTGCACGTCGGTCTGCGCGTCGAGCTCGGCGACCTCGAGGCGCCCCGTCTCCTCGACGTCGGCCTTCGCGCGCTCGAGACGGGCGGCGATGGTCTGGAAGATCTGCTGGGAGACCTCGGGCAGGAGGCTGACCTTGTTGATGAACACCTGCTCGATCGCGAGCCCCCAGCGCTCGGTCTCGGCGGCGATGTCGGCCTGGAGGAGCTTCCCGAGCTCGTTTCGATCGCAGAGGATCTCGTTGAAGTCGCGGTTGCCGAGGATGCTGGTCGCCGAGTGCGCGACGAGGTTCTGCAGCGAGCGATCCCAGTCGGCCACCGAGAAGGTCGCGCGCGCGGCGTCGACGACCCGGAACTCCACCCAGAGGTCGATGATGACCGTGGTGCCGCGCGCGTCGTTGATGTGCACGTCGCGAAACAGCCGGAAGTCGCGCCGCAACGAGACGGCGATGATGTCGAACCACGGGTGGATGCGCGACGGCCAGAAGTGAAGCCCTGGCGTCGTCAGGGTGGCGACCAGCTGGCCGAAGCGCGTGACCAACACGGCTTCGTTCTCCTTGACCTCGATGATGAGGTTGCGGAAGAGCCACGCGAGCATCGGGAGGCTGAGGAGGCCGATCGCGGCCCCGAGTACGAACATCTTCATCGGTGGGAATCCATCTGTGGCGTATTGAGGAACGTGGTGCGGGCCTCGCCCAGCACCTCGTCGCGACGCCGCTCGACGTACGCACGAAGGGTGCCCTCGGCGTGCAGCGTGGCGAGGCTCGCGCGGATGACGTCGATCTCCTTCTCGATCGCTTCGGCGCGGTTCTTGGCGATGGTCACGCCTCGCGCAGCGGCGAGCACACGCTGCTGACACTCGCTCTCGGCCCGGAAGTAGTGCGCATCGGCCTCGGTCTGCGCCTGCATCACGGCATTGAGCGCCGCGTCGAGCTCGTCGGGCGGGAGGATGTCGATCAGGTCGACGGCATTGAAGCGCACGCCGTACCGCTCGCCGACCTGCGCGCGGGCAAACGATTCGAGGCTGGCATTCAGCCGTCCGCGCTCGCGGCGGATGAGGGCGAACGAGCCGCCCTGCGTGGCGAACTCGCGTGGATTGAGCGACGAAGGCCGGCCGTCTTCGGGGTAGTCGTCGCCGGTGTGGGGCGCCTCGTCGACCCGACTGTGCGGTCGCGAAGCGGTGGGACGGAAGTTGGCGATCTCGTTACGCAAGAGACACGTGAACAGACCGGTGATGTGCTCGAGTGGCGTACGCAGACCGAAGAGGAACTCCCCGAGCGCCGACTGGACCGGCTCGTACCGCAGGATCGAATCGAAGCGCAGGATGGTGCCGTCCTCTGCCATCGCGGTGCTTCCGCCCTCCTCTCCGGCGAGATCGAGGTTCTGCTCCTTCATGTTCACGAGGATGACGCGCTGCCACGGCCACTTGAAGTGCAGGCCCGGGCCGCGCGTCAGCAGGCGGTCGCCGTCGCGTTCGGCAGCCCCGAAGGTGACGACCACCGCCGCGAAGCCCTCATCGACTCGGACGTACGAACGATTGAGCAGCAAGAGCAGATACACGAACGCGCCCACGGCCAGGCCGATGAGCAGGTGAGTCGACATCAGATAGCGTCCTTTCCAAGTCGCAAGGGAGTCCACGCCTCGTCCCAGGGGCGCTTGACGGAACGAGGGGCGTGAGGTGCGCCGAGCGCACGGGCATGGTTCGCGGGACGCGGGGGCTCGTCGTCCTCGGCGGCCTGGTAGGCGAGCGCGAGACCGCGGTTGACCTCGACGACGTCTTCGTTGAACTCGTGGTGGCTGTGCTCGGCATCGGGCAGTCGCTCGACCGCATCGGCGCTGTCGACGATCATGCCGTGGGGCACGCGCTTGCCGTCGGGGATCTCGACGCCGACGACCACCGCGCCGATGCCGATGAAGCAGTGTTTGCCGATGACCGAATCGTGCACCACCGCCTTGAAGCCGATGAAGGTGTCATCACCGACGTAGCACGGGCCGTGAACCAACGCGTCGTGCGCGATCGACACGTTCCGACCGACGTACACCGCCCAGGACTCGCCGCGCACCCGCACGTGCCGATCCTTGAGCGCGTGGATGACCACGCCGTCTTGCACGTTGGTGTTGTCGCCGATGAAGAACGGCGTGCCCTCGTCAGCGCGCACGGAGCTGCCGGCCGCGACGTGGACGTGCTCGCCGAGGACCACCCGTCCGATGACGGCGGCCTTTTCGTGCACGAACGCGGTGCTCGCCTTGTGGGTCGCGCCGCGGATGTGACTCAGCCACCCGGGCACGCGCTCGGGGCCTGCCTCGGGGCGGTGCTTGCGCACCTCGGCGTGGTTCTTGTCGAGCACGGCGCGCAAGCCGGGGTCCCCCGCCTCTTCTTTCCCTTCGGCGTGCGGGTTCATATAGCGATGCAGCGCGTGCAGCACGCCGCCGGCGACGAGCCCCATCATCAAGTGGCCGGTCACGGTTCCCGCGAGCGCCGCGACGAACGCCAGCGCCTCGAGGCGGTGCTTCTGCGCGAGCTCGAAGAACGTGCGGACCTCGATGAGCCGCAGTCCGACGACGCACAACAGCCCGGCGAGCGCCGCGAGCGGGACGAGCGCGAGCTGCGTCGAGAGGTAGACGACCGCGAGCACCAGCAACACGCCGTGGAGGAACGCCGAGAAGCGCGTCTTGCCGCCGCTCTGCACGTTGACGCCAGAGCGGACGACCACGCCGCTCACGGGCATGCCGCCGAAGAACGAGAGCACGATGTTGGCGGTGCCCTGGCCGAACAGCTCGAGGTTCGGATCGTGCGGACGGCCCTTGTCGACCATCCGGTCGACCGCACGCGCCGCGAGAAGCGACTCGACCGCCGCGAGGATCCCGAGGGGAACCGCGCGCACGATGAGCTCGCCCCAGCGTCCGCTCGGCACCGCGGGGATGCTCGGACTCGGCAGGTGATTCGGGAGCGCGCCAATCCGCTCGATGTCCCAGCCGACGTAGACCGAGATGAACGTCGCGATCGAGATGCCGATGATCGCAGCGGGGAACCGCTTGTACTTCGCGGTTCCGGTGACCAGCAACGCGACGGCGAGGCCAGCGACGACGGCGACCCACGAGACCTCGTGCAGCCACTTGGGTCGGTGGAGCATCTGCGCGAGCTCGAACACGCGGTAGTCGAACCCGAGGATCTCGGGGATCTGCCCGTCGAGCAGCTTGATGCCGACGCCGGTGGTGAAGCCGGCGAGAACCGACTCGGGGAAATGGCGCGACAGCTTGCCCGACAGCGTCGCCGCGAGCAGCCACTGGGTGAGCCCGACCACGAGGCACGCGGCGGCGACGCCGCCGACCCCGAAGTCCTTCGCGAGCGCGAGCACCATCACGCTCAGCGCCGCGGCCGGACCGGTCACTTGGAGCGCCGAGCCGCCGAGCGTTGCGGCGACTATGCCGCCGAACGCGCCCGAGATGATGCCTGCGCTCGGTGGCAGCCCGCTCGCCACGGCGAGCGCGAGGTTGAGCGGGAGCGCGACGGCCGCGACCGTGATGCCCGCGAGGATGTCGGCGCCGAGGTGCTTTCCCGCAAAGACCTCACGCGCGTCGGTGAGCCACGTCGTGCGCGCGCCGGCGATCGCGTCCCGGTAGAGGGAGGGCTGCGGTTTCGCTCGAGCGCCGAACGCCCGATCACGTGTCGGCGGAGCGGCGACAATCGTCGGACGTCCTGTCACACAGTCTCCCCTGCGATCAGGTGCATGGGCGCCCCTGTGCAACGAGTGTTCCGAGACGGCCCACCAGAGAATCCCGGAGATCTCTGCTGCCCCACGTCTGCCCCTGCCGACAGTGTCGGCTTTCCCGGTCACCGACGGGCCGACAACAAACGAAAGTGACCACTCACTTTCCTCGTGCTATCCCCTCTCTCCGTGAACGTCAGTCAGCCCCAGCAGGCACGCAGTCACCTCACGCGGGCACGCATCGTCGAGGCCGCCGCGCGGAGCCTCACCAAGCTGGGGTATGCGGGGGCGAGCACGGCGGTGGTGGCGCAGGCAGCCGGGGTGTCGCAGGGCGCGCTGTTCAAACATTTCCCCACCAAGGCGCAGCTGCTCGGTGCGAGCGTCGCCGCCATCCTCCAGGAGATGGTCACCCGGTTCCGCGCCGACGCGCTCCGACGCCTTCATCGCGCCGCGCCCAAGACGCTGGAAGAGCGCATCGGGCCTGCCGTGGCCGCCCTGTGGGCGATCTTTCGCGCACCGGAGATGCCCGCGGTGTTCGACGTGTACGTCGCCGCGCGCACCGACAAGGCCCTCGAGGCGGAGCTCGCGCCACTGCTCGAAGCGCATCGCGGGCGCATCCTCGCCGAAGCGCGTGCGCTGTTCCCCGAGCAGGCCGATCACGAGGAGTTCGACACCGTCATCGACGCGGTCGTCTACTCGATGCAGGGCGTCGCGCTGGGGCTGTTCGCCCCCGACTCGCAGACCGAGGCGCGTCACCTCGAGTTCTTCGAGCGCCTCGCCCGCCGCGAGCTCGAGCACAACATCAGCGCGGGCGCGATCCCCCGTCGCACGAAGACCAAGGAGAAGAAGGGCTGATGTCGCGCCTCATCCTCTACGCCATCCCTGCCTTCATCATCCTGATGATCGTCGAGGGACTGTGGTCCGTCCGCGCCGAGCGCGAGGGCAAGAACATCCGCGGCTACCGGCAGAAGGACACGACCGCGAGCCTGTTGATGGGCATCGGCAACGTGATCATCTCGACGTTCACCAAGCTCGCGGTGATCGCGGTGTGGACGGTGCTCTACCGCTACCGCGCGTTCGATCTTTCGCCGGTGTGGTGGAGTTGGGTGCTGCTCTTCTTCGCCGAAGACTTTTGTTACTACTGGTTCCACCGCGCGCACCACGAGGTCCGGTTCTTCTGGGCCGCGCACGTGAACCATCACTCGAGCACGCACTACAACCTCTCGACGGCGCTGCGGCAGTCGTGGACCACCCCGTTCACCGGCATCTTGTTCTGGCTGCCGCTGCCGCTGCTCGGGTTCCCGCCGTGGATGATCCTCACCCAGCAAGCGATCAGCCTGCTCTACCAGTTCTGGCTGCACACGGAGTCCATCACGAAGATGGGTCCGCTCGAGTGGGTGTTCAACACGCCGTCGCACCACCGCGTGCACCACGGGCGCAACCTCGCGTACCTCGATCGGAACCACGCCGGCATCCTCATCATCTGGGATCGCCTGTTCGGAACGTTCGAAGTCGAGGACGAGCGCGTCGACTACGGTCTGACCAAGAACCTCGAGACCTACAACCCGGTCACCATCGCGTTCCACGAGTGGGTCGGCATCGCGCGGGACGTGGCGAGCGCCCGATCGCTCAAGGACGCGTTCATGTACACGTTCGGGCCCCCTGGCTGGAGCCCCGACGGCAGCAGGCAGACCAGCGCCCAGATGCGCGCCGCCGCGGCCTCGAGCTCCTGATCAGGGCGGCAACACCAGCTTGCCGGACTCGACGCGCGCGTCGGTCTGGAACGCGAGTGGATGCCTCGACTTCACCTTCGGCACGCCTTTGTCGAGCACGTAGACGTAGAGCGTCGAGTGCTGCGAGTGCGCGCCGCTGGTGAAGTAGTCCTCCTCGTCGATCACGACCAGAGCCTCCTCGGCCCCGTCGCCGTCGAGATCCGCATACGACACGCTGCCGAGCCGCTGGATCATGGTGTCGTGCATGCCACCCATCTCCTGGTACTCGTGGACCTCGCTCAGACCGGCGCGGAGCGCGGAGAAGCCCGCAACGGTGGTGTGATTGCACCAGTCGATGGCGCGGAGCGATGCGACCGGCGTCTTGGTCTCGGGACCGGCCTTGCAATCGCGCCACGCTCTCTGGACGACCTTCGGCGCGCTACTCGTCGGTGCGGGCGGCGGCGGTGGGATTGGTGTGGTCACCGGATCGGGGTGAATCACGCTCGGTGTGGCGCAGCCGACGAGCACCAACATCGACAAGAGCGCGCGCATCTCACGCCTTCGCGTCGCGGATGCCCGAGAGCAACAGGCCCGGGGTGCCCCCGATGCGCTCCACCGCCCACTCGCCCGGTCCGAGCGCCGCGACGAACGCGCGGACGTCGTCGAGGTCGAACGCGTTGCCTGCGACGAACGTGCGGAAGCCCACGAGCGCGGCCGGGCGGAGGAGCGCGGGGATGCGCCATCGTCCGACGAAGTCCTGCGCGTCGCGCATGGTGCAACCCCGATCGGCCTCGATCACCGCGAGCGCGCCGCCCGCGCGAAGCACGCGCGCGCACTCCGAGAGGCCGCGCGCCGGGTCCGGCCAGTGCTTGATCGACGCGACGCTGATCACGGCGTCGAAGCTGCCGTCGTCGAACGGGAGCGAGAGCGCCGAGCCCTCGACGAACCGCACCCGATCGGCGACGGGGCGCGCTCGTTCGGTCGCCCGGGCGACCTGCTCGGGCGACAGATCGAGGCCGGTGATGGAGAGGTCGGTTCGGCGCCCCGCGAGACGGACGGCGAGTTGCCCTCCCCCACAACCGACCTCGAGCACCCGTGCTCCCGAGGGGAGCCGCCCGATCAGCTTGCTCTCCACGCGGTCGGCCATGTCGATCACCGCGGGCGCGATGAACCGATCGTAAACGAACGACTCGACGGCTCCGTAGCGCGCGGTGGGATCGAGGAGAACGCTCATCGCCGCAATGGTAGCGCGTCGGCTACATTGGTCACCTGATGTCCCCCTTGGCGCCCGAGGACTGCTTCTTCTTCGACGAGGCCGAGCGCGCCCTGGTGTTCTCGGCGGTCGCCGTCATCGCCGAGAGCCATCCCGGCGAGGGCACGTTGCTCGCGGCCAATCTCACCCGACTCGCGCACACGGCGATGGCCATCCGCGACAGCCCCCCGATCGCCTCGTCGCTGCCGGCGCGTGGCTCGCGGTCGGCGTTCTCCAGCGAGTCGTTGCTCGACCTGATGTGCCGCGTGCCCGACTACGACTTCGACCTGCACATCCCCACCAAGGCCGTCCTCGGCCAGGCGTTCCTCGTCGCGAAGATCAATTTCTTCAAGGCGCTCGGCTACGCCCTCGAGGCCGCCGGCGCCTCGCGCGACGACATCGACGCGGAGATCGGTCAGTCGATCTACTCCAAGCTCGCCGAAGAGCTGTTCATCTCGATCGTCAGCGACCCCGCCGCGCTGTCCGCGGTCAAACGCGCCGCGGCTCGATCTTTGTTTCGCATCTGGGAGGACCGGCTCTCGGTCGAGATCGACGACTTCGCGCCGTTCCTCGAGTCGGTGTGGCAGGCGCGCGATCGGCTGCGTCCGGTGCTCGGCACGATGCGCGGCACCCACGAGATGTTCCGCTTGATGAAGGACGCGCGCGACGCACGCGTCCTCGACTACTTCACCGAAGACGTCCCGACCGAGCAGCTGCAGGCGTTCGAGGAGTTCCTCTTCGGCATCTCGCACGAGGAGATCGAGCGATTGCGCGCCCACCTGGAGGAGCAGTCGCTGACGGTGGTGAGCACCGACGAGGCTTGCCGGCTGCTCGGCCGCCGCAAGGAATCCTGGGTGCCGACCGCCGGGCCCCAGGCGTTCTACTCGAGCTACAAGAAGCGCCGCGTCCGCGCCGCGTATCGCCAACTGACCGGCAGCGAAGGTCCGCAGAAGACCGCGGAGGAGTACGTCATGACCGCGTTCCTCCTCCGGGGCGTTTGAGGACCGCGATCACGATGATGTCCACGCTGCGCGACCCTGCGCCCTTTATCCGTTCGCGGCCCTGACGGATACAATGGGACGAGGGGCGACCGAAGGCTAAGCTGCCGCTCCATGGCGTACCATCCACTCCTCTTGGCAGTCGTGTGCACCTCGCTCGTAGGGTGCGGCGGGGTCGTCGTCGACGAGCAGAAGCAGGCGGCGACCAACCTCGGTCCCGAGGGGACGGCCGACGCCACGCCTGCGGGCGACGATGGCACCGGGTGCCAGGTGCTCGAGCTGAGCGCAACGACGCCGAGCGGCGGCGGGCCGACGGTCTACACCACCCGGCTCAGCGATCCGGCGCAGGTCACGCGGGCGTTCATCGACTCCGACGCGAGCGGCATGTTCACGGTGACGTGCCTGGCCGGGGCGACGGTCAAGGTGAAGGCGACGTTCGGTCCGTACAAGGGCTTCGCCAAATACGAGCTGCCCGTGGGCGCGTTCGAGCTCGGGGGCAAGCGGTCCGATCGCACCTGCAGCGTCGACATCTCCAACGGCCTCGATGGCACGCTCCGCGGGTTCTTCAGCTGCCCCAAGGATCCCTACGCCGAGGGCAACGTGTTCTCGCGCAGCGGCCCGCCGATCGGGCTCGGAGCCTTCGACGCGAAGGTTCGTTGACGAAGATCACGCGAGGAGCCGCCGAAACACCAACCTCTCCTTTCTCGCGCTGGCGCGTTCGGCTCGTGCCCTACGCTCGGCGTGATGTCCTTGTGGCACAACGAGCTGAGGCGACGGATGGGCGGACCGCAGAGGCACCGGCTCCTCCAGGGCTTTCCGATGTTGCCCCTGATGCGCCCCGCCGTGTCGGACGAGAGCCTGCGTGGTAGACGCTCGATGCGCCGTCGAATCGACGGTGCGCTCGAGGAGCTCGGGGTTCCCCGGGTCGACAAGGAACCGGCGTGGATCCGGCTCGATCCCCATCGGCCCTTGATCGTCGGCGTGCTTCCGCACGCGCAGTGCAACCCGCGGGTCGAAGGCTGCGGCTTCTGCACGTTCCCTCACGATCGCTACGACAAGGGCACGCTGCGAAGGACGGTGTCGTTCGTGGCGGAGCAGGTCGACGCGTTCTTCGCCGACCATCCGGAGATGAAGGCGCGACGCGTGGACGGAGTCTACTTCGGGGGCGCGACCGCGAACCTCACCCCACCGGCGATGCTCCGCGAGCTGGGCGAACGACTGACGAAGCACCTCGACCTCGGTCAGGCCGAGGTGACGCTCGAGGGAGTCCCCTCGCTCTTTCGCTCGCTCCTCGACGGCCCGTTCGAGGTCCTGCTCGGCATGCCCGCGCGCCACCGTCGGATCAGCATGGGCGTGCAGACGTTCGATCCGACCCAACTGGCGCGCATGGGAAGACAAGGGTTCGGTGACCGAGCGGTCGTGGCGAAGGTGGTCGACAAGGCCCACAAGAACGGGATGACCGTCTCGGGCGACTTCCTCGTCAACCTTCCGCACCAGTCACGCGAACAGATGCTCGCCGACGCACGCGAGGCGACGGCGCTCGGGTTCGATCAGATCTGCGTCTACAACCTGGTGCTCGCCGAAGGGATGGGCACGCCGTGGGCTTCGGACCCGACGCAGCTCGCCGCGCTGCCGACGGTCGCCGATGCGTGCGCGCACTGGCTCGCGCTGCGCGAGTGGCTGCTCTCGAACGGATGGGTGCAAACGACACTCACCAACTTCGAGCGCGCCGACGTGCACGCGAGCCCGCGTCGCTTCGTCTACGAGGAGTACAGCTTCACGCCGGACCGCTACGACGGGCTCGGCTTCGGCCCGCACGCGATCTCGACCTTCGTCGACCTCGAACGGCGCAGAGCCATCAAGTTCGTGCGTGGAAAGTCGACCCTCGAGTGGAAGAACCTCGACCTGTACTTCCCCTACGCGGAAGAAGACCTGGAGCTGCTTCACCTCACCCGCACGCTCGCGCGGATGAAGGTGGACCGTGCGACGTTCGCGTCGTTGTTCGGCACGGACCTCACGTCGCGCTACGCGGACGCCGTGCGCGCCGTCGTCGACGAGGGCCTGGCGACGCTGGACGAGCAGGCGTTGACGCTGACACCCCGTGGAATGGCGTATGCCGACTCCGTGGCCGGCTTGTTCTCGTGGCGCCGCGTCGAGGCGCTCCGAGAGACCGGCGGAGGCATGCACACGCGCGACCTGTTGCAGCAGCGCATGCTCGTAGACTTCATGGGGTGACGACCGAGCCGTCTCGCACGGAGCACCCGACCAGCTCGTGATCCCACGCGGCTACGGGAAGCAGGCGTCGGGGAGCGGACGGCACGTCCCCTTCACGGGGCGTCTATGCCGCGGATCGGGGCGCTCCGCATCCCGGCGCGTGGGCGTCAGCGTTCGGGCTCACTTCTCGGGGCGAGAGGGGAGATAGGGTGCACCGTCGGGCTCGCAGATCTCTTTCTCGCTGCAGTGGGTTCTCTGCGGGCACGCGCGCACGCCGTCCGGTCCGCACGGGATGGCGCACAGGGCGCTGTGCCAAGGCCCGAAGCACAGATAGCCCGAGGGGCAGGTCTCGGTGCAGGGCTGCCCCATCGGCGAGAGGTCGGCCGGCACCGCCGGGCGCGGCACGAACAGCTTCGTCGCATGGGCCCACACCGAGAAGGTGAGCAGGCTGGAGACGAGCCCTGCCCCGAGCGAGATGCGTGCGTTCCTCGACCTGGCTGCCACGCATCCGACCACGAAGAGCACCAAACCCGCCGCGATCATCGTCAAGTAGACTGGCCATCTCGGGCTCGAGGGAAGACCCCCGAAGAGCTCCCTCGCCACCCTCGACGGCTTGGTGACGACGATGGCCGCGACTGCGGTCCCGACGCTCGCGGCCAAGCTGCCGATGGCCGCGATCCATGCGCCACGCGAATGCTCGGGCTCGGTCCTCATCCCAGCCATCGTCCGACGCCCTGGCCGGATGGAACATGACGCATGTCGCGCACGCGCGCAGATGCCGTTGCGCTAGCGTCTTGTCCGATGGGCCAGGTCCTGACGCTCCCAACCTCGTCGGCCGAAGAGCTCGTCGAGCTTCTCGCCGACGTCCTCGAACACCAGCCGCACGCCACCCTGGTGGTCGACGCGGAGGGGAGGATCCTCGCGTTCGAGCCACGCGCAGCGCAGATCTTCGCTCGGCTCGTCGGGCGCGCTCCGGTGCTTGCCGAAGTGCTCGCCGACGTGCTGCCGGAGAGGCAGGCCGAGAAGGCGCGTGCGGCGCTCGCGGGCGCGAGAGCAGGCGAGACCGTTCGGTTCGAGCACGTCGAGATCGACGACTCCGGTACTCCCGTCGCCTACGACGTTCGGGTTTCACCGATGGGACGCGGCGGGGCTTGCTTCACGCTCTCGACGGTCGACGCGCGCCGTCTGAAGGCCGAGGCGGCGCTCCGACAACGCGAGGCGCAGCTCAGCGCCGCGATGGAGGCAGGGCGCATCGTCCCCTGGGAGTGGTCGATCGACGACGATCGAGTCACGCGCGCGCTCGAGCTCCCCGTCCTCGGGCCGGACCCGAAGAGCCTCCAGACGTTCCTCGCATACGTGCATCCGGACGATCGCCAGCTCGTGAGAGACGCGCTCGACGCCACGCTCCACCGCGGCGCGCCGTACGCGATCACCTATCGCAAGGTCGCCGAGGGACAGATGCGCTGGCTCGACGCCCGCGCCGCGGTGATCCGTAACGAGCAAGGGCGCGCGGTGAAATTGGTCGGCGTCGTGGTCGACATCACCGACCGGCGGCGCCTCGAGGATCGGCTCGTGCAGACGCAGAAGATGGACGCGATCGGACGCCTCGCCGGCGGTGTCGCGCACGACTTCAACAACATCCTCACGGCGATCATGACGAGCACGCACCTGCTCCAGCTGCGCGTGGGCGAGTGTCCGGAGACGCTCGAGGTGTTCGAGGCCTCCGAGCGCGCAGCCGGCCTCACCCAGCAGCTCCTCGCGTACGGACGGAGGCAGATTCTCCGGCCCACCGTGATCGACCTTGGCGCGATCGTCGCCGGGACCACGGGCCTCCTCGGTCGCATCCTCGGCGAGGACGTCGACGTCCGAACGGAAACCGCGCCCGATCTCCAGAGGATTCGCGGCGACGGCAGTCAGCTCGAACAGGTCGTCCTCAACCTGGCGGTGAACGCCCGCGACGCGATGCCCTCCGGCGGCACGCTAACCATCGCGCTGACCAACGAGGCGCTCTCCGACGACTTCGCGAGCGGGCTCCGTTTGCATGCGGGCGGCTACGTCCGGCTCCGCGTCCGCGACACTGGCGCCGGCATGGACGAAGAGACGCGTGCACGCATCTTCGAGCCGTTCTTCACCACGAAGAGCGCCGGCATGGGCACCGGGCTCGGGCTCGCGACCGTATACGGAATCGTCGCGCAGCTCGGTGGCTCGATCGCGGTGGAGAGCACACCCGGCTGCGGCTCCACGTTCGACGTCTACTTCCCGGCGACCGACGAGGACACACCCACGCGCGGGCGGGCCCACGAACAGATCGAAACCAAGGGCACCGAGACAATCTTGCTCGTCGAGGACGAGCCGGGCGTGCGTCGCTCGACGCGCCTCCTGCTGGAAGCGGAGGGCTACCGTGTGCTCGAGGCCGACGACGGCGAGACGGCCATCGAGCTCGCACGCACCTACACCGACCCGATCCACCTCGTCATCACCGACGTCGTCATGCGGCGAATCGGCGGCGTCGCGGCGGCCCAAGGCATCCGCGAGCTCCGCGCCGACACCAAGGTGATCTTCATGACGGGGTACGCGGAGGACGCGGTGGTGCGGCAGGGCCTGGTGTCGGACGACATCACGCTCATCCGCAAGCCATTCGCGCCCGACACGTTCTTCCGAGCCGTGCGCCGTTCGCTCGACAGCTGAAGATCCGTCGGCCCCCCCGAACTGAAGTACTTCAGTCCGGGGGAATTCCCGTCGAGCGGATCAAGCAGTCTCGGGCCGGTGGCCGATCTTTCGGGAAGGCGACCGCGAAGGGCCGTGGCCAAGCGACTGGCGCGCTCGTTGGCGCCGACGTCGTTGGTGGATCTGATCGGGCAGATACCAGTCGTCTCGGACCTCACTCGCCCAGTCGCAGACGCGCATGTTGGCGTGACGTTCGCACGCTTGGAGGAGCACGCGGTTCCAGCTCTGCATGTTAGTCGTTGCGATAGGGGCCCTTGGTCAACAGCGTCTTGTTGTTCGTCCAGAGGACCGGCCGCCCGACCTTCGCCGCAACGCCGAGACTGACCGTCGTGTGTTTCAGGAACGACTCGACCGTTCGTCACTCCACGCTCCAGCGCGCCTCACAGTCCATCGCGTCGTCGCCATCGCCACCACCGGCGACGACCCGCATCCGCACGTGCTTGGCGCCACCCATCTCGAGGATCGCGATCGAGCCTCCTATGATGCTCTCCCAGATGCTTCGATCGAAGCCCCTGCACCCCGACGTGCAGCCGCGTGACATGCCCATGCGCAGTTCGAGGAACTTGGTCTGGCCCCCGTCCCAATAGGTGTTCCAAAGCCGGGGCGTCATCGAGATGAGCGTTTCGGGCGACACCAAAGAGGCCAGAAAGCGATAGACACCACGAAGATCGGCACCGGCTGCCTCGTGCCCAATCGCGCGCGCGAGCTGCGGCCCGGCGCCGCACGCGCGCTGCGTAGCGCCGTGCAGCTCACGTAGCCACGCGACCGGGTACCAGCCGGTGGCGGCGACGCCACCGGTCCGCAACGCCTGGCCCACTTCAGGCGAGAGCATCGCCAGCGAACGGTCGACCGCATCTTGTCCACGAAGGCGCTCGAGGGCGCTCAACGTCGAGCGGAACATCACTCCCTTGCAGCGGACCTCCTCCGTCGCCGCCACCTGAAGTGCCCGTCCCCGATCGAACATCCCGACCATCCTACGCGGGCCGCCCTCGACGGCCAGCTCGGCGGAAGCTCGCGCACCGAGCCGTCACTCGTTCACCGGCCGCGCGCGTGCCGGGCTGGCGGCGGATCCTTGCCGGGATAGACGCTCGGGTAGTCCTCGAACCGCCGCAGGTAGTCCAACGCGTCGCGCTTGAATCGCCCGAAACCGCTCACGAGGCGGACGAGCCCGCGCAGCCCGATCTTGGGAAGACTCGCGTCCTCGAGGCGTCGAATGCCGCTGAACTTCTTCGTCGCCGCGAGCATGAAGCGGAAATCGTAATAAGTGGGTTGCACCTCGAGCGGCTTCTTGTCGATGCCGGTGAGCGCGAACACCGCCTGCATCGCCGTCCGGCACGAGGTCTCGACGGTGAAGACCGCGTCCTCGGGCGTCTCCACGAACTGCCCGATGAAGGCCAGGTTCGTGCAGCCCTCGGGGACGACCCGAGGCCGATCGGCGATCTTGCGCGGCATGAACTGGCTCGTGATGTACGGCATCATCGCGGTCGACACGTAGGCATGCGCGAGGAGCTCGTCGCGCATGTCGAGCATGCCGAGGTGATGGAGCAGCTCCGTGAGGATCTCGTGGCCCGTGCACTCGCACATGGGCTTCTTCACGTAGTCGCCGACGCGCTCGCCGTACAAGCCATATCCCCAAAGCACCTCTACGTTCTGGGGCTGGTTCAGGAAGAACGGCTTGTGGTGGAGCTCGAAGCTGATGTCCCAAGCCGAGTCCTTGATCGTGATGGCTCCGCCGCAGCCGGCCTTGCTGCCGGAAGCGCGCTCGATGCGCTCGACGAACTGCGGGTAGTCCGTGATCGTGGGGAAGAAGCTCACCCACTTGGTCTTGTCGATGTCGCTGATGAACGTCGCCGGCGAGCCGAACTTCGCGTCGCGCCGGGCGAGCTTCTCCCACACGGTGAAGACGCCTCGGTCGCGCGTGTCCCGGTGGGTTGGCGCGACGGTGTGACTGTCACCGAACGCGGAGTTCTGTGCCATGCTGCCGTTGGTGAAGAAGACCATGTCCTCAGGCCGGACGGCGACACGCGACGTCTCGCCGCCTTGAGCGACCTCCAGGCCGACGACCGTGTTGTTGTCGGCGCTCATCTGGATCTCGGTGACCGCGACGCCGGTGCGTAGATGCACTCCGAGCGACTCGAGCCAGATCTCCATCGGCTGGATGATCGCCTCGTACTCGTTCAAGTCGGTGTGGAGGATGCCGTGGAGGTAGTCGATCTCGGGGCCGAGGTGGCTGAATCGCCGGAAGTAGCGCTTGGCCTCGATGACGCTGTGGTAGCGCTTGAAGGCGAGCATGGAGTGGAAGCACCACCACAGGTTCGTGTCGAAGAAGCGTGCCGGGAAGTACTCCTCGATGGACTTCCCCTCGAGCTCGGTCTCGGGGATGTAAAGGAGCCGCATCATCATCCCCACGAGCTCCGGATCCATCTTGAAGTCGTGTACGTCGACGACCTGGCCCTGCTTCTCGATGAGCCGATACTCGGAGTGGATCGGTTCGCGGGCATTGAAGTCCCACACGTCGTCGAGCACGGTGCGGCCGGGGCGACGCAGCGACGGCACCTTGGCGCACAGGTACCAGAGGCACTCCATGTTCGGCTCCAGCTCGCGCTCGCCGCGGCACAGGTAGCCGCGGAGGGCGTCTCCGGCGCCGTCCATCGCACCACCCAGCTTGGTGCCCGCCTCGAGGATGGTGATGTTGCCTGGGGGCATCTTCGCGTCGTCCGCGAGGAACGCGGCGGCGGCGAGACCGGCTTGGCCGCCCCCGATGATGAACGCCTTCCGGTGCGCCAACCCTGCGGGAGGGGCAGCCCGGTACATCAAGTCGTAGATGCGCATGGTCGACTCCTTTGTGGCCCGGACACGCGTCGAATTCGTCAGTCGTGGTCTCGGCCGAACGCCGCGCCGACGGCGCGAACGGTCCAGGCCGGCGAGAGTCTCTTGGCGGCGGCCATGACCTTCGCGTCGAAGCCGACGAGCACGCGCTCTCGGTTCCGCTCGACGGCGTCGAGGATCGCGTTCGCGGCCTCGTCCGCGGTCGTGCGGGCGACGCGATCGAACATCGCGGCGTCGGCGGCGCTCATGTTGCGGCCGTTGCGAACGATGTCGGTCTTGATCCCGCCGGGATGCACGCAGGTGACGCGAATCGCCTCGCCCGAGAGCTCCTGCATCAGCGTCTCGGAGAGCCCGAGAACCGCGTACTTCGACGCGTTGTACGGGCCGTTCTTCGCGAACGGGACCATCGCGTTGATGCTCGAGATGTTCACGATGTGCCCTTCGGGGCGTCGGCGCAGCAGCGGGAGGAAGGCCTTCACGCCGTGAAGCACCCCCCAGAAGTTCACGTCGAGGACGAGCGCGAAGTCCTCGTACGACATCGCCTCGACGGTGCCGCGTGCGGCGACGCCGGCGTTGTTCACGATCGCGTCGACCCCGCGGTGCTCGGCCTCGGCGTACGTCGCCCAGCGCTCGACGGCGCTGCGATCGCGCACGTCGACGAGCCGGGTCGACACGCGTCCGCGCGCGAGCATGGCGGTCTCGCGGAGGCCCCCTTCGTTCATGTCGCTCGCCGCGACCTCCGCGCCGCGGCGCACGAGCTCCATCACGAGCGCGCGCCCGATCCCCGAGCCCGCACCCGTCACCGCGACGACCTTCCCTGCGAGCTTCATTTCGCCCTCCGCTCCGGACCTTCGAGCACGTGCAGACACATGGCGGCCTCTTCCCCCTCGAGCGCGCCGCCGCCGTTCTCCGCGAGCGCGATGCGCGCGTTCGCGACCTGCCGCGCGCCCGCCTCGCGTCGCAGCTGCGTGACCAGCTCGTGGATCTGCGCGAGCCCCGACGCGCCGACCGGGTGACCGCGCGACAGCAGGCCGCCGGACGTGTTGATGGGCTTCGCGCCACCGATGCGTGTGTCGCCGCGCTCCGCAGCGCGCCCACCCTCGCCGAGCGGGAAGAAGCCCAGCGCCTCGCTCTGGTGGAGCTCGCCGAAGGCCGTCGCGTCGTGCACCTCCGCGCAGTCGATGTCGTCGGGCCCGACGCGCGCGCGCTCGTACGCCTGCGCGGCGAGCCGTTCGCTGATGCCGGGCACACCCGGACCGAGCTGGCGCCCGGAGCCGAGGACCGACGCGCGCACGCGCACCGCGCGACCGCCGAGCCCGCGTCGCCGCACCGCCGCGGCGCTCATCACGATCGCGGCGGCTGCACCGTCGCCGATGGGCGCGCACATCGCGCGCGTCAGCGGCGGCGCCACGATGCGATCGGCGAGCACCCGATCGATCGAGACCTCGAAGGTGTACTGGGCATTCGGGTTCAGCGACGAGTGCCAGTGGTTCTTCGAGGCGATGGCCGCGAGCTGGCGCGCGGTGGTGCCGTGGCGCGCCATGTGCTCGCGCGCTGCGTAGGCGTAGATGTCCATGAAGGGCGAGTGATCTCGGCCTCCGCGCCCCGAGATCTCGATCAGGCGCCGCAGCGTGCCCCAGCCGATCGCCTCGCCGAGCTGCACCGCGACCACCGCTTGATCGCGCAGGTCGCCGAGACGCGCCCGGAGAGGACGCGCGTTGGACCGCTGCCTCGGCGCCCGCGTCACCGCCTCTTGCGTCGGAGCGCGGTCTCGCACTCGTGCCGCCTCGTCGACGATGCGCTCGACGTCGGTGCCGCCGAGGAAGCTCGCGAACACAGAGTACTTATTGGGATTCCAGATCTTCTCCGCGCCGATCGCGAGCGCCACGTCGTGGTGCCCACCGGCGACGGCACTCCAGGCCTCGTGCAGCGCGGTGGAGCCCCCCGCGCACGCGTTCTCGACGTTCGTGATCGGGATCCCCTCGACGCCGGCGCCGCGGAGCGCGACCTGCCCGCGCACGCAGTGCTGGAACCCATGGAGACCCCACGCGGAATTCGCGAACCAAGCGGCCTCGAGCTCGTCGAGCGTGACCCCCGCGTCCGCGAGCGCGCCGCGCACGGCCTCGGCCGCGAGGTCCTTCACGCTGCGATCGCCGTACTTGCCGAACTTCAGCGTGCTGACCCCGACGACGTAGACGTCACGCATCGGCCCGCCCCCGGCGCTCCTCGATCCGAATGGTCGCCTCGGTCACGCCCCGACGCGCGAGCTCGCCCTTGATCACGCGGTGGGTCGGCGTCTTCGGCAGCTCGGCGACGACGTCCAAGAACGCCGGCACCGCGTACTTCGGGAGCTTCTCTCGCATCAGGGAGACGAGGCTCGCCGGATCGAAACTCCGCCCCTCCACCGGGACGACGCTGACCATGATGTCCTGCTCGCCGACGGGCGACGGGACGCCGAACGCGGCGCACTCGAGCACGTCGGGGTGGCTGCCGACCACCTGCTCGACCTCCCAGGCGGACACGTTTTCGCCTCGCCTTCGAACCGAGTCGGTGTTGCGTCCAACGAAATGGAGATGGCCGTCCTCGTCGGCGGTCATCAGGTCGCCGGTGTGAAGCCAGCCGTCGACGACCTTCTCGCGTGTGGCCTTCTCGTCCCTCCAGTAGCGCACGGCGCGCTCCTCACGGACTTCGACCCAGAGCTCGCCGGCGCGGCCGCGCACGACGTCGTTCCCGTCGTCTCCCACGAGGCGCCACCGGGTCGTCTTCGGCAACCGGCCGATCGAGCCGATCGGGCCGTCGCCCGCGTTGAAGATCGCGACGCCGCCGCCATCGACGGCGCCGTATGCCTCCCAGAGCTTCACGCCGAAGCGCGCCTCGAAGCGCTGCCACGCCTCCTTCGGGCACGCGGCGCTGATGATTCGCCGAACGCGATGCGCGCGGTCGAAGGGCGACGGCGGCGTCTTCAGCAAGATGGGGATCATCCCCCCGATGGTGTTGAGCTGCGTCGCGCCGCACTCGGCAACCTCGCGCCAGAAGGTCGACGCACGGAAGCGCTTGGTGAGGTGGAGCGGGATCCCCTTCCAGAGCGCCGGGAGAACGGCGACCAGCAGCGCGTTCGCGTGGAACAGCGGCAGGCAGCTGAACAGCTTGTCGTCGCGCTGGTAGAGGAGGTTCGCGAGCAGCCCTGCGGCCTTCACCCTCGACTCGCCGTGCGCCGTCACCACGGCCTTCGCCGGCCCCGTCGTGCCCGAGGTGTAGAGCAGAAGCGCCGGTGTGTCGGGCGATGCCTGGTAGCCGAGGTCGTCGGCGTCGGCGACGGTGCCGCGTTCGAGCTCGGAGAAGCGGCGCGTCCCCTCGGGCGCAATCCACCCCTCAGGCGCCTCGGCGTCGTTCACCCAGATGTGCTCGATCCGCGGCGTACGGAGCGTGGCGACGCGCGCGGCGGTCTCGTGATCGCAGACCACCGCCCGCACCTCGGAGTGGCCGAGCACGTGGGCGAGCCCAGTTCCGACGAGACCGACGTTCACGGGGACCGCGTAGGCGCCGAGCTTGTTCAACGCGAAGAAGGCGTCGAGGAACCGCGGGTGATTCGAGAGCATGAGCGCGACGCCCGTGCCCTCGCCGATCCCGACCGCGCGGAGGCGGCGCGCGACGCGGTTCGCCCGCGCGTTCATCGCGCAGAAGGAATGGGCGTCATGGTCATACTCGAGGAATGGCTTCTGCCCGTGCGAACGCGCGGCGTGCTCGAGCAGCTCCGCGAAGCTCCAATCGCGCGCGAACGCGAGGCCGCGCCGCTCGCGCATCCGGGCGAGCGTGCTGGGGAGCGTCCCCTCTCGCCATTCGATGGCTCCCATGTGCCAGGCGGCGCGCAGGGCGCCGCGCACGAGCTCGGGCTGCATCAGTGCGCCTCCTTCAAGAGACCGCGCGCGATGTGCAGGCGGTTGATCTGGTTGGTGCCCTCGAAGATCTGCGCGAGCTTCGCGTCGCGTAGACACTTCTCGACCCCCCAGCGTGGGTCGTTCGCGTCGTCTCCGAGGATCTCCATCGCCTGCGCGGCCGACCGCACGGCGAGATCGCTGCAGACGACCTTCGCGATCGACGCGTGCGCGACGAGCTGCTGCAGGCGCTCGACGTCGACGTCCCTCTCGTATCGGCTGCGCGTCTGCACCGAGAAGAATGGACTCCCCACGATGCGGTCGACCCATCGCGTGCGGCCGATCGCTCGTTGCACGTGCCGTGGGACTCCGTTCGTCGACCGGGCGATCCCCCATGCCTCGGCGGCCAGCGCCGACTCCATGTACACCGCGCGGCTGGTCTGCAGCGCGGCGAGGATGTCGGCCAGCGCCATCGTGACCCACTGCTCGCGCGCGAGCTCGGCGCGCCGATCGAGGTACGCGAGCGTCCGCTCGAGGACGCCGCGGATGATGCCGGCAGACAGGGCTCCGACGGGCCCGCGTGTGACCGAAAGCGTGGTGTCGATGCAGCGCCCGGGGTTGGGCATGAGAATGGCGTCTTCTTCCGGAACGAAGACGTCGTCACACAGGATCTCCGTCGCCGGCGAGAGGCGCTGACCGAGCTTGCGCTCGATGCGACCGACCTCGCACCCTCGCGCGTCGGCAGGGACGAGGAAGGCCGCCATGGTCTCGGTTGGGCGCGCGGGGTCGCCGTACGCGGTGACGACGTGCCAGCGCGCGACGCTCCCGTTCGAGATGAAGACCTTCCGCGCGTCGAGGCGATATCCGCCGGCGACGCGGGCGAAGCGCGAGACCACGCGCGCGCGGCGCAGGTCCGTCTCGTCCTCCACGTCGCTGCCGGCGGCGGGTTCGGTGTGCGCGAGCGACAGCAGCATCGCCTTCCCCTGCCGCTCTGCGTCGGTGATCGCGCGGCCGAGGCGCGCGATGATCGGCATCTCGAGCGACGCGAGGATGAGCGCGAGCGCCAAGCCGTGGGCGCCGAAGACGACGGAGATGCCCGCGTCGACCGACGCGATCTCCTCCGCGAACAGCGAGGCGGCGACCGGACCGTAGTTGCCGCCTCCGAAGAGCCCCGGGAGGTACAGGCTGAGGAATCCGTACTTCGGTGCGGCGTCGATCGCCGACCACGCGACGAACGAGTGGTCGTGCCTCGCTTCGTCGTCCCAGCGCTCGACGCGCCCACGAAGGTGTCGAGCGACGTAGTCCCGCGCCCGCGGCACGATCTCCCGGCATTGGCGCGCGACGTCCGGTGCGCCGAGCGCGAGGAGCGGCGCGACCGGGAATCGATCGAAGTCACCGAGGCCGTGTTCTTGGCGCATGTTCAACGCTCCATCTCGGCGAAGCGCGCGCGCGCGATCTCCCGACGGCGCGCGGCGGCGTGGATCCACGAGGTCTCGAGCGTGCCGGCGTCGCGCAGGTAGCGCTCGACGCCGTAGTCCTGCATGTAGCCCGACCCGCCCATCGTCTGGATGGCATCGAGGCCGGCTTGCCGCACGATGTCCGCGGCGAACGCGGATGCCCCGCCGTCGCCGGGCTCGTCCTGCGTCAGCGTCGCGAGCGCCAGGGCCGCGAGCGGCCTCCGCGCGAGCTCAATCGGGCCGACCAGCGCACGCACGGCGTCGTGGTCGCGGATCATCTTGCCACCTTGGTAGCGGTCGAAGGCGAAGCTCATCGCGCGATCCGCGAGCTCGGAGGCCATCCCGCAGAGGAGGGCGGTGACGAGCCCGTCCGCGAGCGCCGCCGTGCGCCCCGCCTCCGGCCACGCCACCTCGTACGAGGGAATGGCTCCTTCCAAGGTCAGCGTCCCGAACGGGAAGAGGCGCAACCCATGGCTCGAGGGGCGCCCCTCGAAGCGGACGCCGCGTTGGCGGAGCGCGACGACGCACAAGCGCGGCTCGGTATCACGTCGCGCGGGGACGACGATCCAGCTCGGCCAAGCCAGCCCAACGCGGACGGCGCCTGATAGCGAGCCGGCGAGCGCGAAGCGCGCGGCCGGTCGCGCGTCGAGGGGGGAGAACGCGAGGGCCCCACGCCCTTCGCCGATGGGAACCCCCGCGTTCACGAGCAGCGCCGTCGCCGTGAGATGTCCGATGAGCGCGCATCCGAGCGCGGGCGCCGCAGCCCCCAGCTCCGTGAGCACCGATGCGAGCGACGACGCCTCGAGCTCCACGCCACCGTGCTCCTCGGGCAGCCCGATCGCCGTCAGGCCGAGCGCCACGAGGTCCTCCCACAACGACTCGAAGAGCACCGCGTCGGGCTCGTCCATCCGGTCCCAGACCGGCGCGATTCGACGCTCCCGCAGGCCGCGCAGGCTCCGCGCGATCGCGTCGTCCTCACGCGGCGACACGCGGGACCTCCATCGTCTCGCACGTCATTCGCGTACCGATCTCCTCGAGACGACGCAGCAGCGCGCGCGCGCCGAACGCTTGCGCGAGCGAGACGTAGCCTGCGTGGAGCGCCTCTCCGTTCAAGAGCATCTCCGCGGTCGACGCGCAGAGAAAGCCCGTCAGCACGTACGGTGAAGTGCCGGTGAGCGTCACCTTCACGCGTCGCCCCTCGCCTTCTCCCTGGGCGACGATCACGAAGCGACCGCTCTCCGGTTCCTCGCGCGGCGGATCCTTCTTCAGCCGCACGATGACCGCGTCGCTCCAGCGATCGAGCGCCTCCCCGGGCACGACGTGACCGAGCCCGTGCCAGACGCGGAAGATCGGCGCGGCGATCGCCATCGAGTCCGAGCAGAACAGCGTGCGCATCCCGCAGACGCGCCGGTCGCCCAGGAAGAACGTCGCTTCGCCGCACCTACCTCGACGGCGACCTCCGGGAGCGGACCGGGACAGCGTCGCGGCGGCGGCACCGGAACCGTTGCGCGCTCGCGCAGCCCGAGCCCCGGCCGACGTACCGTCCGCGCCATGGACTGGAGCGACGCGACCGTCTGCAGCGAGGGGGGCGCGTACGCGACCACGACGTCACGAATGCCCTCGGTCTCGAGACAGATTTCCGCTGCGGCGGCGCCGGGCGCCCACAAGAACGCCGCCGACGGCGCGAGCACCAGGCCCGCACGATGGTAGGCGGAGTCGAGCTTGCGCCGGAGATCGAGCATGAAGTCCTGCTCGCCCGTCGTGTCGACGTAGTGACACCCCTGAGCGAGCGCCGCCTCGGCGACCGCCATCCCGAGGAGCGAGAACGGACCGGTCGCGTTCACGACGACCTTCGCGCCGTGGAATAGCGCCCGAAGACCGCGAGGCGTGTGCTCGCCGGCGCGCGCGACGCAGTCGGCGCCCGCGGGCCCCAGCTCCCGCACGAGCGCATCGAGGCGCCCGGCGCTTCGCCCGGCCGCCACGAAGGGCACGCGCAGCCGCGCGAGCTGCTCGCAGACGAGACGTCCCGTGTAGCCAGTCGCTCCGTACACGACCACCGCCCGCGCGTTCGCCATGCAGTGCCTCCTTGCCCGTCGCCTACCAAACAAGTATACACACGCATATACTTATTCGCAAGGGGGCCTCTTCGCCTCGGCCTCCTCGCCGATGCGTAGGTCCCGTGAGGCGTGATGGCGTGATCAGCCGCGACGGTGCGGAGGTCGCCGCCCGCGAGCCGCGGGGGCCTCGGCGGCGGGGGCGAGCGGCAGCGGAGGCACCGGATCGCCCGGCGCGGCGAGCGTCGCGCCGAGCAGGCGCAGAAGGACGCGCCGACCCCGCTGGACGTCGAGCGTCTCGCTCGATTCGCTCGCGAGCCTGACCGCGATGTGCTCCGCAGCGGCGAGCAGGCCTTGTACGAGCAAGGGGTCGACCGGCGGCGCGCCCGCTGCGCGTTGGTCCGCGAGCAGGTTCTCGAGGATCGTCGCGGCGACCACCTCGCGGCGGTGGGCGAACTTCGAGTCGCTCGGGAACGGCTCGAGCAGCATCGCGCGCGCGAGAGGGCCGAACGCGACGATCGCGGCGAAATACGCGTCGATGCCCGATTCGAGCTTCGCGGCGGGGGTAACCGCCGCCGTGGCTGCGCTCCCCACGAGCTCCGGAAGGCGGCCCACGGTGTCGGCGGAGACGGCGTCGAAGACGTCCTCCTTGCTCCGGAACGACTTGTAGAACGTGCGGCGCGAGATGCCCGAGGCTTGCAGGATGTCCTCGACCGAGGCGTTCGCGAAGCCGAGTCGGCCGAACGCGTCGGCCGCGCCACGCAGGATCTGTTCGCGCGCGGAGAAGTCTCCCGTCGGGCGACCGAGGCGCGCGGCTCGGCGCGGCAGGGGTTTGCTCTTCGTCGTCATCGCCCGACGAGCGTACGACGGATCCGCTGCTCCTTCGCGTCGCAACGCCTGCTCGTCGCGCCCGAAGCGGCGAAGCCCTCAGCCTCTACGCGCGGCGAAGCGGCGCTTGTTGCGCGCGCCGAGTGCCTCGAGGACGGGGCGGACGCGCGCGAAGATCGACGGCGCGAGGTAGCCGAGCGTCGCGAGCTTGCCCGACAGCAGGGGCACGTCGATCTCCGGCAACCGAGCATCAAGGGCGGCGAGTACGGCGTCGGCCACCTGCTCCGCGGTGCTCATCGGCTGCGAGAACACCAGGTCGGGCACCGTCGCGACGTCGCCGAAGAAGCCGGTGTCGACCGGGCCGGGGCACACGGACGCGACGTGGATTCCCCGCTCGCGCAGCTCGAACGACAGCGCGCGGCTGAACGCGCGAAGGCCTGCCTTGCTCGCGCTGTAGACGGCCTCGTCGGGAACGGGGACCTTCCCTGCCAGGCTCGCGACGATCACGATCGCGCCGCCGCGCGGGAGATGCGCGAGCGCCGCGTGACTGAGGAGGATCGGCGCCACGAGGTTGGTGTCGACGATCGCGGAGAGCTCGCGGCTCGCGCGGTCCTGCACGGCGCCGCGGTGATTCACGCCCGCGTTGTTGACGACGAGGTCGAGCCGACCTAGCCGCTCGACGACGCGTGCGGGCAAGGCCGCGATGGCCGCGCGATCGGCGACGTCGAGAGGGAAGCTCGCGGCGCGATCGGCGCCGAAGTCCCTCGCCAACGACTCGAGCTTGGCGGCGGTCCGCGCGACCAACGCGACGCGCGCGCCGCGGTGGACGAGCGCGCGAGCGACGGCCAAGCCGATGCCGCTCGACGCGCCGGTCACGATCGCGACCCTCCCCTGCCACTGCGAATGCGATCCGGTCGTCTCGTTCATCGTGCCGCTTGCTCCAGCGATGACAGAAGCCGCGCGCGCAGCGAGCGCCCCGCGTCTTGCGCGCGATAGGCGAGCAGATCGTCGATCGCGCCTTGCACCTCGCGCTCGACGTGGGTGCGCATCGCAATCGCAGCCTCGTCGATCGGCAGGTGACGAAAGGCGTCCGGGTACACAGGTGGCAAGAATCGGAAGTACATCCGCTCCGGCCTCGGGAGCGGCGTGCCCGCGAGCCCCGAGATGACCGTCGGCAGCTCCTCGGCCTTCACGCCGAGCCGCTGCACCAGCTGCTGCCCGAGCCAGGTCCGCCCGAGCGCGTCGTTGTCGTAGACGATGTCCCAGCAATCGTCGGCTCCGACGGTCGCAAAGGGGATGATCGGACAGGCATGCTCGAGCGCGAGGCGCGCGAAGCCCGTGCGCTGCTTCCAGCGAACTCGATGCTTCTCGCCCACGCGCTTGAAGACCTCGCCGCCGCCGCCCGGATAGACCAGGACGTGCTCGCCGGCGCGGAGCATCGCCGCGCAGTTGTCGCGCGTGCCATTGACGACCCCGTTCGCCGTGAGCGCGTCGCCCCAGCCCGCAACTCGGAAGTGGTGGTGCGAGCCGAGCGAGCGGAGCACGATCCCGTGCCGTTCGTAGATCTCCGAGACCATCAGGGAGGCGTCGGCGAAGGCGTAGAGCGAGTGATTGCCGGCCCAGATCGCCGGGCCCGAGCACGGCACGCGCTCGTGGCCGAAGAAGACCGGTCGCACGACTCGCCGCCACGGAGCGGAGACGCTCACCCAAAATCGACCGATTCGGCGCCGCTCCTCCTCGGTGAACGGCCGGTACGCACCGCGGGTCATCGCGCCCTCTCGACGGCCGCGGGCCGCGTCTGCCATCCGCAATGCTCCGAGAGAGCCTCGATCCACGCGGGCGCCGCCGCGGCGTCGCCCGACGCCATGACGACGCGGTCGGGACGCACCAGCGCGCTCTCGGCGCGAAGCTCGCGGAGCCACGCACGCAGCGTCCCCTCGCGATCGATCACCGTGCGAGGCGTCGCGCTCTCGCCGAAGCGCCGAATCCCAACCTTCGCCGCGCCCTCGGCCGGGCCGCGCTCCAGCGACAGGAGCGCGAAGTCGTCGCCGAGCACGTCGTCGAGGTGCGTGATCCGCCCATCGATCTCGATTGTCGCCCGCGGCACGTGACCGCCCGCGCGTCCGGAGCTGCACGGGCCAATCATCGGGCCGCACCTCAGCTCGGGAAACGCCTTGCGAACGAACATCTCGTGCAGCGCCCGCACCGAGCCGAGCGTCCGAATGGCGCGGTCGCGGTGGCGCCCACCGAGCGTCGCGCGCATCGTGCGGCCGAGCAGGACGGCCTGCGCGATCACCGAGCGCACGTGCGGGCGGCGCTCGAGCTCGTAGGTGTCGAGCAGGGTCCTGCGCGCGCGCCCCTGCACGACGGCGGCGACCTTCCAGGCGAGGTTCGCGGCGTCGCGAATGCCCGCGCCCATCCCCTGCCCGATGAACGGTGGCGTCTGGTGCGCGGCGTCGCCGAGGAGGAAGACGTTTCCGCGGCGAAAGCGCCGCGCGACGAGCGAGTGGAACGTATAGACGGCGCGTCGACGAAGCGTCGCGGAGCCCGTCGCGGCGCCGAGCCAGGGCTCGAGCAACGCGCGCACGTGCGATTCGCGCGTCATCTCGTCGGCGGTCTCGCCGTCGCGGAGCATGATCTCCCAGCGATGGCGGCCGCCGCCGGTGCAGAAGTACGTCGTCGGCCTCGCGGGATCGGCGACCTGCAAGCATCCCTCGTAGAGCTCGAGCGTCGCGTCGGTCGCGACGTCGACGACCAGCCAGCGCCCTTCGAAGCCGAGGTCCTCGAAATCAGTGCCGACGAACGCCCGCGTGCGACTGCGCGCGCCGTCGCACGCTAGCACCGCCGGCGTCTCCAGCTCGCCGAGCGCGCCGCGCGCACGATCCTGGAAGCTCACGCGCAGGCGCCCGGTCGGCAGGTGCTCGACGGCCTCGACGCTCGTGGACGTCCGCACCGTCACCAACGGCTCCCGCGCGAGGGCGCGCCGCATGGCCGCCTCGAGCTCGGGCTGATCGAACGCGTTGGAGCGCGCGAACCCGTGCGGGCCGCGCCCTTCGCGCGCGAACGAGACGAGCGTGCGAAGCTCGCGATCGACCAGCTGCATGCCGCGGATGGGGCGAATCTCGCGAGAGGCCTCTTCGCCGAGACAGCACAGGTGGAGCACGCGAAGCACCTCCTCGTCGAGGTGCACGGCGCGCGGGATCGTCATCACGTCGGCCTCGCGCTCGAAGAGGATCGACCGCACGCCGTAGCGCGCGAGCAGCGCGGCGGCGGCCATGCCGGTCGGTCCGGCGCCGATGATCGCAACGGGGCTCTCTTCCATCTTCAACCTCACGCGCGTCAGCGAACCAGGTTGTTCTGCGTGCCGAGATCGATGCGACCGTCGGGCGTGCGGATCGTCGCGGTGACGCGATCGCCCGCCTTCAGGTAGCGCGCGCTCTTCGCCTGTTTGTCGACGAACATCCGCCACTTCACCGCTTCGGGGAGCAGCTCGGCGATCAGGCGAAGCGGCTTCTTCGGCGGCGCGAGGGCGACGCCTCCCGGAGTCCCGGTGAGGATCACGTCGCCGGGCGAGAGATCCTCGATCGAGGTGACCTCGGTAAGCGTCTCGGCGGGTCGATGGATCATGTCGCCAGCGCGCGCGTCTTGCCGGACCTCGCCGTTCACGCGGAGCGTGAGCTGCAGCTCGGGCCACCGTGCGAGCTCGGAGGCGTCGGGTACGAAGAGATAGGGACCGAGCGGGCAGAAGGTCCGATAGCTCTTGCCTTTGTAGAACTGCCCCTCGGGGACTTGGACGTCTCGCGCGGAGACGTCGTTACCCACGACGAGCGCCGCGACGAGGTCACCGAGGCGATCGGCGGCGGTCTTCATCGGACCGCACGTGTGCTTGCCAATCACGAGGCCGAGCTCGATCTCGTAGTCGAGCAGGCGCACGTGCGACGGGCGCACGATCGCGTCGTTCGGACCGGCGATGGCCGCCGACGATTTCGTGAAGAGGACGTTCGAGCTGCGCGCGCCCGGATCGAGGCCGACCTCGCGAACGTGCTCGCGGTAGTTGGTCGCCTGGGCGATGACGCGGCAGGGGTGGGTGACGGGCGAGAGCAGCTCGAGCGCCTGGAGCGGCACCGGCGCGCCGAGCTTCGCCTCGCTCTTCGCGAACGCGGGCAGGCCGCGCTCGATCAGCTCGCCGGTGGTCTCGTACGCGGCGTCGAGCGGCCGCGCGAGATCGCCCTCGACGACGGCCCACTGGTGCCCTGAAGGCGAGTCGCTTCGCGCTCGGAGAATTCGAATTCCCATGGTTTCGGCTCTCTCTTCTCAGTCGGACAAGGCGCTCGCGGCCTTTGCGAGCAGTGCGATGGAGACTTCGTCGCTCGTGGCGATTCCTCGCAGCGCGCCGGCGACGACGGCGGCCGAGAACGGCGGCAGCGCGAAGTCGAGCGGCGGTCGCTCGCCCCATTGCGCGAGGTTCGATCCGCGGAAGGGGAGTCGGCCGGTGGGCGCCGCGGCGTCAAACACGTCGCCGTCGCAGTAGTGCTCGGCGACGATCCCGTCGGGCGAGCGCCAGTAGTCGAAGATCTGGCTGCCGAGGATGTGGCGGCCGATGCCCCACGCGTGCCGGTAGGCACGTGCGCGAAGAAACGCGGCGCCGCGCCCGATCTCGTCGACGTCACGAACTTCGAAGGCGACGTGCGCGAGCCCGGTATGCGGACCGAGCGCCACGGCGAGCGTGTGATGGTCGGTGAGCGTTTCGCCGTGGTCGCAGCGCAGGAAGGAGACGATGGGCGGCGACGCTGCGTCGTCGTCGAGGTGTTGGTAGTCGGAGACGATCATGCCGAGCGTGCGCATGAGCCAGAGGACGAGCGCCGTCGGCTTCGACGTCTCGAGCGCGGCGTGACCGAGCCGAAGGATCTCGCTCGGCGTAGGAGGCAGCCGCACCGTCCGGCCCGCGCGGTGCACCGCGCCGGTCACGTTCGCCGGCGTCGGCTGCCGCGTGGCGAGCGGTGCGAGCTCTGCGATCCCGAGGACGGCCTCGAAGGCGACGCCGCCCGGCGCGGCGAGCCGTACCCGATGACCGCCGCCGGGCTCGACGATCGGCTCGATCGGCGACCCCTCGGCGAGCGACGCGAGCTTGCGCAGATCGAGCTCGGAGTCGACGCGCATTGCCACCGACGACAACCGGCCGCGCGTGCCGCGCACGAGCTTGACCACGTGGTGGGCGCCGCCGACCGCGCGCAGGTAGATCGCGGCGTCGGTGCGAGCCGAGGGCGAGAGCCCGAAGTCGCCAAAGAAGCGCGCGGCGGCGTCGAGGTCGCGCGTTTCGAAGGTCAGCGAGTGGAGCGCCGTAGCGCGCACCAGCGGCTCGCCGACGCGCCCGCGTTGCAGATCGGCCAGGTCGATCGGGGTCGTCTTCACGCGTGGTCCTCCGCCGGCGCCGGGAATCGCACCGTTGATCGACATACTGCTCATAGCTGATGATAATGTCAACGCTGGCGACACCATCGAACATGACGTATATTGGCGACATGTCGCGACGTCTCGGTCTCTCCGCAGCGACTCCCTCTCGCCGCGCCCTCGAAGACGCGCCTCGCCCCTCCTCGGCGGCGCCTGAGGAGCGCGAGCCGCGCGGCGCTCGCCGCAAGCGCGAGACCCACGAGAAGCTGCTCGGCGCTGCGTTCCGGCTCTTCGGCGAGCGCGGCGTCGACGCGGTGGCGATCAACGAGATCACCGAGGCCGCCGACGTCGGCTTCGGCTCGTTCTACAACCACTTCGCGTCGAAGGAGGCGATCTACGAAGCGGTCGTCGGCGCGGTGTTCGGCGCGTTCGGCGAGACGCTCGACCAGCTGACTGCCGACGTCGACGATCCGGCCGAGGTCATCGCGATCTGCGTCCGCCACACCATCCTCCGCGCGCACGCCGAGCCCCTCTGGGGGAGCTTCTTCGTGCGCGAAGGGTTGAAGCCGGCAGCGATGACCCACGGCTTGGGCCTGCGCCTCCTTCGCGACCTGCAGCGTGGCGTCGGTTCGAAGCGGTTCGACGCCCCAGACCTGCTCATGGCGTTGATGCTCGCCGGCGGCGGCGTGCTGGCGATTGTCGCCGCCGAAGCCGCGGTGACCGTCAACGGTCCGTCCATCGCCAAGGAGCTGGGGTTCGGGACGAAAGACCTCGCCAGCCGTGGCGCCGCGACGATCCTGGAAGCGCTCGGCCTCGATCGCGCCGAGGCGCAGAAGCTCGCCAAGCGTCCGCTTCCACGGATCGCGTCGGACGCGTCCGAGCAGTGAGGTCGCCGGTCGTGTCGGAGTGTCGCTCTTCGCGGATCCTGTTCGGCGTGCGCGGCGCGCCGGCGGCAGAGGTGCGCGCTTGAGCGCGACGGGCACGCTCGTGGGGTTGCGGCGGCGGCTCGCGACGACGCGCGCGCTCACCGGGTTCGGAGCGATCTACGTCGTGTCCCAGGCGACCATCGGCGTGATCATCCACCCGCTCGGCACCGTGAAGTTCCTACGCGCGCAGACGAGCTTCTCCCGCGAGACGTTCCTCGCGCTCACCGCGGAGTGGGAGCGCGCGCACCTGCTCGGCCGCTACTGGCTGCACTTCCGCTTCGATTTCGTGCACCCCCTCTGGTACGCGTGCCTCCTCGCCGGCCTGCTCGCGCGCATGCTCGATCGACGCGCGGCAGGGCCCCGCGCGAACGCGCTGCTCGTCCTGCCGTTCGCCGCGGGCGCGATGGATCTAGTGGAGAACTCCTTTCAAGTACACCTGCTCGCGCGTCGCCCCGACGTCTCGCAGGTAGCGATCACCGCGAGCGCGATCGCCTCGAACGGCAAGTGGCTCCTCGCGGCGTCGTCGCTGCTCGTCGCAGCCGGGCTCGCGCTCGCGGGGCGCCGCCGAGGCGATGACTGAAGATCTGTCGGAAAATCCCCCGGACTGAAGTCCGGGGCACCGACTGCAAGACGAAGCCCTTCGGGCTGGCGGAGTTACGTGTCGACGACGACCTCGTTGTCGGCAAGCGTTGCTTCGTTCT
>Ga0208492_1000295_pt1 | contig 45292 bp, 41 predicted proteins | sample Subbioar_CSW14AB_FD_184820 | JGI IMG/M metagenome (GOLD analysis project Ga0208492, IMG submission 184820) | Serpentinite rock and fluid subsurface biosphere microbial communities from McLaughlin Reserve, California, USA - CR12Mar_CSW14AB (SPAdes) | ecosystem: Environmental > Terrestrial > Deep... | reverse complement strand
ACGGCCTGCACGCACCAGCTCGACCATTTGCTGTCTGAATTCCGCCGGGTACGGCGGTCTGACTTTGGACATTTGCGGCTCCTTGAACACAAAGAATGATGTGTCCACGAAACCGGGTCAACTCCAAACAGGTTTGGCAACAGGCCAAGCGCAGAAGTGATCCCGACTACTCTGCGAATCAGTCCGAGGCGCAAGCCGACTGAGCAAAAAAACATCCGGACTATTGGCGCTCCTACCGCGCCGCCAACCCCGACTACACGCAGGAAAACCGTTCACGCCAGCAAATTCGCAACGCTGCTCGACGTATTGCAAAGAGTGACGCGTCAGCGGTTGCGATCGCACTTCAAGACGGCATCTACCGGCTTCAGCTCATAGGGGCGGAGGCAGATTCGGACAAGCTGATCCTGGTTCGCCTGACCATTCTGGGAAAGGGAGATCCATGAATCTGCGGATTGCAAAGAGAGGACTTGATCGCCAATTGCCTCGAGCACTGATACCTTGCACCTTTACGCATGCTCCCAGATCGGTAAGCGTGGCCTCAAGGCCCTTGTTGTGAGGTTGGCAGGAGCCCGGCAGCATGTGTCCATATGCAAGACAGTGGACATACCCCTGAGTGGAGCGGCCCGAAGGTTGAGCGCACCCTTCGCAACGGCAAGCACATCTATTTCTCAGCGTTCAAGACTTGGCTGGTCGAACAGGCTAGCAGGCCGGGCGCATCGGTCGCGGGTCTGGCGCTGCGCAACGGCGTCAACGCCAATCTGCTGCGTCACTGGTTGAAGCTGGGCCATTGGCAATCGGGCAAGCAGGCACTGTTACCCGTCACGGTTCTCGCGCAGCAGCCCTGTGCCGATGTGGTGGCGACCACCCTTGCCCAACCGTCCACGGGCACGGTGGAGATCGAACTATGCGGCGCCGTCATACGCCTGAGCGGTCAGGTCGATGCCGCGCAACTGAGGACGGTGCTGACCGCGCTGCGCGCATGATCGGCCTGCCAGCGAACACGCGGGTGTGGATCGTGGCCGGACACACCGACATGCGCAAGGGGTTCGATGGCCTGGCCGCGATGGTGCAGACCGCGCTGAGCGAGAACCCGTTCAGTGGCCACGTCTTCGTCTTCCGCGGCCGGCGCGGCGACATCATCAAGGTGCTGTGGTTCGATGGCCAGGGCCTGCTGCTGCTGAGCAAGCGACTCGAACGCGGGCGCTTTGTCTGGCCCCAAGCTTCGGGCGGTGGCGTATCGCTGACACCGGCACAGTTGTCGATGCTGCTCGAAGGCATCGATTGGCGCATGCCGGCGCGCACGCACCGGCCAGAGCTGGCTGCGTAGGGGCGCTGTTGCGGGTGATTCCCGATCGTCTGCCGCGCGGGGGAACGGCACAATCGAGGCCGTGTCGACAGCCACCCCATCACAGCCGAGCCGAGAAGAATTGCTGCGCATCATCGAGGCGCGCGATACCGAGGTGGCGCTGCTCAAGCTGATGGTCGACAAGCTCAAGTTGCAACTGCTGCGTCGCGTTCGCGCCGAGTTCGGCCACTCCAGCGAACAGTGGGCGGCACAAATGCCTTTGATCGATGGCGGCGATGCCGCCATGGCCTCCCGATCCAAGCTCGCATCGACACAGACACCAGCCAACGACGCGCAGATCGACCGCAGTCTGCCGGCGCATCTGCCGCGCGAGGTCCAGGAACACCTGCCACAGGTCAGCCACAGTCACCACGACAGCGCGGGTCAGCCCTGCGGCTGCACGGCCTGCGGTGCCCGGTTGCGCAAGATCGGGCAAGACGTCTCCGAGCAGCTGGAGTACGTGCCCGCGCACTTCAAGGTGATCCGGCATGTACGGCCCAAGCTGGTCTGTATGGCTTGCCAGACGATCTTCCAGGCCTGCGCACCCAGCCGCCCGATTGCGCGCGGCGTGGCCGGCGCCGGCCTGCTGGCCCATGTGCTGGTCTCCAAGTATTGCGACCATTTGCCCTTGTACCGTCAAAGCGGCATCTATGCCCGCAGCGGTGTTGAGCTGGACCGCTCCACGTTGGCCGGCTGGGTCGAGCAGGCCGATCAGTTGCTGGACCCGCTGGTGGCGGCGCTGGGGCGCTACACCTTGGCGGCGGCCAAGATCCACGCAGACGACACGCCGGTACCGGTGCTGCAGCCCGGACGGGGCCAGACCAAGACCGGGCGCTTGTGGGTGTACGTCAGAGACGACCGCCCGATCGGATCGAGCGAACCGCCTGCAGCCTGGTACCAGTACACGCCGGACCGAAAGGGCGAACACCCACAGCGGCACCTGCGGCAATATCGGGGCATCCTTCAGGCAGATGCCTATGGCGGTTGGGTCAAGCTCTACGGATCAGGCCAGATCACCGAGGCCGCTTGCTGGGCACACGCGCGAAGGCCCTGGTGGGATCTGTACCTCAGCAGCGGCCGCGACGAGACCTCCATCGCGGCGCAGGCGCTGCGGCGCATCGCCGAGCTGTATGCGATCGAGCGTGAGATCCGAGGGCAGCCACCAGAGGTGCGACGAGTCCAACGCCAGGCACGGGCGAGCCCGCTGCTGCAGGAGATGCACGCCTGGCTGCGCCACCTGCTGGGGCGGGTGTCGGCCAAATCGGAACTGGCGCAAGCCATCGGCTACAGCCTCACGCGCTGGCAGGCCCTGACGCGCTATTGCGACGACGGCCGTATCGAGATGGACAACAACGCCGCCGAGCGGGCGTTGCGTGGAGTCGCTCTGGGACGGGGCAACTACCTGTTCATGGGCTCGGACGCGGGTGGCGAGCGCGCCGCCGCAATCTACAGCCTGGTGCAGACCGCCAAGCTCAATGGGCTGGACCCCGAGGCCTACCTGCGCGAGGTGCTCAGCCGTATTGCCGATCACCCCATCAACCGCATCGATGAGCTGCTGCCCTGGAACCTGATGCAGTCAGGGGCCAACCCGGCACAACAGCGCCGGGCAGCATGAGCGCACCCGGCATCGACCCGCGGGTGCTGGACGCCCTGCAGAACGCCAGCAGCCTGGAGCTGTTCCAGCTGAGCACGCTGATCGAGCGACTGCTGGCCGATCCGCGGCGCATCATTGCCGTGCGCAAGGACATGCACCTGGGGCAGACGGTGCGCTTTGTGGACTGGCGCGATGGCAGCCTGCGCCAGGGCAAGGTCGTGGCCATGCGCGAGACACAGGTCACCTTGCAGGACTTGCAGGAACGCAAGGAATGGAAGCTGCCCTACGCCGCGATCGAACCGCCGCAACCCGATCCTGCGGCACCTGCTCAAGCAGTAGCGCCTGAGCCGCCCGCTGCGCCGCGACCGACGCGCAACGACTTCCGGTGTGGGGAGAAGGTTGCCTTCGAGGACAAGTACCTGCAGACCGTGGTGGGCACCATCGTGCGCATCAACAGCCGCACCGCCACTATCGACCCCGGCGACGGCACCCATTGGCGCGTGGGCTTTGCCCTGCTGCGCCACGTCGTGGACGTTTGACTGCCTCCCTTCCTCCTCGTCAAGAGGGTGTTGAGGCGACGCTTACCCAGATCGTGTCGTGCGTAAAACTGCTGGTTTCACCGTCTACACGATCTCATGTGAACACCAGAACTGAGCATTGGGAGCTGAGCAATGGTCAAGAAGGAAATCGAGATTGGCGACGGCACGTTTCGGGCGGCAGTCTATGTCCGCATGTCGACCGAACACCAGCAGTACTCAACCCACAACCAGCAAGACAAGATCGAGGCATACGCGCGCAGCCGCAACATCGATATTGTCCAGCTCTACGCGGATGAGGGGAAAAGTGGCCTGCGGATGGACGGGCGCGCGGCTCTCCAGCGGCTGATCAGCGATGTCGAGACCGGCAAAGCGAACTTCAATGTCATCCTGGTGTACGACGTCAGCCGTTGGGGCCGGTTCCAGGACGCGGACGAGAGCGCGTACTACGAGTACATCTGCCGCCGAGCCGGCATCCAGGTGACCTATTGCGCAGAGCAGTTCGAGAACGATGGTTCCCCGGTGTCGACCATCGTCAAGGGTGTCAAGCGCGCAATGGCAGGTGAGTACAGCCGGGAGCTTTCCTCCAAGGTCTTTGCCGGTCAGTGCCGCCTGATCGAGATGGGCTACCGCCAGGGCGGCCCCGCAGGGTTTGGTCTGCGCCGGGTGTTGATCGATCAGTCCGGCGTTTCAAAGGGGACACTCACGCGCGGTCAACACAAAAGCTTGCAGACCGATCGGGTGATCCTGCGTCCCGGGCCCCCAGAAGAGGTGGAAGTGGTTGACCGGATCTACCGTTGGTTCATCGATGACGGCTTGCAGGAAAGTACCATCGCGGCCCGCCTGAATCGGGAAGGAATCCTCACCGATCTCGATCGCCCCTGGACCCGTGGAACAATTCATGAGGTGCTGACCAATGAGAAATATGTTGGAGACAACGTATTCAATCGCACCTCGTTCAAGCTCAAAAAGCAGTTCGTCGTGAACACACCGGACATGTGGATCCGCAAGGAGGGGGCGTTCGAGGCCGTGGTCGACCGCGCTACGTTTTACACAGCGCAAGGCATCATCCGCGCCCGCTTCAGGCGCTTCACCGACGATGAACTTCTCGAACGCTTGAAGAACCTGTATCAGCAGCGCGGCCTGCTGTCCGGCTTGGTCATCAACGAGACGGACGGCATGCCATCGTCTTCGGTTTATGCCCACCGCTTCGGCAGCCTTATCCGGGCCTACCAGTTGATCGGTTTTCAGCCGGAGAGGGACTACAAGTACCTTGAGATCAACCGATTCCTAAGGAAGCTGCATCCCGACATCCTGAACTCGACCGTGGAAAACATCGAGGCCATGAACGGCAAGGTCGAATGGGATGAAAAAACTGACTTGCTCCGTGTGAACAACGAGTTCACGGCCTCTATCGTCCTGGCCCGCTGCCAGCAGTTGGAGAGTGGTCGACGGTTCTGGAAGGTGCGTCTGGACACCACCCTCAACCCGGACATCAGTGTCGTCGTTCGCCTGAGCTCGGGCAACGAGGAGGCGCTCGACTACTACTTGCTGCCCCGACTGGACTTTGGCACCAGTGGTATCCGGTTGGCTGAACAGAACGCGATGGAATTGGAGAGCTACCGGTTTGACACACTGGACTACTTTTACGGCATGGGCGCTCAGACCAAGCTGCGCCGTGTCGCATGAGCAAGGTGGCTCAGTCGGGTGACATCCGGCTCATTCCCATCGAACGCATCGAGGTGCTCAACACGCGTGAACGCAACCAGGCGGTGTTCGACGAGATTGTCGAAAACATCAAGTTGATTGGCCTGAAGAAACCCATCACCGTGACGCCTCGCAAAGGGGAGGATGGCGCCGAGCGGTACTTGCTGATCTGCGGTGAAGGCCGACTCAAGGCCTTCTGCAAGCTGGGTGAGACACGAATCCCGGCGCTCATTGTCCATGTCGAAGAAGAAGACGCTCACATCATGAGCCTGGCGGAGAACATCGCCCGCCGAAAGTACATGCCGCTGGAACTGCTGCATGGCATCAAGCGGCTCCACGAACAGGGTTACGAAGCCCCGGCCATCTGCCAAAAAACAGGGTTGTCGCCGGAGTACGTCAACACGCTGCTCATGCTCATCATCCTCGGGGAGGACAGACTTCTGGCGGCCATTCAGAAAGGCAGCATTCCGATCAACGCTGCACGCGAAATCGTCAGCGCGGGCAATGATGACAAGGCCCTGCAGGGGGTACTGCAAGATGCTTATGAGTCGGGACAATTGCGCGGTCGATCACTCTTTGAAGTGCGACGCCTGCTGCAATTGCGCCAAACCCAAGGCAAATCATTGGGCCGCAAAAGTTCCAGAAAGCGCAGCAGCGTGACAGCGGCAAGCCTGGTAAGGACGTATCAGAAGGAAGTGGAGCGTCAGCGCATGGTTGTTCGCAAAGGCTCGTTGACTCAGCAACGGCTGTTGCTGATCGTCAGCGCCATGCGTCAACTCGTCGCCGACGACCACTTCGTCACGTTGTTGCGCGCCGAAGGTCTGGGCGCGATGCCCACCTATCTGGCGGAACGCATCCATCGACCTGGGGGCAAAAAATGAACAAGGTCGCCTTCAGTTTTGTCCTCAAACCAATATTGGTCGAGTTTGAAAAACTCCTCCCCTGCAAAACCCTGACACCCACGATCCAAGACACCTACAAGTTCCGGCAAGTCAAAGCCTCCATCGAAGAGGTCGGCCTGATCGAGCCACTGACCATCTCCACCGTGGACCGAAAGTCGGGCCAGCATCTCTTGCTCGATGGCCATATTCGTTTGACTGCACTGAAGGAGCTGGGTGAAACGCAGGCGCTGTGTCTGGTGGCCAACGATGACGAAACCTACACCTACAACAACCGTGTCAACCGACTGTCGTCCGTGCAAGAGCACCTGATGATTCGCCGGGCCATCGAGCGTGGGCTGTCGCCCGAACGCCTTGCCAAGGCGCTGTCCCTCAATGTGCGACTGGTCAAGGACAAGATGACTTTGCTGGATGGGGTTTGCCCCGAGGTGATCGAAATCCTGAAGGACCGAGAGTTTTCGGCGGAGACGTCGAAAACTCTGCGCAGGATGAAACCCATGCGGCAAATCGAATGTGCGGAGCTGATGATTTCGGCCAACAACCTGACGGTCAACTACGTCCGCGCACTGTTTGCGGCGACCTCACAGGACATGCTGATTAGTACCAAGGGCACCACCGCCTCGCACGCAGCGACGCAAGAGCAGATCACCAAGCTGGAGCGCGAGACTGCAAATCTGCATGAACGCTACCGAATCGTGGAGCAGAGCTACGGCGACGATGTGCTGAGCTTGACACTGGTGAGGGGGTACACCAAAAAACTTCTCGAGAACGAGTCCGTTGTTGGTTTCTTGCAGAAGCGGTATCCCGAGATACTGCAGGAGTTCACAGCCCTTGCTACCGCGGGCGCGCTGGATCAATAGACCATTGCCGCCCCACCTCCATGCAGCGCTGGAGCAACCGCCTCGCGTGCCGATGGGTCTTCCTAAAGTCCGTTTTCGCTACGCGCTCCGGCTCATAAATTTGAGTTGCTGACGCAGCGGGCATTCCGAACCGAGAGGTGCTTTGTTCGGAGACGCTTCTCGCTAGCTACCCCAAGCGTCCCGGTTCATCGGTAACCGGCCAGCATCAGTGGGTTCGGCAACCCCACCTTACGTCAGGAAATCACAAAGATCTTGCTGTATAACAAAACTTCACGGTAGCATTCTGAAAAATATCAATCATCTGTCTTACTAGATACATACGTACGGGGGTCAACAATCATGGTGCAGAAGAGCGCGAAACCGCGAAAAGAGCCATCGCTTTCGCGCAGAGCGAAAGGCTCCAATGATGAAGAACCAGCAGCCGTGGGATCTCTTTCCCGGGGCTTGCAAATTGTCGACGTGCTTACCTCTGCCCAAGGCTGCCTGACATTGTCAGAGGTGGCCGCACTTACTGGCCTAGACGCCAGTACCGCACTTCGGCTGCTTCATTCGCTCAGTGAGCGAGGGTATGTGGTGCGCGAAGAATCTGCGAAACGCTACATGGCGGGACCTCGTGCACTTTCTCCGCTTTCGCTGTTTCACCCACTCACGCTGTTTCGCCGAGAGGCGGAGCAAGTCCTTAGATCGCTGCAAAAGAACACCGGTGAGACCTGCGCCCTGGTCCTTTTCCTTGGCAAGGAACGTCTTGTCGTTGACTTCATCCGCGGCAAGCAGCCACTTTCTCCCTACTACGACACGTGGCTCAAAAGCCCTCTGCATGGATCTGCATCGGGGAAAATCCTTCTAGCCTGGCTTCCCGATGATGAGCGCGAGCAGTTGCTAGGGAGCGCGCCCTACACCGCGCACACTCCGAAAACAGTGACCGACCCTGTGGTCTTCAAGAATCAACTAGATCGAGTCTTGCGCCAAGGCCACGCTGTTGCACGCGATGACGCGCATCAGGGCTTGGTGGCGATCGCAGCACCAATGATGATGCCCACGCACAGTCGACCTCTGGGCTGCCTGGTCATCACCTCCACGTGTGAGTTGCTCCCTGAAGACGCAGAGGCAGTCGCCTTGAACGAATTGAAATCTGCTGCTGCTTTGCTCATGAATAGTGCTCCTAGTCTTCAGATCCTGAGGAATTGGACCCCGCGGGGTGCTCAGCGGCAGCCCAGCGCGCTATCGGCAGTCGCATGAACTGAAGGCGACAAAGGTCAAGGCTTCAGATAAATAACCATCAACACAAACCCTGCCATCCAGAGCGTCTCGACAAGCAAAAGACCAAAGGGTCGCCAACCAGCCTTTGACAGTTTTCGGAACGACGTTTTGAGGCCCAATGCCGCAATGGCTACGACCAGGCACGCGCGTGACACGTCGTTGAGGCCCGTCTGCAATGCAAGAGGAACGCCACCCGCAGAGTTCACGATTACCAGGACGATGAATACCCATAAAAACCAAGGCACCAAGGGCTGCTTGGCCGCCACAGCGCCGTCCTGTGCAAGTTCACGCTCTTTCTTGAACAAACTAGAAATCACGATCACGACCACGGCCAACATGGACACCCGGAAGAGTTTGATGATGGTGGCGTAGTCGCCGGTCTCTGGGTTCAGCATGTAGCCTGCACCGACGACTTGCGCAACATCGTGGATCGTTCCTCCGAGAAACAGGCCAGCCAACTCGGGAGGCAGCTCGAGCAGTTTCGCGAGCAGCGGATAAATGACCATTGCTACTGTGGACAGAACGGTCACGGTCACCACAACCATCAGGGTGAAGCGTTCGCTGTCCTTGTTCTGTGGAAGTACAGCCGAAATCGCAAGCGCGGCAGAGGCACCACAAATGGCGACCGATCCGCCGGAAAGGACCGACTGGGCCCGATTCATGCCCATGTAGCGACCCAGCAGCACACCGCACAGCAGCGTGGTGACAACCGCGGCGGTGACGATCGCAGCAGTCTCCCAACCCAAGCCAACGATCTGACTAGTTGTTATTCGTGCGCCAAGTAAGGCAACCCCCACTCGGAGCACAGTGCGCGAACAAAACTCGATGCCTGGTTGTGATTTCAGATCATGACTGAGGTGATGGAAGGCCACACCAAACAGCAAGGCGTACAGGAACTGGGGCCCGCCATGCAACGTAGATATCAGCGTGGCGGCCATCGCTATCACGCATGACAACCCCGCCCCGGGGAGCAGTCTCAAGAGACGCTGCAGTCCAGAGGGCCAGGACCTCTGCGCAAGTGACGTGGAAGAGGAATGCTTTAACAATGAGACCTACTTTTGAACAGTCACATGTGACCTGCACGTGAGGCTCCTCACCTCACATTGAACGAATAGTAGGTTCGATGGGTAATTTAAAAAAGCGGATTATATTTATAAGAATGACCGGAAAAACCAATCACTCGTCGTTCCAGCGCTTGCGCATCAATTTGCGACAGCTTGAAGTCTTCTTGGCCACAGCTCGCAGTGGCAGCACGCGCGCGGCGGCCGACCGCATTGCTCGTTCCCAATCAGCAGCGAGCACGTCGCTCGTGGAGCTCGAGGCTGAATTGGGCGTTGAACTGTTTGATCGCATCGGCAGGCGCCTGCACATCAATGAGAACGGGCGCGCATTGCTGCCCAAGGCTCAGGTGCTAGTGGAACAGGCGGCCGAACTTCAAGCACTTTTTGCAGAAGACCACGCTGCCCCGTTGCGAGTGGCAGCCAGCTTCACAATCGGCGAGTACCTGTTGCCTGGACTGATATCGCAATGGACGCGACTACACCCCAAGAGCAAGATACATCTTCGCATTGGCAACACCAGTGATGTTATTGACGCGGTTGCCGCTTTGGATGCAGACGTCGGCTTCGTGGAGGGATCCCAGACACATTCAGAACTGTTGGTGAACCCGTGGCGTCGCGACGAGATGGTGGTCGTCGCCGCGCCGGACCATCCCTTGGCGGATTGCTGCGCGACGCTCCACCAGTTAGCTCAAGCCAACTGGGTAGTTCGGGAGCACGGCTCCGGCACCCGTCAGATCACGGACCAATGGCTGCTCAAGAATCTTGATCACGTGCGCATTGCGTTTGAACTGGGCAGCAACGAAGCGATCAAGCGCGTCGTTGCGGCAAGCGATGGTCTTGCCTGCCTCTCCCGCTACGCCGTAGAACAAAGCGTGTCCGACGGGCACCTGGTCGAGCTGAAGACGCGCCTACCTAAAGTAAGCCGAAAGCTGGCCGTCGTGCTTCATCGTGAAAAGCGCCTGGGGCGCGTGACCAACGATTTTCTTGAGCATTGCGGCGTGGCTCGACGGCGCTCCCCAAGCTGAACGATGTCACGAGCTAGATTGAGCCAAGGCGTTGACGCAAGCGCAGCAACCCAAGAACTCCGAGGCCAGCCGAGAAGGCCGCCACCATAAAAGGCACGCCGTAACCGCCTGTCGCGTCGCGCAGCCATCCGCTTGTCCAGCTTCCTATTCCCGCCGCGACGAAACCGAAGAAATAGATCTCAGCTATCCGGCGCCCTGCCTGGGAGGCTGGAAACATTTCGCGAACCAGAATCGCATAGCCTGGCATGTAGCCACCAAAGCCCAACCCGATAAGTACTGCTCCCACCATGATTGTCAAAGGACCTGTGGCCATCGCCAGCCAAGCCATCCCGAACGCAAGCAGAACAGACATGGCCAACAACATGCCGTAGCGCCCCCATCTCTGGGAGAGAAAGCCTGCCGACAGTCGCGAAGCTAGCGTCACGCCCAGCATCGCTGAAACCAAGGCTGCAGCGGCAGCGGGACTGAACCCTCGCTCCTCGCCGAAGGCAGTCAGATGTCCTATCACCATAAAACTCGCGTGATTCGACAGTGCCAAGCAAAGACCGAGCACCAGAAAGCCTCCCCGAGCAGCAGACAGACCCGTCTGGTCAATGACGCGGGAAGTTGGCAGCACAAGCTGGGGCGGGGGCGTACGCCGATACGCAAAAGCACAGGCGACAAGAGCAAGGCCGGCAAGGGCACCATATGACCCCAGCACGGCCCGCCAGCTAAACGCTTCCGCACCCCACCGCATAAGGGGGGGCAGCAACAATCCACCCACGCTCTGCCCACTGGCTGCGATAGCGATCGCAAGAGCACGATTTCGATCAAACCATTGGCTAAGGGCAGCAGTGAGTGGGCTGAAAAATGCGCCCTGCCCGATACCGCCAATGAGCACGCCGTATGCCAGGTGCAGGGTAAGAAGATTTTCTGCGGAAGCTGCGATCATCAATCCCGCACTTGTTGAGGCGGCAGCGAGCAGTGCTATACCGAAGAACCCAAATCTATCTAGAAGACGACCGAGGACTAGGCTGCCCACGGCGGCACCGAACATTGCAGAGGAATGCACAGAGGCTATGGCACCAGCCCCAGTTTCCCAGTGAACTGAAAGCGGTTTGAGCAGAATTGGAATCGACGTGACCGCACCAAAACTGAGCGATGCGATCACCAATGTCATGGCTGCTACCCACCAGCTGTATCCGCTTTCGATCGACTGGAATCCAACGCGACTTCCAGCAACAGCGGTGCCGGCTCCATCAGACCGAACAGCCATGTCGGTCAACGATCAGTCATCGCTGCAGGTGAGCGGCGCAGTATCCACCAGGATCTTCCCTCCTTCGATGCGCACTGCTGCCACGGGGAGACGTTTTTCTGCAGGGCCAAGTGGGTCACCCGTGTTGAGGTCCCATTGCCAAAGGTGCTTGGAGCAGGTCAACACGTTGCCATCAGCGAATCCGAAAGCGAGCCGCTCTTCCAAGTGCGGACACATGGCCGGGCAGGCGACGATGCGATCACCGAGGCGCACCAAGAGAACTTGCCTCTCGCCTGCGCGACATTCCAACATCTCCTCGTCATCAAAATCCGCGACGTCACAGGCCGCCTCCCATTTTTCGAGTTGCTGTTTCATAGTAGCCCTTGTGAAGTGTTTAGTTAGATGGGTAGCGAAGGCCACATCAGGAGAAGCTGTCGTAACGGATCACCGCGGGATTCACGCGAGCCTTTGTTATCAACATCCTCAGGGTGCTTTGCACCATGGGTGGAGGACCGGCTACGAACAAGGTGCGGTCTTTCCACTGCCCCTCCATGCATCGTGCCGCGACCTCGTGCGCCATGCCGGACTCGAACTGCAGGTCTGCGCGCGCGCCATCAGTTAGAACGTCCGCAGTGTCTTCGTCAGACAGCGCCACAACAACCCTCAGCTTGTCCTTGAAGCGAGCCGCAGCCGAAGCCAGGCGATCAATGATCTCGGGGCAGCGAGAAGTACGCAGTCCGCACACAAGATCGAGGCGATGCCACTGCAAGTGATCCGACTTGACAGCCCAGTCAAGCAAAGACAGGGCCACAGCCGCGCCCGAACCTCCGACCACCACTGCCAGGTCGCTGTCATGGTCCGGCCTCACGTGCGCCGCACCCAAGGGGCCAAAGACCTGTAAATGAGTTCCCACCAAATCAGGTGAGCACAGAATCGGTGAAAGCGCTCCATCGGATTTGTCACGCACCACCAGTGAAAGGCGGGTCACGGCTTGCCCATCATGGGCCGGAGAGTAAGCCCGGTATCCCTGCACACCTGGCACCGACACCACAACGAACTGCCCAGCAAGAAAGCGCATGGGACGATCCAGATCAATTTCTACCCAAGTCAGACCGTCTTCGTTTGGAACCGCACGCGCGAGCACTCCCTCGTATAGCTGAGGCAATTCGCGCGAATATGTGCAAGGGTCCGGCTTCGCCTCAATCACACAAGGACCGCGGGCAGTCGACTGGCACAGAAGGACTTCATCAGGCTTGCGCAGTGAGCGTGCCCCGGGCGCCTCTGACCAAAGAGACTCAACGTCCCCCGTCACCACTGTGGCGCGGCAATCTCCGCAGGTGCCAGTCGCACAGCCGTACGGAAGAGGCGCCCCAGCGCGCAAGCCAGCGTGCAGCAAGCGTTCACCGGGCTGGCACGCGAAGTAGCGGATCTCGCCAGCACTTTTAAACTCAATGGTCGACTCCATCTGAACCGCCCAACCTCAGGCCGCTTCGCGCATCGCACGGGCGAGTTTTTGGGCTTCTTCAATCACCACATCTTCCTGGGCAGCGACTACCTTGCGTTCACCCAGGCGCAGGACCAACGCGCGAGGATCACAGCCGTATTGCTCTGCAGCGTGCTTTATGGGATTGATGTAACCACCGTACACATTGGCGTATCCCATGAGCAACGAATCGTTGTCGATGATGGGCATCGGATGGGGAGCGACCTGTTTCGCGAACACATCAGCTGCGTCCATGATTCCAAACACATCGGCGCCCACTTCGTGGCCAGCACGCTTGAGCGCGGTGATCGCCACTTCGGTTTGGGCATTACCTGCGCCACCACCGAATCCTTTTAGGCTGCCGTCAATGAAGCTCGCGCCCTCTTCCACTGCAGCAAGGATATTGCCGATGGCCAGACCCATATTGTTGTGAGGATGAAAGCCGATCGGAATCTTGACGGCCCGGCGGACTGCCCGGATCCGCGCCGCCACTTCACTGGGAACCAGGTGCCCTTGCGACTCAGCAAGATTCACATAGTCAGCGCCATAGGATTCAAGTTTTCGCGCTTCCTCAGCCAATCGCTCCGGGCTGGCCATGCCCGCCGAAATGAGGTAGCCGACGGTGAACATCCCCAGGTCCTTGGCGCGCCGCAGATGCTGTTCCGTCACGTCGGCCTCAGTGCAGTGCGTTGCGATGCGGGCGACTTTCACGCCGACTTCCGCGGCCATCTCCAAGTCCGCGAAAAGTCCGAATCCCGGAACGAGCAGGATGCCGACTTTGGCCCGCTTGGTCATCTTGCATGCGGCTTCCAGCAGTTGACGGTCTGTAGCAGGTGCTCGCCCTACGTGCACACAGCTGCCGCCTAATCCATCGCCATGCCCAACTTCGATGATGTCAACGCCAGCGGCGTCCAAGGCCGCTGCAGTAGCCGCCACGATCTCGGGCGTGAACTGGTGTCTGAATGTGTGGTTGCCATCACGCAGGGTGACATCAACAAAGGTAATTTTGGCCATCTGTGTTTCCTAGTTCAAAGTGGAGGCATAGCGTTCTGCTACGGCCACGGCAGCAGCATTGATGATGTCGAGGTTGCCTGCATAGGGAGGCAGGAAGTCACCCGCCCCCTGCACTTCGACACCAATCATGAAATGGTCGCCCCGCATGAAGGGCTCAACGGTGAGGCGATAGCCTGGGACGTAGCGTTGTACGGCCTTCACCATTTCAAATACGGACTCCTTCACCGCCTGCTCGTCTACACCGTCGTCTACGACCGCATAGATGGTGTTGCGCATCATCAGAGGGGGATCTGCGGGGTTGATCACCACCAAGGCCTTGCCTCGCTCGGCACCACCCACCGTGGCCAAAGCCTTCTGCGTGGTAAGCGTGAACTCCTCAATGTTTTCTCTTGTCCCCGGTCCGATACTTTTGCTTGAGACGGTCGCAACAATCTCTGCGTACTTCACCTTGGCCACTCGATTGACGCCATGAACCATCGGGATGGTTGCCTGAGCTGCGCAGGAAATGAGGTTCACATTGCGGGCATCGAAGGTGTCGTTCATGTTGACGCAAGGGACAATGCTCGGGCCGACCTTTGCGGGAGTCAGATCGATGGCGAATATCCCGGCCTCTTCAAAACGAGGTGCATTGAGCTTGTGGGCACGTGCCGACGTCGCTTCAAAGACGATTCGTATGTCACCGTGCTCAAGAATGGCTTCGACCCCATCCGTGGATGTTGTGCAGCCCAGCTCGCGTGCACGTGCCAAACCTTCTGATGCAGCATCGATACCCGAAACAAGCCGAAGGTCAAAAAGCGGGTTACGGCGGATCTTGTACATCAGGTCCGTACCAATGTTTCCTGAGCCAAGAATGGCGACAGGAATACGTTTCGGTGTAGTGCTCATGATTTGATTTGAAAGGAATAGTGGATGAAAAGTGGCATCTAGCGACTGGGCAGCAATGCCAGGGTGAGCCACGGAAAGGCGACGATCAATCCCCAAATGGCCACCAGCGGGACGATGAAGATCACGATTCGACGAACCAATGCGCCGTAGGGAACGCCCATCACGGCTGAGGTGACGAAGAGATTCAGCCCGTACGGAGGCGTCACAAAACCCAAAGAGGTTCCGACGACGAAGGCCACGCCCCAGTGAATGGGATCGACATTCAAACCCACGGCCACGGGGCCAAGGAGGGGCGCAAGAATGAGCACTACCGCAACTGACTCAGTGATAGAACCTGCCACCAGGATGATCGCCATCATCGCAATCAAAGTGATCGCTGTTCCATGGTCGCGCGCGACTCCACTCAGGAATGCCTCCACCGCGCTCTGCACTTCCATGACTGAGATGATCTGTTGGAACTGAAGAGAGAGCGCCACCATTGGTGCGATGATTCCCGTGATCGCAGCACTTCCCTGCAGGATCTTGGGTATGTTGCGCCACTTGATTTCACGCGTAACCCATAGGCCGACAACCAAGCAGTAAATGGTCGCGGCACCTGCGGCTTCAGTGGAGCTGAACCATCCAAAGTAAAGGCCAAAAAACAGCAGCGCAATGGCTACCAACCCGAGCGACGCAGAACCTGTCGCGTACACGGCATTCTTGATGAGCGTCACCGGTTCGAACTTGTCCGCCGGTTCATGCTTACGGGTCAAGTACGAGCATATTCCGATAAGGATCAACATCATGAGGATCCCCGGAAGCATCCCACCCATGTTCAGGTCCACTGGCGAAACGCTCATGGTGATGCCGTAAACGATGAACATCACGCTCGGCGGAATCACGACACCTAGCGTTCCGCCCGTTGCGACGATTGCTCCCGCCAAGGCCGGATCAACGCCTGCTTTCTTCATCTCGGGCCCCATCAGTTGGCCCATGGTGGCCGCAGTGGCCGCGTTAGACCCGCTTACGGCTGCGAACAAACCGCTCGCGAAAATGGTGGTTGCTCCAGTTCGACCTGGAAGAAACGCAACCATGCTCTTGGCCAGTCCCACTAGCTTTTGGGAAAGCCCCCCAGCCGTGAGGAAGTCTCCCGTCGCGATGAAGAGCGGCACAGCCAGAAACGCGAAGCTCTTGAGCGAGTCAAGCGACGAAACTCCCATATTTGCGAGTGGAAAGTCGATGACCCAGTAGGACGTCGCGGCGACCCAGAGGGCCATCAGTAGGACGATCGGCGTTCCCAGTACGAACAGCAGGACCGCGGACAACGAGATCAATGACAGAGTCAAGGTCATTTTGGCTACCTCTTTGAGGCCTACAGGTTGACGAAGCCGACGCGCTCGGACTTCAGCTTCGGCCAATCGAACAACACCATCCATCCGCGTTGCACGATGCGTAACATGGAGAAACCCCAGCCAACCGGTACTGCAAGGCTGGCAGCTGCCAGCGGAATCGGGGTCCCGAAGACGGTTTGGCCCATTGAGATCTGGTTTTCGACCACACCAATGGAGGTGACGATGATGATGATGCCCACCGTCAACCAGAATGCGCAGTCAAGCAACTCCAGGAAGCGCTGAACGCCTTCCGGAAGCTTGCGGCGAACTTCGGAAAAGGCCAGATGCGTTCCAAAGCGACTGTGCTTGGCCATGGAGAACCATGAGAGCCAAACGAAGGCATAAAGGGCAACCTCTGGTCCCCATACTGCCTGCGAACCCGTGACGGCTCGACGAATGGTTTCCACCCCAATAAGAATAATGAGGGTCGAGTAACTAATGAGAATGACGCCATTTTCCAGGTGGGTCAGCATCCTGTCCGATCGCCCCATCAAAGACGCGAGCCAACCCGACTCGCGCCCCTCTACGGATTCGAAAGTCGCGTCCGTTGTCTTTGAGTCGGTGTTGGCGACGCTCATCAAGCCCACCATTTGACAGGCTGGAGAGGCTTGCCAGCGATCTTCCCCTCAACCTCCTTCATGGCTCCATACACATCCAGACCGGCGATCTGGTCGAGCTTCTTGCGGGTGGCGGAGTAGATCTGCGGGTTGGCATCAACGCCGCCAATCGCGGCGAACTCAGCGCGTTGCGCAGCGGTCAAGCGTGAATGTTTGATCTTGCTTTTCACATACAAAGATTCGGGGGAAGGCTTTTTGCCGTTGCCAATGACCTCGTTTTGGGCAATTGCCACGCCTTCGTAAGTCGATTTCTGCATTTCGTAGGAAGCCTCCAAGAACGCAAGCTTGATCTTGTCTGGGAACTTGTCAAATACTCGAGCAGAAATAAAGACCAGTTCGAAGCCGGGTGAAAACTCCACAGCGACATCCTGCGACAGCACGGAATGCATCCCGAAACCCGTTGCAGCGCCAGGCCAGGTTTCAGCAGCATCAACCACGCCTGACTTGAGGCCTTCCAGCAGTTCGGTCCACGCAAGCGGGATCGGATTCATCTTCATGCTTTGCGCGAAGTTGGAAATCATCTCGCTGTTGGTGATACGAATCTTCGCGCCCTGGAGGCCCGCAGGTGAGACGATTTCCGGCTTGCCTGAGTACTTCATCCCCATCATGACGTTGCGCATCTCCCCACTGCCGTACAAAGGCACAATCCCGTAGGCCTTTCTCATGACGTCGCGATAAAGACGATTGGAATCCTTGCTGTAGAGGAAATTCAAGTAGTCCGTGCGATCACGCCACAGGAAGGGCCAGTCCAAAGCGATGGAGTAAGGCAACACCGCACCCAGGTTCTGGGGGGACGAAGAACCGATATCAATAACACTGTTGACGACACGCTCGCCGCAGGTCGTCTCCGCGCAAGACTGAGACTTGTCAATGATCTGGATCGAGACTTCACCATCCGTTTTTTCTTCGACGAGCTTTGCGAAGTCGTAGACGCCCGTACGAAGGTGAAGTTCGTTTGCAGGGGTGATCACGCTTGCGCCAAACCGAAGCCGGTACTTGGCCTTGGCCTGCGCCCTCGCATCCCGTACCAGGAAGTCGGACAAGCCTGGAACCACTCCTGCTGCAATACCACTGGCGGAGGCGAAGAGCGCTGCTTTCATGCCATAGCGCCGGGCAATGTCGACAATTTCGCGATTCTGGATTTTTTGAACCTGGCTCATGGATGTCTCCTATGGGTTGTATGACTAGCGCGCAAAAACAACGGGATCAGCAAGTATCGGAATTCATACTGGTATGTGCATGCCGGCGCCGAGCTCTCGCGTCTCGAGACTGACCACTCTCTGGCCAAGACGAGGCGCTGCTCCACTCGTGTCGATCAAGTCCTCGTACTGACCTGCGGCAAAGAGAACTGATTTACCTTCGGGGTCTGTGTGGATGAGAAGTACGCTGGAGTGCACTTTCACTCCGCCCTCGTCCGTCCGGTCGATTGAATAGACGCTGACATGGCGCTTGAACTTCCCCCGCATCCGAACGTGCTGGGGAAGCATCGCGAACAGGTCCTGCATGCCTTTGCGCCCGTGGTCCAGCCAGGTCATTTCCTTGCCGATTTCCGGGCTATAAGCCTTGATTGCGTATCGGAAGTTCTCTCCGCAGAAGCGCAGAAATCCCTTGAAATCTTCAGCGTCCAGCTTCATGGCCGAGGCGTATATCAAACGACTGATGTCTTCATTAGTCATGATGTTTGCGTCCATTCAAGCCATCTCCACACGCTCTTCGTGAGACGTGTCGAGACCAAGCGGGTTAGAAGCGCGTGTACCCATGTACTTGCCCCAGACTCTGTAGTAAGCCCGCATGATTTCGTCGTCCTGGGATTTCAGATCCTCATGGCGGGCGATGATCCCGTAGCACGCCGCACCATGACGGTTGCTGCGTTCGACCGCTTCGACAAACACCACGTCCTCCGCAAGATTGCGTCCAAATGGACCCCAGAACTGGTTGTGATGCTCTTGCCGGTGGGTGCGGTCTTCCGGTGATTCACCTTTGATTCCGAGCCCGCGCTGCTCCAACAAGGTGATGCCAGGCGCTATGGGAATGCTTGTGTCGATCCGAACGGTTGTCGCTCGAATGATGACTGTCGTGTTGGGGAACAGGTCAACCACACGGAACTCTCCTGGTGAGAGCCCAGGCAGAGAAAGGTCTTCTCTTCCTTCCCAGCCCTTGTACTTGTCGTATTCGACCTTCAACGGATCGAGCGAGCCATGGCCATGGGGGTGAATCTTCCACTTACGCTCGTGATAGCCGCCTGCAGCCACGCTCGTGGTGCGGTTCACCACATGGCCCCACTCATGGTAAAGCTCCATATTGGTCTCATGCCACTGCTTCCAGTTCGCTTTCATCAGCACGCGATGGAAATGAAACACCTCCATCGGGTGTGAACCCATGGGCTCAATCAGGTCATCCATTGCGTTGCCAACGTAGCTATCGAAGTCCTGCGCGTTGTCGTCGAGGTTGATGAAGATCATCCCGAGCTTCTCGGCCGTGCGCACGCTGCGAAGTCCACAGTCGTCTTTGGTCAGCTTGCACTGCTTGTAGCCGTCGTCCCTCGTGATTTCAATGCAACGGCCTTTGGTGTCGTATGACCAAAGATGGAAAAAGCAGGTGAAGTGCTTGGAGTTGCCACGTGGCTCCGTCACCAGCTGCGCTCCCCGGTGTGAGCAGGCATTCAAGAAAGTACGAACGGTGCCGTCGGGCCCACGGACGACAACAAGGGGGATACCGGCATGCTCCACCGTCCGAAAGTCCCCCGGCAACGGGAGTTCGCTCTCGTGGCAGGCGAACTTCCAAGTGCATGCAAAGATTTTTTCTCGTTCACGCGAGAACACGTCTGGGTCGGTGTAGATCCGGGAATTGACATAGTGGTCGTCCGGGAGGCGGGGTACACCCTCCCACTGCGCGGCGTTGCGTGTCATTGGTTCTCCTTATGAGCTGGTTCGCGAGTCATGCGTAAATCGCTCGCGCAGATATGGCGCAGGCCCGCGAGCCAGCACCGAAAAATTGCCGTGGAGGCAACGGGTGACCATGCACTTCCGTGAGGCCAATCGGGAAGCCCCCTGAGTTACCCCACCAGCCCACCCGTCACGCAGGTGCTCCTGTGGCGTTGCACTTTGCTTTCTTGAGCTGGTTCTGTGCATGGTCATCAATCTCGGGTTTAGGCCCCACCGGTGAGGTGAGCTGATGACAAATAGTACAAACAAATTTCTATGGACGCAATACTAGTTTCATCCAGTGATATAGTGGTTTCTACCAATGCCATCCGTTATCCAACGAAGCAGCGTTTTCGCCATGGGATATGGATCAAAGAGGGCGGCGGCAGCCCGATGAGAAGGCGGCTCCCTTGAGCGCATGCGATCAAAGTCGGGTCATGAAACTCTGAGGCCAGATCAATTGCGCAGACAGACCTCCGACATGGGCGCCAGCGCAAAAAGGACCAAGATGCATTGCTTGACCAACCGTTGCTCAAGGTGCATCGTGAAGCTCGGCGGTAAACGCCATGGAGGACATGACGGCGAGCAATGCTTTGGTGACAACCGTCAAACAGTGAGGGAAGCCCAGCGGGCTGATGCGCACTCGGACCAGGTCAGTCAGTCGTCATTCAAGATGTCCGGCACATTCAAGTCAAAGAGCATCGTTTAAGGCATCAATCCTCGCGACCAGCACTGGTCACGCTGACGCACTGTGCAACCGCCCGCACGGCGTCAGACGATGTGGCTGCGCGTTGATGGCTCACACAACGGGCGACCCATCTAGCCCAAGAGCTCTGGAAGGACATGAATGCTCCATCGCTCGGGGGTGCCGTCCACCCAGCTGAAGGCCAATTGCACCCGCGCACGAAGCCGTGCACTGGTCTCAAGCGCCTTTGAAAACAAGGCGCCAGCGATCTCCCCTTTAGCCCAATCTTCTCGATACAGGTCGACTTTCCCTTGAAGGTGTGTCATTCGGAATTCACGGATGTCTGGCGGACCATCTTCGCAAACTTGGAGATCCAGAGCACGTACCCGGCAGACGTTGCGTCTGATTTGTTCCACACAGAAATCTGCCTCGGCGACCAATGCATGGGGCATCCACTTCGGCACCTCACCCAAGGGCATCCGTTCACCCTCAGCACTGGAGAACAACATCAAACTTCCCTCCGATCTCGCCTGCTCAATGAGCGCACGCCTGCGCGCAAGGTTCGGATTCAACGCCGGATCATCGCTGCCCTTCAGCGCCACCTCAAAGCCTTCGCGGATGTTTTTGGCTACCTCCTTGATCAACCGCACATCTTCTTCAAACGGATCCGGTGCGAAGCTCTCAGATTCGGGGAGCCAGAGGAGTGACTGTGCAGATCGTTGCAGGAACGCACGGATGTCCACGCCGCTTTCCGAGGTGGCGTAGTCGAAAATCACCTCGCTGGCTCGAAGCTGGCCTAGGGGGAACTGAATGCGCAGGATGTCATAAAAATCATCCTTTCTGCCTTCCCAGTCAACTTCACTCGTGATGGTTCCAATGTTCAACATTGGACGTCTTGCGAAAAGGAAGGCGTCGTTCATGGTTCGTTCACTCCAAGTCATCAAGAATCAACCGCGCCTTGAACGCGACCAACCAGGCCCTCAATGCGGGCGTTGCGTCTGACGATGCGCCTGTCCTGATGGCGTTTTCATGCGGGTTGATTCGCAGATAGACCTCTGCACTTTCGGCACGCCACTGGGCTTGCTCCGTTACGGGCGCCACCCCCATCTCTTGCTGAAAGAGTTCGAGCATGGCCTTCTTCGTGTCAGGGCAACGGGCTCCTCGGCCATCTTTTTCTTTCTGGATTACCACCCGCAGATGCTGCCTTCCCAGTCCCCCGCACTTGAGCAATCCGATCAACGCACGCGGTCCTGCCGCATTCGAAAGCTTCAGTTGAACACCAAGTCCCGCCTGTTCCCAATACGAGAGCGAGCCCCGCATTTGCTCCCGGGCCGCCATGGTCTGCAGGTGCAGCGAAAACTTCTTCCACATGGGGTGAAACGTTTGCTCGGGCTTGATGTGCATCTGCGCCAGAAGCTCCTTCAAGGAGGGCTGCTCAGCTTTGCGCAGAGCCTTCCGAGGGAACTGGCGTCGATAGAGGCCAAAAAGCCAATCCTCCAGCAACTCGAAAAGTTTGATGGTCAACGGCAGGGGCAGACCCGCAACGCGTGCAACGGTGTCTATTCCCGCTCCCTCAGCTTTGCGCGCGATCGCATCGACCAGTGCGAGAACGGGTAAGTCTGTCGACGTTCGCGCCAACGATGTGAAAGAGGCCGGTTCAGACCACTCAAAGGGCACAGATGACGGCTCACAAGGCATTCCTTGTGATGCATCTTGTATGAGGGTGTGCCACAACATGGACATTTCAAGGTCGCGGCGCTTGGCCAGTTGCACGAGGGTGTTCGGCTTCATCGCAGAACACCGCTCACGCAGGCCAGCAAATGTGGCCGCCATGTCACGGCTGGTGCCTTTGATGCCACTGGTCAGCGCGATATCCAGGTGCAAGCGCAATGGCTGCTCATACAGGTGCGAGTAGTTGCGCAGGGTGGCGTAGGGCGATGCATGCCCTGCGGTACTGGAGATCATTTCCAGCAAGCTCACATCGACCCTCGAACTGGACATCAACACCTCGGCCACAGCAACACTGATCACGGAATGCCGCAGGTCGTGGAAGCGCATGTCCGGACAGCCCGAGGCACGCTTCAGGAGGCGACTCAGAAGCGATTGAACCGCGGCCGGGCGATACCGGTCTGCGTCCGAATTCTTCTCACCAAACAAGTAGGCTTGGCTGTTGGGCGTCTCATCCTTTCGCAGCGCCAGCCAATCGCTGATCACGGCCAGGTTGTCCGGGTTCCGCACGCACAAGTGCCGCTGCGAGGTCTCTGTCTTGAGCGAGCCGCGTTTGGCCTTTCGCACCACCTCGATCTGGCAATAGGGCCCACGCACGTCATGGCCAAAAGACAGGTTCGTGACCACCAGCCTTGAAAGATCTTGGTATCTGACCGCGCACTCGCGCGCGATGGAAAATTGCACCTTTGCAATGGCGCCCAGGCGACGGTCCGGCACCCCCCCACAGGCTTGCACACACCAGTCCACCTCGTGTGGCCAGACTACATGGGCGACCACCCGGGATTCGTAGGATGAGGCTGTTGTATCGAGACGCTGCTGGGGCGGTCGACCTCCCTCTGCACCGCTCTCCTTTGATGGAGGTCCATCAATGGACCCAAGAATTTGTTCGGTGTCAAAGGTATCCACGAGGTAAGCCTGGAAGCTCATAAGCGCGGAGCGTCCTGCGGCCCACGTCCCCCGCGAAATGTGCTGCATGACAGTCTTGTAGGTTTCCAGCAAATCCCGCGCATCCCAATCCTCGGGCTCAGGTTCAAACCGCGACAGATGCTCTCCCAAAGGCAGAAGCAACAGCGACGCGTATTTTTGGATCGTGCTCACCGCTGGGCTGTTTTTGCTGATGGTGCCCCGCTCACACATGTGGCTGATCCACCCGATCAACACAACCGTGACGGGATTGATACCCTTGAGCCACAGTTTCAGCTGCCGCAATTGATCGATCCACTGCCTTTTGGTTCGTCCCGCCATGCCGGAGGAGTGCTCCTTCTTCAGCACCTCAAGCGCCGCTGCCAATTCCGAGCGATCAAATCCTGCGCCTTGTGCAGAGTCCCGTTGCTCCAGAAGATGCTCCGTCTCGGAGTCCTCCAGAGGTACGTCGATGTGATCGTCAAGGTCAGTGGGCTCTTCTGCCGGTTTGACCACCAAAGTCTGTCGGGTTTGATGCCTCGCCCAGGTGGCGCGGTCCACTGCCGACATTGGGAAGTGCCCCGCGCAATGTGCGAACAGGGGGCCCGGGAGGCGCTGACTCCACCAAGCAATCTGATCCGAAGCCAACTGCTCCAGCAGATCGGTGCGGTCGGTATAAAAGCCGTGAAACACGAGCCAATTCTGCAAGGCAAGACCAAGATCGTGCAGCGCTGTGTGCATGGCGCCAGGCCCCCAGGGCGTACATGCACTTGCGTTCTCCCCCAAGTACAGCACACCGTCTTGCCTTGATGGTTCGGGCAATGTGAGGTGCAGTGCCTGCGCTGGCACTGGCACTGGCGCTGGCGCTGCAGTCTTGGGCCACAAAGCCAGCGTCAGCGGCGACAAAATCCTGCGCTCCATGCGGGCCACTTCGGCGACGGTTGTCACGGTGCGGTGCGACCACTCCAACATGATGTGTTCGCCGCAGCGGTAGGGAACCGCCCCGGAACTCTCCAGCAAGGGCAGAACATCCGGGCGCAATCCATCGAGACAGATCAAGCGGGCAGCCAACAGCCCAAGGAGGTGAAAAGGTTCGCCTCCGTCCGTTGGCCCAGAGAAGACTGCGGCGTGCAAGATCTGCTCAAACCGAACAGACGAAGCTCTGGTCGGATGTAAGTACTGCCATGTCAGGCCGGATTCGTTCATTCGGAACTGAACAGGCGCGTCCACGCACGAACTGATTTCCTTCGCTCGCGTCTTCATTTGTACGCTCCTTCAAGTGCTTCACGACGAATGAGCCCCTTGCTCAGCCCGACCTCGGGCGGCCCCAACAAGGACACGGCCACCCGCTGCTGTGCCGCAGCGATGCGCTGGATCGCCTCGCTGAGCACCGACGTATCGAAGGCGCTGGAAGGCTCTTGCCCTTGGACGAAGTGACGAAGATGCGCATCAATATCGCTGGAGCGAGCGCCCTGCATCCGGAGTTCGTTTTCCATGACCTTGCGGCCCACGTCGGGCGCGAGAACATACGGTGCTTCACCGACATGCGCGTGTGAATCTGCAGGGCAGCCGGTCGTTGACGTGAACGCGTGGGAGGGGACACCTTTGATCTGGTCGGATTCCGTGACGAAGCTCAGCAGGCGAACGTTGCTCCGATGTCCCACCGACTCGCACCAAAGCGAGAATTCGGTTCTGCGTCCCGCCAGCCGAGCTGCTCGCTCCGCAGTGGCGAGGCAGTGCTGCTGGTACAGCAGCACGGTCATGGCGGCGTATGGACACAACGCCACCGGCTGAAATCCCCGGTCCCGGTCTGTCCTCTTGTCGTGTATGGGGACCCAGGTATCCGACGCGGGATCCATACCCGCATCGAGTTCAATGATTTGCGTCTCGCGCAGGGCGAGCAATAGCGACAGTCGCCATGCAACCAGTGCCGTGTAGGCGTTGTGGAATGAACGAAGGAGGGGCAGATCGCCTGCTTTGCCCGGCCGTGAAGTTTGAACGGCGTACACCAGCAGTTCGTCATGCCACCGGATGTTGTCTGGTGCGGGGACAACGCCGCATCCGATGCCGGGTGCATCGGGGTCCACGATGCCGGAGGACTCCCCGAGGCCAAGTTGCGTGTAAACCAATTGTTCGACGGCGTGAAACTCGGGCGCCGCTACCCGCGCATAGTGAAGCTTGGACCGCGGGATGATGCCGAAGTCGCCACAGACCAGAGCCACGAGAAGTTTGTTGATGCCCTGGTGCCGCAGTGCATAACCCAAGCTGTACCGAAGCCGACTCCACGTGGGCGCGATTTCCTCCTTGCCGGGGTAAACATTCGAAAGGGCGTCCGGAGCCGACGTTTCTGGATACAAATCTGCCAGAGATTTCGCACTAGGATGCCGAGCGAACCTGCGTTGAAGTTGCTCCTTCAGAATGGCGGGCAGGTGGACTTCAAGGCAATATCTGGCGGGCAGCGACCCGGGCAGCGGTTTTCCGGCCTCATGGGCCAACACGCGCAGATCGAGCACCACCGTTGCTTGAGAAACGTCCAGACCAAAATCTGCGGAAGTCGCAGTGGCCGTGATCAAGGGCATGGAGGCCACAAGGTCAACGGACAGTCCAGTGCGCATCACAAGAACGGCCAGTGACCCTTTGAGGGTGTCCTTCAGAACTTCAACGCGCGTGCATTCGCAGACACGGCGAAACTGCTCCTCGGTGAGCAGTCGGTGGCTTGCGGCACCTGCAACGTGGCTTGCCCCGCAGTTGAGTGCGGCACTCAAGACTTGCGCACGGGCTCGCTCATTCGGGGTGCTTGGGGTAGGGGACTGACCAGGGCCAAACTTCTCGAGTACCTTGACCCACAGCCGACGAAGGGTCGAGATTTCGTCATCCATTCCGATGATGTCAACCTTCTCCCCCGAGAGCGCTTTGCTCAGTTGAGCCTCACCGATGGCACTCACGGAATTCAGAGCGTCCAGCTTTTTTGCCAGACTCTTCCGGAAGGCCTTCTTGTCTTGCAGCGACAGCAACATCACGCTGCCCAAGAACAGTGCTGCGGCACAGTTACCTGGTCCGTCAAATCCAATCTTGACAACGATGGACCAAGCGGGGTACTTGCTTTTCTTGCCTTTCAGGATCGATCGGGCTGAGCCGTATGTGTCTCCACGTTTGAGTTCAAGTTCTGTGCGCAGGCCTTGTGCTGCCGTCAGCAAGTGGTGAAGCTTGGGATCTGGGGAGTGCAGTCGGCTCAACACCGCGTGGATGCCGTCGATGAATGCGACGCAGACCTCATATGCGCACGGCGATCCACGAGGTGCGGGTATGGCTCGAGAAAGCGATTCGAGCAGGTTCAGGACGTGGCTGGCTGCACTGCGCACCAGCAACCCAGGGTAACTTGCGATGATGTTGTCGCATGCATCCAGACCCTTGGCTGCTTCGTCAGCGCTCGTCAAAGCCACACCGGGCACGTTGGAAGGCAGGTCTGGTGAACTCATGGCAGCACCTCCATTGAACGGAGCAGCGGCAGGCACCTGACGGGCGATCGCCAGTTTCCTGAGAGCTGTTTTTGGAACGTGGGCTTGTTGGGGCGATGTGATTGCAGAGGCATTGCCCAACTGTCCGGGAAGGGCCTGCATTTCTCCCCCGTTCAACTGATGGGTTTCCGGTCGAAGCCTCAGGAAGCCCGAACTTTTTGCCGAAAAGTGTGTTTTGAAGGCAAAAAAGCAAACGGCCGACCGCAAACCCGACGTCGCGATGTGTGCCTGGGGCCATCAGATCCCTCAACTTCTCCCGTCAGGCCTGCTCAACTCGTGGGTGATCGTTGAATGCGTGAGCCAGACATCGCGTGATGGGCGTTCAGCGTGTGCCTGAATCTTCGATGCCAAAAACCTAGCAACATAAGTATTTGGACCACTCACTTGGGCCTTGATGAGTACCCACTATCTGGCCACAGCGCACCCTGTTGATACGGTAAAACATCTCAATACGCTGTACAGCGTATGAATGATTCGTGTGCAAAGCCAACGGGTGGAAGACAGCAGGCGCCTGTGACTCTCCATCTCATAGGTCTCCACTGGACCCGGGTTTTCACGTGTGAACCAGTGCGCACCAGAGCCATGGCTCACTGCCGGTGCACCCCCTCCTCTACATGTTCCAGATCCTCGTCATTTCTCCTCCGCCCCTACTTGAATCTGCCGCTCCTCCCCCACGGTCCGGGCACACACGACCAGCCGTTCTTCGCAGATCACGCGTCTACCGTTGCTCAGTGCAATCAACGTGAGCGGTGCACCCTTGTCAATCATCAGCACCTTGGCCACCGGATAGACACCACGGTCGGTCTCCAACAGCCACGGATAACTCCAGTCGCTCGACGAGTGGGCAGACACCAGGACGCCGATCGACTCCCGTTTGGTGATGTCTGCCGGAATGAAGATCTTGAACGCGTCATAGAAGAGGAACAGGAGCCCTGCAGTTATCAGGACGGACCCCAAGCCGAATCGGCTCGATTTGGGGCGAGGAGCTTCCACTGAGTCTGCCGCCACGTCTTCCTCCTCGTCTTCAAATTCATCCTCCTCGGCGCATGCCATCGCCCGTTCCTCGGCCTTCCAGGCCAGCATCCAATCGTGAAAGGCTTTGATCAGATCAATCTTTCTAGTCGACTCACCTTGCGCCGAGCGCAGCAGGATGTGAGAACCATCAGGGCTCGTCAGCATAGGGGGAGTAGTCAAAGGGACTGTTTGCTCCCAATGCTGTGTTTGCCAGTTGGGGAACGCTTCCCAAATGACCTTCTCGGGACGGACGCCGGATTTCAAGGCCAGCATGGCCGGCGTGATGTGCTCCAGCTTGTGCCCAACAAAGATGTTCAAGTGCCCGGTCAGCTCGATGCAGATGTTTCCTCGCCACAGTTCGTGGACGATCGTCTTGGTCTTTTCCTTCGCGCTTTCCGGGTTGGGAGGAGTTGTGTCAGTCATCTGATTTCCTTATGATTTTTTCGTGATGCATTTGTGATGGCTTCGTGATGTGCTGGGTCGCACATCCAAAATCTCACGAAAGAGCTCCGTGTCAAGGGCGCGGCGCGAGGATTTTTTTGAGGTTCTTCCGGCCGGGCCCGGCCCTGCGATTCAGGGGCGCAGGTACTTGACCGACAGCGCACGTTCCTGGACGGTGACGGGCCACAGGTTGTGCAACGGTGTGACGGCCAGCGCCACAACACCGGTCAGTCGCGCCACCTGCTCGGGGTCCACCTCAAAGGCGGCGCGGTCCAGATTCAGCACGGCGCTGAGGGTGTCGGCCATGCCGGTGCTGCGGCGGGCGAGCTGGCGCAGCGCGTCGTGCAGCAGGTCGGCACGCAGGGTGTTCGGATCCGCCGGCAGCACCACGGGACGATCACCCTCCCCGCCTTCACCGGTGCCTTCATCTGTGTTTTCCTCAGCGCCTTGGTCAATCCCTTGGTCGATGGCATGTTTTGCGCCGCCCTGAGCGCCCCGCTCTCCACCGCCCGACTCGGCGACGGGGAGCAGCACGGTGAAGCGCGAGATGGGCGCCACGAACGCAGCGGTGAATGCCATGTCTGCCTCGCTCGGAGACAGCATGGGCGAGAGGTAGGCACGAACGCCGGCGTCCAGGGCACCCTTCCACGGCGTGAGCAGCTCCAGCTGGCTCGCATGCAGACGCGGCTGGAGGTAGGCACGGCGGACCGTGGCGTCGCTGAGCGCGGTCTTGATGAATTCGATGAGCATCGGCGGCATGTGCAGGGGCAACTGCGCGTGCACCGAAGCGCACAGATCGGCGTTGGCCCAGTTCGGGTCGAACAGACGGCCCAGGCTCAGGCGCTGCGAGGTCACCTCCTTGGGGAAGTTTTTCATGAACGCGGCGAACTCGGCTTGGTTGAAGGAGGTGGTGACGATGCGGTTGCGGGTGGGTTTGTTCATTTGAAATCCTGCGTTGTGTGGGAGTGCGATTCGGAGCGGGGGGGCGATGTATGTAGCGGTGAGGGCTCTGTGCACAGACGCGGCCTGAAACACCGAGCGGCAAGCTGGCTCAGACGGCTGAGACCACATGCGAATGCTTCACGCTTGGCCAGAGGGTTCTTGCGGATTGCCCGCAGCGGGCTTCTGTTCGGTGTGGGCGTCCTTGCGGTCGATCAGGACGGTCGAGCGCAAGGTCACGTTGAAGTGGTGGCCCTTGTGGTCCATGACCACCTGAATGCGCTCCTTGCTGAACCAGTCCACCAGGGCGGCGCGCTCCGCAGGTTTGAGGCTTTGCGTGGCGGCCTCGGGGAGCGCGACAAAAGCGAAGGTGGAGACGTGGTGGACGCGGCCGGGAATCAAGCGGCGGGTCTTGGGCGTGGGGTGCTTTCGCCAGATCAGACGTGGCTTGCCGTTGACACGGGTCAACGGTGGCTTACTCGAGAAAATGAGGGTGCGAATGTGCATGATGTGATCCTTGAGGTCGATGCCCGCAGGCATCGCGAATGAGGGTGAAGACGGCGACTTCTGAAAAGGTTTGGGCAAAGCTCCGCCCGCCCTGCCCGCTTTCCTTTTTTGGGAAGCGAGGCAGATGTCAATGCAATTGCGACGGAGGGCTGGTCAGTGCCAGTGGCTGAGAGAGGCGCGCATCGGCTGCTTTTGTTCAGCTTGGAGCACGGTTCTCAGCCAGGGCATCGGCGGAGGTTGCGCATCGGTGCCGTCCGCCGGAATGGACGGTCCTGCGCTCAGGTCGCGTTGAGAATGGGCGGGGCGCACACGTGCACCCGAGACGCCTCGGGGTTTGGGGACCGGCATCGCGCTGGCCTGGTTCACGGGCACGTAGAGGTCGGGGCCAGAGCGACGCGTCACCACGGCGTTGGAGACCGTCTGCTTGGCACGCGGTGATGCCTGCCGTGTGGGCTCCGCGGGCTCGTAACGCACGAGCGGGCCGTTTTCAAACTGGTTCGCCAGGAGACGCTCCATGGCGCTGCCGTCCTGGCGTGTCATGTTGGGCACGTAGCGGCTGTAGGTGCGAAACAGCATCTCGGTGCTCGTGTGGCCAAGCTGGCGGGCGACGAACTCCGGCGCTTCGCCCGAGGCGAGCCACAGCGTGGCTGCCGTGTGCCGCATCTGGTACGGGCGGCGAAGCTCGTAGGCCAGGTGGCGCAGCAACGGGTACCAGATGCGGTTGGTGAAGTTGGTGTTGTCCAGCGGCTCACCCAGCATGTTGCAGAAAACATAGACCGAACGCCCGAAGGTGATTTCGCGTTGACGCTGCAGCGCATCGAACACCGGCTGGCTCATCTTGATGTCGCGCTGGCTGCCATCGGTCTTCGTGTAATCATCTTCGCCCAGCACGTGGGTCTCACGCACCAGGATCAGACGGCTGTCGAAGTCGATGTACTTCCATTTCAAGCCATTGACCTCGCCTGTGCGCATCCCCGTCAGAAAACGCACCTGCAGATAGTCGCGGTAGTCTGGGCGCACCGTGGCCAAGATCGTTTGCATCTCCGCCAACGAGAAGGGCTGAACGTCGGTCTTGCGCACCCGCAGTCGCTTTACGTTCGTGACTGGCGACGTGAACTCCAACCGGTCGGCAGCTTCCTCCAGAAGCTGCTTCAACGTCCCCATGATCTCGTTGATGCGTTTTGCTGAGAGCCCAGCCCGGGCGCCGCGACCTGGTTCCTTGGCCAGGGCCGCGCGGAAGGCCAGCACGTCGGCTTTGGTGATGGTGCTGATGATTTTTTCGCCGAAGTGCGGGTACAAACGTCCTTCGATCGTGGAGAGCAGCGAGCGAATATGGCTGCGGCGCCACTCGATGCTGTGCTCCTGGACCCACTGGTCTGCGAAGGTTCTGAAGGTGGGGCCGATAGCCACTTCTACCGTCTCGACAAGCGGCTCTGATTTCACCGTCTGCCTCCCGCTAAGGCGGGCGGCAATCGCACTGCCGGGGAAAAAATCAGCATAGACAAAGTTCCCGCTTTGGATGGCAACCATCAGCCGGTCGACCACGCCCTGCACAAGCTTGCGATTTCGAGGTGTATCGCCGAGCGCAGTTTGCTCTCGGCAACGAACACCCTTGTAGGTGAAATCAATGACGAGCTTCCCCGTCTCTTTGCGAGCAATCACCTTAGCCATGGACCATCGCTCCGTTGGCCATAGGAATCGCAGACATCCCGACAGGCGAGTGAAGAGACTGAGTGCGCATGTCACGTTCAATCGTCTCCCACAAAAACAAGATCTTCCGACCACCAAAAGGCCGAAAGTAGTGAGTACCTTCAATAAGCACGCTGTCTTTCAGCCGCTCCCGAATTGTTCGGACGTCGTACTTGATGCGCTGGGACAACTCATCGGTTGTGAGGTAGGTGGGCTGCTGATCCAAGACTCTCTCCTGTAAGATAGAACGATCAAGTGATATAAATTTTTATCACCTGATGCATATCTTAGGCGACTTTGCTTGTTTTGCAAGTCGTTTGATAAAATTTTTTATCACTTGACGCCAAAACGCATCATGATCAGGTTCAAGCTCGGAGAGATGATCGAGAAAAAACGGTTTGCTGACGGCCAACGAGTCAGCATTAGCGAGATCGCGACCGCAACTGGGCTGAACAGGATGACCCTGTCAAAGATCCTCAACCAGAAGGGCTACGGCACTGGGACGGAGACTATTGATCGGCTCTGCTGCTACTTCGCCTGCCGTGTTGAGGACCTCATGGAGCACCTCCCTGATCAGGACGACGCAGCCACCGAATCAAAAGCCTGATTTTTAACTCGCGAGTAAGCACGCGAAGCTGCCACCTTCGCACACGCCGAGAGCGCTCTTCCAGCATCCCGACTTCAAATACGTGGAGAGTTGCAAACTACTTCTCTGCAGCGGTTGTTGACGCACCAGCGGCCCGCTCAAAGCCGATGCTCAAGGCGCTTGCTGCGCACATCTGACATCTGGGACAGATTATTGATATCGATGTATACGAAGCCAGTCTCGTAGTGCTTGAAGGTCTTCAACGGCTTGCTCGTATGCCCGTCCAGCGCCGGACGCAACTCTGCGCGCAATGCTCGCAGATTGCCCACCTCGTGGCGCACCTGACAGCGGTTCAGTGCGGAGCGGGACACGTCCGCGTGATGTGCTCCCGCGGGATGACGAACAGATCATCCAAGGGCAGCAACATCTGGCAGCGCAGTTCGACAACGGCTGCGCTCGCTACTTCTGGCGGGCCCTTTTTCTCGGCTTTCAAGCGCTGGCGGCGGCCGCGGCCTCTGGCTGTTCTTTGAGCTGCAGCTGCGCAGCGACCCGGTCACGATAAGCTTCGTAGATACGTAATCGCACTGGTTAGAGTAATGGCCGGCGCGCTGTTGCTGTGTAAGCGCGTGCTGCAGCAGCTCATGCCTGCGGCACTGCTGATAGCCAGCGGTTTCTGGTTGAGTCATCGCAGCGCTGTTGTCGTGAAGGCAAATCGATGAACACCTTTGAGATCCGACGCGCCGCTGAACGCGGCTTGATCCGCACCGACTGGCTGGAGGGCTACTGCAGCTTCAGCCCCTATCAGCGGGCCGACCGGGCTCGCTTCTGCGTGCTGCGCGCTAAATGAGGCCTGGATCGAGCAGGGCAGCGGATTCACGATGTCTCCCTACAAAGACTTGGAAATCCTGCTGACGCGGCTGCGGTCGGTGACGGCCCATGAGGACTCGCTGGGCAACCGTGTGCATGAGCATGCCGCGGAGCTGCTGTTGATACGCTCATGCCGTGGCATTCGCCAATGCCAGATGAACGCCTCGACCAGTGATCGCGGCAAGCATCTGCAGGTCTGGCTTCAGCCCCGGCTGCCTGATGCCAAGCCCGCACATTTGCACCACCGCTTAGTGCCCGAGGACCGTTTGGACGGCTGGAAGCTGTGGGCCAGCAGCTTCGGCGAGACCGGTGCACCTGCGGTTGACGCCGTTGGCCGAATACGACGCGACGCCAACTAGAGAATCTACGATTTGAAGTCTTCTGAGCCTTCTCCCGGCAGGCATTGAACTGGCTGTTGAGCTGCCCTGAGGACTTGCTTGTGCGAGCGGTTGGTGTATAACGAATTTGCACAGGCAAATACAAGGCAATTTCATGAGATTCGACGATGGCAAAACGGAGGCGCTGAACCTGCGCGTGTCTCCGTCATTCAAGACGGCGCTCAAAACGCTCGCGGAGAACGAAAACCGAAGCATGGTCAACATGCTGGAAGTGCTGGTGACGGATCGGCTCGCGCAAAGCCAGTTGGCGCCACCGGCGAAGTCCCCCAAGGCGGGGACCCGCGACGCGCGGAGCGAAGCATGAGCGAGAGCGTCGAAAACGCGCCGGTCATCGAGGTCATCGCCGAACTTCGTTGGCGCTCTTCAGTCGTGCCTGAGAAATTGCTCAACGCGCCAGGGCCGAATATGATTCCTCCGCATCTCGCGGGCAGCACCCACGAGTTTTTTGGAAGGTTGACGGACCGCGTTCGCGGCTTGGGTTACACCTCGGTCACGCGCCTGGTCCCCGAGCCTTTCCCCATGCTGATGCATCAGCCTGTGCTTCGATTCGACGCGCCCGAGGACAGGCGGGCGAGATCGTTGTATCAGGTCGGCCCGGGCCTGTTCTCCGCAAACGCGGTGCCTCCCTACGACTCATGGTCGTCGGCTTTCTCACAAACGGTGGCTAGCGGAGTCGAGGCGCTGCTCGCCACTCGCGACCCGGCAGAGCGAGGCGCCCCGTTCGAGGGGGTGACGCTGCGCTATCTCGACGCATTCGGTCCCAGATTGACCGAGGGGCGCGACAGCCTGGCTTTCACTCGCGAGGTTTTGGGCATTTCGGTGGATTTGCCTCTGGCTCTCACCCAGCATCTCCAAGACGGAGCCGCTTGGAAGCCGTTCTTGCAGTTCCAACTGCCGGTCGGCGTCGGACAAGTCTTGTCGGTTGCCATTGGCGACGGCTTCGCAAACGACCATCCCGCCGTTTTGATGGATTGGTCGCTGACGTGCTCCGCTCCGGTCAAGCCCGAACTCGGCGAGGTCATGAACGTCCTCAATCACGCGCACGACCTGATCTACAAGTCATGGAAAGAAATGATGAAGCCCATCTCGCACCTGATGCCCAAGAAGACGCCGAAATGATCACGACGATTACCCGCATCGAAACAGCCCATCGCGCTTTCAGCGGCTCCGGCGCTGCAGGCAACGAAGAACAGCTCGCTCGCTCCGCGCGCGCAGCGGCGAACGCCTCGTCGGGCTTCGCGCATGCCGAGTTCATGACCGACATGGGCCCGCAGGAGACGAGTCAGCTCTTCCAGTTGTTCGAGATTCAGAAGTGGAACCGCGTTTGGCTGCAACGCGTGGTCAATCGCCAAATCAGCGGCAACGCGGCGGAGCTCACGAAAACGACTCGGGCCGTTTTCGAAGTGCTGGCGCGACATGGATCTGGAGCCATCAAGCTGGACGGCCTCAGCCCCCAGGTGAACGGCATGCACTTAGCTATGGTGCTGCGAGCGACCGCCGACGAGCTTGAAGGGACCGAAAGCTGGAAGAAGGCCCTCGCGATCGCCAGGAGTGCGCTCGAAGAAGCTGGCGTCGACCCCAAGGTTGCTCTCTACGGTCTGACGCAAGTGGAGTAGCACGCCATGCCCTATCAGGCGGCGACGGCGGTCAATCTAGGACCAGAGGAGGTGGCGATCATGCTCGGGCCGGGTATGCTCGGCTCGCATTTGGGCGTGGCCTTTCGCACGGAAGCAGGGATCGCCATGTTGATGCATCTTGGCTTCCATAAGTTCTTTCTCGTCGAGGACTACCCGACGACGCCACGCGCGTGGTCAGCCGCGGTTGTCCCACTCCCTCCAGAGTTAAACGCGCAGGTCTTGTCCCTCATGCGCGTGTATGCTGAAACTTTCCTCAAGACGGGCGAACCGAGGCCCAATTACGGGATTGCGTTGAAGTTGACCGAAGGGTCGATTCAAGCCGATGGAGAATACATTCCCAACGAGGGCTCCGACGGCCACACGTGCTCGACCTTCGTCGCGGAAGCATTTCGGGCCGCTCGCGTTCCGCTCGTCAAGCTAGCCACTTGGGTAGAGCGCGAAGAGAACAAAGCTTGGGGCGAGGCGGTTGTCTGCATGCTGAACACGTATGCCAAGACCAGCGGTGGGGCTGACACGAAGGCCGGGGACCAGGCGAAGGCCGTGTCCAAGAACAACAATGGCTTTCGCTTGCTACCCGAGGAGGTAGCAGCAGCGGGCCAGCTCGACATCCGCCAATTGCCTGCCGCACAGGCCGCGGTGGCGGAGTCGGCTTCGATCGCGCTGGCGGATATGCAGTCCGTATGCGACCCGTCGGAACCGGGACCCTACAAGCACTGCGTCGACAACTACCGCAAGAAGATCGAGACCCTGCGTCAGCAGAAAGCCGCGGCGGAACCTGGGCAAGCGCCCGCCGCGTGATTGAACTCGCTCGGCCTGAGGCCCCCTGAGCTTGAAGGCAACGATCCGAGCTCCCCGACGGTCGGACGATCCGCAGCTGTCCGCAAGCTTGCCCGAGCCGTCGAGAGGACGCCTTCCTCGGATCTAAGCGAGTAGCTATCAGACCCCCAGATGCTTCTTGCTCAACACGAACCGAATACATCCTCGGTCTCCAGCGCAAGCACTCCGGCATGAAGGAGCACGCCTAATGGGTTGCCGGATACGACGCCAAGCCTGCTAGGTGAGCGTCGCCCACTAGGATTCCTTCCTCATTCCTTCTGGGATTTCATAACGTGGGCAGTTACCCCACGGGTGTAAGCATCCGAGAACGCCGCATACATCGCTGTGCCCGGCTCGAACCCCTGAATCAACCAAGTCCGTAGCGGCGAGTCCAGTTCCTGCAGATCGAAGTCGACGTCAACTGCTCTGAGCGCTAGCTCTTCGAGAGCTTTCTTCTCAACGTTTTCGTCCATTCGGTCTCCGAACTCAAGCTCCACCAAGTACAAAAAAACCTGTCGCAGGCGGCGCGGGGCGTCTGGCTTGGTTGTAGACCCGTAGCGAACCCACAAGCTTGCTACGCGCAATATAAGTTGAGCGAGCATGGAAAGTGGGGGGCGAGGGGCCTCGTCGCGGAGCTTCGCCTTTACGAACCACACCCCGGCAAAAGCGGCGGTGACCAAAGTGTCCACCGAGGGCTCGTTCACGAGTTCGCGAACGATGGAAGCAACGTGAGAAACGTTGCGCTTGAAGTCGGACCGGAAATCCCACATTCCGGATGCGACCGCCATGAAGTCCGGGTCGGCGTGTAAGGCGTCGACAGAGGCGGAGATCGTGCGAGCATTGAGCGCGGAACTGGGCACCGCGGCGAGCTGATGCTTGCGAAGGATCACGATGCCCACGTTCCATGAGCACAGTTTCGCGATCGCCTTCGCCGCGCGATTTGGGTCGATGAGTTCTCTCTCGTCCAAGACTTCGAGCAAGTCCAGAGTGCTCATCGATCGCTGTGCCGTCGCCTGGCCCAAGCACAACACGCGAAATACGGCATCGTCTGAATAGAGGAAGTAGCCGCCGTCCGCGCAAAGCTTCTTGATCTCCTGCGAGGGAACAGGGGCAGCCCGCTCGTCCTCGTCATCTTCGCCGTCGACCAGCGCGATCGGTTGGACAATGCGCGAGAACTTTGCTCGCAGCTTTCCTTGTAGGTCAAGGCACTTGTGTCGCCAGGGTGAACCAGAGAACACTTGGCAGAGGTTAGAGAGCTCGGCAAGGGTGCCCTGCGCAATGGCGATCTGGGAGAACTGCTTGAATAGATCTTCGAGAAGGTCGAGGTCGTATAGGACGAACAGGGTTACGAGGTCAACCAAGGGAACCTTGTCGCGAAGATCAGCCGCCCGCTTCGCCTTCCAATCGCTTACCTCCATCATCAGATGAAACTGCCTATCGTCCGGACTAGCCCGTTTGGCGACTTCCCATAGGTGCAGCTGGTCCCTAATGTTGGGGAACGCGAGCCTCGGTCGCCAAGCGAAGGGGATTGGCAGTTTCCCGTCGCGCATCTCGCGCTCGATTCGGACCTGCGCTCGCTGCCTCTCCTCCGTCACGCCGCTGATCTCTTTGAGTCGCTGCAAAAGATCTTCAGGCGAATCTCCCGTGTCAATACGTCGCAGGACCTTGGAGTCTGGATATCGCGCGAAGAATGCGTCGGCCCGCTGCGAGATCTCTTTCTGCTTCTCTGGAGAAATCGACCCATGGCTGGTGCTTGTTCCTGCTAGCACCATAGCTAAAAACACGCCCTCTTCTACTTCGCTCTCGGGATCCGAAAGCTCGCCGATCCGGAGCGCAAGGTCCACCAAGCGCGCGGCGTGCGGATCCCGGATCTGCACCAGGTTGAAGAGCAGGCGGACGCACTCGCGCCGCTGCGCGTCCGTCTTCGCCGCATCCAACATCTGCTCCGCCGCCTCCGCCGCCTCATCGAAGAAGCCGCAACGAACCATGATGTTGACGTAGGTTTTAAGCGCAAGGCTATCGGCAATGCCGCCATCCAGCATCGCCTTCAAGGCTTGACGTGCACCTTCTGTGTTGCCGAGCCGGTCGAGCGCAAGACCCTTGAACGCCAGCAGCCTGGGATTTCCGTCGAACTCACGCTCGGCCTCGTCGCAAAGCTCCAATAGCTTTGCCCACTCGTCGAGCGTGACGAGTGCCATTCCAACATGGACCGACATGCCCGGCGCAAGCCGGCTGTGTGCTTTCACTTCGGCGCTGAGCTCAACGATCAACCTGGCTTGCTTCTCGTCCGATGGATCAGCCTCTTCAAACAGCACAATCGCAGTGGGTAATGGCTTACCGAGGTCTCGATGCCGCTCCGCCAGCGCGAACAGCTCTTCAACGGCGCTTAGGGGGCTGTCCGCAAGCGAAGCGTAGTAGCGCAGCGCGGCAGCGTGGGGCCGTAGGGACGAGTCGGACTCTAGTAGCTCAGTCCACGCCTTGACGAGATCATGGCGGGCAAATGCATTCGCGGCACGCGCCGCAAGAACCACAACCGCGCCAAAAAGCTGATGGTCCTTCCGAAGTTTCGATACCTCTCGCTCCATTAGCGCCACGCACTGACGCTGTTGCCCGCCCACCTCGTAGAGGAACGCTATCCGCCGCAAGGTTTGGGTGTCGCTCTTTGGCAACCGGGCATTAGCTTCGAGCGCCAATTTGAAGTCGCCGCACTGCGCAGCAATGACTTCCAAAGCGGCATTCAAACCCTGCGAGCCAGGACGCTTCTTCGTCGCGGACGCTAGGATCGTCAGCGCATCCTTCTGTTTGCCCAGCATGGAAGAGCACGCGGCTAAGACGTCCGCGACGAACTCAGAATTGCTAGCCCATCCGACCTCCTCCATGGAGTCGACTGCCATCAGCATCTCGGTCCAGGCCTGTCTCAGGAGCCTGGCATCAACGCCAGGCGGGCCGGACGGTGGGACGATCTCCTCTTCGATCGTGCGGGTGGCAGTGGCAAGTGCGAGATGGTATCGACCGCGGGCTCGCAGTATTTGGAACAGCAGACGTGTGGACTCGGAGCACTCTGTATCGGAAAGACCCACCTCGCAAGCTTGAATCGCCGCCTCGAACTGGCCATTCATACTCTCGACCACGGCGAGGCCGGCCATACTCTCCGCCCCAGAAAATCCATCGAGCGCGGCGCGAGCGTCGCCCGGTCTGTTGCTCGCAGCCAGAAGCCTTGCTTTTGCGGCCGCAAGAACCGGGTCAGTAGCTGGAGGCAACTGTGCGAGAACGTCAGAGAAGTCGAGCTTGGAGACGTCACGGTCATCCGGATCGAAGCGTCGTCGTAGCTCGCTCTCGGCGAAAGCTGCCCAGTGCTTGCTCTGACCGGTAATCTGGGCAGCCTTCTTGAACTCTGCGCTCGCAGTGTCGTCTTCGCCGCTAAGCATGGCGTGCCGGCCTCTAAGGAAGCTGAATTCGCCTAGCTCCGTCGGCGTCGCGCCGCCAAGACGCGTCGCCGCCGACTCCAGCGACTTTGAAGCTCTGTCCAGCCGCCCCACTCGCAACTGCTTCGCAGCATCCATCAAGTCGGCTGCCAATGTGCCTGGCTCTGGCTTGGGCCAGTGCTCGACGACCGGCGCCGCCACTGCCTCGAGAAAAGCAGCGCTGCGCTTCCCGAAACCTTCAGTGACGTCATGAACGATTTCGACGCGCTGTTGCTGGTGCAGCTCGGGTCGCAGTTCGGCGACGCGCACGTCAAGCGCGTGTCCCGCCTCCGCGAGTTCGTTGGCCGCGCGGACCTCCGGCAGCAGGTCCAGGTTGTCGGTGAGCCGATTAGCTGTTGGGACGTGAACCTTGACCTTCCCCGCATCAGCGTCAAGGCTATCGACGCGAATCCGGCGCAGCTCAGGACGTACCCAAACGTAGTAGAGGGGGCACTTCCGAGAATCAGGATCGGCGTTCAAATCACACACCACCAGAAGGATCGGCTCGGCGATATTCTGGTAGTACCGCAGCGTGGACGCGGACAGCCCGATTGAGATGAACTTTCCGCCTTCGATGAACGTGACGCCGCGCGAGCCTTTGAGCTGAAGGCGGAATATTGCAGCGGCTTGGCTCTTAGCCTTCAGCTGGACCTGGAAGTCCAGTCCGTAGTCGTCCGTCCCTCCGAGGTCCTTGGGCGTGACCCAGTTCAGCGGCGCGTTGGTGTGCAAGCACCGCGTCGCGTCTTGACCGATCTCCTGCGAGTCGCCGATGCCTGGAAGTCCCTCGATGTGAGCCATCTGACTGCGTTCTATATTCCCAAGTGCTTCTTGGTAAGGACGTTGAGCATCGCGCCGCCCGGCTTCAAGCTGATCGACGCGTGCCGATGCGCCAGGGCGATAGGCACGACTGCGCTCTCGTAGAGGTCGAATTCAAGGTGACGGATCAACTTGAACGCGCGAGCAAGCCAGTCTTGATAAAGCGCCAAGTCGGCCTTCTGCTTGCCGAAGCCCGCGGCTTTCTGCCCGATGGGATAAGCCAGGCACACGTCGAAAATCTGCCCCGCGTCGGTCTTGTAAATGAAGTCTTGCCCGTAATAGGTCTCGTTGCCGAAGTTCGTGTTGTCAGGCTCAATGCCGTTGATGTAGCGCGCGCGGTAGTCGTCGCTGATCACCTGGAAGGACCCGGGCCTCACGAAGCGCGAAAGGGAGCGGGCGTGCTCCATCACCTGGCCCTCCTTCTGCAAGCCCATGATCAGCGGCGGCTTCTTTTTCGCGGCCGCACACTTCTCGAACACGGAGTTGTAGAAAGCTTGGATCGAGGCGTGGAACTTGGCTGGCTGACCGAAGAGAGCCAACGGGCCGTCAACGATGATGGCGGTGTTGGAAAGCCGATCGAGGTCCAGCATGGACATGGTGTGGACCAAGGTGCAGATTTGCAAATGCTCGGTCGCGTTCATGAATCGAGTGACCGCGGCGGTGTTGTCGCCAAAGTCGCTCATCTGCTCATGGATGCGCAGCGAATCCGTCACGTAGACGTCGGCCTTGCACGACGGGCACGCAATCGCCATCTCTTTCCTATTGAAACAGAAGATGTGCTGCTCGCCGCAGGCTGGGCACTTCTTGACGTCGATGGCTCCACCCTCGATGTGGAGCATGGTCTCCACGATGTTGGGCCCCTCGTCGGCGATTCGAGTCTGGTCGTCCGAAAGCTGCTCGAAGACCGCTAGGCGGAAGCCATCCTGCACCTTGGCCTTGCCGCCGTAGCGCACATTCGATCCTGGCAGAACGAAAGATGCCTTCTGCGCTTTGCGGTGGAATGACGCCACCGCGTGCGGGTCGACGAACTTGCTGCCTTGGGGCTGCAACCCGTTGTAATCGCACATGTTGAAGCCCATCAGGCTTACATTCACATAGCCGACCTGCGTGCTTGGGAAGTCTTTTTTGACCGGTTCGCTGAACGGGCTCGAATCGGACGCGACCACTAGCTCTGGCAGGATCTCCGTCTTAGGCGCGTCGTGATAAGCGTCCGCGATCTTCTCGCCCTCGGCGTCGTCCGGCCCCGCCTTGACCTCGCACCTTCCAAGGAAGGCCTTAACCTGCGGGTTGCGAATGAGGTCTGCGTGTCCGCCTTTGCTGGCCGGTTGTCCATCGTATGGCATGCCGGCCTCCTTAGATGCCCAAGCCTTGCTGGGGAGCTCCGGCTAGCTGCGGAGCTTGTCCGAGCTTGGCGAGCTCCGCCTTCAAATCGGCCGGGGTGAAGCGGTCGATCTGGGTGGGAATCACGAAGGGCGAAGACAGCGTCTTGATGCGCGCGAAGCCGACGTCCTGAGCCGATTTGAGCGAGGGCGCGAAATCCACGAAGTCGTAGAACTTGCCCAGCGTCTTCAACTCGTCGTCGTTGTTCAGGTGCGTAACAAACCAGTTCTCGGTGTTGGCCAGGATGTTGGGGTGGATCGACGACGGCTCCTGCGTCGCGTAGACGAAGGCGATCTTGGCTTTGGCGCCTTCCTTGGCGATTCGCGGCCAAGTCGAGGTCAGGTCCTCCTTCTTGCCGATCAGGTTGTGCGCCTCTTCGACGTAAATGACGAAGTTCTGGGGCGTGCGGCCCGAGTTGTAGACCTTGAAGCTGTAATCAAAGATCTTTTGGGCGATGCGCTTGGAGAGCACCGTGCGCACTTCGACCGGCCCCGCAGAGAGGTCCAGGATGACGATCTTGCCCGCGATTAGGTGCTTAATGATCTCCTTGATCACGTTGCCCTGCCGCGTCGACGAGTGGTAGTCGGTGTATTTCACCAGCGCACGGTAGCCGCGTACTTCGTTGCCCAGCGCGTTGTTGCGCGCGAGCACGTTCAAGTAAGCCTCCATAGTAGGGTCTAGCCAGGACTCGCCCGTCGTGCTGCCAGGCAGCCCGCGAATCGCTTTGCCGCCCTTCTTCTCTACGTCGCGCAGCTCGTAGTGCGCGCGGCGCGCGGCAACAAACCAGTCGGCGGCGTCGTTCAGCGACATCTCGTAGTCGCCCTTGCTGCCGACGGGAGTGGGCTCCGGAGCTCCCGCTTGCCGCGCGAGCTCCACGACTTTCTGGTTGATGCCGAACTTCACCTTAAAGCCGGGAGGCGCCTCGTATTCCGCGCGATGCAAGATGCACTGAAACATGGCCACGCGGCGTGCCCAGCGCTTCATGTTGCCGATGTCCGCCTCGTCCACCGGCTTGTCGAGGCTGCTGTCCAGGAAGGCGTCCAGATCGGTTTGTTGGCGATAAGGGTCGTCGAGGCTCAGCTTGGAAAGCAGGCTCAACGCTTCGGTCGGGTTGTCGTAGAAGTTCGTGCGCAGGTCTTCGAATCCCTCCGTCTTGATCGCGCGGTAGCGCACGCAGTCGTCTTCGAAGACCTCCGCGATCGAGCTGCCGTCGTCCTGGTGGTTCGCGTTCGAGTATTCGCCGTTCAAGTCGAAGATGATCTGGCCGACCCTGATACCGTCGCGCCTAGCCGCCATGGCCACGGAGGCCACAGTCGTCTTCACGGTGTTCGACTTGCCGGTGCGGGTCATGCCCAACACGGCGGTGCGCCGCGAGAGGAAGTCCGACGGTTGAATCAGCACTTTGACCTTGGGCTCTTGGGGTCCGCGGTGCAGGCGCGCCGTGGAGGTGTAGCGCACGGTGCCGATTGTGATGGCGCCCGGCGTCTGCTTGAAGCCGGCCGCCCTCGCGTCGGATTCCATCGCTGCGACCTTTTCAGGGTTGATGTGGTTGACGATTTTCTCGAGAGCGGCGGCACGTGGCTTGTAGACGCGCAAGCGGTTCGAGGCAAAGTAGTTTTCCAGGTCGCTGCCCAGCCGGAGTTCCTTGTTCTCGTCCAAAAAGAACGTTCCGAGGATGCGGCACTGCAAGCCGCCGTATTGCAGCTCGTCTTGCGTGATCGGATCGTAACCGTCGAGTTTGTCGGCCGGCAGCCTGTCTTCCTTGCCGCGTCGCTGGTTGTGCTCGATGCGGGTCCGCATAAGGTCCCCGTCGGAGGGTAAGGAGGCGGCGCCCAGCACGCGCAGCAGCACTACCTCGCTGTCGAACTCGCTCACGGCCGACGCCGCCGATTGCGGATTGAACGCGGTGGCCACCAAGAAGCCGTTGTGCGGAATGCCAGCGGTCCTCTCCTTCCAACTGTCGTTCGTCAAGACCAACGCCTCAGAGAAGTGCATGCTGTAAACGTATCCGACATGGCTTGTCTCGTAGTCCCCAAGCAGCTCTTTGAGCTTGTTGGGGAATACCGTTTTGGCGAATACGTTGGACATGCTGTGGCTCCTCTGAGTCGTGTTGTTGTTACTGCGCCTGGCCGGACGCGGCCGCCGCGGCGGAGATGGGGAAGCGCAAGGCGTCGGTCTTGCCAGCGCGCGACTTGCGTTGCTCCTTGACGCTTATGCCCACGTGCTCGTCCTTCGACTTGGCGGCGGCGGGGAGTCGGCGCATGTTGGTGAAGACGAGTTCACGCCCGACAAAGGAGCAGCCCCCAAGGGGATGAGTTGAATACGTGTTGTCGATCATGCGCGCCTTGCTTGTGACGACCTCGTAGAGCTCGCGCACTTCCTGTGCGTCGTCATAAGAGAGAAGCCAGGGGCGCGAGAAGCCTTGCAGGAAGTCACGCAGGTCCTCGTGCCCGTCGTCGTCGAAGACGTATCCATAGAGCTGCTCGGCCTTATGGTAATAGGGTGGGTCTAGGTAGAAGATCGAGGATGCGTCGCCCTCGAAGCGCTCGCAGAAGGACTGCCAACTCTCGTTGCCCACGGTGACTTTGCTGCGCAGCTCGCTGAGCTCCAGAATTCGGTTTGAAAGGCGCTCCCGATTGAAGCGCACGTCGATCTTGATGCTCTTCTGCCCCCACCCCCCCAACGGCCCGGACTTGTGGATGATCCCGTTGAAGGACGTCCGGTTCAAGTAGAGGCATTTGAGCGCTGCCTCACGCTGGCTAGCCGGCTTCAAAGCCTTCTGCCGCTTCCATTCGCCAATGGTCAGAGGCACTTCGAGCGTCTGCTTCGCGAGCCATTCGGCGCCAGATTTGGAAAAGACGGTGGACCAAAGCTTCGAGATGAGAGGGTCGACGTCGTTGATCGCGATGGCATCGACCACTCCGTCTTCCAGGAGGGCGATGGAGACGCTCGCCCCGCCGCAGAAGGGCTCGACGAAAAGGCGCGGGCGGCCGGAGTTAAGTGCGATCGTCTTCGCGATGAATTCGCAGAACCGCGCCTTGCTCCCTGGATACCTCAAAATGCTTCTTGTGTTAGTTGCCAAATTACTTCACCGCTCTTCTTGTTTTTGTCCTGAAATATCGCCATTCCCCATGGCGTAGCGACCAATGAATCAAAAATCTGCGCGCAAATCAATAGAGTGGCTCGGAATCGCGCCGCTCCGGACCATTTTGTCTTGTTGGGCTAGTTTGCGCCAGAGCCTTGAAGGTCGTTTGCTTGCCGCAAGGCGGCTTGTCAGCGGGAGCGCCCAGGTCTGATGCCATTTGGCGTGTGAGGGCGGATGCCGTAAAACGGCTTGTCTTCAAAACCCATGCCGTACGCATGATGCGATGGGAGCACGAGTAAGTCATGGACAAGGCCCAGCAACGTCAGGACCAGATTCTCAACGCCATGACGGTGCGCAAGAGCATCGTTGAACATGTGTTCAGAACGCACAAGCACTGGATGGACTGGACGCACTTCCTGACCCGTGGCATCAAGAACGTGGCAACCGAGATGAGCCTGGCCGTGTTGGCGTACAACTTCAAACGGGCCCTCAGTATCATAGGCTTCGAGGGGACCAAGAAAGCAATGCAGGTGTTGGGCGCGCAGGGCGGTCGCCGCAGCCCCGATCTAAAGCCCTAATAGGGCTTTAGATCGCCCTGGGACCTTTCAAACGGCGTCAAATCGCAGTAGCCGAAAAATTTGCAGCCTGCGCGTGACTCGCGTGAGCTCCCAGCAAGTTATCACACGGCCTCGCTGCGCAACAGACATCGCCCGAGGGGCGACAAGGGACCAGTTTGAGAGAGACGTCGACAAGTTGCCCAACGGTCACTACGCTGCCCTATGAATTCTGTGACGACACAGGCCTCGTCACAAACCTCGTCACAAACAAAAAAGCCCTCGTTTCCGAGGGCTTCAGTGACAAGCAAGTGCTTGATTTGGTTGGTTGCGCGGGCAAGATTTGAACTTGCGACCTTTGGGTTATGAGCCCAACGAGCTACCAGGCTGCTCCACCGCGCGTCAAGCCTTCTAGTATATCACGCCTTGGCGGCTTCGCCGTCGGCTTCTG